>WNFU01000632.1_pt1 | contig 48431 bp, 45 predicted proteins | sample 5400121 | NCBI WGS metagenome assembly WNFU01 (sample SAMN13153360, study PRJNA577476) | soil metagenome | isolation source: 100 cm soil or saprolite under grassland replicate 1 | place: USA:California | collected 2016-06-15 | reverse complement strand
GCCTTGCCGCGCGACGCCTTCATCACCTGCCCCAGGAAAAACTGCAACAACTTCGTCTCGCCGTTCTTGTAGCGGGCGACCTCGCCGGGGTGAGCGGCAAGCACCTCGCTCACCCAGCCCGCCACGACCCCGCTGTCGGCTACCTGGATGAGCCCGAGCGCCTCGGCGACGTTGCGCGGCTCTCCGCCCCGGTCCGCGACCTCGGCGAACACGCGCTTCGCCGCCTGGCCCGAGAGCGTCCCACCCTTCACGAGCGCGATGAGCTGGGCGAGGGCCGGGGGCGGGACCCGCAGCTCCTCGTGGTGATCCTTGGCATCGGCCCGCGCTTCATTGACGACCCAGTTCGCCGCCGCCTTGAACTCGGCGCCGGCCCGCACGACCGCCTCGTAGTAGTCCGCGAGCGCGCGGTCGGCCGTGAGCACGGCGGCGTCGGTCACCGACAGGGCGTACTGGGCCTGGAACCGCTCGCGCTTCGCGGCCGGGAGCTCGGGCAGGGCCGCCCGCTGCTCCCCGACGAACTCCGGGGTGAGCACCAGCGGCGGCAGGTCCGGGTCCGGGAAGTAGCGGTAGTCGTGGCTCGCTTCCTTCGTGCGCTGGGGGCGCACGCCGTTCGTCTTCGAGTCGTAGAGCAGCGTCTGCTGCTCGACCGCGCCCCCGGCCTCGAGGATCGCGATCTGGCGGTCGTGCTCCACGGCGAGCGCCTTCTCGACGTAGGCGAACGAGTTGATGTTCTTCACCTCGGTCTTCGTCCCGAGCGCGGCCTCGCCCGCCCGGCGCACCGAGACGTTGGCGTCCACCCGCAGGCTCCCCTTCTCCATGTCGCAGTCCGACGCTCCGGCGTACTCGAGCACCTGCTTGAGGGTGAGGAGGTAGGCGCGCGCCTCCTGCGGCGAGCGGAAGTCGGGCCCGGTCACGATCTCGATGAGCGGCACGCCGCAGCGGTTCAGGTCGATCGCCGTGTGCTTGGGGAAGCGGTCATGCAGCGACTTTCCCGCGTCCTCCTCGACGTGCAGGCGGACGATCGTGGCCGTCTTGACGATCCCCTCCGGGGTCAGGTACGACAGCGACCCGTCGGTCGCGAGCGGCTGCTCGAACTGCGAGATCTGGTAGCCCTTCGGCAGGTCGGGATAGAAGTAGTTCTTGCGCGCGAAGACGCTCTTCGGGTGCACCGTGCAGCCGAGCGCCAGCGCCGCCCGCACCGCGAGCTTCAGCGCCAGCTCGTTCGGCACCGGCAGCGCGCCCGGGAGGCCGAGACAGACCGGGCAGACGTTCGTGTTCGGCGCAGCGCCGAACGCGGCGGAGCAGCCGCAGAACATCTTCGACGCCGTCCGCAGCTGGACGTGCGTCTCGAGCCCGATGACCGTCTCCCACCGGCCCCCGGTCGTCAGGCCTCCACCGCGGCGGGCGCCACGCGCTCGAGGGCGTACGCCGCCTCGATCATCTCGTCCTCGAGAAACGCCTGCCCGACGAGCTGCCCGCCGAGCGGCAGGCCCTTGCTCCGGCCGATCGGGAGGGACATGGCGGGAAGCCCCGCGAGGTTCGCCGTGACGGTGAAGCTGTCCGAGAGGTACATCGCCACCGGGTCGGCGAGCTTCTCGCCGGCCTTGAAGGCGGCGGTCGGCGTGGTGGGGGTGAACAGCAGGTCCACCCCGCGGTCGAACACGTTGCGGAAGTCCTGGGCGATCAGCGCGCGCATCTGCTGCGCCCTGCGATAATACGCATCGTAATAGCCCGACGAGAGGACATAGGTGCCCACGAGGATGCGGCGCCGCACTTCCGGTCCGAACCCCGCGCCCCGGGTGCTCTGGTACAGCGCGCGCACGTCGACCGCGCCGTCGAACCGCGGCCCGTAGCGGGCGCCGTCGTAGCGCGCCAGGTTGGACGAGGCCTCCGCGGGCGCGAGGATATAGTACGTGGCCACCGCGTACTGCGTGTGCGGGAGCGACACCTCACGCACCGCCGCGCCCAGCTCCTTCAAGAGCCGGATCGCGCGGTCGCAGGCGCGCCGCACGGCGGGGTCGAGATCGGGCGGGAAGTACTCCTTCGGGATCCCGATCACGAACCCCTGCAGCGACTCGGGCACGGTGGGAAGGCGGAGCGGATCGCGACCCTCGCAGGTCGAGTCCTTCGGGTCGCGCCCGCTGATCACCGACAGCACGCGCGCCGCGTCGTGCACGCTGCGCCCGACGACGCCGATCTGGTCGAGCGACGAGCCGAACGCGACGAGCCCGTACCGGGACACGCGCCCGTAGGTCGGCTTGATCCCGACGACGCCGCAGAACGACGCCGGCTGGCGCACCGAGCCGCCGGTCTCCGAGCCGAGCGCCGCGGGCACGGCGCCTGCGGCGACGAGCGCCGCCGAGCCGCCGGAGGAGCCCCCCGGCACCCGCGTCTTGTCGGACGGGTGCAGCGTGCGGCCGTACGCCGAGTGCTCGGTCGAGGACCCCATGGCGAACTCGTCGCAGTTCGCCTTCCCCGCGACGAGCGCCCCGGCCGCCTTGAGCTTCGCGATCGCCGTGGCCTCGTAGGGGGAGCGGTAGCCCTCAAGGATCTTCGAGCCGCACGTCGTCGTGAACTCGAGCGTGCAGATGTTGTCCTTCACGACGACCGGCATCCCATAGAGCACGCCCGAGGGGTGTGCGACCTTCGCCTGCCGCTCGAGCGACTTCCGGAGATCCTGCGGCGGCGTCAGGCAGGCGTTGAGCCGCTTGGCCCTGATGATGCGCTCGGCCGCTCCCTTCGCGGCGGCGAGCGCTTCGGTGGGTTCGCTCCCTTTCCCCGGGCTCACCGCGACTCCTCCTCAAACTGGCCCAACCTGGGCACGAGGAAGAATCCCTCCCGGAACGCGGGCGCGAGCTCGTCGGGGCCGAACGCGAGGGGCCACGGCTTCACCTCGTCGGGGCGGAACGGCGCCGCGTCAGGCCCGGGCACGAACGGTTTCATCCCCTCGCTCGCGGGGACGGCGCTGATCTGGGCGACGTAATCGAGTATGCGCGACATCTGATCGGCGAGCAGCGGCAGCGTTTCCTGGTCCACGTCCAGCTCCGCCAGCCGCGCGATCTTCAACACGTCCTCATGCGTGACGCTCATGCACTCTCCCACTCGCGCTCGAGCCCCGCATAGGCCACGAGCAGCTGCTTGGTCCCGATCGCCTGATCGTCGAACGCCACCGTGACTTTCAGATCACGCCCGGAGCCCGAGACGACCTGGATCACGCCGCTTCCGAACTTGCGGTGCCGCACGCGCTCGCCGGCCGCGTAGCGCGGCGCGTCCTGCGACGCCGCTTCCTCCCACACCACGTCCGCTTCGACCGGCGCCCGCGCGCCGCGACGCCCGCGCGCGCCCGCTCCGGAGCGCGGCGCCCGATCCCACTGCGGCGTGGTGCTCCGCTCCTCCACGACGCCCGCCGGCAACGCCTCGAGGAACCGCGACGGCTCCGACAGCTCGAGCCGGCCGTTCCGGTACCGCGTGCGGGCCCATGAGAGATACAATTTTTCGCGCGCCCGCGTGAGACCCACGTAACAGAGTCGGCGTTCCTCCTCGAGGCCCCCCGGCTGCCCCACCGCCCGCGCGAGCGGAAACAGACCGTCCTCGAGTCCGGTGAGCGCAACGACCGCCCACTCGAGCCCTTTCGCCATGTGGACCGTCATGAGCGTGACGCCGCTGGGCGCACCGGTCCCCTGGTCCGCCGGCGTCATGAGCGCCGCCTGGGTGAGGTAGCGCTCGAGCAGGGTGGCCGCCGGGCCGCCTTCCGCGTCGGCGTCCTGCTCGGCCACGGCCGCTTCGGCCCACTCCGCCGCGCCGGCGATCAGCTCCTGGACGTTCTCCAGCCGCTCGATGCCCTCCGGACCCTCCTCGGCGAGGTACCGCCCGTAGCCCACCGCGGCCAGCACCTGCTCGAGCACCGTGGCCGGGTCGGCCCGGCTGCAGCGCTCCCGGAGCTCGTCGATCAGGCGTGCGACCGCCCGGAATGCTTCCCGCACGTTCGGGCGGAGCTCGGGGACCCGCTCGGCCGCCCGCGCGACCTCGAGCAGCGGGGTCCCCCACTCGAGCGCGGTCCGGATGAGCTGGGCGAGCGAGGTGTCGCCCAGCCCGCGCCGGGGGACGTTCACGATCCGAACGAACGCCTCGTCGTCCGCCGGGTTGGCGATGAGCCGCAAGTAGGCGAGCACGTCCTTCACTTCGCGGCGCTCGTAGAAGCTCACCGCCCCGATCAGCCGGTAGGGGACGCCGCGGAACCGGAATGCCTCTTCCAACGGCCGAGACTGGGCGTTGGTCCGGTACAGGATCGCCATGCCCTCGTAGGGAACATCCGCCTGCGTCGCGCGGCGCTCGAACTCCGCCGCGAGCCACTCCGCCTCGTCTCGCTCGTCGGCGGCGGTGAGCAGGGTGACGGGCTCGCCGCCCTCCCGGGCCGTGAACAGCTGTTTGCCGAGCCGGCGGGCGTTCTCGGCGATCACGCGGTTCGCCGCGTCGAGGACCACGTGGGTCGAGCGGTAGTTCTGTTCGAGCTTGATCAGCGTGGCCCCCGGCAGGTCTTGCTGGAACGACAGCATGTGGCGCACGTCGGCGCCGCGCCAGCCGTAGATCGCCTGATCGTCGTCGCCCACCACGCAGAGGTTGGCGTGCTGGGCGGCGAGCAGCTTCACCAGCTTGTATTGTGCGGCGTTCGTGTCCTGGAACTCGTCCACGAGGACGTGGTCGAACTTCCGCTGCCAGTAGGCGAGCCGCTCGGGGTGCTCCTGAAACAGCGTGAGCGGATGCAGCAGCAGGTCGTCGAAGTCCATCGCGTTCGCGTGGCGCAGCGCGGCGCCGAGGGCGGCGTAGATCTCCGCCGCCGCGCGCTCGAGGGGGCCGTCCGCCTGCGCCCCCAGCTCCTCCGGCAGGAGCATCCGGTTCTTGGCGCCCGAGATGATGGCATGGATGACGCGCGGGGGGTTCGCTTTGGGCGAGATCCCCCGCTGCTCGAGCAGGCGCTTGATGAATGACTCCGAGTCGTCCTGGTCGTAGATCGTGAAGTTCGGGCCGAACCCGAGATGGGCGGCCTCGCGCCGCAGCAAGCGCGCCGCCAGCGCGTGAAACGTCCCGATCCACAGGCCCCTGGGATCGGCGCCGAGCAGCAGCGCCACCCGGGAGCGCATCTCGCCCGCGGCCTTGTTGGTGAAGGTGACCGCGAAGATCCGCTGTGGCGCCAGCCCCCGCTCCGTGATGAGGTGCGCGATGCGCGCGGTCAGGACCCGGGTCTTTCCGGAGCCTGCGCCGGCGAGGACAAGCAGCGGTCCGCCCGGGTGCCGGACGGCGGCTTCCTGCTGGGGGTTGAGCGGGAGGGTCATGCCTTTCGCACGCTCACGTGAGGCTTTCGGCTGCGGTGGCCAGCGGGAATTCGAGCACGAACACGGTTCCTTCTCCTGCCGGCGCGGCATGGTACGTGAGTCGCCCGCCGTGCTGCTGCTCCACGATGCGGCGCGCCAGCGCGAGGCCGATCCCCCACCCGCCCGGCTTGGTCGAGATGCCCGGCTCGAACAGCTGCTCCCGTACCTCGGATGGCACGCCGGGTCCGTCGTCCCGCACGCTCACGCGGGCGGTTGCTCCGGCGGCTTCCACGGTGACGTCGATCCGGCCGCCGCGGCCGGAGAGCGCGTCGATCGCGTTTTTCAGCACCGCCTCCAGCGCCCATTCGACGAGCACCGGGTCGCCCAGCGCGGTTGGGCCGGGCCCCGTTGCGGCGAGCGACAGCACGACCGGGCTCGCGAGCGTGGGGAGGCGCGGGCGGAAGTAGCCCACCACCCGCTCGGCGACCGCCCCGAGGCCGATGGGCTCACGGCGCGCGGGGCGGCCCATCCGCTCGAACCGCCTGGCGACCCGCTCGAGGCGCTCTTCATCGGCTCGAAGATGGTCCACGAGCTCCGCGGCAGCGGTACCCGGGTTTTCCTGCATGTAGTCAATCCATCCCATGAGGCTCATCAGCGGCGTACCGAGTTGATGCGCCGATTCGCGGGCCATCGCCACCCACAGCCGGTCCCGCGCCGCCGCGACCTGCGCCTGATACGCCCAGAGCGTGAGCAGCGCGAGGCACAGGAACACGGCGGTCTGGAGCGCAGCGAGGAGCACGAACCGCCGCGCCCCGGGCAGCCGGCCGTAGTGGATGGTGCCGACCCCCGGCTGGACGATCGGCGCGTTCACGGCGTCGAGCTCGGCGATCCACTGCCGCAGCGCCGCGGAGTCCGCGTCGTGCGGGAAGGGACGGGGCGCGTTGTCCAGTGCGGTCACCCGCCCGGCCGTGTCGGTGACCGCGATCGGGATGCCCAGCGCGCGGACCTGCGCGGCGAGGTCGAGCAGCGCGTCGGTGGCGGCGTCCGCCCGGGGGTCGTTCAGCGCCGCGAACACGCGGCCGAGCAGGCGACTCGTGCCGCGAGCGTCGTCGCGCAGGTGGCGCGCCACCACCCACGCGTAGCCGAAGGTGATCCCGCCCAAGAGCAGCGCCAGCCCGACCACCGCGGGAGCCCCCGCCCGGCGCAGTCGGTCGCTACGCGCCACCGGGCGGAACCAGCCGGTCGATCCCCGCATAGGGAGCGAGCGCCGCCGGGAGGACGACGGACCCGTCCGGCTGCTGGTGGGTCTCGAGCAGCGCGGCGATGGTACGCGGCAGCGCCACGCCCGAGGCGTTCAGGGTGTGCACGAGCTCGGGCTTGTCGCCGGGCTTCGGGCGGCAGCGAATGGCGGCGCGCCGCGCCTGAAAGTCGGTGAACGTGCTGGAGCTCGAGCACTCGAGCCAGGCGCCGACGGCGGGGGCCCAGACTTCGAGGTCGTAGGTCTTCGCGCTCGCAAACCCGACGTCACCGGCGGCGAGCAGGACCACGCGATAGGGCAGCTCGAGCCGCCGCAACACCTCCTCGGCGTGGCCGGTGAGCCGCTCGTGCTCGGCCGGCGAGTCCACCGCGCAGCAGAAGCGTACCAGCTCCACCTTGTCGAACTGGTGCACGCGCAGCAGCCCGCGCGTGTCCTTGCCCGCGGCGCCCGCCTCCCGCCGGAAGCACGGCGTGTAGGCGACGTACGCGCGCGGCAGGATGGCGCCGTCCACGATCTCCTCGCGGTGCAGGTTCGTCACGGGCACTTCCGCCGTCGGAATGAGGAACAGGTCGTCCGGCTCGGTGCGGTACGCGTCCTCCTCGAACTTGGGGAGCTGCCCGGTGCCGGTCATCATCTCCCGCCGAACCACGAACGGCGGCTCCACTTCCACATAGCCGTGCTCGCGCGTGTGCAGGTCGAGCATGAAGTTGACGAGCGCGCGCGCGAGCCGCGCGCCGCTCCCGACGAACACCGGGAAGCCCGACCCGGCGAGCTTCGCACCCCGCGCGAAGTCCACGATCCCGAGACGCTCGGTGATCTCCCAGTGCGGCTTCCCGCCCCGCGGCGCGGGCTCGCCCCAGGTCCGCACGACCGCGTTGTGCGATGCGTCGCCGTCCGGCAGCTCGGGCAGCGGCACGTTGGGGACGAACAACGCTTTCTGCTCGAGCTCCGCCTCGACGGCACGCAGCTCGCCCTCGAGCCCGCTGATGCGCTCACCGAGCTGCTGGCGCTGCCCGCGCACCTCGACCGGCAGCGCGCCCTGCTCTTTCATCAGGCGCGCGTCCGCCTTCGCGGCTTCGTTGCGCTCCGCCTTCAGCTGGTCCAGCCGCCCCGTGAGCGCGCGGCGCCGCATGTCCAGCGCTTCGAGCTCGTCGAGCAGCTTCGTCACGCTCGCATCGCCCCGGCGGGCGAGCGCGGCCCGCACCTGCTGAGGCGAGGCGCGCAGCAGCTTCAGGTCGATCACCGGCTTACTGCTTCGGGATGCCCGGCTCGAGACCGCGGTAGCCGCAGTTCTCGTCGACCAGGATCTTGAAATCGATGCGGCGCGCGGTCGTGTCGATCGCCAGCACTTCCAGCTTGGCGAACAGCGACACGGTTGCGCCGAACAGGCAGTTCGTGATGGGCCGCGAGCGCACCAGCGCCACCGTCCCCGAGTCCAGGCGGAACGGTTGGTCGAGCAGGTAGCCGCCGGTGGGCGCGAGCTTCACCCCATCAAACGGGCCGGACGCCTGCTGCAACCCCGACGCCTTGCCCAGCCCCACGGTGCCGGTCGGGAGCAAGACCGCCCGCTCGAGCGAATCGAGGTTGAACGCGAAGTCGAAGCTCGCCGATAGATCGGTGCGCACCGCCTGCCGCCCGCTGAGCACGTACGCCGACGGCGTCGAGATGGGCGTGCCGTTGAGCGCGTACAGCGACACGGTGTCCACCACGTTCGACAACTGCGCCTGCGGCAGGCCACTGGTGTCGCCGCACGCGGCGGCGAGCAGGCTGAGGCCGGAGACGGCGAGGATCGGCGCGGCGCGACGCAGACGGGCAGACATCCAGTGCCGGAGAAGATACAGGACGCCGTCAGTGGGTCAACCCACGGTGGCTGCTTGACTTCACCATCGCCCAATCCTAGGTTGGCCGCCGTATGGCGACGATCCGGGAAGTGGTCGAGGCGTTCGGCCGGCACGGCGGCGTCGACGCCGTGGTGGTGGTCGGCCGCGACGGGTTGCCGATCGATTCCCGCACCGGGAACGGCGTCGACGCCGACAACGTCGCCGCCCTACTGCCCTCGGTCATCAACGGAATGGCGCAGCTCGGCCAGGCGGCGGGCCGGGGGGAGTTCGGGACCGGCGTGCTCGAGTTCGACGACGGACTGGCCGTGGTGGCCGTGCTGAGCGACGACGCGCTACTCGTCGTACTGGTCCAGCCGTCCACCAACGTGGGCCCGCTGCTCTACGACCTCCGCCGCCACCGCTCGGCGATCGCCGGCCTGCTGTGAGCCGGGGCCGGCGTGCTACGCCGCGGCCCCGTCGTACCGCCGGCGCGTAGTCCCTGTGCCTCAATCCAGCCGCCACCTCCTCGTCGTGGACGACGAGCCGCACATCGGGCTGCTGCTGCGCCCCCATCTGGAGCGGCTGGGTTATCGCGTGAGCCTGGTGCGCACGCTGACGCAGGCGCGCGGCGTGCTGGCCGACGCCCGCGCCCCGGTGGACGCGCTGCTCCTCGACCTGCATCTCCCCGACGGGTCCGGGCTCGAGCTGCTGCGCGAGCTGCGGCACGCCGCCACGACCCGCGACCTGCCCGTGATCGTGCTCACCGCCGAAGGCGAGGACCGCATCCTGAACGAGGCGGAAGGGCTAGGCGCCACGCTGCTCACCAAGCCGTTCAGCCCCACCAAGCTCACCGCGCGGATCGCCGGGATGCTGGGCGACGCACCGGAGAGCCTGGACGGCCCGGCGTGAGCGTCTGGGCCGCGATTCTGGCCGGGGGTTCGGGCACCCGCTTCTGGCCGCTCTCGACGCCGCAACGCCCCAAGCAGCTACTCCCGCTCGCGGGCGACCGCCCGCTGCTCGTGCAGGCGGTCGAGCGGCTCGACGGGCTGGTCCCGGCCGACCACATTCTCATCCTCACGGGCCCGTTTCTCACGGACCAGGTCGCGGCGCAGGTGCCGCAGGTCCCGCGCGCCCAGATCCTCGCCGAGCCGCGCGCGGCGTCCACCGCCCCGGCGCTCGCGTGGGCGGCGCAGTGGATTTCGCAGCGCGACGCCGGTGCCCAGATGCTCTCCCTGCACGCTGACTGGGCGGTCGGCGACGACCGCGCGTTTCGCGCGGCTGCGCGGAACGCGCTGGGCGTCGCTCACGAATACGACGTGCTGGTCACCGTGGGCGTGAAGCCGGCGCGCAACGAGACCGCCTACGGCTACATCGTGCCGGGCAAGCCGCTCGGCGGCGCCCGTGCGGTGCGCCGCTTCGTCGAAAAGCCGAGCGCGGCGCGGGCGGCGCTGCTGCGGCGGCGTGGGGCGCTCTGGAACACGGGCCTCTTCGCCTGGGGCGCCGCGCGCTTCCTCGGCGAGGCCGGCGCCTACGCGCGCGAGCTCCGGGCCGGGTGGCCGAAGCTCGGCGCCGGGGACGTCGCGGGCTTCTTCGCCGCGGTGACGCCGGCACCGGTGGACATCGCGGTGCTCGAGCGCACCAAGCGGCTCGCCGTCGTCACCGGGACGTTTCGCTGGGACGACATCGGGTCCTGGGACGCGCTGCTGCGGATCCGCCCGACCGACTCGCGCGGCAACGTGGTCGTCGGCAACGTGACCCTGGGCGACGACGTGCGGCGCTCGGTGATCTGGTGGGACAGCGGGCACGTGGCGCTGGTGGGCGTGGAGGACCTGGTCGTCGTGCGCGCGAACGGCCACACGCTCGTCATGCCCACCGGTCGACCGGAGCGCCTGAAGCAGCTGGTGCAGCGGCTGTGACGCCGGGCGCGCCGGCCCTGTACTTGCTGGACCCGGAGCCCGCCCCCGCGTGGGCGCCGTTCGCCGGCGTGCGGCCCCTCTGCGAGCTGCGCGCGGGGGCGCACCTCGTCCGGGAGCGGTGGGAAGCGTTCGTCGGTGCGGAGGCCGCGGCGATCTTCGCTCTCCCCCACCTCTCCGGGTTCGTCGAGCCCGGGGTGCCAGCGGTGCGCGCCCGGCACGCCGTGACGGGACCGGCCGTGATCGGGTCCTCGACCTTCGCCCCGCGCGGCCGCGCGCCCGCGTGGCCCGCGGGCGCGTTCCGGCTCAGCTGTCAGGGCGTGACGGTGGGTTGGGGCGTCGGCCCCGGGGCTGGCTGGGACGGCCCGCAGGCGCACGCCGCGACCGTCGAGGTCGCCGGCGTCGTGCTGCACGGGGTGTACGATCTCATCCCGGCGCTCGAGCGGCTGCTGGCCGACGACCTGGCTGCATCGCTCGGTGAGACCGCCCCTATCCCCCGCGGCAGCACCGTGATCGGCGACCCGAGCCTGCTCGCGCTGCGCGGCGCCGCCGTCGAGCCGGGTGTGGTGTTCGACACGACCGCGGGTCCGGTCGTGCTCGAGAGCGGCGTCGCGGTGCGCGCGGGCACGCGGCTCGAAGGGCCGCTCTGGGTGGGCGCGCACACGCAGCTGCTCGGCGGGCCGATCAAGGGCTCGGCGCTCGGCCCGCACTGCAGGGTCCGGGGCGAGCTCGCGTCGTGCGTGTTTCTGGGCTTCGCCAACAAGGCCCACGACGGGTTCGTGGGGCACTCGGTGATCGGCCGCTGGGCGAATCTCGGCGCCGGCACCATCACGTCGAACCTGAAGAACACCTACGGCCCGGTCCGGCTCGACGTCGCCGGGGCGCCGATCGAGACCGGCCTGCAGCTGTTGGGCAGCCTGATCGGCGACCACGCCAAAACGGCGATCGGCACATTGCTGGGCACGGGCAGCGTGATCGGCGCCGGCGCGAACGTGTTCGACGCCGTGCGTCCGCCCAAGTACGTGCCGCCCTTCGCCTGGGGGGCGGGCCCGGGCGGCGGGCGGGTCACCCGAGAGGGCTTCCTCAAGACCGCCGAGCGCGTGCTGCAGCGGCGCCAGGTCGCGGTGGACGAGGCGACGCAGGCGATGCTCGGGCGCATCTACGACTGGGCCACGCGCTGAGCGCCGGTCCGGCCCCGGCGGTTGCCCGACCCGCCCGCCCCGCGCACATTGTTGAGTTCGGCGTGACGACCAGCATGGCCCACAAGACCGATCAGTACCGCACAGTCGGCAAGTTCGAGCTGCACGAGCTCATCGGCGAAGGGGCGATGGGCGCCGTGTGGAAGGCCTACGATTCCGTCATCCGCCGTTACGTCGCGCTCAAGATCCTGAGCGGCGCGGTGGGGCGGTCGCCGGACGCGCGCGACCGGTTCCTCCGGGAGGCCCGCGCCGCCGGCGCGCTGCAGCACCCCAACCTCATCACGATTTACGATCTCGGCGAAGCCGACGGCCAGCTCTTCATCGCGATGGAGCTGGTGGACGGACGCGACCTGAGCACGCTGGTCGCGATGCACGAGCCGCTCGCGCTCGAGCGCAAGCTCGACATCGCGATCGAGGTGTTGCAGGGGCTCGCGTACGCGCACGAGCGCGGCGTGATCCACCGCGACGTGAAGCCGTCGAACGTCCGGATCGCGTCCGACGGGGCGGTGAAGATCATGGACTTCGGCATCGCGCGGCTGCAGTGGGCCGACGTCACCGGCTCGGGCTCGATCGTCGGCACACCGACCTACATGGCGCCGGAGCAAATCACCAACGGCCCGATCACACCCGCCACCGACTTGTTCGCGGTGGGGTGCCTCCTGTACGAGCTGCTCTCGTACCGGAAGCCGTTCGAGGGAGAGACGGTGCACGGCGTGCTGTACCAGGTCCTCACCACCGATCCGAAGCCGCTCCGCACCATGGCGCCGTCGATCCCCGCCGCGCTCGAGCGGGTCGTGGCCAAGGCGCTCAACAAGATCCCGGAGGACCGCTACGAGACCGCCCGGCAGATGCAGTCGGCGCTGTTCGGCATCCGGGCGGCGCTCTCGGGGGCCTCCGACGCCACCGCGCGCATGACCCTCCGGTGGACGCCCATCCCGGGCGCCGCCCTGCGGCTGGTCACCCGGGCACCGCTCAAGTGGCGCCTGGCGGCGCTCGCCGCCCTGGGCATCGTGGTGACGATGCTCTACTACGTGGCGCGCCAGCCGTCGTCGGCGGCCGCGCCGCCCCCGCCGGACGAGGGCGGGCTCACCACCGTCGCTCTGAACCAGGTCGTCGCCGCTCCGCTGCCGGGCGGGCTCAACCCCGCCCTCGTCGCGCAGCGCGACTCGGCGCTCGCCGCGCGCGACCGGGCGCAGCGCGCGGGCGCGATGAAGAACAACGTGCCCTCGCTGCTCCTGGCGGAGACGATGCTGCACGCCGCCGAGCACGCCGTGCGGAGCGGCGACCTGGCGCACGCGGCGACGGGCTACCTCAGCGCGGTGGCGCAGTACCGCACGGCGCTGGGGGAGGCAGAGGCGTTGCGGCAGGAAGCGGAGCACGCGATCGGGCGGGCCACCCCGGTCGTGCGCGCGCTGGCGACGCGCCCCGAGGCGGGACGCGCCGCCACGTCGCTGCAGCGCGCCGAGTCGCTCCACGACGCGATGGACTTCACGCTGGCGAAGCTGGCCGCCCTCGACGCCGAGCAGGTCGGCGTGGCGGCGGGCGTGGCGCCGGCGTCGCCGCAGCCCCTCGAGGCGCGGGCCGCGATCGAGGTCCTGCTCGAAGATCTCGCCCGCGCGATGGCGAGCGAGCGCGTGGCGAACGTGCGCGTGCTCTACCCGGGGATGACCGATGCGGAGCGCACGAGCTGGGAGGCGTTCTTTCGGAGCGCGACTGGGCTCACCGCACGCTACACCGTGAAGAGCCTCTCCGTCAGCGGCAACGAGGCGACCGCCGTGGTCGACGCGGTGTACGGGTTCGCGCCCGCCGGCGGCGGCGCGCAGCGCGAGGAGCGGCCGCACTTCAGCATGCGGTTCGCCAATACCCCGAACGGCTGGCGGCTCACCACCGTCAGCGAGGTCCGCTGAACGCCTACACGCCTAGGCGTCTGGGCGTCTAGGTTTTAGTCCCAGGCGCGCTCGGTTGGGGGCGGCGGCGGCGGAATGGGAAGGGAGTCCGCCCGAGGCGTCGGCGGCCCGACGCGCCGCAGCGTCACCGGTCGCTCGAGGTCGCCCCCCGAGAGCGTGAGCTTCTCCCCGTCGAGCCGCATCCCGTAGACCTGCCAGACGCCGTCGCCGAGCGCGATCCACAGGCTGTCCCCCACCACCCGCCACCGCGCCACCTGGTCGCCGAACTGAGCGGAGCTGTCGCGCCGCACCATGATGTGCCGGATCTCGTCCTCGGTCTTCGCCTGCCACTTCCCTTCAATGTGGACGCGCGGCGACGGGGCGGCGCGTTGTGCCGCGAGCGGGAACGCCGCGGCGCACGCGCAGGCGGTGACGACGAGCCTCAGGGCCGTCATCACGCCGACCCGCTCATGCGCCCGGGAGCACGATCGGGGAGTCCTCGCTGTAGGAGACGGCGAGCTGCGGCTCCCACTTGTGCATCATGGTCACGAAGGACGTCACCAGCTCAGGGTCGAACTCCGAGCCCCCTCGCCCCTCCAGGTAGCCGAGCGCGCGCTCCTGCGGCCAGGCGTCGCGGTAGGGCCGGTGGGTGCGCAGCGCGTCGTAGACGTCGCAGACATGCACCAGCTTGCTGGCGTAATGGCAGTCGCGGCGGAACGTGAGCGTGGGGTAGCCGCCGCCGTTGAGCATGATGTGGTGCTCGTAGGCGACGACGGCGGGGACGTCGAACTCCTCCCCGGACTCCAGAATGATCTGCGCCCCGTCGATCGGGTGCCGGTTCATCATCGCCCGCTCTTCGTCGGTGAAGCGTCCGGGCTTGGTCAGGATCTCGAGCGGAATGCGCACCTTGCCGAGGTCGTGCAGCAATCCGGCGACCCCGAACGTCCGCACGTCGCGCCCGCCCAGCCCCAGGTACTCGGCGAGCGCCATGGCGAGCACGGACACGTTCATCGAGTGGGTCGTGGTGTACTGGTCGAACTCCTTCAACTGGAGCAGCGGGATCATGACGTGCCGGCCGCCATGCATCGCGAGCGCAAGCGAGCGCACCACCGCCTCCGCCTCGGCGAGGGGCACGGCGCCGCCCGCCTTCACTTCGTTCTGCAGCCAGCGCACCGTGTCCGCCTCCTCGCCCAGGGAGTAGCTGATGGTCGCCGTCTGGAGCGGCTCCTCGCCCGCCTCCGGGGCGGCGTCCGCGTCGCCCCGGATCCCGACCGTCCCGTAGCGGATGCTCGAGCGGCGCATCTGCCGCGCCTCCGACGTGTCGATGGCGGACAGGGTCAGGCGCGCCAGCACCTCGTCCAGGAACCCCTCGAAGTCGTCGCGGCTCACGTGGTCCTGGAACTCGAGCCGCTGGACGCCCGCCTGCGCGAGCCGGTGGGCCCAGTCCCAGTCCTTGAGCTCGCGCAGCGGCAGCCGGCCGCACACGATCTCGTCGCCGAGGAACGTGAAGAGCGGGCGCGGCGTGTCGGCCTGGAGATCCTGCAGCTCGCGGTACGCCGCGTCGATCCCGCGCGCCCGGGCCGGATGGCCGTCCGCGTACAGCGTCATCGTGGCGAGCGCCTGCGCGAACGCGGTCAGGAAGGTGACGGGATCGCTCATGGGCGGGGCCACGTCCGGGCGGCGGCGGCGCGGACCTCCGGGTCTCGCGATGCGGCCGCGCGGGCCAGCCGCTCCTGCGCCCGCGGGTCGGCGGACCAGCCCGTGGCGAGGGCCGTCAGCGCGACGAGCAACTGCGGCGACTTGAACGGCAGCCGCCGCTTGCCGAACAACGTCCGGCCGCCGGTCGTGAGTCGCAGCAGCGCCTCCAGCGCGGCCGGGGCGGCGGTGTACCCGAGCGCGCGAATGGCCAGCACGCGTAAGTCGGTCGTGTGCGAGCGGTCGGTCGCGTGGCCCACCAGCAGGGGCACGGCCGCGTCGGGCCACTGCTGCAGCGCCACCCCGAGACCGAGTGCGAGCCGCACCGTGCGCGGATCCCGGTCCTTCAGCGCCGCGAGCAGCGCCGCGTCGCGCTCGACGGGCAGTTTGAGCTGCAGCTTGATCGCCTGCCAGCGCACGCGCGCATCGGGATGGAGCGTGAAGCGCGCCGGCGAGAAGCCCTCCGGGAGCGACCGGAGCTCGTCCAGCAGCGCGATCAGGTTGCGGACCACGTACCAGCGCTCGTCGTCCAGCCGCCCCACGATGATCGGCCCGATCGCGGAGCCCATCCGGGCGAGCTGTCCGAGCAGCCCGCGGCGCGTGCCGCGCGACTCGGCCGCCGCGAGCGCCTCGAGCAACGGGACCGAGAGGGCCGGTGGCAGCCGCGGCACGAGCCGCTCGAGGACCTTGAAGTCCACCGGCTCAGCGGTGACGACGCGGCGCACGATGTCCTCCGTGACGATCCGCTCCCACACCACGCCGGCGGCCGCGTGCGTCGTCGGCAGCTGGTCGAGCGCGTCGAGCACCTGACCGAGCCGCCCGTCCTCGACCATCCGGTCGACCGCCAGGAGCGCCCGCGGCCCGACGCTCTCCACCTCGAGCGCCATCGCCACGACGCGGTCCGGCTCCGCCGAGTATCCGGCGTCCTGGGCGACCGCGAAGATGGGGGCGGCCCGCGCCATCCGGTCGAGCGCCGCACCGTAGGCGCCGGGGTTCGGATCAGGGAGGGACCACCCCGCGAGCAGCCCCCGGACCTGCTCCCGCAGCGCACTGTCGGCCTGCGCCCGGACCTCCGGAGCCCCCGTCTCGGCGTGGGCGGCGAGCTTGGAGAGCATGCGCACCAGCGAGTGGGACAGCTCCTGCTGCGACGCCTCGGCGGCCGCCTTGAGAATTTCGAGCACCGAGTCCACCGTCATGCCGTCCGTCGCGTCGAGGGCAAACCGGCGCCGCTGCATGAAATCGCCGCCCATCTCCACGAGCCGCCGCAGCGTATCGGGCTTGAGGGACCGGAGCAGCCGCGACGTGCGGCGCCGCAGCCCCAGCGCCTCCGGGCCGCCGGTCTTCTTCAACTGCTCCGCGATCTGGAGCAGGTAGCCCACGATCACCTGGTCGTAGCCCGCGGCGGCGTCGCCCTGCGAATGCTCGTCAATCGCGTGGGCGATGACCACGGGCTCGGTGGGCGGCGCTTCCTCGCTGTCGGGCCCCATGGCCATCGCCGCCCGCGCCAGACCCACCCAGAGCCCCGCCACGCGCGCATCGCCCGGCGCGCCCGCCGGAGCGCCCTCGTCGACCAGCTCGAGGCGCTCGTACGTCAGCGGGTGCAGTTGCACGTGCTCCCAGGCTCGCAGTCGCTCGGGCGGCCCCAGCCCGAGCGGCTCGCCCACGCGCTCCGCCTCGACCGCGAGCATCTCGAGAACCGCCACCACCTCGCCCGCCTGCACACCCCGCCGGAAGGTGATCGCCCCGAGGTGGTGCCGGTGCAGCCGCCCGGCGAGCTCGCGCACCACCGGGTGCTTGGGGTCAGAGGCTACCCCCTCGATGACCAGCTGGTGGCGCGCCACGCCGAGCGAGATGGTGTTGCGACTTTCGAGCAGCAGCCCCGCCCGGCGGGCCACCGACTCGGCGGCGGGCGCGAGCGAGGGATGCCCATCGGGGTACAGGGAGTGCTTGTGCAGGGCGATGGAGAGATCGATCAGGAAATCCCCGAGGTCGCGCGGCAGCATCGCACGGTGCCGGGAGCCTGACGCTGAGGGCGACGGCGCCTCAGGCGTCGGGGAAGGTGGAGGAGGCCGCGGATCCGGCGGAGGCACACCGACAAGATACGCCAAACGAGAGCGCCCCGGAAAGTCTCCCCCCGGGGCGCCCCTGCGTCTGTGCCGCTGCGCTTCTGTGCCTCTGTGCCTCTGTGCCTCTGTGCCTCTAGTACATCCCTCCCATGCCGCCGCCACCGGGCATCGGCGGCGACTTGTCCTTCTCCTTCTTCTCCACGATGACGCATTCGGTCGTCAGCAGGAGGCCGGCGATGGACGCGGCGTTCTGCAGCGCGGTGCGCGTGACCTTGGTCGGATCGATGACCCCCGCGGCCACGAGATCCTCGAAGGCGTCGGTCTGGGCGTTGTAGCCGAAATTCTTGTTCTTGGCCTCACGCACCCGCTCGACCACGATCGAGCCCTCCTGGCCGGCGTTCTGCGCGATCCAGCGGACCGGCTCCTCCAGCGCGCGGCGCACGATGTCGACGCCGATCTTCTGGTCGTCCTCGGCGGCGGTCTTCGTCTTCTCGAGCGCCTTCTGGCACCACAGCAGGGACACGCCACCGCCCGGCACGATGCCCTCTTCGACGGCCGCCCGGGTCGCGTGCAGCGCGTCCTCCACGCGGGCCTTCTTCTCCTTCATCTCGGTTTCGGTGGCCGCACCGACGTTGATCACCGCGACGCCGCCTGCGAGCTTCGCGAGCCGCTCCTGCAGCTTCTCCTTGTCGTAGTCCGAGGTGGACTTTTCGATCGCGGCTTTGATCTCCTTGATGCGGCCCTGGATCGCGTCGTGCTTGCCCTTGCCGCCCACGATCGTCGTGTTGTCCTTGTCGATCACGATCCGCTTCGCCGAGCCGAGATCGTTGAGCGTCGCGTTCTCGAGCTTCAGGCCCATCTCCTCGGAGATCACCTGCGGCGCGCCCGTCAGCTTCGAAATGTCGATCAGCATCTCCTTGCGGCGATCACCGAAGCCCGGCGCCTTGACCGCGCACACCTTCAAGGTGCCGCGCAGCTTGTTGACGACCAGCGTCGCCAGCGCCTCGCCCTCCACGTCCTCCGCGATGAGCAAGAGCGGCCGGCCGGCCTGCGCCACCTTCTCGAGGATCGGGAGCAGATCTTTCATCGACGAGATCTTCTTGTCGTGGATCAGGATGTAGGCGTCCTCGAGGACGGCCTCCATCTTCTCCGGATCGGTGATGAAGTAGGGCGAGAGGTAGCCGCGGTCGAACTGCATCCCGTCCACGGTCTCCAGTGTGGTCTCGAGGCCCTTCGCCTCCTCGACCGTGATCACCCCGTCCTTGCCGACCTTCTCCATCGCGTCGGCGATCTTCGCGCCGATCTCCTGGTCGCCGTTGGCCGAGATCGTGCCTACCTGGGCGATCTCCTTCCGGCCGGCGGTCGGCACCGAGATCTTCTTCAACTCCTCCACCACCGCCTCGACCGCCTTGTCGATGCCGCGCTTCAGCGACATCGGGTTGACGCCGGCGGTGACGGACTTCAGGCCCTCGCGGAAGATCGCCTGGGCCAGCACCGTCGCGGTCGTCGTTCCGTCGCCCGCCACGTCCGAGGTCTTGGTCGCCACCTCCTTGACCATCTGGGCGCCCATGTTCTCGACCGGGTCCTCGAGCTCGATCTCCTTGGCGACGGTGACGCCGTCCTTGGTGATCGTCGGGTTGCCGAACTTCTTCTCGATCACGACGTTGCGGCCCTTCGGACCGAGCGTCACCTTCACCGCATCGGCCAGCTGGTCCATGCCCCGCTTGAGCCGGGCGCGAGCCTCAACATCGAACTCCAGCAGCTTGGCAGCCATTTCTCTATCCCTCCTCGTGCCTTAGCCGAGCTTCGCAATGACGTCGGATTCCTTGATGAGGATGATCTCCTCACCTCCAAGCTCCACCTGCGTGCCGCTGTACTTCCCGTACACCACCCGATCCCCCACCTTGAGCTCGGGCTGGATGAGCTCCCCCTTCTCGCGCCGGCCCGGGCCGACCGCGATCACCTCGCCCTGGATCGGCTTCTCCTTCGCCGTGTCCGGGATGTACAGCCCGCCTTTCATCGTTTCCGTCTCCTCGATGGGCCTGATCGCCACCCGGTCGGCGAGGGGGAAGACCTTGAACTTGTGCGCAGTCTTCGCAGCTGTTGCGGTTGCCATGGGTACCAGACCTCCGACTGTGCTTGACGTAAGTGACTGTCGAATCAGGCGATTAGCACTCTGGTCAGATGAGTGCTAAGAAGCCGCCGGAATCTCTACCGCCGGGCGACCGGTGTCAAGAGGTGGCTGTCAGGGGGGCGACCGGCCGCCGGACCCCACCGCCACGCGCGTCAGCGAGTCAACGATCGCCTGGGCCCGGACGTCGGTCGTCGACCCCAGGGAGTCGAGCGGGGCCGAAACGGCGGCTACGAGGGCCCCGGTGCGGGTGTCGGTGAGGCGGACGTACAGCCAGAGGGGCGATCCAGGCTCCGCCTCGCGCCGGGTGAAGGAAAAAAGGTAAGCCGTCGGTGAAGCCCCCCTCTTCCCCTCCTTCCGGACCGTGAACCCGCGCCGCGTCAGGCGTTTCCCGATGGCTCGGCTGAGCGAGTCCTGACGGGTGATGAGAATTTGGTAGGCACGGGGGCTGGCAGGCGGCCGGTAACCGGTGGGGGGGGCGCATGAGACGACCCACGACGCCACGATGCCAAGTGAACGCCTCACGGAATGACCCGCCGAGCGCCTACCCACCGGTCCAACCAGTAACCGGCCTCCGGATCATGTGGCTCCAGCCGCGACAGCTTCACCCCGCGGCTCGAGCTGTGGATGAACCTTAGCTCGCCGACATAGAGACCGACATGGGTGACGCCCGCCCCAGGCCGCGATGAAAACAGCAGGATGTCGCCGGGGCGTAACGCCTCCGCCAGCGGCGGGACCTCCGCGCCTGCCCTCGCCTGGTCGCGGCTCATCCGCGGCAGGCGGATGCCGTGCTGGCCGTAGGCGTATTGGACCAGTCCGGAGCAATCGAACCCGTTGTCGGCGGTCCCCCCCCAGATGTAGGGCGTGCCGAGGGCCTCGATCGCCGTCTGCGCAACGTCCGCGGCATTGCCGGTGATGTTAGCGGGAGGCGCCAGCGCCACGGGCGGGAAGCGCGCTTCGTCCGCTCCGCTCGTTGCCCCCCTTCCCCCTCTTGCCTCCTCCCCCTTCCCCAACCCGACCCAGATGCCGGCCGCGGCACTGATGCCTGTGAACGAGTCGCGCCGCGGATTCCAGAACCCGCGGGGGCCGCGGTCCTCGAGCCGGTAGCGAACCTCGCTGCCGAGCCCGAGCCAGGGCAGCGGCCGCCATTCGAGCCCGCCGCCGATGCTCCATTGGGCCGCGAGCTGGTGGGTCGAGGTATCGGTCGAAAGGCCGAGGGCGACGCCGGCCAGCGCGTAGGGCGCCAGGGTCGAGCGGCCGCGCCAGCCCTGCAGTTCCCAGCCCAGGCCGTAGAAGGCCCGGCGGCGGCCGAGGCTGTCGTTGACCAGCACCGCGCCCCCGAACCCGTGGGTCAGGGGGCCGCCGAGGCGGGACGTGGTGCGGACCTCGTAGGTCTTGGCGCGGTTGCCGTTGTACCAGCGACCCACGTGGAATTCAAAGCCGCGCCCCTGCGCAGCGAGCGCGGCGGGGAGCAGCGTGAGCAGGGGAACGGCGTAGCGTTCAGTCCGCCGCGGCAACGGCGGTTTGCTCCTGCGAAGCGCGCGGCGCCATGTGATGCGACAGGAGGTGCGGGAGCCGGTGCATGAACGCGACCCACAGGGCGAGCGCCGCGAACCCGAACAGCGCCGCGCCGAGTCCCGCTACCGCGAGCATGACGACGGGCCGGGAGAAGTGTAGCGCCGCGAGCGCCCCGACCCAGAGCCCGAGGTACGACGCGGCCCACGCGAGCAGCGGCGTGAGAAGCCAGCCCAGCACGACGAGGAGGTGAGCGAGCCAGCGGGGCACTGGCGAAGCCCTAGGGCTTGCGGGCGAGTGCGGCGACGGCGAGCACCGCCAGTGCAAGGGTGAACCCGGCCCCCGTTGCGACCGGCAATGCGACCTGGAGCCCCGCGAGCCGCGCTGCCGTCACGAGCACGACCGTGGCGACGAGCGTCGGGGTCGCGGCGCGGGCGAGGGTGGCCTCGCCGCGGGCGGCCAGCCCCGCAGTGACGATCCCGCCCGTCCAGGCGAGGAAGGTCCCGAGCATCCACCAGATCGGGAGGTACCACCAGCTGCTGTTCCCGCCGAGCGCGTCCCAGGTCCAGGGGTAGGCCTTGAACGGCCGCAGCAGGACGATGTCGATCGCCATGAAGACGATCGTGCCGACGAGGCCCATCGCCGCGCACCCGGCGATGCCTTCGGTGCTCCGGGCCGCGGCCCACACCGCCGGGAGAAAGCTCACGGCCACACCGGCGGCCAGCACGATCAGCGTTTCCAGGAGGCTCTGCGGCAGGGGCGCGGGGACGTACCGGGACGTGAGCACGAACGCCACCGTCGCGGCGGCGGTGAGCAGCCCGATCCTGGCGCCGCCGACGGTGACGGTGCGGAAGTCCGACCGGTCCGTTGCTACGGGTGCCGCCGCGCCAACCATGTCTCCACTCTCCTCGTTGCGAGCCGTGGCTCCGGCAAATCTAAGCCGGTGGTCTCACCGGGCAAACACCGCGAGCACCGTGAGATCGGTCACGGCCCAGGCGGTGAGCGCCCGGTACATCCCCCGCTGATGCCGGTCCGGCGGCCAGCGCGCGGCGCCTGCGTACCACGGCACGAGCACGGCCAGCCACCCGACAGACGGCACCGCCAGCGCGAGCGCCCACGCCCCCACGGCGAGCCGCGCGGCGGCCCACGTGAAGAGGGCGAAGGCGGCGAGCGTGCACGCGAGCGCCAGCGCGAGGCTCGTTCGCATCCCCAGCACCAGCGCGAGCGTGCGGTCGCCGCGCCCGCGATCCTCTTCGAATTGATACAGCTGAGTGAGCGGATAGAGCCCCGCGAACAGCGGGCAAAAGCCGATCAGGATCAGGGCGTGGCCGAGGTCGAGCGGCCGCCCGGTCGCGGCCCAGGTGGCGAACGGCGTGAGCGTACCGAACCCCCACATGTTGATCGCCCAATCCGCGCCGGCAACCGCCTTCAGGCGGAACGGCGGCACCGAGTAGAGGAGCGACAGCATCAGGCAGATCGCGTAGTCGATCCGGAACGCGACCGGCAGAGCGACCGCCAGCAGCTGGCCGCCTGCCAGCAGCGCGACGCTGAAGCCGAGCAGGTGCCGTGGCAGGAGTGGCGGCGCGATCAGGTAGCCGATGTCGCCCTCGTCCTTGTCGAACGCGCTGTTGATCGCGAGCGTGCCGCCATTCAGAAACACGACCCAGACGACGAGCGCCCACAGCGCCTGCGAGAGCCGGGCGCCGCGCGCCACGCCGGGCAGTCCCACCGCGAGCACGTAGCCGACGGCGGTGTGCCCCGCCATGATCGGCCACTCGGCGGGGCGCATGTGGAGCAGATAGGAGAACGACTCGCCGGGCAGCAGCCGGTAGCCCCAGCGGCGCCAGGCGTTGCGCGTGCGCGCGTCCGTCACCACCGCAGGCCCAGTGCAGTCGCGGCGATCCGGAGCCCGGTGAGGGTGAGGTCCGGGTGGACCGCTTCGATCTCGCGGGCGAGCGGGGCGACGAGGCTCGCGAGGCCTCCCGTCGCGATCACCTGCGGCCTCTCCGGGATCGGCCACTCGGCTCTGATGCGGCGGACGATGCCGTCCACCGCGTCGGCGGTGCCGAGCAGCACGCCCGCCCGGATGCACTCCTCGGTGCGGCGGCCGATCACCCCTTTGGGCGGCACGAGCTCCGTGGCGGGGAGTTTGGCGGTGCTGCGGATCAGCGCATCCGAGGAGGTCCGGATGCCGGGCATGATGACGCCGCCGAGGAAGCGGCCGTCACCCGTGATGCAGTCGAACGTCGTCGCGGTCCCGAAGTCCACGACGATCGTGTCCCGGTGAAACAGCTGGGAGGCCGCGAGCGTGTTGAGGATGCGGTCCGCGCCGACCGTGAGCGGCTCCTCGACGTCGAGCCGGATGGGAAGGGTGGAGCGGCCGTCCACGACCACGGGCTGCAGCGTGGTCGCGCGCTCCACCGCCTCGCACACCCCGTGCGTGACGGGCGGCACGACCGAGGCGATGATGGCCGCGCGCACCTCCTGCGTGGACCACCCCGCCTGCTGGAGGTACGATGTGAACGTGGCCGCCCACTCGTCCGGCGTGCGGGCGGGGGCGGTGGTGAGTCGCCAGTGCGCCTGCAGGCTCTCGCCCCGGAACAGCCCGACCTTGGTTTCCGTGTTGTTGATGTTGATCGCGAGGAGCATGCGGCGGCTAAGTTAGACGCGAGGACCCGCGCCCGCCACGCCGCGGCACCCGGGCCGCGGGCGCAAGAGCTCAGGCGAGCTCGACATGGCCCTCCCGCACGCCGATGGTCCCCGACCCAAGGTCCACGAGCAGCGCGCCGTCGGGGCGGAGCCCCTGCGCCCGGCCCGCCGCGGGCGAGCGGATCTGCCGGCCCCGCAGCCAGTCGCGCGCCGCGAAGGCCGCGCACTCCCGCTCCGAGAGCGCCGGGCCGGCGGCGGTGACGCGCGCGAGCGTCGGCACCAGCGGGTCGAGGAGATCGATCCGCCGCACCGACGGGCGCCGCTCCGCGAGGGCGATCGCGCGGGCCGCCACCTCGGCCGGGAGGGCGTTGCAGACGTTCACGCCGACCCCGACGGCGAGCCACTGCAGCCGCTCGCCCTGCCACCGACCCTCGCACAGGACGCCGGCGAGCTTGCGGTCGTCGAGCAGGACGTCGTTGGGCCACTTGAGGCGGGTCACCGCCGCGCCGAGCAGCGCGTCCGCCGCGTCGGCGAGCGCGAGCCCCGCGCGCACGCAGACCGCGCCGAGCTCCACGCGATCGGGGCGAAACAACATGCCGAGCCACACGCCGCCGCGGGGCGAGTGCCACCTGACGCCGTCGCGCCCGCGCCCGGCGGTTTGCGCCTCCGCGATCACCGTCGTTCCCTCGGGCGCGCCCCGGAGGGCGAGATCGTGGATCGCATCGAGCGCCGACGGGAGATGTTCGAACAGCCCTACCTGAGGCACGCCCCAGCGGCGGGCGAGCTCGCTTGCGGGAACGCCGTCGAGCGCTAGGCCCACCACAGCGCGTACACGATCGTGAAGGCGCTGATCGCCCAGCAGTAGGGAGCGAAGGCGTAGAAACGGCCCCGCCTGAGCATGGTCACGAGGAAGCGGAGCGACCAGACACCGGACGCGAAGGCGAGGAGGAAGCTCACGGCCCACGGGACCGGGCCGATCGCGGTGAAATCGCCGACGGCCTGGCGTCCTTCCAGCAGCGCCGCCCCGACGATCGTGGGGACCAACATCAGGAAGCTGAACTCCGCCGCCGCCGCCGGGGCGAGGCCGATCCACATCCCTGCGGCGATGGTCGCACCAGATCGGGAAATGGCGGGTAGGATGGCAAACGCCTGGGCAAAGCCGATCACCGTCGCACCGCCCACCGATGGGAGGTCGCCACCCTCTCGCGGGGTCCGGGTCCACCACAGGATGAGCCCCGTCACCGCGAACTGGATGCCGACCCAGAGCAGGGAGTGGAACTGCTCTTCGATCTGCCGTGCGAACAGGATACCAATCAGAGCGGCGGGGAGCGTCGCCACCACGAGCAGCAACGCGTAGCGCACGCTCCGACCGTCGCCGCGCAGCACCCCGCGGACAAGGCCCCACAGTCGCTCGCCGAACACGACCAGCACGGACCCGAGGGTCGCCACGTGGAGCGAGACCTCAACGACCACGTCGCGGAATTGCACTCCGGTGAGCGCCTCCACGAGCACGAGATGGCCCGAGCTCGAGACGGGCAGGAACTCGGTGAGGCCCTGCACCAGCCCGAGAATCACCCCCTGCCACAGGTTCATCCAACCCGTCCCGCGACGAGCGCCACGATTCCCACGAGCATCGCTCCTTTGAGCACGAGACTGTGACGGCTCGTCTTCCCGGTGATCAGCCGGCTCGCCACGAGCAGCACCGCGAGCTGGGCGAACAGCGCGACGAGGTAGTAGGCGCCGCGGTAGCCCGCGACGAGGGGCAACACGATGCTCACGGGCACAAAGGCGACCGCGAGCCCCGCGGCGGCGAGCGCCGCCCTCCGCGCCCCAATGACGATCGGCAGCGTGCGCCGCCCCACCAGCCGGTCCCCCGCCTCGTCCCCGATGTCCTTCACGATCTCGCGCACGAGATGGATCCACGCCGCGAGCGTCCAGGGGACGATCCCCTGCGCGGCGCCGCCCACGGCGAGCGCGCCGTACATCAGGGGCAGTCCCGCGATGACGGCCGCAGCCAGGTTGCCGACGGCGCCGTGCCGCTTGAGCACCGGCGAATACGCGATCATGGCCGCGAGCGCGGCGAGCCCGACCAGCACCGCCGTCCCGCTCACGAGGCCGGCCGCCCCGAGCCCGGCGACCGTCCCGCCGACGACGCACAGTTCAGCGGTCCCCCGGGACACGCGACCGGCAGCCAGCGGGCGCTCCCCGGGGCTCCGGTTCACCCGGTCCGCCGCTCGGTCGCAGATGTCGTTCAGCGCGTTCCCCGCCGCCCCCAGCCCCACGGCGGCCACGGCCGCGAACACGAGCGGCTTCGGGGTCACGAGGGCGCCCAGCGCGATCCAGCCCCCGGCAAGCACGCCGGCCGCGGCAACGAGCAGGTTGTGGGCGCGGATCAGCCGCGCGACCTCAATCACGCAGCACGTCCTGATAGAGCCGCTCGTAGCGCGGCACGATCCGGTCGGTCGAGAACTCGACGGCACGCGCCACCGCCGCACTGCGCATGCGCTGGTGGGCGGCGCCATCCGTGAGCAGCCCAACGGCGCGCTCGGTCATCTCCTCCACGGCCCCGACCGGGGCCAGGTACCCCGTCGCGCCGTCGAGCACGACCTCGGGGAGGCCGCCCACGCGCGTCGCGATCACGGGGACGCCGCAGGCCATCGCCTCGAGCGCCGAGAGCCCGAACGACTCGGTCTGCGAAGGCAGCAGAAACAGGTCGCTGCCCCCCAGCAGGTCGGCGACCTGGTCCACCTTGCCGAAGAAGCGTACGTCGCCCCGGAGCTTGAGGCGGTCCACCTCCTGCTCCGCCAGGTCGCGGTCCGGGCCGTCGCCCGCGAGGACGAGGGTCGCGGGGATGGCTCTCCGCACGCCGGCGAACACCTTGATGACGTCGAGGATGCGCTTCACGGGGCGGAAATTGGACACATGGATCAGGATCTTGTGGCCCGCGGGCGCGAGCGCGCGGCGGCACGAGCCGTCCGTCGCGGGATGGAACTCGGCGGCCGATACGAAGTTCGGGACCACCTGCACGTCGCAGCCGACGCAGCCGAAGGCGCGGTAGGTCTCGTCCCTCAAGTACTGCGACACCGCCGTCACCCGGTCCGACTGCTCGATCGAGAACTTGGTGATCGTGAAGTAAGACGGGTCCTGGCCCACGAGGGTGATGTCGGTGCCGTGCAGCGTGGTCACCACCTTGAGGTCGCGCTGGCCCTTGAGCATCTGCTTCGCGAGCCACGCCGTCGCGGCGTGCGGGATCGCGTAGTGCACGTGCATCAGGTCGAGCTCCTCGCGGAGCGCCACCTCGTGCTGCTTCACCGCCAGCGCGAGTGCGTAGGGCGAGTGCTCGAACAGGGGATAGTCGGCGGGCGCGACTTCGTGGAAGGTGACGCGCTCGGCGAACCCGCCGCGCAGGCGAAACGGGCTTGCGTAGGAGATGATGTGGACCTCATGCCCGCGCCGCGCGAGCTCGAGACCCAGCTCGGTCGCAACCGCCCCAGAGCCGCCATAGGTCGGATAACACGTTATCCCCACGCGCATCGTCATTTCCGAACGGGCGAGGAGACGGGGGACGGGGGACGGGTCGCGGCATGCCAGCGCTCACGAATCCTCGCAGCAAGCACCTCCGGCTGCTCCGTCGCATCGACCGTCCACACCGACCCTTCCCCTGTCCCCCCTCCCATGCCTCCACGCAGCTGGTTCCGAAACCAGGTCTCCTGCCGCTTCGCGTAGCGCCGCGTGGCGACGAGGATGGCGTCGCGCAGACTGCTCGCGGGGAGCCGCCCTTCGATCAGGGCGACCACCTCGCGGTAGCCCACGCCGTCGAGCCCGGGCGCCCGCGGCGGCACGCCCTGGGCGAGCACGTGCCGCACTTCGTCCACGAGACCCGCCGCGAGCATCCGGTCCACCCGGTCCGCGATGCGACGCTGCAGCGCGTCGCGCGGCAGGGTCAGATGAATGTACCACGGCCGCATCACGCCCGTCTCGCGGGCCTCGCGCTGCCACCAGGAGAGCGAGCGGCCCGTGAGCAGCGCCACCTCGAGCACCCGGGCGGCGCGCTGCCGGCCCCCGCCCCCGAACCGCCGGTCGAGCCGCGCGGCCCAGTGGGCGAGCTGCGCCACCGGCATCCGGGTGGTCCAGGCACCGAGCTGCTCGCGCCGGACCGGATCGAGCGGCGGCTCGCGGAACAGGCCCTCCGCCAGCGCGCGGATGTAGAAGCCGGTTCCTCCCACCACCAGCGGGCGCCGTCCCTCCCCCCGCACCGCCGCGAGCCAAACGCTCGCCTCGCGCGCGAAGCGCCCCGCGCTGTAGCGCTCGCCCGGCTCGACCAGGTCGATGCCCAGATGCGGCACGCGAGCGAGCAGGCCACGGTCGGGCTTCGCGGTACCGACGTCGAGCCGCCGATACACCTGCCGCGCGTCGGCGGAGATGACGGTGATGGGCTCACGCTCCGCCCACGCCGCTGCGACGGCGGTCTTGCCGACGCCGGTGGGGCCGATGATGACGGGAACCAAGGGGCGGTCGGGCGGTCCGGCGGTCAGGCGGTCCGTTGGCTCGGATGCACGATGACTCCACGGTCCGTCCGTCCGGCCGTCCGCCGGTCCGCCACCCTTAGCTCCTCCCAAATCTCCGCTCCAGCTCCACGCGCGGCAGCTGCACGACGGTCGGCCGGCCGTGCACGTCGTGGGCGGGCAGCGTGGCGGTGAGGAGGCGCTGGACGAGCTCGCGCATCTCCGCGGGCTCGAGGCGCTGTCCCGCCTTGATCGCCGCGCGGCACGCGAACGTGGCGGCGAAGCGCTCCAGCCGGTTCGGAGAGCCGCCGAACCGTGCCCCGGCGAGGTCCGCGACGAGCTCCTGGAGACAGCGGGCGGCGTCGAAGCGGGGGTGCGGATTGGGCGCGGTGTGCACCACGACGGTCCGGCCGGAGAACGGCTCGACCTCGTAGCCGACCCGCCCCAGCAGCTCGCGGTTCGCCGCGATCGCCTCGAGCTCGGGCGCCGCGAGCTCGAGCGTGAGCGGGAGGAGCAGGCGCTGCGCCGGCGCTCCATCCCCCGAGAGCTGGCGCAGCACGGTCTCGTACAAGACCCGCTCGTGCGCCGAGTGCTGGTCCGCGATCGCGACGCCGGAGTCGGTCTGGAAGAGGATGTAGGTGTCGAAGACCTGAAGGAAAGGGGCTAGGTGTTGGGTGCCAGGTGCTAGGGACTCCGCCGGGAAAAGTTCCTGCGGCGTGCCGGTTGGGATCGCGGCCGCCAGGCCGGCCCAGGCATCCCCAGCACCCAGCACCTGACCCCCAGGACCTAAGGGGGCGGCGGCGGTGAGCGGCCCCAGCGCCCGCCGCACCGTTTCCTCCACCACCTTCTCCACGAAGAACTTCTCCCGGAATCGCACCTCGAGCTTCGCCGGGTGGACGTTCACGTCCACGGCGTCGCCCGGGAGATCGAGGAACAGGATGAGGGACGGCCGGTCGCCCGGCGCGATGGTCGAGCGGTAGCCGGCTTCCCCCGCGCGCAGCAGGAACGGGTCGCGGACGGGACGGCCCCGCACCAACACGTAGCCCTTGCGCCCCGCGGGCCTCGCCTGGGCGGGGCGCTGGGCGAACCCGCGCACCTCGAGCGGACCCTCGCGGTGTGCGAGGGGCAGCAGCGTCTCCGCGAGCTCGCGGCCCCACAGCGCGCGCACGCGGTCGATCGGCCGCTCCGCCGGAGCGACGTCGATCAGCACCCGGTCGTCGCTGGCGAGCGTGAATCCGACGTCGCAGCGCGCGAGGGCGAGGACCGTGAGCGCTTCGACGACGGCGCGGGTCTCCGTCGCCGGGGCGCGGAGGAACTTGCGGCGCGCGGGCGTATTGAAGAACAACGCGCGAACCGTCACGGTCGTGCCGCGCTGGCGCACGGCGTCCTCCACCGCTTCGCGCTTCCCCCCCACGACGCGGATGCGCGTGCCGGTGCGGCCGTCGGGCGACGTCTCGAGCTCGAAGCGCGCCACCGAGGCGATGGCGGGGAGCGCCTCGCCGCGGAAGCCGAAGGTCGCCACGCCGATCAGGTCCGCCGCGTCCCGGATCTTGCTCGTGGCGTGGCGGGCGAACGCGAGCGCCGCGTCCGGCCGGGTAAGCCCCTCGCCGTCGTCGCTCACCCGGATGAGCGTCTTCCCGCCATTCTCGATCTCGACGCGGATCACGCTGGCGCCGGCATCGAGCGCGTTCTCGACCAGCTCTTTCACGACCGAGGCCGGGCGCTCCACCACCTCGCCCGCCGCGATCTGGTCGGCCACCTCGGGCGGGAGCACCGCAATGCTCCCGCTCACAGCGGCGCCAGCTCCGCAGCGAGGACCCAGCCGTGTACGCCGTCGCGGCGGTGCACCTCCCGCCACGCCCCGTAGCGGCGCTCCACCTGGAGCGCCGCGCCCGCGCCGAGCGACGCCGCCGCGCTCGCCTCGCCGTACGGAGCGACGCGCACCGGCGTCCCCGCGTCCACCACGACCGCCACGCTCCGGTGCCGGCGCTGCCACTCCCAGGCGGCGTCGCCCGCCGCGACCGCCGTGAGCAGCACCAGCGCGAGCAGCACGGTGCGCCGCCGCCGCCGCATCACGGCCGCCCACAGCCCGAGCCAGCCGAGGCCCGCGACGAGCGCCCCCTCGGCCGGGGTCGCGGGCCCCACCGCCAGCAGCGGCTCGCTCGCGGCGTCCGGCGGCGGGAGCAGCTCCCGCGCCCGGTGGACCAGCGGAGCGCGGGGCGCGAGGCGCGCCGCGATGGCCCACGCGGCCGTCGCCTTGCCATCCGCGCCGGCGCGATACAGCGTGGCGCCGAGGTTGTACCAGTGGGCCGCGACGCGCGGCTGCGCGGCCGCCCGCGCGGCGAACGAATCGGATGCCGCGCGCAGCGCCCCCGCCTGGTAGAGCGCCTCGGCGCTCGGCGCTTGTGCCGCCACGGCCCGGCTGGTGACGAGCGCCGCGAGGCACAGCGTCGTTACCAGCCGCCGGCGGCGGCCGCCGGGCTCCGCGCCCAGCACGTTCAGCACCTGCTGGACTTCGGCCGCGAGGTCCGCCGCGTCCCCCGAGCCGCGCGGTCCGTAGCGCGCGGCGCGCAGCCGGTCGCGCAGCCGCATCACGTGGTCCGCCACGGCGCTCTCCGCGCCCGCCGCCCGCAGCGCCCGGGCCAGCCCGTCCCCGTCGCGCGCCCCGCGGTCGGGGACGTGACTCGCGAGCACCGCGTGGAACTCGCGCTCGAGGTGGCCCAGCCGCGTGGCCGGCCGCGCCTCCGGGCCGTGCGGCTCGGCCGCTCCGCGCGGCGCGCCACGGCGCCGCGACCGCCACGCAACGAGCGGCGGGCCGACCAGCAGCGCGAGCCAGCCCCACGGCATCAGCCACGCCGCGAGCCGCTCCGTCCACGTCTCGCCGGGGCCGCGGTCCAGCGGCGGCAGCGGCCGGGCCGCCCGCGGCTCCGGCCCCTGCGCCACCGCGAGCGCCCGGGGCGGCGTGCGCGCCGTGGCGTAGCGCCCCGCCCCGAGGTCGTAGTACGGGTAGCGCAGCTCCGGCAGGAGGAACGATCCGGACGAGTCGGGCACGACGAGGTAGTGGAACGTCTTACTCCCGGCGATACGGCCGCCGCGGGGCTCGAGCCGCACCCCCGTCTCCCCCGAGTAGGCGCGGAAGCCCGGCGGCCAGCGGATTGCGGGCTCGGGCCAGAGCGCTACGTTGCCCACCCCGGACAGCGTCGCCATCACGTCCATGGGCTCGCCCACCCTGCTCGCCGCCGGCTCGACCGCGAGCGCCACAGTCAAGCCCTCCGCCGCGACGGGCGGATCGTCGGCGGGCCGGCCCGCCTCCGGCAGGGGCAGCGCCGTCACGACGACCGAGTCGCTCTTGAGCGAGTAGCGCTCCTCGCGGCTGAAGAAGGAAAACGTGACGGGCACCGCGTATTCGACCGCCGCGGGCGGGATCACGACCCGCCCGGCCGCGAGTGGAAATACGACCTGGTGGGCCACGAACAGGTCCATCCAGCGCCCGCGCACCAGACGCGACGCGGCGACTTCCGCGGGCGCCTCCCCGGGGTAGGACCACACGCCTTCCGGCGTCTGCAGGGTCAGCAGCGGCGCGCGCCGCAATTGGGTGCGCAGGTCGCGCGGGACCCACACGGCCGCGATCACGTCGCACTGCGCGCCCGCCAGCACCGTGTCCCCGGGCAGGATCACGCTCAGCGCGACGCGGTCGTTCCGCGCCGGCGGGAGCGCCGCGGTGATCAAGTCGCGCGCGAGCGCGCTGACGCCGCCGACGGCGCTCGCGACCGCGCTGTCAACCGTGATCGCGATGGCGTGCGTGGCCACCGTCCCCGTGCCCCGCCGCGCCCGCACCGGGCCAATCACCAGCGTCCCGGGCCGCTCCGCGCGCAGCCGGAGCTCGCGGGTCGTGGTGCGGCTCGGGCCGCCCGTCGCTGCGATGGCCACCTCGCTCACCTCGCGGGAGCCGACGATCGCGAACCCGGTGAGCGGCGGCAGCGCGAGGCTCAGGGGCTCCGCCGAGCGGGTGCGGGCGCGCACGGTCAGCGTCAGCTCCTCCCCGGCCGCGAGGCGCGTCCGATCCACGCTCGCCTGAAGCTCGGGGAGGCCCTGCAGGGCGACGAGCAGCGCCCACGCGGGTGTCACCAGTCCTTTACTCCCGGCTCCACGGCGCGTCGCAGGCGGCCGGTGCGGTCGCGGCGCGTCCGGAGCTCCTCCTGGCCGATCGAGCGCAGGATCTCGTCGGCCTGGGCCTGACTCAACCCCCCTGCCGCACCGCCGCCACCCCGGGAGGTCCCGCCGCCCTGCCCGCTCCCTCCCGGCGGTGCCCCGCCGCCTCCTCCCCCCGCAGGCGGCATGTTGGTTTTGGCGCCGCCGCCGCCCCGCCGCCGCACCGCGAGCTCCAGGTTCCACTTGGCCGCCAGGTGGCGGGGCCTGATCAGGAGCGCCTCGCGGTAGGCGCGCTCGGCGTCGCCCAAGTGCGCGTCGCGGCTCGCGCTGTCCGCGGCCGCGAGCCGCAGGGCCAGGAGGCCGAGGTTGTAGAGCGCGCGGAACCGGAGCTCCGGGTCGAGCGAGGCGGCGGCGTGGGAGAGCGCCGACTGCGCGGTCTCGACGTCGCGGGCCGCGAGCGCAGCGGTGCCGGCGTTGTACCACGCCGTGTCGTCCCGCCGGCGCCCGGCGAGCTCGGCCAGGTACGCGACCCGCGCGCGTTCCACGTCGCCGTTATCCCACGCTTTCTCCGCCGCGCTGCGGGGGTGGGCGGAGTCCTGGGCGCGGGCGAGCGCCGGCGCGCCGCCGGTGAGCGCCAGCCCGATCAGCGCCGCCGTGCGCCGCGACCGCGCCTGAGCAAGCAGCACTCCCACGGCAAGCAACAGCGGCACCCAGGCGCGCGGCCGCCCGCGCTCGGTGCGCGTCTCGGTCGCGCGCGCCCGCTTGTATGCGGCGACCAAGTCGCGCACCGCGCCCGCCTGGTCCGGCAGGTCCGCCGCGACCAGCGTCCCCTGCGCGGCATCGGCCACGGCGCCGAGCACGTCGTCCCGCCGCGCGGTCTCGATCACGTTCCCCGCGTCGTCCTGCTGCCAGCCCTGGAGCGTCCCCCGCTCGTCCCGCACGGGAATCCGCGCCGGCGCCCGGCCGCCCTCGGCCACGAGGATGAGGTGGACGCCCAGAGCGCGCAGCCGCTCCGCCTCGGCGACGAGGGCGGGCAGCGTGTCATGCGGCTCGCCGTCCGTGAACACGACGAGGACGCGATCCGCCAGCTCCGAGCTCGCCCGCAGCAGCTCCCCACCCTGCCGCAGCGGGGGGACGAGCCGGGTGCCGCCCTCGGACGCGACGTCGGGGTCCAGGGCGTCGAGGTACAGCCCGAGCGCGGAGCCGTCGATCGAGAGCGGCGACAGGATGTAGCTCGATCCCGCGAACGTGAGGAGCCCCAGGCGGTCGCCGTCCAGGTCCTGCACCAGGCGCCGGGCCTCGCGCACGGCGCGGCGCAGGCGGCTCGGCCTCGCGTCTTCGGCGAGCATGGACCGGGAGATGTCCATCGCAATGACGAGCGACAACCCCCGCGTCTCGGCGACGATCTTGTCCTCGCCCCAGCGGGGGCCCGCGAGCGCCACGACGGCGAGGAACGCCGCGAGGGAGAGGGCAGTCGGACCCAGGCGCCCGGCGCGCAGTGCCGCGCGCACCGTGTCGTCGGACCACAGGGCCGCGCGCCGGATCCGGACGCGGCGCGCCCACGCGGCCGCGAACCACACGGCGCCGGCGACCAGCGGCGCGAGCGCCAGGACCACGGGGGCGTCGACGCTCATCAGGGCACCCGCACGGCGACGGTGGCGGCGACCACGATCTCGAACGCCAGCGCCATGAGCCCGAGCGCGAGCGGCACCCGGTACGCCTCCTCGAACCGCCGGAACACCACCTGCTCCACGGTCGTCTTCTCGAGGCGATTGATCTCCTCGAACACGTGCCGCAGTGACTCCGTGTCGGTGGCCCGGAAGTACCGCCCGCCGGTCATCCGGGCGATCTCGGTCATGAGCGGCTCGTCGATCTCCACGGGCATCATCTGGTAGCGCAGCCCGTCGAGCCCCTGCCCCGTCGGCACCGGGGCCTCTCCCCGCGTGCCGACCCCGATCACGTAGATCCGGATCCCGAACGCCGCCGCCGCCTGCGCCGCCGTCCGCGGGTCCACGGTGCCGCGGTTGTTCACGCCGTCCGTCAGCAGGACGATCACCTTGCTCTTCCCGGGTGCGCGCCGCAGCCGGGTAGCCGCCGTGGCGATCCCCGTGCCGATGGCGGTGCCGTCCTCCAGCATCCCGATGTGCAGCCCCCGCAGCGCCTCCTCGAGCACGGCGTAGTCGGTCGTGATCGGGACCTGCGTCAGCGCCTGGGCCGCGAAGGCGACGAGCCCGATTCGGTCCGAGGTCCGCGCCCGGACGAATTCGATCGCGGTCTGCTTCGCCACGTCGATGCGGTTCGCGGGGGCGAAGTCCTCGGCCAGCATACTGCTCGACATGTCCATCGCCAGCACGATGGAGATCCCCTCGCTCCGGGCCTCGCGGCGGGCGGAGCCGAGCCGCGGGCCGGCGGCGGCCACGATCCAGGCGCCGAGGCACGCGCTGCGCAGCGTCACCGGGAGCCGCGCGATCCACAGCCGCTCGGCGGCGCCCACCGCCGGCCGCACGTCGCTCATCCGCGTGCCGCGCAGGCCCGCCAGGCGGCGCGCGCGGAGCCACCACCAGAGCGGCAGGAGGGCGAGCGCGAGCAGCAGGAGCGGACGGGCGAAGCTCACCGCGCGAGCTCCTGCGCCAGCCGGCGCGCCATCTGGGCGAGCGCCGCCACGTCGGTCCCGTGCGTCGCCGCGAACGCCACCCGGTCGAGCTGCTCGAGCAGGTCCCGCAGCTCGCGCAACGGGGCGCTCGGCCGCGCCCGCTCCACCGCCGCGAGGCGCTCGGCTGTGCTGAGCGCCGGGTGCGCGTCCGGGATGGCCCGGTACACGGCGGCCCGCAGGCGGTGCGCCGCCCGCGCGGCGACGGCCTTCGGCTCCCCGGCGGCGAGCCAACGCGCGTCCGGAACCTCGGGGTCCAGGGGAGCGCGCGGCGGGGGCGGCACCGTGCGGGGCCGCCGCCGGCGCCATTTGAGGCCGGCGGCGAGCACCACGCCGGCGACGAGCGACGCGGTAAGGGGTGGCAGGGGGTCCCGGCGCTGCGAGCGAACCGGCGCGATCGCTCCCTGCGGTTCGGGTTGCCGCAGCGTGTCCGGGATGACGTGCTGCACGGAGAAGCTCGCAGCGCCTCCCGGCAGCGAGTCAGCCCGCCCGTCGGGGCCCAGCCGCCACAGCGGGGGCAGCACGACCGGCTGCACGCCGGGCCGCCAGGCCACGATCGGGTAGCGAACCAGCCAGCCGCCCGGGACGGGACGCACGGATGGGTCCGCCAGCGGTTCGACCGCCTCCGTGGCCTCGAGCTTGCCGGCCCGGACGCGCCACCCCGGCGGCACCGCGATCGCTCGCTCGAGCCAGACCGTGTCGCCGACCGTCGGGCGTGCCGGCGTGGCGAGCCACCCACCCCACCCCCCTCCCTGCCCGGTTCCACGACGCCACGACGCCACGACGCCAAGACAAAGCACCAGAGCGGTTCTCGCCACACTTTGGGCAACGTGGCGTCTTGGCGTCGTGGAACGTGTCGTCATCGTTTCAGCCGCCGCGCGCGCTCGGCGAAGGCGCGGCGCAACGGCACGGCGTACGGCACGCTCGTCTGCAGCGCCACGCGATCCACGCCCGCCTGGAGGAGCTTCCGCGTGCGCTCCTGGATCTGGCGCTCGGCAGCGACGCGCACGCGCGCGCGGGTCGGGCCGTGGCTCGTGTCGACGAGGACCCGCTGCTCGGTCTCCGCATCCTGCATGTCCACCCAGCCGGCGTCGGGGAGGGTGAGCTCGCGCGGGTCGTCGACGGCGATCGCGACGACGTCGTGGCGCGCCGCGAGCTGGCCCAGCGCGTCCTCCCACCCCTCCGCCCGGAAGTCGGAGAGCACGACCACGATCGCGCGGTGCCGCAGCAGCTTCGCGGCGAAGCGCAGCGCCTCCGCCAGGTTCGTCCCCCGCCCGCGCGGCGCGAACGCGACCAGGTCGCGGATCACCCGCAGCGCATGCGCCCGACCCTTGGCCGGCCGCACCACGAACTCGACCTTGTCGGCGAACATGAGCGCCCCCACCCGGTCGTTGTGGCGCGCCGCCGCGAGCGCGAGGACGGCCGCCACCTCGACCGCGAGACCCGCCTTGGTGTACGGGCGCCCGAACTGGCACGAGCCGGACTGGTCCACGACGAGCAGCAGACTGATCTCGCGCTCCTCGTGGTACGTCTTCACGAACGGGTGCCCCATCCGGGCCGACACGTTCCAGTCGATCGAGCGGAAGTCGTCCCCCTGCTGGTAGGCCCGCACCTCCGCGAACTCAATGCCCTGCCCGCGGAACACCGACCGGTACTCACCCGTGAAGAGGGAGGTGACGAGGGATCGCGTGCGCAGCTCGATCCCCTTGACCTGCCTGAGCACTGCGGGCGTCACGGCCAGCCGGCGTGCCCGGACCGGGGACGTCGCGGCGCGCCGGCGCTCGATTCCCCGGTACGTCACGGCACGCCCACGGCCTCCAGGATCTTGGCGATCACGCGGTCGGCGTCCATGTCCTCCGCCTCCGCCTCGAACGTCAGCAGCACGCGGTGTCGCAGCACGTCGAACGCCATCGCCTTCACGTCCTCGGGCACGACGTACGCGCGGCCGCGCAGGTAGGCGTGCGCCCGGGACGCCTGGGCGAGGTAGATGGACGCGCGCGGGGACGCACCGAAGGCGATCAGGGGCTTCAGGTCGGGCAGCCCGATCGTCTGCGGGTCGCGGGTGCCGCGCACCACGTCCACGATGTAGTCCACGACCTTCTGATCCATGAACAGCTCGGCGATGGCGCTGCGCGCCGCGAGGATGTCCTCGGCGGCCGCCACCCGCTGCACCTCGATCGGCCGGCCCGCCGCCATGCGCGCCACGATCTCCTTTTCGGCGTCGCGCGTCGGGTAGCCGACCCGCACCTTCAGCATGAAGCGGTCGAGCTGCGCTTCGGGAAGCGGGTAGGTGCCCTCCTGCTCGATGGGGTTCTGCGTCGCAAGCACGAGGAACGGCTCACCCAGGAAGAAGGTCTCCCCGCCGATCGTCACCTGCTTCTCCTGCATCGCCTCGAGCAGCGCGGCCTGCACTTTCGCCGGCGCCCGGTTGATCTCGTCGGCGAGCACCAGGCTCGCGAACAGCGGCCCCTTCTTCGCATAGAACTCCTGCGACCGCTGGTCGAACACCATGGTGCCGATGACGTCGGCCGGGAGGAGATCGGGCGTGAACTGGATCCGGGAGAACGAGATCCGCAACGACTCCGCCACCGTGCGCACCGCCAGCGTCTTCGCGAGCCCCGGGACGCCTTCCAGCAGGATGTGCCCGCCCGTGAGCAGGCCGATCAGCAGGCGCTCGACCATGACCTCCTGGCCCACCACCCGCTTCGCTACCTCGCCCGTGATCGTCTGGGCGAGCACGGCGTCGCCCGACTTCGCGGCTCGGGCCATCATGCGAGCGCCGCCTCTGCCGCCCGGCGCACCGCGGCGTCCTTGTCCCGGCTGTAGAGTTGGAGCAAGCCGCGAGCCTCCGGCCGCACGATGTGGCGCAGTCCCTCGATCGCCCCCGCCCGGACGATCGAGTGGCGGCGGTTCAGCACGCCCCCCGGCTCGGCATACTTCGCCAGCACCTCCAGGGCCTCCGGGGCACCGAGCCGGCCGACCGCCCGCAACAACTCTGCCAGTACCCCTTCGTCGGGCTCCTGCTCCAGCCGCCGGATCAGCACCACGCTCGACGCCGGATCTCCGCCCGCCGCCACGGCGCGGGCCGCCGCCGTCCGGACGAGCACGCTCTCGTCCTTGAGCGCCGGCATGGCGGGCCGCGAGATCTCGTGTCCGCCCACCTCGGCCAGCCCGATCAGCGCCGCCTCCCGCACGAGCTCCGACCGATGCCGCAGCAGCGGAACGAGCAGCGCCACGGCGTGCGGGCTCCCCGTCACGCCCATCAGCTCCGCGGCGGCCGCGACGATCTGGAGGTCGGGGTCGGCAAGCTTCCCCTGCAACGGCTCCACGGCCCGGTCCGCCGCCTTGCGGATGGCGGCGCGGTATGGCGCCCGCCGTTCCGACCGCGCCGCCAGGAACGCCGCGAGCACGAGCGGCACCGACACCGCCGCGAGCGCCCCCACCGCCGCCACCAGCACCTCCCGCTCGTCCGGGGGTATTTGCGGCTCGCCCAGCCGGTGCACCGTCTGCGCGATGAGCGACCGGTCGGTGAGCGCCCGGGCCGCCGTGTCGATCGCCTCGAGCAGCCCGGGGTCGTGCGCCGTGACGCGCAGGCGGTCGAGCGCCACGATCGCCTCCGCCACCGTGAGGGCGTCGCGCTGCGCAATCAGGCTCGGCGCGTCCGCCAGCAGTTTCGCCACCGCCGCGCGCTGCTCGTCCGGCAGCGACGCGCTCCTCAGGCTCGCGATGGCGCGCCTGGCCTCGACGTCCGCGGGCAGCACGTCGGGCCGGAACACCGCGCTCGCCCGCCGCGTCCCCGAGTCCGGCGATGGCGGACCGGGGACCGGAGCCGCGGGCGTCGCACCGGCCGCGGGCGTCGGGTCAGCCGCCGCCGGGGGGTGGGGGTGCAGCCGCTCCAGCCGCTGCGCGGTACGCCGCCCCAGCGTCAGCGTGATGCGCCCCAGGGTCGCGTCGTCGGGCGACACCGTCCCGGTCGCGACGCCGAACAGCGCCAGCAGGTTCTCCGGGATCATGCCCGCATTCAGCGTGATCGCGCGGACGCCGCGAGCGTACAGCAGCCCCGCGAGCTCGGTGATCTGCGAGTTCCGCGCCACCAGGTGCTGGCCGTGCCAGTGCAAGCCCGTCGCCCCGACCTTCCATTCGATGGTTCCCGTCGCCGCGAGCACGTGCAGCGTATCGCGGACCTGGCGCAGCGCCTCCACGACCGCGGGGTGCGCCGGCGGGTAGAGCCGGGCGAGCCGGAAGGTCGTCCCGATGGCGCCCAGGGCGCGGTCGATTCCCGCAGCATCCACGGACATGGCGCTACCGCTTGATGCGTTCTCCTCGGTCCTCGTGTCGGAACACCCACGTGACGAAACGCGCCGGCTCGATCGGGTCGTCGGCGCCGATCGCCGTCCAGTCGACATCGCTTCCGGACTCCGCCGCCCCGCTGCGGCGCCGGTCGGCCTGCGCCACCATCTCCCCGGCCCGCGCGATCCACACCGCGAATTGCTCCGGCCGCAGGTCCACCCAGCCGCGGGGTGCGGCGTCCCGCGGGTCCTTCCCCTCCCCCGGGACGACCACGACGCTGCCGCGGTACAGTTGCTGTCCGTCGGGGGCGAGGATGGGAATGCCGACGGACAGAATATGGCTCCGCAACGCCCGGTCGCGCTCCACCAGCGCGTGCGCCTCTCCGGCCAGGGCCGTTGCCTGCGACCCGGCGAGCGCCCGCACGCTCGGCCGCAGCCGGGCGCAGAGGTGCGACTCGAACAGCAGCTTCGTCAGCCGCGGCGGCCCGAGCATCTCGTAGGCGACGGCGCGCGTCTCCGACCGGCTCTCGAGCTCGCGCAGACGCGCCAGGGCGTAGGTGCGGAGCATCGCGGCGCGGTACGTGGGGCCTGCCGTCGCGGCGTCGAGCGCAGCCACGATGTCGCGACCCGTGGGCCGCCCCTGAAGCTCCAGCAGCGCGTGGTCCGCAACTTCCTCCGGGGTGATGAACTCCATCTGCCCGAGGGCGGTGACGGTGTCGAACTCGTCGCGCGAGAAGAGGCCGTTCTCGCCGACGTCGATGTATGGGCCTTCCAGCGCCCGGCCGAGGTCGCGCCACGGCTGCGCGCCGGGGCCGAACGCGTCGGCCACGGGGACGGGCTGCGGACAGTCGACCAGCGGGATCGGTTTGCCCTTGCGCCGGATCGGACCGAAGCCGATCTCGCGCCAGGCGATCGTGGCGGCCGGCTTGATCTCCATGGTGGCTGGCGCGCCGGGCGTCCGGCCGAGCAGGAACAAGAGCAGCGACTGCGCGCCCGCCACCGCCGCCTTCGTGAGCAGCGACCGGCTGGGACGCTCCTCGGAATGCGTGTAGGGGATGTTGAAGCCCATGCCGCCGGTGCCGGTGGTGCCGATCTTCACGTACGCCTGCGTCTCCGCGCGGCGCAGCGCCTCCACCATCAGCTGCACGTGGCGGATGAGCTGCGGCAACGTGAGCACCAGGACGTGACGCTCCACGGCTTCCCGGTCCGCGCGGCCGGCCGCGGCGAGGGCGAGCAGCTCCTGGGCGCTCGCCATCACGTCCTGGTAGGCGAACGCCGTGGCGGTATTGATGCTGTCCACCACGGCGTCGGGCCGGTATTTCATCAGGAGCTGGTACAGGAAGCTGTTCTGCAAGACGTCGTCGGTGAGCTCGCCCAACAGATCGTGCAGCAGGAGCGCGCGGTGCTCGGGGTCCGCGACGATGGTGCGGCGCTCGAGGTGAGCGAGGCTCGCCGGCAGAAACACGTCGCCCCATTCGACCTCAATCGTGGCGCGGCCGCGGTAGAGGTCGAGGGCGCGCGCCGCGGCCCTGACCTCCTCCTCGAACAAGGCGACCAGCACGACGCGCCGCGGCCCGGCGCCGAGCAGCCGCCGCGCGACGGCGTGGCCGACGAGGCCCGAGCCGCCGAGGATCATCGCCGTCCGGTCACGCAGTTCCATGCAGTCGCTCGATGGCCTCGATTTCGCGCGCCGCGAGGCGCCGGTACCGGCCTTCCGCGAGCCGCCCGAGTCGCACCGGCCCGTAGGTGACGCGGTGCAGCCATTCGACCTTGAGCCCCAGCGCCTCGGCCAGGCGTCGCGCGATGCGGTGCCTCCCCTCCGCCAGGGTCAGCTCGATTTCCACGCTCCGAGCCACGGGCCGCACCCGAAACTGCGCGATCGCGACCGGGCGGCCATCGAGCACGACGGGCCGCGCCAGCGCCGCGCCCACCTCGGCCAGCGCGCGCCCGTGCGCCCGCAGCCAGTAGGTGCGCGGGACGGCGAAGCGCGGGTGCGTCAGGCGGTGGGCCGCGGCCCCGTCCGTCGTGAGCAGCAGCAGCCCCGACGTCATGACGTCCAGCCGTCCAACGTAGGTGAGCCCCGGCACCGTGGGGAGGAGGTCGTAGACCGTCCGCCGCGCCTCCGGATCGCCGCGGCTCACCACGTAGCCGACCGGCTTGTTCAGCGCGAGCCACGTGACCGGTCCCGGGCGAGCCGCCCGGCCGTCCACGGTCACGCGCTGGCGTTCGGGGTCGACGCTCATGCCGAGCGTCGCCGCCGCGCCGTCCACGCGCACGCGACCGGCGCGGATCAGGTCCTCGGCCTTGCGGCGCGACGTCACGCCCGCGCGCGCCAGCGCGCGCTGCAGGCGCATCACCGTCATTCGGGTTCGGTGGGCGCGGGCGGCCGGAGGGCGACCGACAGCTCTTCCAGCCGCGGCAGCTCGTCCAGGTCGCTCAGCCCAAGGACCTCCAGAAACCGCGCCGTCGTGCCGTAGAGGAGCGGCCGGCCCAGACCCTCCCCGCGGGTCACCACCTCCACCAGCCCGCGCTCGACCAGCTTGTCGAGGACGGCGCCGGAGTCGACGCCGCGGATCTCGTCCACCTCGATGCGCCCCACCGGTTGCCGGTAGGCGATGATCGCGAGCGTCTCCAGCGCCGCCGGCGACAGGCGGCGCGGCCGCACCGCGAACTGCGCGCGCTCGATCGCCTCGGCGTAGTCGCGCCCCGTGAGGAACTGCCACCCCTGCGCGATCTCCACCAGTTCCACGCCGTGACCCTCGGCGGCGTAGGTCTGGTGCAGCTCGTCGAGCGCCGCCCGCAGCGCCGCCGCCCCCGCCTGCGGATCGAGCGTGAGGAGCTCCTCGGCCGTCAGCGCGCGCGACGACGCGAACAGCGCCGCCTCAAGCAGCTTCGCGAGGGGACTCACGGCGGATCGCGATCGGGGCGAACGGCCCGACCTGCCGCAGCGTCAGCGCGCCGCGCTTCGCCAGCTCGAGCAGGGCGATGAACACGGAGAGCAGGTCCACGAGGGCGGGGCGCTCCCCCACGACCTCGAGCCACCCGAACTCCTCCCGCGCGGCGAGCAGCGCCAGGATCCGCTCGGTCGCTCCCTCGACGTCCAGCGGCCGCGGCACGACGCGGTGCAGGATCGGCTCGGGGATGAGGGCGATCACCCGCTCCGCGGCCGCGAGCAGGTCGTTCAGCTCGACCACGAGCGGCGCGGGAGGCGCCGCGGGCGGCGCGGGCGCGAACCCGCGCCCGAACCGCTCGGCGCGCCGCGCCGCGGCCTGCGCCAGCCAGTCCACCAGCTCGCGGATCTGCTCGTACTCGAGCAGCCGCCGCACCAGCTGGGCCCGCGGGTCCTCCCACTCGTCGTCGCCGAGCCGGCGCGGCAACAACATCTGCGCCTTGATGCGCAGCAGCCGCGCGGCCATCTCGAGATAGTCCGCCGCCTGGTTCAGGCCCAGCTCGGTGATCACCGCGAGGAACTGGTCCGCGATCTTCGCGATCGGGAGATCCGTGATGTCCACCTCGTCCTCGCGGATGAGGTGCAGCAGCAGATCGAGCGGACCCGAGAACTGCTCGAGCTCGACGACGAACCCGGCCTGGTCCGCGGTGCTGGGCGGCGACGTCGTCACGAGCCCACCACGATCCGGAACCCACCGACCACGGCGAAACCCAGCTGCATCAGCTGGTCGGCCGGCCAGAGAAAGAGCGTGATCACCCCGGGGGCAAGCCAGCTGACGAGCAGAATCGGGATGAACCCCAACATGTACAGCTGCCGGTACTTCAGGCCTGCGCCCGGGGGGAGCAGGTGATAGAAAACATGGCTGCCGTCGAGCGGCGGGATCGGGATCAAGTTGAAGAACGCCAGGATCAGGTTGAGCCGCATCCCCGCCCACATCATCGCCTGGAGAATCCCGAGCGTCCCCGCGAGAGCGGGCAGCTTGCCGGCCACCATCCCAACGAGGGCGTAAAGCCCTCCGCACACCACGAACAGAACGAGGTTCACCGCGATCCCCGCCAGCGACACGATCACGTCACCCCGCACGAACGTGCGATACTTGCGCGGGTTCACCGGCACCGGCTTGGCCCCGCCGAACGTGTAGGTCCCGCCGGAAGCGAACCACAGCATCACCGGCAGCAAGACGGTCATGAAGGGGTCGATATGCTTGAGGGGATTCAGCGTGAGTCGCCCGAGCATGTAGGCCGTATCGTCACCCTGCCGGTAGGCGGCCTCGGCGTGGGCGTATTCGTGGGCCACCATGGAAAACAGCAACACGGGCGCCCACATGAGAAACGATGTGACGAAGTCCAACGGGATGGCTCGAGCCCGCAGTGAGTGAGGGCCTAAGATAGCGCATCCTCGGGCGCCCGGTCAACGGCGTAGCGCCTTGACCGACCTGCACTTACCGTCTATCTTCCCCGCGTCGCGAAGGAGGCCATCGGTGCCGCAAATCGAGTCCGCCAAGAAAGCGCTGCGCCAGGCGCGCACGCGCTCCCAGCACAACCGCGCGCAGCGCTCCGCGCTGCGTACGGCGGTGAAGCGGGTGCGCACCGCCGCCTCCGCCGACCAGGCCGCCCAGGCCTACACGGCCGCCGTGCGGCTGCTCGACCGCGCGGCGCGCAAGGGGCTGATCCACCGCAACAACGCCGCGCGACAAAAATCGCGCCTGGCCGCTCTGGCCAAAAAACTGAAACCGTCAAGCTAGTTTGTAGTTGTCAGACCGCGGTCAGCTCGGCCCCGCACTGCTCGCAGTACCACTCCGTCGGCACGTTCATCGTCCCGCACTCCCTGCAGCGCAGCGTCTTGTTCCCCTGCTCGTCCCCGGGACCCGATTGGGTCGGTTGCGGCACGACGGGGGCGGGGATAGGAGTGGCGGCCCGCGTGGAGCTCGGGGCTTTGGGCGTTTGGGCAGGGATCACCGGCTGGAATTGGGCCCCGCTGGCACGTCCCGGCGACGGGGCGCCTGTTTCGTCCTCGGTCACGGACTTGATGAAGGCCAGCTCGTCCTCGCGGGCCGCCTGCTCGGACCTGTGCTGCGGCATGGTCGGAGCCGGAGGTGGAGGTGGAGGCGGCAGCGGCGGCGCCGCCGTGATGGCGGGCTGGCTGGGCACCAGGACGTCGAGCTCCTCGAGCCTCTGGACGTCCGCCTCGACCGATTGCAGCTCCTCGCGCACCAGCACGAGCTCCGCGAGGATGTCTTTGTGCGCCTGGCTCCAGTGCGCCTCGTCGTACTCCCCCACGGCGTGGCGGAGCTCCGCCTCGCTCAGCTTCTCCGAGGCCTGGGCCTCCTTCTGCTGGAGCTCGGCGAGCAACTGCCGCTGCTGCTCGATCGCCTGGCGGGCGGTCTCGGCGTGCGCCTTGAGCTCCTCGATGACGGCTGCCAACCGGGTCTCGTAGTCGGCGCGGACCCGCATGCGCACATGCTCCGGCGTCGCGCCGTCGGCGTTGTTCAGCCGCGCAATCCACGCTTCGTAGCGGCGCCGCTCGTCCAGCAGGCGCTGGATGATCGCAGTGCTCTTGGACGACCCCTTAGGCATCCCGCAAGATAAGCTCCGCGGATGCCACAAATGTACGCAACCCGGCGCAGCGCCGGCGCCGCCGGCTGGTGTAAGTCAAACCCATGTTGGCGGTTGCGGCGTTACGGGCCGGCGTGGGCCTCGGCCTCATGGACGATCTTGCCACCGACGAGCGTGAGCACCGCCCGGCCGGTCACCCGCCGTCCCGCGAACGGGGTGTTCCGGCTCTTCGAGAAGAAGGCGACCGGATCGACCGTCCAGCGCGCCGTGAGGTCGAGCGCGACGACATCGGCCGGAGCCCCGGGCTTGAGCGAGCCGCCGGGGAGCCGGAACAGGCCCGCCGGGACGGTGCTCATCCGGGCGACGAGCTCGTGGAGCGCGAGCACGCCGCCTGCGACGAGCTCGGTGTAGGCGACGGCGAACGCCGTCTCGAGCCCCACGATGCCGAACGGCGCGTCGTCGAACGCCGCCTCTTTGGCATCGTAGGCATGCGGCGCGTGGTCGGAGGCGATGCAATCGATCACGCCCTCCTTCAGGGCCGCCCGCAGGGCCGCTACATCCGCCGGCTCCCGCAGCGGCGGGTTCATCTTGGCGTGGGTGTCGTAGCCGTCGCACGCGTGGTCGGTGAGGGTCAGATGATGCGGGGTCGCCTCCGCCGTCACGCGGATGCCCCGCTGTTTCGCGCGCCGGATCAGCTCGACCGAGCCGCGGGTAGACATGTGACACAGATGCACGTGCGCGCCCGTGAGCTCGGCCAGGAGAATGTCGCGGGCCACCATGATCTCCTCCGCCGCGGCCGGAATGCCCTTCAAGCCCAGGCGGGTCGACACGAGACCCTCGTGCATGACGCCGCCCGCGGCGAGGGTGGGCTCCTCGCAATGGTCCGCGACGGGGACCCCGAAGGTGCGCGCGTACTCGAGCGCGGTGCGCATCAGGTGGCTCGACGCGACCGGCTTGCCGTCGTCGGACACGGCGACGGCGCCCGCGCCGACCATTTCGCCGAACTCGGAGAGCCGCTCGCCGCGCTGCCCCACCGAGATCGCCCCGATCGGATACACCCGCGCGAGGCCCGCGCGCACGGACTGGCGCACGATGAACCCGACGGCGGCCTGGTTGTCGGTCACGGGATCGGTGTTCGGCATCGCGCACACGGCGCTGAACCCGCCCGCGGCGGCCGCGCGGGCGCCCGAGGCGACCGTCTCGACGTCCTCGTTGCCGGGCTCGCGCAGGTGCACGTGCACATCCACCAGTCCGGGGGCGACGACCTTCCCGCGGACGTCGCGGACCTCGGCCCCGTCGGGCGTCCCGAGGCTCGCGCCGACGCCGGCGATCCGGCCGTCCTGGATCAGGACATCCGCGGTCTGGTCGAAGTCCCGGCTCGGATCGATCACCCGGCCGCCTTGCAACAGCAGCGGCCGCGTCACTCGGAAGCTCCCGCTCCCCCCGGCCCCCCCGACCGCTTGGCGGCGTCGGCCAGCTCCGGCCGCCCGCCCGCGAGCAGGTACAGCGTCGCCATCCGCACCGCGACGCCGTTCGTCACCTGGTCGAGGATGACGCTGTGGGGGCCGTCGGCCACGCGGGAATCGATCTCCACACCGCGGTTCATCGGTCCCGGGTGCATGATCGTGAGCTCGCGCGGCGCCTTCTCGAGCCGCTCGACGGTGACGCCGAACACGCGGTAGTACTCGCGCAGGCTCGGGATGAATCCTTTCTCCATCCGCTCGAGCTGGAGGCGGAGCACGTTGAGCACGTCCGCCCACTCGATCGCCTCCTCGACGCGGCGGAACCGGCACACGCCGAGCTCCTCGATGCCGCGCGGCATCAGAGTGTCCGGCCCGCACACGCCCACCTCGGCGCCGAGCTTCAGCAGGCCCCAGAGGTTCGAGCGGGCGACGCGGGAGTGCAGGATGTCCCCCACCAGGCAGACCTTCAGCCCCTCGATTTTCCCGTGCTTGTCGCGGATGGTGAGGAGATCGAGCAGGCCCTGGGTGGGGTGCTCGTGCTGGCCGTCCCCGGCGTTGATCACGTTCGAGCGGATGCGTTGCCCGAGGAAGGCGGCGGCGCCCGACGAAGGATGACGCATCACGACCATGTCGATCCGCATCGCCTCGAGGTTCCTGGCGGTGTCCACGAGCGTCTCGCCCTTCTGCACGGAGCTCCCGGAGGCCGCGACGTTCACCGTGTCGGCGGAGAGCCGTTTCTCGGCGAACTCGAACGATATCCGGGTACGGGTGGAGGCTTCGAAGAAGAGGTTGACGATCGTCTTGCCGCGCAGCGCGGGCACTTTCTTGATGAGGCGCTCGGACACTTCCTTGAACGGCTCGGCGGTGTCGAGGATGAGCCGGATCTGGTCCGCGGAAAGGTGCTCGAGCCCGACCAGGTCCTTGCCGAGGGCGGCGGTCACCGGCCCCCTCCCCGCACCAGCTCTACCTGATCCGTCCCGTCCACCTCGTCCACGAGCACGTCCACGCGCTCGCCGCTGTTCACCGGCACCCGCAGGCCGACGATGTCGGGCTGAATCGGCAGCTCGCGCCCCCCGCGGTCCACCAGCACGCAGAGGGAGATGCGCTTCGGGCGACCGAAGTCCGCGAGCTCGTCGAGCGCCGCCCGCGTGGTGCGGCCGGTGTACAGCACGTCGTCGACGATCACGACGTGCTTGCCGCTCAAGTCGGCGGGGATGCGGGTCTCGCCGATCACGGGCTTCGGACCGACGGTCTCGAGGTCGTCGCGATACAGGGTGATGTCGAGGGCGCCGCGCGGCACCACCACACCCTCCGCCTGCTCGATGAGCTGCGCGATCCGCTCGGCGAGCTCCACGCCCCGCCGCTGGATGCCGATGAGCACGAGCCCGTCCGTCCCCTGCGCCAGCTCCAGCACTTCCACCGCCATACGCTGAAGCGCCCGCGACAAGGCGCGGGCGTCCAGGATGGTGGTCCGTTCGGGCCGGCTCATCTCAGGGCTGGAAGCTAACGGGCGGACCAACGGGGTCAACGGCGCGCGGGGTTGACGCGCCCACGGGCGCGGCGTCTCTTCGAGCCATGCGACGCACCCTGTCGAGTCTCATCGGGCTCACGCTGGCGGCCGCCTCGCTCGACGCGCAGGCGCTCCGGGACAGGATCTCCGAGCTGTTCATCTTCACGGCGGGGCAGCAGCCGCTGTTCCTCGGCGGCACCGGGGTGCACGAAAGCCACTTCATCACGTCGGCGCGGTCGGACAACGGCCTGCTCATCTCCTTCATCGGCACCGCGATCAGCCAGAACGTCGCGAACCTCCCGGTGAGCGCGACGAGCGGCGGCTCCACCTTTCGCTTCGAAGGCGGCGTTCCGGTCCGGACGTCGGTCTCACCCGGCCCCGTGTTCGCCGAACGCGGCCAGACGCTCGGCCGGGGGCGGGTGTTCGTCGGCGCGAACGTGAACCGCATGCACTTCGAGACGCTCCGGGGGGTGGGCCTGAACGACATCCGGATGGTCTTCACCCACGAGAACGTGGACTCCCCGCAATGCGACAGCATTGCCGGCACCGACTGCGCCCCGTACGGCGTCCCGACGCTCGAAAACGACGTGATCGACCTGCGGCTGGCGCTCGACCTGGACATGACGGTCACGTCGTTGTTCTTGAGTTTCGGGCTGCTCGATCGCGTCGACATCGGCGTGGCGCTCCCGATCGTCTCCACCTCCTTGCGCGGCACGAGCGACGCGCAGGTCATACCGTTCGGGGGAACGAGCGCCGCGCACTTCTTCGGCGGCACGCCGGACGACCCGCAGCTCGCCACTTCCCGCTCCGTGGACGGGTCCGCCACCGGCATCGGGGACGTCGCGGCGCGCATCCAGATCAACGTCAACCAAACGGAGCGCACCACGTTCGCGCTGCTCGGTGACGCGCGCTT
>WNFU01002883.1_pt1 | contig 48568 bp, 31 predicted proteins | sample 5400121 | NCBI WGS metagenome assembly WNFU01 (sample SAMN13153360, study PRJNA577476) | soil metagenome | isolation source: 100 cm soil or saprolite under grassland replicate 1 | place: USA:California | collected 2016-06-15 | reverse complement strand
GCGGAGCGTGAGCTGGGCGACGAGCGCACCCGGGGTCGCGACGGTGTCGGGGAGCGGGCTCGCGCGCGGGGTCGCGGCCGGGACGGCGGTGATCACGGGCACCAGCGAGGGGAAGAGCGGGACGGCGAGGGTGACGGTCAGCGCCGCGTTGCCCCCACCTCCACCCCCGCCCCCGCCAGCGACGGGGTCGTGTCTCAGCCAGACGGGGCCCACCATGGCCATCAGCGGGCTGCGCACATCATCGTGGAGGAACGCGAGCCTGGCGGACAACACCAGGGTCGATGCGACCGCCGCCCAGTGGCTCACGTCGGCTGCCGACGTCGTGGTCTTCGTCGGCGGTGGCTCGAAGCTGTGCTGGCGCGGCGGCCAGATCATCGGCCAGCTGCCGCCCTCCACCCCGTGGGCCACGATGCACGACAGCTACGGCATGAACGTGCACGGGGCGAGCTTCCAGCTCGAGAACCTCCGCATTTTCGACATGGGGGACGGCGTGACGATGGACCTGCAAGGGGACGTCACGTGGACCTGGCGGGACGTGTACGCGAAGTACATGCGGGACGACTGCATCGAGAACGACTTCCTGAACAACGCCACGATCGAGAACTCGTTCTTCGACGGATGCTACAGCGGGTTCAGCGCGCGCGCGTACACGACCGTGCTCGATGGCAGCAGCAACGTCGTGACGGTGCGGAACTCGCTGTTCCGGATGCAGACGATGGACCTGGGGTATATCCGGCCGGGGCACGGCGGGTTCTGGAAGTGGGGCAGCAACTCGCCCAGGATCGACCTCTACAACACCGTCTTCCTGACGGACGCCCGGTCCATCGAGAACGACGTCATCATGCCGCCGCCGGACAAGCTGCGGAACTGCTCGGGCAACGTCATGATCTGGCTGGGGAGCGGGACGTTCCCGGAGCCCGTGCCGAGCTGCTTCACGCTGCTGACGGGCGCCGCGGGGCTCGCGTACTGGAGCAATGCGGTGGCGCGGTGGAAGGCGGCGCACCCGGCGCCGTGGGCCGACATCGGCCCACCCGTCGTGTCCCTGTGGTCGCCATCGGGGAGCACGACCCTGAGTGGCACCGTCAGTCTGACGGCGACGGCCGTGGACGATCGGGATGTGGCCGGCGTGCAGTTCAAGCTGGACGGCCAGAACATCGGCGTGGAAGCTAAGACGGAGTCGCCGCTCACGAAGTTCACGGCCGCGTGGGATTCGCGCGGCAAGCCGAACGGGACGTATTCGCTCACGGCGACGGCGCGGGATGCTGCGGGCAACGTGAAAACCTCTGCGGGGGTGACGGTCACGATCGGCAACTGACTCCCCGCTGGGCGCTTGTCCGAAGGTCGTCCCCGGAGTGCCGTGGGCGACCCGGTCCCGCAGGGGGCGTGGCGCGGGCGCACGACAGGCCCTCGACACCTGTTGTCGCGCGTCGGCCACGGCCGCCGGGACCGGCCTCGCGGCGGCGAAGGGCCGCTCTCCGCGCCGCCGCAAGGGACATGCAAGTCGCTGCACGATAATTGCACAGTCGCCGCGCAGGTCCCACCATGGCTCCTCACCGCCTCCACGCGCTCGTGACGGCTACTGGCTCGCTGCTGCTGGTCGCCGCGTGTAGAGACCTCAGTGAAGGGCTGGGGCTGAAGTTCACGATAGCGGTTTCCTACTACGTCTCACCCGCCGGGGCGACGAGCGGCGACGGCACCTCGACCAATCCATGGAACCTGACCACGGCGCTGGCCGGCGGCAACGGCGCGATTCAACCGGGCGACACCGTGTGGCTGAGGGGGGGGGTGTATTCGGGTGCCTTCCGAACCTCCCTGGCGGGGGCACCCGGACAGCCGATCGTGGTCCGTCAGCAACCGGGGGAACGGGCCATCGTCGACGGTAACCTCCGCGTGGACGGACCGGACGTGGTGTTCTGGGGCTTCGAGATCACGCGCTCCAGCCCGAACGACGCGCTGAACGGGCTCGAGGTACACGGCGCGCGGACGCAGTTCGTCAACCTCGTCATTCATGACGCCGCCGGTCAGGGGGTCACGCTGTGGGACGAGGCGGATGATGCCGAAGTGTACGGCTGTGTGGTCTACAACAACGGGACGCACCAGAACCTCGACCACGGCATCTACGTGCACAGCCCCAATGCCGGCGCGACGAAGACCGTCGAGAACAACATCTTTTTCACCAACCTCTCGCATGGGATCCACGCGTACGCCGGCCCCGGCAACAACCCGCAAAGCAACATTCGCATCATCGACAACGTGTCCTTCAACAATGGAACGATCGCGGACAGCGCGTATGAAGCCAACCCGAACCTCCTGATCGGGGGCGTGGTGCCCTACGCGGGGATCCAGGTGATCGGCAATCTGCTGTACTTCGACAGCGCTGCCACGGGCGTCTCGCTGGAGAACATGCGAGTGGGCTACGACACCGGCGTCCAGAATGCGGACGCGGTGGTGCGCGCGAACTACGTTCAGGGAGGGGCGACGGTGTTGCGGCTGGGGAGCTGGTCGCAGGCCACCGTGGAGGGCAACACCTTTGCGGGCACCGACGTCCTCGTCCGCCTGGCGCAACAGCCGCTGAGCGGATACCAGTGGACGTCGAACACCCACCTCCGGGCTGCGGGATCGTGGGGTTGGCGGTACGCCGAGCACTGGTACCTATGGGACGACTGGAGAGAAGTGACGGGGCTGGGAGGCAGCGACAGCGTGACGGGGACGAATCCCGGCGCGCCGCGCATCTTCGTTCGCCCCAACAGGTACGAGCGGGGGCGGGCGCACGTCGTGGTGTACAACTGGGGCCGCGCCCCGGCGGTGCCGGTGGACCTGTCCAGCGTGCTCCAACCTGGCGACAACTTCGAAGTGCGCAACGTGCAGCAGGTATTCGGCCCACCGGTGCTGCAGGGCACGTACGGCGGGGGCAGCGTCAACTTCCCGATGGATGGCGTGGACCCTCCGGTCCCCGCGCCGGGCAGCAATAGGATCGCTCCCCGGTTCGGCAGGACGGCGCCCGAGTTCGACGCGTTCGTTGTACTCCGCGTGAGTCGCTAGTGCCCGGTCGCGACGCCAGCGCCGAATATCAGGCCGCGCCGGCGTATCATCACCCCAGGTTCGTCCCGATCACCGCGAGGGGCCAGAGGCTGAGCCGGGCGACGGTCTCCCAGTCGTGGTTCCCGACGGCCAGCGCGAGTTGCCGCGCGTAGATCCGGCCCGTCACCCAGAGGGCGGGGAAGCCGAAGCCGGCTTCCCGGAATCGGGCGCGGCCCCAGCCACGCCCCCCTAGGGCCCGCTGCGTTTCGGGCGGCACCAGCGCCCGACCGGTGAGCCGCGTGTGGATGCCGTCCACGTAATGGAGGTAGCAGGACAGCCCGGCCGCGCCGCCGTGCGTCCGGGCCGTGCGGGTGACGCGGTCCCAGTCGAGGCCGCCGCGCCGGATCGTGACGATGGTGTACAGCACGTCGCACAGCTGGAACGAGCGCCGCCCAGCCACCTTTTCGAGGCCCTGCAGCACCAGCTGGTGCTCCGGCAACGGCACGAAGACCGCCATGCCGCCGACGGCCGCCGGCTGCCGGTGCGCGAACAGGGCCGTCGCGTAGCGGGTATGCTGGCCGGCGCTGCCCACGCAGCCGTGATGGATGTCGAGCTCGAGTCCCGCCCCGGCGGTGTAGACCGTGGTCCCCGCGAGCAGGTGGGCGAGGCGCCGCGGCCGGGGCGTGACGGCCAAGTGCTCCAGCATGAGCCGATCGACCGCCGGGGAGCGCGCGCGGACCAGCAGATCCAGGTCATCGCCCACGTCGGGGTACCGCTGAAGCGCCTTCGGCACCAGCCACTCGACGCCGTGCTGCGCGCAGGCCGCGCCGATGCGTTGCAAGACGTCCAGCGCGGCGCGGGCGCGCGCCCGCTCGTGCGCGGCGGCCTGCGTGAACGCCAGCGGCGGCCGCAGGCCGAGCGCCGCCAGCAGCTCGGCCAGACGGATGAGGACCGTATTCCGTTCCGCGAGTCTGGCGAGCAGGCTCCAATCCACAGCGGCGAGCGCCGCCGTCGGCACGGCCTCGCCGAGCAGCAGCTTCAGGACGAGGTGGGCGTAGCGCTCTTCGCGGGTTGCCGGGCGCATAGGGCTCGATTCCGGGTTCGTGGCGACGCTCAACCGCCCTGCCGTCCGCTCGGGCGGCGCGTGAAGCCATCGTGGGCGAGTCGGTGCGTCAGGTGCTCCACTTTGTGCAGGACCCGTGCACTGGAGGGCTACTGGCTAACTGCCCATCGCGCCTGTGGTTACGTGATCGATGGGTGTGGCTGCGTCGAGGCGCGGCCGCATCGGGCGTGGCAGTGAGGCCACGTGCCGCGCTGGCTCCCCGGATGGGTGTGCTAGCGCGAGGAGGCAACGGCCCTCTGGTTCTCGGCGCGGCGTCCGAGGCCGAGCATGTGGACCGCGACGCCCCGGAGGAACCCAAGGCCGTAGCCGAAGTGGACCAGCGCGAACACCGCCGGCAGCACGAGCGCGCCGGCCAGCCTGAGCCTCCGGATGGACAGCGCCGCAGACGCAGCGGCGCCGGCGAGATAGGTGCCGACGATCGCGGCGACGAGCGGTCGCGCGGCGGCGACCCACGGGGCCAGGAGCGCGCTGGTGGCGAGGCTGAGCACGAACAGCGCCGGCAGCAGGTGCCGCGCGCTCATCACCCGTCCCACCTTTCTGGCCACGAGCGGCTTGAAGTAGCCGTACTGGTAGAACATGCGCGCGGCCTGCCCCAGCGTCCTGCGGGCGTAGTAGGAGGCGACGATGCGCGGGTCGAGCAGCACGCGGCCCCCGCGCGTCACCAGCCGGAAGTTGAATTCGTCGTCCTGATTGCGGGCCAGTTCTTCGTCGAACAGTCCCACGCGGGCGAAGACCTCGCGGCGGAAGCAACCGAAGGCGAGCGTGTGGACCCAGCGGCGCTCGCTGCTGCCGATGCGGAAGTGCGAGTCGCCGACGCCGAAGGGGTGGGAGACCGCGACCGCGATGGCGCGCGCGACGGGAGTGTCATCGGCCGGCAGCGTCACGATCACGCCCCCCACGTTGTCGGCGCCCGTCTGCTCGAGCGTTGCAACGGAGCGGGAGATGTAGTCGGGGGGGTACGTCCCGTGGGCGTCCATCCGCACGATCGCGTCGCCCCGCGCCGCCCGGATGCCGATGTTGAGGGCGCTCGGCGTGATCCGGTTCGGGTTGTCAACCAGCCGGATCGCCGGATGGCGTGCGGCGCAGCGGGCCACGATCTCCCGCGTCCCGTCGTCGCTCATGCCGTCCACCACCAGTACCTCGAGCCGCTCCCTGGGATAGTCGGAGGTGACGATCGAGTCCAGGCACTTCTCGATGAAGCGCCCCTCGTTCCGGCAGGGAACGACCACGGAGACGAACGGGCGCCGCTCGATTGTCCCGGCCTCCGGCGTCCCCGCGCTCCCGTGGTCGCTCAGGCGATAGCGCGCAGCTGCGCGCTCCAGGGCCCAGGGGAACACGTGGCGGAACAGGCGCTCGCGGCTGCCGAGGCTCGCGCTCCTCCACGCCAGGGAGTTGACCCACCAGAGCGTCACCGGCGCCACGTTCGCAACGGTGTGGAGCGCGCGCGCGAGCCCCCGGCTCACGGATCGCAGAGGGGTCACCCGCTGGCGCGCCGGAGGGGGAGGAGCGTGCCCTCGCCTCCACCACTCGCTTGCATGCTCTACCAGCCAGTGCGAGTAGTCCCGCCATGATCGGGCCGACAGGAACGCGCGCCGGTCGAACAACAACACGGACGTGTACTTCTTGGCGACGCCGAAGAGGCCTCTCGGCACGCCCGCTTCCTCGAGGATGCGGCGACAGATGGGACGGTTGTACGCGCCGCCGACACTCCACGGAGCCATTTCCCGCGACCGGCTGATGGCGTTGACGGCGCGGATCTGCTGGGCGCCAAAGAAGGGGACGGGACAATGGATGAAGCCGGTCCAGAGCCGGTACTCGGTCAGGGACAGCCCGCACTGGTCGCCGCGCCCGAGGTCGTCGCTCAGGGGCGCCATGTGACGGTCCCACATCGTGTCCCCGTGAAACCCCGTCAGCAGCACCCGGCCCGCCAGCGCGGACTGGGCGGCCGTGTAGTGGACTTCTTCGCCTTTGGCGTCGGCGGCCAGGAACGGGATCTCCGGCATGTCCAGCAGGCGCCATGCCTCACGCCGCACGACGGACACCGAGAGCCCCAGCAGGGCAGCGATCTGCGAGCCCGTGTCGTCGCTTCCGCTGCGCGCGCGATCGAAGGAGATGACGTCCCGCAGCCCGGCCGCCCGTGCCAGCGCGGCGATCGTGGCCGAGTCATAGCCCGAAGAGATCGTGCCCAGCCACGCCCAGCGATGCGTCCGCTCGCCGGACGACATGTTCGCGGCGATCTCGCAGAGCGACGTCGTGAGGAAGTCCCGGTATCGGCTGAACGAGCTGAAGTCCCGCACCGGCGCGGGCTTCGTCTCCTCACGCAGGGACCGACCGTCCCAAGCCAGATTATGGAAATAGGCGAGGCGCACGGGGCCGGCCGAGGTGGGGAGGATGCGCTTGTACTTCCGGAGGCCGCGGATGCTCGACCTGAAGAACTGGAAGTATCGCGGATCGGTCGGGTCCGGGCGCCCGCCGACGGCAGCGAGCAGGCACGCGAGCGAGTTCGACACGCAAACCCCCTGCGCGGTCTCCAACGTCTGCAACCGGTCGACCGTCGACCCGGACGACACGAAGGTCACGCCGTCTGGGCGCAGGCGTCCCCCCGACCCGAACACGAGGTCGGTGCGGTCGAAGTCGCCCGCGCCGAAGCGGCCGGGCCAGACCGCCTCGCAGAACCAGTCAGGGGTGCATTCGACCATGCTGCCGTGGAAGACCGCGACAGACTGGCCTCCAGGCGAACAGCTCGCGAGCCACGCGAGCGGCGGCCAATCCGGAACCGGGGCGAACTCAAACCGCATGGGACGCGGCGCCGCCGTTGGATGGCGCGGTAGCGAGGAGGGAGACGACCGGCCGCAGCTTCCCGCCGGCGCCGCGCGGTAGATCCGCGACTCCCTCCAGAACGACCTCGACCGGACCCATCCGCGACCGCAGCCGCTCGACGAGCTGCTGCGGGGTGTCCGTCGTGAAGTCATCGGCCGGCACATAGCGCACGCGGAGGCGGTCCGCGGTTTCCTGAATGATCTGTGCGAGGCGGATCGGAAGCCCGTAAAAGACCGGATTCAGCCAGACGACGCGTCGGCCGTCGTGGGTGACGAGTGAGTCGCTGCTTCGCCCGTCGATGCCGGGGAGCCATGGCAGTGTCCGGCCGCAAGAGCAGGACGCTCCGTTTGTGGGCAACTGCGCCCGGTCCCCGATACGGTAACGGATCAGCGGACTGTCGGGGTTCAGGAGCCCGGTGCAGACGAGCTCGGCGTCCTCCATGAACTCAACCATACCGACTTCGGGCCAGAGGTGGAGCCCGCCGGCTTCACACTCGCTGGCCGCCACCACCCCTTCCGTCGCCCCGTACGTCTCCCGCACCGGACAGTGAAAGGCTGCGGCGATGACTGCGCGCTGGTCGCGCAGCGGCTCGCCCGACGTCAGGACCACCGCCATTTCCAGATCCTTCCGCCCGGAGCGCAGCACTTCCCGTGCCAACTCGTAGATCGAGGACGGGTAGCCGAACAGGTAGACAATACGGTACTGCGCCAGGGCGTCGAGGTAGTGCGGGATGAGGTCGGGCGCCAGGTGATACGACGACATGTAGAGTTGGCGCAGCGCCGCGTTCCACACCCAGAATGGGGGCCGCCGAGACCGGACCGGCGTCACGAGCTGGCCGCCGAGCATGGCCCAGCGATCGCGGCGCGACACGCCGTGCCAGTGGCGGCTGCGCAGCAACGCTAGGGCGAAGAGCGCCCGCATTGCGCTGCGGCTCCGCCACACGTGAAGTGGCGTGCCCGTGGTGCCGCTGGTGTTGGCGTGCCACATCTGCCGAACGTCGCAGTCTTGGGCGACGAACGCGCGGGGATCGCGGCGCAGGGGTTCTTTCTCGAGGATCGGCCAGTGCTCGAGCACATCCCAGCTCCGCCGGTCACCCCGCCGCCGGCGCGCGCTCCACAGCGCTCGGTAATAGGGCACCTGCGTGGCCGCTCGGTGCAGCACCTGCGCTAATCGTTCTTGCTGCCAGCCGTGCCACTGCGCGGCGCTCCAGTGCTCCCGCTCGAGCGCCTGCTCGACCAGCCGCTCCGTCTCCGCGCCGTAGCGCCACGAGCGCAGGTACAGGCCGCGCAGGGTGGCGGCGGCCGAACGGGCGGGGGCCGGGAGGTGGTGGTACAGCCGCCGCAACAGGTCGCTCATGGCGTCCGCCCCTCCGGTGTGGCGGGCCAGAAGGCCGGTCGCCCCGAGGCTGCGGGTCGGCCCAGCTGCGCCAGGAATCGCGTCAGCCGTCTCAGGAGCGCGGCAGCCGGCCACGCGCCCAACCGGGCGACGGCGTCCCAGTCCCGCTCCCCGACCGCCCGGGCGAGCTGGCGCGGGCGTGGCAGGAGGTCGAGCGCCGCGCGTGCGCGCCCCCGCTCCCGCTCCACGGCCTGCGCGAGCGCCGCCGGCGGGTGCAGCCCCAGTGCGGCGAGCTGCTCGGCGACACGGATCGCGACTGCGTTCCGTTCCGCGAGCTGGGCGAGCCGCGCCCAGTCCACGGCGGCGAGCGCCGCCGGTGGCACCGCCTCGCCCAGGAGCAGCTTCAGGACGAGCTGCGCGTGCCGCTCTGCGCCATTCAGGGGCGTCATGCGTCCCCGCGCCATTCCAACCGGAGTGGCCTCGCCGGCTCGGGTGCGGCCGGAAAACGGGATGGGCGCGGGCCGAGTCATCCGGCAACCTCTGCCGGCAGAGGATTCGGCCGCAGTCCGGGTGTGTCACCCGACCGGCGGGCGGCGCGGAGCACCTCCGCCAGGCGGGCGCCGTTGCGCCACATGTCGAAGTGCGTCTCCGTACGCAACCGGCCGCCCGCGGCGAGGCGGCGCCGCAGGTCGGCGTCGGCGAGCAATGTCGCAATCGCCTGTGCGAGTGCCGGGACATCGCGCGGCGGCACGAGGATGCCACAGCGCCCGTCGTCGAGCGCTTCCGGGATGCCGGCGACGCGCGAGGCGATGACCGGCGTGCCGAGCGCCATCGCCTCCCGCACCACGTTGGGGAGGCCGTCGCCCAGGCCGTCGGAAGGATGGACCAGGACGGTCGCCCCGGCCATGGCCGCTCGGGCGCCGTGGAACGGGAGCCACCCGCGGAACTTGACGCGGTTCGCTAGCCCGAGCTGCCGCGCGAGCCGCTCGAGCGCGCCGCGCTCCGCGCCGTCGCCGACCAGCTCGACCTCGATTGCGATTCCCCAGCGCGCCAACTCGTGCGCCGCCCGGAGGAGAAAGTCGAACCCCTTGTCGCGCGCGAAGCGCCCGACGGCGACGACCGTGTGTGGCGGGCGGCCGGTGGGACGGTAGGGGAAGGCCGACAGGTCGAGACCGTGGTAGGAGACGTGGATCTTGTCGGCGATCCGGTCGGCCACGTCCGCGTAGTGGTCCAGCAGGTAGCCGCGGTTGAACTCGCAGCACGTGATGATGCGGTCGGCATAGAGGAGCTTGGGCCGCAGGAAGACCGGCTGGTAGTACAGGTCGGTGCCGGCGTGCAGCAAGAGGGAGAAGGGAATCGGGCGGCCGGCGAGCCGGTGGAACACGTACGCACAAGTCCCCGCGTAGTTGCCCCAGTACGCGAGGACGTGGTCGAACCGGTCGGCGTGCGAGGCGGCCCAGGCCCACGCTTGCGGCAGCACATACGCGCTCTTGGCCAGCGGCGCCGGGCCGCTGCGGGCCGCATGCAGGGCGACGGCCGCCGCATCGTGGATGCCCCTCGCCGGGCCGCGGCGCAGGCCGCCCCAGGCCTGTCGCAGGCTCTGGCCGAGTCCCAAGTGATGGACCCGGTTCCGGGGCAGGATGTGCTCTCCCAGCAGGTCGAGCGAATAGCGCCACAGGCCCGCGTCGAGCGGATGGATCGGGAACACGTCGATCTCGACCCCGCTCTCGAGCAGCCCGCGCATGTCCCGCTCGAAGAACGTGGCGACGCGCGCCGGGTACTTGTTCGTGAAGACCGCGAGCCTCACCGAGCCCCCCCGATCACCAGGTGAGCCGGTGGTCGCGCAACCAGAGCTCGAGCGCGAGTACGGTGAACACGCGTTGACACAGTCCTCCCCGGCTGATCGCGCCGCCGTGCCGGCCATTGCCGGCTTCCCGGAAATCCGCGAGCCACCGGCGGACCAACGCCGCGTTGAGCAGACGGTGGGTCGTCGCGTCTCCCCCGAGCAGCAGCGCGTCGAGCACCCCGTGGAAGCCGTGCGGCAGCATGACGTCCAGGGGGATGCCGAACCCCTGCTTCGGGCGGACGGCGACGGCCCTGGGCAGCCAGCGCCGCGCGAGCGCCCGCAGCACGCGCTTGCCCGTGCGACCGTCGGTCTTCAGGCGGTGCGGCAGCGCGACCCCGAGCGCCACGACATCGTCGTCGAGCAGCGGCACGCGGACTTCGATTCCCGCCCGCATGCTCATCATGTCGACCTTGCGCAACATGTCCGACGGCAGGCTGACGCCGAAGAATGTTTCCGTGAGTCGCCGGGAGAGCTCCTCGAGGTCGGCGCCTCCGGTCGCTGTGGCCAGGGGGGCGGTGGGGTACCCGTCGAAGTGACGGTATGCCGGCGCGAGCCCGGCGCGGGCCTCGGCCAGCACCAGGTTCTGTTTTTGCGCTTCGCTCACGTAGCTGGCGAGCCCCGCCAACATGGGGGCGGCGGTCACGCGCCCGGCCTGGGCGAGCTGGACGGCCCTGGCCATCTGGCGTCCCCAGTCCTGCGTCCACCGCGCGGCTCGGCCGCCGGCTGCCGCCCCGAGTCCGAGCAGCCAGTCGGGGAAGCGCATCAACCGGACGAGGTGGTTCGCGCGCCAGAAGTGCGCATAGCCACCGAACACCTCGTCGCCGCCGTCGCCGGAGAGGGTGCAGATGATCCCGTGCTCCCGTACCGCCCGGGAGATCCAGTACATGGGGACGAGGCTCGTGTCCGCAAAGGGCTGGTCGAAGTGCCGGAACAGCTCGAGCAGCGCCTCCGGCGTCATGGCCCAATCGCCGAGATCGATGGTGTGGTGATGCGTGCCGTAGTGGCGGGCGACCGCATGCGCCGCGTCGGTCTCGTCGTAGAGCGGGTCGGGAAAGCGCACGTTGAACGTGGTCGTGGGCGCCCCCGCCCCCGCCGCCCCCGCCACTCGGTTGTGGGCCGCGACGACGAGCGATGAATCGATGCCTCCGGAGAGCAGCGCGGCAACGGGGACGTCCGCGAACGATTGCCGCTGAACGGCTGCGAGCACTCGGGCCTCGGTGGCTGCGGCGGCGGTGGCGAGATCGTGGTCCCCGTCGGGCTGCACGACGAGCTGGTAATAGCGGTGGACGTGCTCACCCTCCGGCGCGATCGTGAGGGTCGTCGCCTTGGGCAGCGCCTGCGCGTTCGCGAATCCCGTGGTGGGCTCCGGGATGTAGCCGAGGCCGAGGAAGTCGTAGCAGGCCTGGCGATCGAGCTCCGGGCGGAAGTGCGCGACGGCCGTGATCGCCTTGAGCTCGCTCGCGAACACCCACTGTCCATCCAGCCTGGCATAGAACAGCGGCTTCACCCCGAACCGGTCTCGCCCGAGCACGAGGCGTCGCCGGCGCCGGTCGTAGATCGCGAAGGCGAAGATTCCACGGAGCTCGGCCACCAGCCGCTCGCCCAGCTCCTCGTACAAATGAACGAGCACCTCGGTGTCCGACGTGCTGCGGAACCGGTGGCCTCGCTGGACGAGCCGCGCCCGCAGCTCGGAGTGATTGTAGATCTCGCCGTTGTGCACGACGAAGACGCTCTCGTCTTCGTTGGCCAGCGGCTGTCGGCCGGCGGGCGAGAGGTCGATGAGCGCAAGGCGGCGATGCACGAGCTCGCAGTGCTCGTCACGGTAGGAGCCGCACCCGTCCGGCCCGCGGTGCGCAAGCAGCGCCGCGGCGCGGCTCTGCCAGCCCGGCTCGGCGGGCAGCGCCATGGGGTGGAACCGTCCTGCAAGGCCACACATGGTCGCTCGACTCCGGGTGCCGGGCGGCGACCGCAACCGCGGAACCCGCGATCGCCGGAGTTGGATGCGCTGAGCGTGAGACCCTGAGCGGACACCTGCCTGCAGGGCGCGTGCGAGAGCTAAGCGATTGTCGTGGAGTGAGTTAGACGATTGACAATCGGCAGGGTGTGGCGCCCAGGCTACAGCTCTGGAGGAGCTTTGTTACACCCCCCGGAGCGGTGCCTGGCTCCCTGCCTCAGAGCGCGGACCAGATGAGCGACTGGAGATCGGCGATCACCTCCGGCAGGGGCCGGCTGGCGTCCACGACGCGCGCGCCGGCCTGCGTCCAGTCGTTCTCCGCGCCGGTCTGTGCTCGGGCCGACACGGCGCCCGGCTCTGTCCGCCGAAGGGGCGCCGCGAGCTCCGGCTCGAGCCGCAGCACTATACCCAGGTCGGGCCGCGCGATGCGGGTGTCGTAGCGCCGCTCCCGCCGCGCGAGCAGGGTGCGCAGCGCGCCGGCCGCGGTGCCTGGGCCCCGGGCGACGCTCGCTCCCGGGAGCGGTCGCGCCTCGGGAATCGGGTACCGCTCGCACAGGGCGACTCCCCCGGCGGCGGCGAACCGGCGGACGGCGATGCACAGGCGGTAGCGGTCCCGCGCACGGCACAGGTCGCGGAGCGGCTGGAGATGGGCACGCAGCCCGAGCCGTCCTGCGACCCGCAGCGCGGCGCCGACGGCGCGCGTCGCGAGCGAGCGCGGGGCACGGCTGAAGTGCGCCCGCCGCACCACAAAGTTCGGGGAGAGCCACGCCTCGAGTTCTTGCACGCACGTCGACGTCTCGACCCCGTCGTGCCCGTTCACCGCGATGACCATCCCGCCGGGACGGCGTCGGTGCGCCCCTTCCCGCCCCAACAGCGCGGCGAAGGCGGCGGACACGCCCTCCCGGCGGGCGTACCGCGCGAGCCGGCGCCGGAGCTCGTGGCGCAGGGCCACGCGCCGCAGGGGGGACCATCCCGGCTCGAGCGATTGCAGGCACCGGTCCAGGAACGCCGGGGTGACGGTCGGAAGCGACCGCGCCAGGATCGCGGCGAGGGGAGCGCGATTGGTCCGCGCTCGGAGGGAGGCGAGCTCGTCCTGGATGTGAGGCAGCCACGTCGGCTCGCGTCCCCGCAGCGCATCCCGCACGGAATAGCGCTGCACCATGCGGACGACGAAGGCGATCAGCTCGTACTCCGGCGCCGGTGCGCGGAACACCCCACGCCGCTCGGCGGAGGCGAGGCACGGCGCGTCGATCGGCAGGCGGTAGGTCGTTCGCCACGGGCCGCGCACGACAACCGCATGGTGCGCGTGGACGCGGACCAGACGACCGGTGAGTGGGTCGTGGCCGAAGTAGCTGTCGACCGCACGGAGTCGCCGGGCGGGCCGCGCCACCGCCCGCGTGAAGCCGAGGCGGACGAGCACCCGGGCAAAGCGGGGGCGCGAGGCCTGGTCGACCAGCAGATCGATGTCACCGTCGCCCGTGGGCAGGCGCGCCGGCCGCCGGTGCCCTGTCCACTGACAGTACAGGACCTGCTCGCGCTCCAAGTCCCGCGCCAGCTGCTCGGCCAGCGATGCGGGTTCGGCGGGCCGAGGCTCCCCGAACCCGGCAGCGCTCACGCCCGCGAAGCGATCCGGGGGCGCATCGGCTAGGCCGTCTCGGACAGGTTCTCTCGGGGGCGGAGTGGCCGGAACCATGACTGCCTCGGTTAGCGGAGTGTGACTCGGTTCGCGTTGGTACAGGCTGACGGGCTCGAGCAACTAACGCAACCTGAGTCATACCCCGCCCACCAGGGTGAGGTTGAGTACCCCCCGCACCCCGCCGATGTTCACCACGCTCCGGCAGGCCGATACCGGAGCGGACGCCGTGCTCAGTGGCAGGAGCCGCTGCCCGAGTCGGTCGCCCGCTCCGGCAGGCCGATACCGGAGCGGACGCCGTGCTCAGTGGCAGGAGCCGCTGCCCGAGTCGGTCGCCGTCTGGCCCGCCACCGGAATGAACTGCCAGGAGTACGTCCCGTCTCCCAACGTGAGCTTCAGCACGCCGTACACGCTGCTGATGTTCACCTGGCTGTTCGGGCTCATGAGGGTGTTGGGGGCGTCGAGGCCCTCCCCGCCCGTCCCCACGATGATCTCACGGACCCCGTTCACGAGGTCCGCCGCGCCCGCCGGCGTCTGGGGCGCGAACCGCTCGTAGTCGCGCGCGTGAGCGTTGAGGATCAGCTCGGCGCCGGCGGCGTAGAGATCGTCCCAGAACGGCTTCACCGAGCTGGTCTGATAGAGCACGGTGTCCGTGGTGGAGTAGAAGCGCGGCCTGTGCCACAGCGCCACCACGCAGCGCTTCGTCGTCGCGGCGAGGTCCGCCTTGAGCCATGTCTCCTGGGGCGAGCCCGCGAGGGTCGAAACGTACGTGTTGTTGCTGTTCAGCACGATGACGTGCCAGGCGCCGAGGTCGTAGCTGTAGTAGCCCTTGGTCGGGTCGCCGGCCGCGGCGCCGAAGTAGGTGAAGTAGCCGACGGCGGTCGCGCTCGAGTCGTAATCGCGATGCCCCGCGACGGGGTACGTGCGGGCCTTGTGGCGCCCCCAGGTCGGATCGTAGCAGTTCTGGTAGTCGCCAAGCCTTCCGCCGGGGTAGGCGCCGTCGCCGAGCATGAACACGGCGCCCGGAATCCCGTCGAGGAGAGCCGCCGTGGCTTCGTCGTTCGTGCGGTCGCAGCGCGCGATGTTCCCCGCCCCCACCAGCGTGACGCTCGTCTGCTGCGTCACCGACACGGTGAGTTGTCCCGAACCTGCTGCGCCGTCTTTGTCCGTCACGGTCACGCGGACGGTGTTCGTGCCGACCGCTGCGTAGGTGTGCGTGGCTGTGATTGCGCTCGACTGACTCGTCGTGCTGCCGGTCGTCGGGGAGGACCCGTCGCCCCAGTCGATCACGTACGCCCAGGGCGCGTCGTTCGCGCCCGGATCGCTGAACGTGGCGTTGAGCGTGACGGGGCTGGCCGCGGTCGCCGTTTGATTCGGTCCAGCGTTCACCGTGGGAGCCGCGTTCGCGATCGTCGCGGTCGCGGTGGCGGGCGAGCTGGACGCCCCGCGGGCGTCGGTGACGGTGAGCGAGACGGTATAGCTGCCGTTGTTGGCGTAGGCGTGGCTCGGCCTGACGCCGGTGCCGGTGCTGCCGTCGCCGAAGCTCCAGGCATGGGTGAGCGCGTCCCCGTCGGGGTCCGTCGAGCCGCTGCCGTCGAAACTCACCGCGGTGCCCTCAGGGCCGGAGTACGGTCCGCCGGGCCTCGCCGTGGGAGGAAGGTTCGTCGCGGTCACCGTCACCGCAGCCCTGCCGGAACCTGGTCCGCCGTCCTTGTCCGTCACGGTCACGCGCACGGTGTCGGCGCCGGCCGCGGCGTAGGTGTGCGTGGCCGTGATCGCGCTCGACTGACTCGTGGTGCTGCCGGTCGTCGGGGAAGACCCGTCGCCCCAATCGATCGCGTACGCCCAGGGCGCGTCGTTCACGCCCGGATCGCTGAACGTAGCGCTGAACGAAAAGGGGCTGCCGACGGTGGCCGTCTGATTCGGTCCGGCGCTCACCGTGGGAGCCGCGTTCGCGATCGTCGCGGTCGTGGCGGCGGGCGAGCTGGACGCGCCGCGGGCGTCGGTCACGGTGAGCGAGACGGTGTAGCTGCCGTTGTTGGCGTAGGCGTGGCTCGGCCTGACCCCGGTGCCGGTGCCGCCGTCGCCGAAGCTCCAGGCATACGTGAGCGCGTCCCCGTCGGGATCCGACGAGGCGCTGCCATCAAAGCTCACCGCCACACCCTCCGCGCCGGAATAGGGGCCGCCGGGCGCCGCGGTCGGGGGACGATTCGTGCCCGACTGGGCGTCGTGGCACGTTCCACTCCCGGCGTCCGTGAAGGTCTCCCCCTCCACGGGGCGGAACGCCCAGGTGTAGCGATCGGCGTACAGCGTGAGCTTCAACACTCCGAAGGCCGCGGCCACGACCTCGCTGTTCGGCGCGATCACCGTGGGCATCCCGACGCTCTCGCCGCCGGTGCCGACGTTGAATTCCTTGATACCGTGCGTGCTGTCCACGGCACCACTCGGCGTCATCGGGGGGAAACGCTCGTAGTGGTGCATCTGCGCGTTGAGCACGACGTCGGCGCCGGCGGCATAGAGGCGATCCCACAGGATCTTGATGGGTCCCGATGACGTATATCCGACGTCGAACGACGAGAAGAAACGCCCCTGGTGCCAGGTCGCGAGGGTGCACTTCTTAGAGTTGGCGGCGAGGTCGGCCTGGAGCCATTGATCCTGCGCCGAGCCGGCGCTGAACGGAACGAAGTTCCCGTTGGAATTGAGTACGATGATGTGCCAGGCGCCGAGGTCGAAGCTGTAGTAGCCGAGGCCCCGGGGTCCGGCGCGGTCCCCGAAGTAGTCGAATGCTCCGTTGGCGGTGCCGGTGTCGTACTCGTGGTTGCCGAGCGTGGCGTAGGTGCGCGCTTTGTGGCGGCCCCACGTGGGTCCGTAGCAGTTCTGGTAGTCGGTCAGCGTGCCGTTGGGGAACGCGTTGTCGCCGAGCGGGACTACGGTGCCCGGGATCGTGTCGAGGATCCGGGCGGTCAGCTCGTCCTGGTTGCTGCCGCAGCTCGAGATGTCCCCGGCCGCGAGCAGCACGACGGCGGTGGGCGGCCCGACCTGGACGGCGAGCGAGTCCGAGCCCGACGCTCCCGCGTTGTTCGTGACCGCGACGCGCACGCTGTCCAGGCCGGACGCCGCGTACACGTGTGACGCGGTGATCGGCGAGGCTTGGGTGGTTCCGCTGGTCGAGCCGCCGTCCCCCCACAGGATCGTGTAGGTCCACGGGGCGGCGTTCACAGGATCGGTGAACGTGACCGCCAGGCTCACCGCGTCACCCGGGCTGGTCGTGAGATCGGGGCCGGCGTTCACGGACGGCGCGGGGACGCCGTGGCAGCCGGCGCTCCCCGCGTCGCGGAACGTCTTCCCCGCGATCGGCGTGAACTCCCACGCGTAGCTCGCGGAGTCGAGCGTGAGCTTCAGGACGCCCGGCGTGCCGCCGTTTCTGACCTCGCTGTTGGGCCGGAGGTGGTCTGGGTTCTGGCTCTCGGCGCCACCCGTGCCCACCACGAACTCCCGGATGCCGTACGCCGCATCGGCGGCGCCGGCCGGTGTCTGGGGCGCGAACCGCTCGTAGAAGGCGTAGTGCGCGTTCACCACCACGTCCACGCCGGCGGCGTACAGCGCGTCCCACAGCGGCTTGATCTTCGTGTTGGGTGCGTCCTTCGAGTCGAACAGGGGGTGATGCCAGTAGGCCAGGGTGCAGCGCGCGGGATGGGCGGCCAGGTCCGCGCGCAGCCAGGCCACCTGGGGCGAGTTCGCGTCGCTGGAGATCTGGGTGGTGCCGCTGTTGAGCACGATGATGTGCCAGGCGCCGAGGTCGTAGCTGTAGTAGCCCTTGGTCGGGTCGCCCGCGGCGCTGCCGAAGTAGCCGAAGTAGCCGCTCGCGTTGGCGGTCTTGTAGTCGCGGTCGCCCGCCGCCGGCTGGGTGCGGGCCTTGTGCCGTCCCCAGTTCGGGTTGTAGCAGGTGTTGTACTGGGTGAGCGTACCGTTATCGTAGGCGGCGTCCCCGAGCGTGAACACGGTCCCCGCGATCCCGTCGAGCAGCGCAGCCGTGGCGTCGTCGTTCGTGTTGTTGCACTTGGCGATATTCCCGGCGCCGACCAGGGTCACGGGGGCTGACGTCGTGGAGAAGCTCGGAGGGGGCATGGGCCCCTGATTGTCGCGGCAGGTCGTGAGGACGAGAAGGGCGGCTGTAGCGACGACGCAGCGGAACACGGTCATGTCGGGCGCCTCGGCTCAGGGAATCCACTGGATTCGGCCTAAGGCACTGCTATGGAGCACGAGGCATGCCCGAGCCCAGCACCATAACTCACTCCGGTGTATGGAATTAGCTACATACCTGAGAGGCTAACACTCGCTTTGTGGCACGCGTGCTACATAACAGGCGCGCTTCGGCGACAGAGCGGCCCGCGCGCTCGTGGCGCGCAGGTCGCCGCGCTCAGTGGCAGGAACCGCTCCCCGCGTCAGTCGCCGCCTGGCCCTCCACCGGGATGAACTGCCAGTCATACGTCCCGTCGCCCAGCGTCAGCCGCAGCACGCCGTACACGCGGCTGATGTTCACCTCGCTGTTCGGATGGATGAGCGTGTTTGGAGCGTCCAGGCCTTCGCCGCCCGTGCCCACGATGAACTGGCGGATCCCGTTCGCCGGATCGGCCACGCCCCCCGAGGTTTGGGGGGCGAACCGCTCGTAGTCCCGCATGTGGGCGTTGAGGATCAGCTCGGCGCCGGCGGCGTACAGGTCATCCCAGAACGCCCTAGCGCCGTTCGTGGAGAGCGTGGCCGACGTCGTGGAGGCGAAGCGCGGGGTATGCCACATCGCGAGCACGCAGCGCTTCGCTGTGGCGGAGAGGTCGGCCTTGAGCCAGGTCTCCTGTGGCGAGCCTGCGGCGGTCGAGACGTACGCGTTGTTGCTGTTCAGCATGACGATGTGCCACGCGCCGAGGTCGAAGCTGTAGTAGCCCTTCGCCGGATCGCCCGCTGCAGCGCCGAAGTAACTGAAGTACGCGGCCGTGGTCGTGGTCGAGTCGTAGTCCCTGTTGCCCAGCACCGGGTACGTCCGAGCCTTGTGGCGGCCCCAGCTGGGATCGTAACAGCTCGTGTAGCTCGCCGCCGTTCCGCCGGGATAGGCGGCGTCGCCGAGCGTGAACACGGTGCCGGGAATGCTGTCGAGCAGTGCCGCGGTGGCCTCGTCGTTGGTGCGGTCGCAGCGCGCGATGTTGCCGGCGCCGACGAGCGTCACGGTCGTCTCCCGCGGTGGGGCGACGGTGACGGTGAAGGTTCCGGTGACGGTGCCTCCGTCCTTGTCCGTCACCGTCACGCGCACGACGTCCGTGCCGGCGGCGGCATAAGCGTGGGCGGCGTTGATCGGGTTCGTCTGAATGGCCGCGCTGTCGGTCGTGACGGTGCCGTCGCCCCAGTCGATCCGATACGCCCAGGGCCCATCCTTGAGGCCCGGATCGCCGAACCTCGCACTGACTCCCACCGGGCTCCCCACGCCGGTGGTGCGGTCGGGTCCGGCGTCGAGCGACGGCGGCAGGTTGGTGATCGTCGCCGTCGTCGTCGCCGGCGAGCCGGCCGCGGCGTAGGTGTCGCTGACGGTGAGCGTAACGGTGTAGGTGCCGTTGTCGGCGTAGGTGTGGCTCGGGGTGAGCCCGGTGCCGGTGCTGCCGTCGCCGAAGCTCCAGGCGTAGGTGAGGGCGTTCCCATCCGGGTCCGAAGAGCCGCGGCCGTCGAAGCGGATGGCGCCGCCCTCCGAGCCGCGATAGAGTCCCCCGGCCGCGGCGGTGGGCGCCCGATTCGGTGGCGGCGCCCCGTGGCAGGTGCCGCTCCCCGAGTCGCTGAGTGTCGCTCCCGCCACGGGGACGAACTGCCAGCTGTAGGCTCCTTCGGAGAGGGTGAGCTTGAGCACTCCGTGGTCCCTGCTGCGCACCTCGCTGTTCGGGAGGGGCGTGCCGAAGGGATAGGAACCCGCACCGCCCGTGCCCACCACGAACTCGCGGATGCCTTGGGCGGAGTCGAGCGTCGCGTTCGCCGCCTGCGGCGCGAACCGCTCGTAGTTGTGCTCGTGGGCCGAGAGCACGATGTCCCCGCCTCCTTCGTAGAGCGCCTGCCACAGCGGCTGGGTCTTGGGCTCATTGCCGTGCGTCGTCCCCGAGCTGAAGCGCGGCGCGTGCCAGTAGGCGAGGGTGCACAGCGCGGGGTGGGCCGCCAGGTCGGCGCGGAGCCACTGCACCTGGGGGGACCCCGGATTCCCGACCTTCGAGTTCAGTACCAGGATGTGCCAGGCGCCGAGGTCGTAGCTGTAGTAGCCCTTGGCGGGATCGCCGGCTGCCACGCCGAAGTAGCCGTAATAGCCGGCGGCGCCGGGAGTCTTGTAATCGTGGTTGCCGGGTGCCGGGCGCGTGCGTGCCTTGAGGCGGCCCCAGGTCGGCCCGTAGCAGTCCCGATAGGCTGCCAGCGAGCCGTCGGGATAGGCGTTGTCGCCGAGGGTGAAGACGGTGCCCGGGATGCTGTCGAGCAGCGTCGCCGTCCCCTGGTCGTTTGCGGTGTTGCAACTGGCGATGTCCCCCGCGCCGACGAAGACCTGGGGCGTGCCCGGCGGATCGACGAACACCGTCAGCGTGTCGGTCGCGGTCCCGCCCTTCGGGTCGGCCGCCTGAACCCCGACGACGTACCTGCCGGCCTGGCCGTACACGTGGCCCGCGTTGAACAAGCTCGCGAGCGACTGGGCGCTCGCGTGCTCGCTGGTCCCGTCTCCCCAGTCGATGGTGTAACTCCACGACACCTCGCTATCGGGATCCGCGACCCGGAAGGTCAGCGGCATCGAGGCACCCGGCTCGGTCCGCAGATCGGGCCCCGCGTCGACGGACGGCGGGACGTTGTTGCGCGGGGGGCCATGGCAGGTCGCTGAGCCCGAGTCCGCGAAGCTGATGCCGGGAACGGAGACGAAGGTCCACGTATAGCCGCCCGGGTACAGCGCCAGCTTCAGGATGCCGAGCGGCTGGGCCCGCACCTCGCTGTTCGACGCGACCGTGTCGAAGCCCCAGCGCCCGAGGCCGCCCGTGCCGACGATGAATTCCCGCATCCCGTACAGCGAGTCGCGACCGCCACCCGGGTCCTGCGGAGTGAACCGCTCGTAGTTGCGGGTGTGCGCGTTAAGCACGACGTCCGCCCCGCCGTCGTACAGCGCGTCCCACAGCGGCTGGACGGACGCGTGATTCGTAGCCCCGCCGCCCGAGTAGAACCGCGGGAGGTGCCAGAAAGCCAGCGTGCACGCCGCCGGATGGGCGGCGAGATCGGCCCGGAGCCACTGCTCCTGGGGTGAGCCCGGCGCCATCGAGACGTTCGAATTGAGGGCCACGACGTGCCAGGCGCTGAGCTCGTAGCTGTAGTAGCCCCTGGCGGGATCGAGCGCCTGAGATCCGAACCGGGCCAGCTGCGAGCCGAAGTAGTCGAAGTAGCCGGCCGCGCCCGGCGTCCGGTAGTCGAAGTCTCCGGGCGTGGGGTAGGTGCGTGCCTTGTGGCGTCCCCAGGTCGGGTCGTAGCAGGTCGCGTAATCCACGACTGCGCCGCTCGGCGCGGCCGCGTCTCCCAGCACCAGCACGTCGCCGGCCAGGCTGTCGACGAGCGCGCCCGTCGCGGCGTCGCTCTCTCTCGAGCAGGATGCGATGTCGCCGACGCCGATCAGGACTGCACCGGGTGACCCGATCAGGTCGGCCACCGGACCGGCGGGTGGCCGATCCTCGCTGCAGGCCAGGACGAGGCACAGCATCCACCACAGCGCATGGCGATGTCGCATGGCGCTCTCTCTCCGCAGGGATTAGGCCGGCCCTCCGCGCGGGGAACTGCCTGCAGGACGCGTGCGCGCGCTAACCGCGTGTCGCATAAGCTGTTACATCACCAGCACTTGATGATGTTGTAACGCAACCGCTACGACTGAGGGGGAGCGGTCCTACACACCGTTCAGCGCGCCTTCTGCGACTCCGGATAGAGCGCGACGCAGATCATCTCGTCCGGATGCTCCTGGGTCCACTCCAACAGCTCCCGCCGCTGGCGGATGGCCATCTCGGTCTCCTTGATGCGGGCGGGGGTGGTGTCCGACTGCCCGCGCTGCATCTCGATCTTCTCGAGGCTCATCTCCAGCAACGAGATCAAATGCTCCCTCGGCACGTGGACCTCACATGGCTCGAGCATGCTGGTCAATTTCGGCATCCGCCTTCCACCCTGCTCACCCGTCACGAGATGCCGAATGCGGTTCGTCACTACCGCCGCTCCTTTCCTTGGAATTCGCCGTACGTCCCTACCTCTTCCAGCAAGCCGCTCGCGGGGCGTGGCACGCCGCGCTTAGTGGCAGGAGCCTACCCCTGAGTCGGTAGCCGTTTGGCCCGCCACCGGGATGAACTGCCAGGAGTAGATGCCGTCTCCCAGCGTCAGCTTCAGCACGCCGAACACGTTGCTGATGTTCACCTCGCGCGTCGTACTGGTGTACGAGCCTGCGCCATCGAGGCCCTCGCCGCCCGTGCCCGCGATGAACTCGCGGATACCGTTGGTCGGGTCGCTTTGGCCGCTCACGTTCTGCGGGGCATACCGCTCGTAGCGCCTCGCGTGAGCGTTCACTACCAGCTCGGTCCCGGCCGCATACAGGGAGTCCCAGAACGGCTTCACGGCGTTACTCGGGGTGGACGCGCTTGAAGAGAAGCGCGGCTCGTGCCACATCGCGAGCACGCACTGCTTGGTGTTCGCCCTGAGGTCGGCCCCGAGCCACGCCAGCTGCGCGTTGTCGGGCGTCGCCACGCTCGTGGTGCTGCTGTTCAGCATGACGACGTGCCAGGCGCCGAGGTCGTAGCTGTAATAGCCCTTCGTGGGATCACCCGCGGCGGCGCCGAAGTAGCCGAAATAGCCGGCGGCTCCGGCCGTCTTGTAGTCCTTGTCGCCGGGCACCGGGTACGTCCGAGCCTTGTGGCGACCCCACGTCGGATCGTAGAGCGTGTTGTACTGAGCAACGGTGCCGCTGTCGTAGGCCGCGTCGCCGAGGGTGAACACCGTGCCGGAAATCCCGTCGAGCAGCGCGGCGGTGGCCTCGGCATCGATGTGGCCGGAGCGCGAGCGCGCGATGTCGCCGGCGCCCGCGAGCGTGACGCCGTCGAAGACCGTGGCGGTCAGCGTCCCGAAGCCCGCGTCCCCGTCCTTGTCGGTCACGGTGACGCGCACGGTGTGCGTGCCGGCCGCGGTATAGGGGTGCGTGGCGGTGATCGTGCTCGACTGGCTGGTCTTGGTGCCGGTGGTCGCGGTCGAGCCGTCGCCCCACTCGATCGAATACGACCAGGGCGTGTCGTTCACGCCGACGTCGCTGAAGCTGGCGCTGACCGTGATGGCGCTGCGCACGCCCAACGTCTGGTCGGCGCCCGCGCTCACCGACGGCGCCGCATTGGCGACGGTCGCGGTCGTGGTCGCCGAGCTCGACGCCCCATGCGTGTCGGTGACGGTGAGCGTCACGCTGTAGCTGCCGTTGTCGGCATAGGTGTGGCTCGGCTGCGCATCGGTCCCGGTGGTCCCGTCGCCGAAGCTCCAGGCGTAGGTCAGGGCGTCGGCGTCGGGATCAGAGGAGCCGCTGCCGTCGAAGCTGACGGCCGCAGCCTCCGTGCCGACGTACGGCCCCCCGGTCGCTGCCGTGGGCGCGCGGTTGTCCGCGGAGACCGTCACGGTAGCCTGGCCGGAACCGAACGCGCCGTCCTTGTCCGTCACGGTCACCGTCACGGTGTTGGTCCCGCCCGCGGCGTACACGTGCGCGACCGTGATCGAATTCGACTGGTTGGCCGTGGTGCCCGTGGTCTCCGCCGAGCCGTCGCCCCAGTTGATGGTGTAGGTCCACGTGGCATCGTTCACGCCCGGATCGCTGAAGCTGGCGTTGAGAATGAATGGGCTGCCCACGGTCGCGGGCTGGTCGCCTCCCGCGCTCACCGCGGGCGCCGCGTTGCCGATCGTCGCCGTGGTCGTGACCGGCGAGCTCGAGGCGCCGCGCCCGTCGCTGACGGTGAGCGTCACGGTGTAGCTGCCGTTGTCGGCGTAGGTGTGAGCCGGCTGCGCGCCGATTCCGGTGGTCCCGTCGCCGAAGTTCCAGGCGTAGGTCAGGGCGTCCCCATCCCGGTCCGACGAGCCACTGCCGTCGAAGCTCACGGCCGTGCCCTCGGCGCCCGAATAGGGGCCCCCGGGCGCCGCAGTGGGCGCATGATTGAAGCCCGGCGGGGCCCCGTGGCACGTGCCTTCCCCCGAGTCGGTGAACGTGCTTCCGCTCACGGGAACGAACTGCCAGGTGTAGCGGCCGGCGTATAGCGCCAGCTTCAGGACGCCCGTACGTCGGGTCCACGACGCCGGCCGGCGTCTGGGGGGCGAAGCGCTCGTAATCGTGCTGCTGCCCGTTCAATACGACGTCGGCCCCCGCGTCGTACAGCCGGTCCCACATGATCTTGATCGGGAAGGAGGAGGTCCATCCGTCGGTGTTGGACGAGAAGAACCGTGGGTTGTGCCACGCCGCCAGAACGCACTGCTTCGTGTTCCGGGCGAGGTCGGCCTGGAGCCACAAGTCCTGCTCGGAGCCGGCGCTGAAGGGGACGTAATCGGCGTGGGAGTTCAGCACGATGATGTGCCAGTCGCCGAGGTCGAAGCTGTAGTAGCCCTTGCCGCGCGGGCCCGCCCGGTCGCCGAAGTAGTCGAACGAGCCGTCCGCATTGCCCATCGTGTACTCGTGGTTGCCGAGCACGGCGTAGGTGTTGGCTGTGAAGCGTCCCCAGCTCGGTCCGTAGCAGTTCTGATAGTCGGTGAGGGTACCGTTGGGGAACGCGTTGTCGCCCAGGGCCATCACGGTGCCCGGGAGCGTGTCGAGGATCTGCGCTGTCGCCTCGTCGCCGGTGATCGTGCAGCTCGCGATGTTGCCCGCCGCGACCAGGGAGAGCTTGTTGATGGTGGCGGTCGTCGTCGCGGGCGCGCTCTGCGCCCCCCACTCGTCCGTCACGGTGAGCGACACGGTGTAGGTGCCCCCGTTGGCGTAGGCGTGCGTCGGGGTGACGCCCGTGCCGGTGCTGCCGTCGCCGAAGCTCCAGGCGTAGGTCAGGGCGTTAGCGTCGGGATCCGTCGAGCCGCCGCCGTCGAAGCTCACCGCGTCCGCACCGGAGTACGGTCCTCCAACCGCCGCCGTGGGCGGGCGGTTGTCCGCGGAGACCTCCACGGTGACCTCGTCCGAGCCCGACGCGCCGTCCTTGTCCGTCACCGTCACCCGCACGGTCTTCGTCCCGCCCGCGGCGTAGGTGTGCGGTGCCGCGAAGTTACCAGCCTGGCTGGTGCGGCTGCCGGTCGTCTGGGTGCCGTCGCCCCAGGCGATGGTGTAGGCCCACGGGCCGTCGTTCGTGCCCGGATCGCTGAAGCTGGTGGTGAGCGTGAAAGCCACGCCCGCAGTGGCCTGCTGGTAGCCACCCGCGTTCACCGCCGGCGCGGCGTTCGCGATCGTCGCCGTGGTCGTCACCGGCGCGCTGGACGTGCCGCCCGCGTCGGTGACGGTGAGCGTCACGGTGTAGCTGCCGTTGTCGGCGTAGGTGTGGGTCGGCTGCGCACCGATCCCGCTGGTCCCGTCGCCGAAGCTCCAGGCGTAGGTCAGGGCGTCCCCGTCCGGGTCCGACGAGCCGCTTCCGTCGAACGTCACGGCCGCGCCCTCGGTGCCGGCGTATGGTCCGCCCGACGCCGCCGTCGGCAGGCGATTGTAGCCCGGGGGGGCCGAGTGGCACGCGCTGCTGCCCGGTACGTCGGGTCCACGACGCCGGCCGGCGTCTGGGGGGCGAAGCGCTCGTAATCGTGCTGCTGCCCGTTCAATACGACGTCGGCCCCCGCGTCGTACAGCCGGTCCCACATGATCTTGATCGGGAAGGAGGAGGTCCATGCGTCGGTGTTGGACGAGAAGAACCGTGGATTGTGCCACGCCGCCAGAATGCACTGCTTGGTGTTCCGCGCGAGGTCGGTCTGGAGCCACAGGTCCTGCTCGGAGCCGGCGCTGAACGGCACGTAATCCGCATGGGAGTTCAGGACGATGATGTGCCAGTCGCCGAGGTCGAAGCTGTAATAGCCCTTGCCGCGCGGGCCCGCCCGGTCGCCGAAGTAGTCGAACGAGCCGTCCGCGTTGCCCATGGTGTACTCGTGGTTGCCGAGCACGGCGTAGGTGTTCGCTTTGAAGCGTCCCCAAGTCGGGCCGTAGCAGTTCTGGTAGTCGGTGAGGGAGCCGTCGGGGAATGTGTTGTCGCCCAGGGCCAGCACGCTGCCCGGGATCGTGTCGAGGATCTGTGCTGTCGCCTCGTCGCCGGTGATCGTGCAGCTCGCGATGTTCCCCGCCGCGAGCAGGACGCTCTTCGGCCCCGGGTTCGTGATGGTCGCCGTGGTCGTGGCGCGTGCGCTCGCTGCGCCGCGCACGTCGGTGACCGTGAGCGTCACGGTGTAGGTACCGCCGTTCGCGTACACGTGGATCGGCTGGACACCCGTCCCGGTGCTCCCGTCGCCGAAGGTCCAGGCATAGCTGATCCCGTCACCGTCGGGATCCGAGGAGCCGCTCGCGTCGAACGTGAGGGGCTCACCCAGCACGCCCGAGTACGGGCCACCCGCCACCGCCGTGGGAGCGTGGTTCGTGCCGGTCGGCGGCTTGCCATGGCACCCGCCGTTGCCCGCGTCGGTGAAGCTCCGCGTGGGGACCGGGATGAAGTTCCAGCTGTAGCCCGTGGGCTTCAACGTCAGCTTCAGAACGCCGAAGGTGTTGTTGTCGCGCACCTCGGAATTCGGCGCCGTGACCCCGAACCCGAAGAGGCCCTCCCCACCACCCGTCCCCACCACGAACTGCCGGATGCCGTGGGCGGCGTCCGCCACGCCGGTCGGGGTCTGTGGCGCGAAGCGCTCGTAGTCGTGATGATGCCCGACGAGGACGAGCTCCGCCCCGGCGTTGTACAGGTCCTGCCACAGCGCCTGGGCGTCCGGCATCGTCTCCACGGTGCTGGAGCTGAAGAGGGGATGGTGCCAGTAGGCGAGCGTGCAGAGCTTCGTATTCGCCGCCAGATCGTTGCGCAGCCACTTCTCCTGAGCCGATCCCGCGTTCATCGCAATGTTGCTGTTGAGCGCGACGACGTGCCAATCGCCCAGGTTGTAGCTGTAATAGCCCTTCCCCGACGGGCCGGCGGCCGAGCCGAAGTAGGTGAAGTAGGCGCCGGCGTTCGCCGTGAAGTACTCGTGGTTGCCGGGGACCGGCCGAGTCCGGGCCTTGTGCCGGCCCCAGGTCGGGCCGTAGCAGTTCTTGTAGTCGGTGCTCGAGCCGTTCGGGTACGCGTTGTCGCCCAGCGTGAACACGGTGCCCGGGATGCTGTCGAGCAGGTCCGCGGTGACCGAGTCCCATTTCGTCTCGCAGTCCGCGATATCCCCGGCGCCGACGAGCACGGTGGGCGGCACCACGTTCACCGCGACCGTGTCCGCGCTGGAGGTGCCCCAGCTGTTCGTCACCGTGACGCGGGCGCTGTTCAGGCCGACGGCCGAGTAGATATGAGAGGCGGCGAACGGCGACGCTTGCGCGGTTCCGTTGGTCGTGGCGCCGTCGCCCCACAGAATGGTATACGCCCACGGGGCGGGGTTCGGGTTCGGGTCGTTCAACGTGACCGCGAGCTTGACGCTGTCGCCTGGGTTGGTGACGACGTCGGGGCCGGCGTTCACCGCCAGCGGTGCGCCGTGGCAACTGGCGCTCCCTGAGTCGCGGAACGTCTTGCCGGCGATCGGCACGAACTCCCAGGCGTAGCCGTCCGGGTCGAGCGTGAGGTTCAGGACGCCCGGCGTGCCGCTGTTCCTGACTTGGCTGTTCGCCCGGACGGTGCCGAACGTCTGCGTGGCGGCGCCTCCGGTGCCGACGATGAACTCGCGGATCCCTTGCGCGGGGTCCGCCTTACCGGCCGGCGTCTGGGGCGCGAACCGCTCGTAGAAGGTGTAGTGCGCGTTCACTACCACGTCCACGCCCGCGGCATAGAGCGCGTTCCACAGCGGGGTGATAGCAGTGTTCGGGTTGTCCTTGGAGTCGAACAGCGGGTGATGCCAGTACGCCAGGGTGCAGCGCGCGGGATGGGCGGCGAGATCCGCGCGCAGCCACTGCTCCTGCGCCGAGCCGGCCGCGGTCGGGACCTTGGAGCTGTTGCTGTTCAGCACGATGACGTGCCAGGCGCCGAGGTCGTAGCTGTAATAGCCCTTCTTGGGGTCGCCGGCCGCCGCGCCGAAGTAGCCGAAATACCCGCTCGCATTGGTCGTCTTGTAGTCGAGGTCGCCCACCGCGGGCTTGGTGTCCGCCTTGCGCCGGCCCCAGCTCGGGCCGTAGCAGGTGTTGTACTGGGTGAGCGTGCCGCTGGTGTAGGCGTTATCGCCCAGGGCCATCACGGTGCCCGGGATCGCATCCAGCAGGGTCGCCGTCGCCTCGTCGCCGGTCGTCGAGCACGACGCGATGTTCCCCGCGCCGACGAGCGTGACCGAAACGGGTAGCGAAAGGAAGCTCGGAGGCGCCTGCGACTCCTCCCTCGGCGACAGGAAGCCCGCATCGCGGCACGTAGCGACGGTCAAGGCGAGAGCGATGGCGGCGAACGGCGCCAGGACGGCGGAGCGAGGCATGATCACGAGCGGCAACTCGATTCAAGAGGTTCACTAGGGCGCGGCATCGACGGCGCTCGCCTAGGCACGAGGCGTGCCCTTGGCCGGCTCGTCTAAGTGCTTGTGGTTGCTCGTGACAGAAACATTTCGCGGGTCGGGCGACCCGGGGTGTGGTAGGTGCCTTACAGCTCCGCGGGAAGACCTACGTGTCGTGCGTCACAATCGGGGAAGATTTCGCGGGTTGTTGACGATACGACCCCTGCCCGCGTCGCGGCGGGCAGGGGTCGTACGGCATCCAGCGCGGTCGGTCCGGCGCTCAGTGGCAGCTGCCGGAGCCTGAATCGGTGAAGCTTGCTCCCGCCACGGGGACGAACTTCCACTCGTACCGGTCGGGCCGCAGCGTCAGCTCCAGGACTCCAAACTCCGCTCCCCGGACCTCGCTGTTGGGCGCGATGACCGTGGGCATGGCGACGCTCTCGCCGCCGGTGCCGACGTTGAATTCCCTGATGCCGCGCGTCTGGTCCACGACGCCGTCCGGGGTCATGGGGGCAAGACGCTCGTAATGATGCATTTGCGCGTTCAGCACGACGTCCACCCCGGCGGCGTAGAGGCGGTCCCACACGACCTTGATCGGACCCGACGACGTATACCCGACGTCGGACGACGAGAAGAACCGCGGATGGTGGAAGGCCGCGAGGGTGCACGTCTTGGAGTTGGCGGCGAGGTCGGCCTGGAGCCACTGGTCCTGCGCCGAGCCGGCGCTGAATGGGACGAAGTTCCCGTTGGAATTGAGCACGATGATGTGCCAGGCGCCGAGGTCGAAGCTGTAGTAGCCGAGGCCCCGTGGCCCGGCGCGGTCCCCGAAGTAGTCGAATGCTCCGTTGGCGGTGCCGGTGTCGTACTCGTGGTTGCCGAGGGTGGCGTAGGTGCGGTCCTTCTGGCGGCCCCACGTGGGTCCGTAGCAGTTCTGGTAGTCGGTCAGCGTGCCGTTGGGGAACGCGTTGTCGCCGAGCGGCAGGACGGTGCCGGCTATCCCGTCGAGCAGCTGCGCCGTCGCGTCGTCGCCCGCCGCCCCACAGGTCGCGATGTCGCCTGCGGCCAGCACGGTCTGGTGAACGTTGGTCACCGACGCGCTCGTGCTCCGCGGGAGACTGGACGCGCCGCGGGAGTCGGTGACGACGAGGGTGACGTTGTACGTGCCATCGGCGGTGTAACTGTGGCTCGGCCGGACACCGGTACCGGCGGAGCCATCCCCGAAGTCCCAGTTGTAGCCGAGCGCGTCCCCGTCGAGATCCGTCGACTTGCTCCCGTCGAACTGGACCGTTCCACCGTCCGACGCATATGGGCCGCTCGGATCCGCCACCGGGGGAACGTCGATCCCCGGCACGAGCTCGGTGGCGGCGGGGGCGGGGGCGGGCTCGGTAGAGGGGGCGCCGTCGCGGCACGCTGTGGCGCCAAGCGCGACGGCGAGCCCGAAGGACGCTAGCAGGGTCTCTGGGCGCAGGGGTCTCATGTGTGTAGCCTCGCATCTCGAAGGATTGGTCGGTGGGTATACCGCCCTGATGCATCCGGCGTGCGAGCGTCGCTGGCGCGGCTAACACTTTGCGATTTATGGCGATAGCTGTCGAGGTCGGTCGGCGGGACCCCCGTCCTCCTGGAGCGTCGCCGCGACGGCGGCAGCGGACGCGCCACGGAGCGAGTACTAATGAAGGGGCCGGCGCGGCGAAATGTACCGCCCGGCGTGAGAATGGTTTGGTGGTGCGCTTCCGGCAGGCTAGGTTATCGCGCGTGAGCGGTGGTGTGCGAAGCGACCCGGCAGGCTGGACCGACGAGCGCCACAAGCGGGGGCTCGCGGGCGAAGCGCAAGCGATCCAGTATTTGGTGTCGCGCGGCTGGCGCATCGTGGCACACCGATTTCGGGTGGGACACACGGAGATCGATCTCGTGGCCCGGCAGGGCAGCCTGGTGGCGTTCATCGAGGTGAAGTCCCGTCGCGGCAACGCTTTCGGCAGCCCGTTCGAGGCGGTCACCGGGGCGAAGCGGCGCGAGCTGGTGAAGGCGGCCCGCGTATGGGTGGACCGCCATGGACGGCCGTCGGATGTCTACCGCTTTGATTGCATCGCGTTGTGTGACAATAAATTGGACCACTTGGCCGACGCGTTTCGGCCCGGCTGGCGGTAGTCGCAGTTTCGGCTTATATTCGGGGCTTCCAACCAGGGAGGCTCCCAACCCATGTCGAGGACACTCATGGCAGCCGAAAAAGAAGTGGCGCAGCTGTCCGACGAGCGCAGGAAGGCCCTGAACCTCGCCATCACTCAGATCGAGAAGACCTGCGGCAAGGGCGCGATCATGCGGATGGGGGCGGATTCGCCGCGGGTGCGGGTGGAGGCGATCCCGACGGGCGCGATCAACCTCGACGCCGCCATCGGCGTGGGCGGCATCCCCCGGGGCCGCGTGACCGAGATTTTCGGTCCCGAATCGAGCGGCAAGACGACGCTCGCGTTGCATGTGGTCGCGAACGCGCAACGGATGGGCGGGGCCACCGCCTACATCGACGCCGAGCATGCGCTCGACGTCGAGTACGCCAAGAAGCTCGGCGTGGACGTGGACAATCTGCTCGTGTCCCAGCCCGACACCGGCGAGCAGGCGCTCGAGATCACCGAAATCCTGGTTCGCTCCGGGGCGGTGGACGTCGTGGTGGTGGACTCGGTCGCCGCCCTGGTGCCGAAGGCGGAGATCGAGGGGGAAATGGGCGATTCGTTGCCCGGCCTCCAGGCGCGGCTCATGAGCCAGGCGTTGCGGAAACTCGCGGGCGCGATCAACCGCTCGCACACGGCGGTGGTCTTCATCAACCAGCTGCGCGAAAAGATCGGGATCATGTTCGGCAATCCCGAGACCACGAGCGGCGGGCGCGCGCTCAAGTTCTACGCGTCGGTGCGGCTCGACATGCGGCGCATCGGCCCGGTGAAAGAGCGCGAGGTCGTGATCGGCAACCACGTGCGGGTGAAGGTGGTGAAGAACAAGGTGGCGCCGCCGTTTCGCCAGGCCGAGTTCGACATCATGTTCGACGAGGGCATCAGCCACGAGTCGCTGCTCGTCGACATCGCGGCCGAGGCGGCCATCATCGAGAAGTCGGGCGCCTGGTACGCGTACGGCAAGGATCGCATCGGGCAGGGCCGTGAGAACGCGAAGCTGTACCTCAAGGACCACCCCGAGCTCGCGGCCGAGATCGAGGCCAAGGTGAAGGAGCACCTCGGCGTCAAGGCCCCCGCGCCGGTCGCCTCCGATGAGGAGGGGCCCGCGCCCGAGGAGTGAGTGCCGGCTGCCACCCTGACGGGACTCGCCCCCGATCCGCGGCAGCCGGGCTACCGGCTGGTGGAAGTCGATCGGGGGCGGTTTGCGTCCATCCCGGCGGACTCGCTCGAGCCGTTGCGGCTCGAGGTCGGCCGCGCCATCCCGCCCGCGGTGCTCGCGCGGCTGCGCGAGCTCGCGGACGTCGAGGCAGCCCACCGTGCGGCGCTGCGCGCCCTGGGCCGGCGCGCGTACGCCCGCTTCGACCTGCGCCGTCGCCTCGTGCAGAAACAGCACCCCCCCGCCGCCGCGGACGCTGCCCTCCGGCGGCTCGAGGCCTGGGGCTTGATCGACGACCGGCGCTTCGCCGAGCGGTACGCCGCGGTCCGCGCCGCCCGCGGGCGGGGACCCTCCCGCCTCATCAAGGACCTCCTCGCCCAGGGCGTGGACCGCAGGACGGCGGAAGACGCCGTGCGTGACGCGCTCGCCGAGGAAGGGATCGATCCCCAGCTCGAAGCGCGCGCCGTCGCGGCGAAGCGCGCGCGCCAGCTCGCGCACCTGCCGACGACGGTGCGGAAGCGGCGCCTCCTGGCGTATCTGGCGCGGCGGGGGTATGCCGCGCCGGGGATCAGGGAGGTGGTGGAGCAGGTGTGCGGGGGGTAGCCGGGGCGGCTTCCCCGGCGCACTATATTCTCCCGCATGCGCTCGGCCGAGATCCGCCGCAAGTTCCTCGACTACTTCGTCGCCCGGCGACACCGCGAGGTCGAGAGCTCCCCCCTCGTCCCGGCGGATGACCCCACCCTCCTGTTCACGAACGCGGGGATGGTGCAGTTCAAGCGGGTGTTCCAGGGGCTCGAGCGGCGGGACTACAGCCGCGCGGTCACCGGCCAGAAGTGCGTGCGCGCGGGCGGGAAGCACAACGACCTCGAGCAGGTCGGCCATACCGCCCGGCATCACACCTTCTTCGAGATGCTCGGCAACTTTTCCTTCGGGGACTACTTCAAGAAGGAGGCCATCGAATACGCTTGGGAATGGGTGACGTCGCGGGACTGGCTCGGTATCGCGCCCGACCGACTCTACGTCAGCGTGCACCACACCGACGACGAGGCGCGCCGGCTGTGGCGCGCGATCACCGGGATCGCCGACTCGCGCATCTTTGGCCTGGGCGACGCGGACAACTTCTGGCAGATGGGGGAGACGGGCCCGGCGGGACCGTGCTCCGAGATCCTCGTCGATATTCGCGGGAAAGGGGAGACGGGACAGGGCAAGGGGGAACTCAGTCTCAATGAGTTCGCCCAGCTGAGCGAGGCGGGACAGCTGCTCGAGATCTGGAATCTGGTGTTCATGCAGTACGACCTGCAGCCGGACGGGTCCCGCTCCCCGCTCCCCGCCCCCTCGGTGGACACGGGGGCCGGGCTGGAACGCATCGCCGCGGTGATGCAGGGCGTCCGGTCGAACTTCGACACCGATCTCTTCACGCCGATCATCGCGCGGGCGGTCGAGGTGATCGGGAAGAAGTACGATCGCGGGGAGGGCGGTGCCTCCTACCGGGTCCTCGCCGACCACGCCCGGGCGGTGGCGTTCCTGCTGGCGGACGGCGTGTATCCGTCGAACGAGGGCCGCGGCTACGTGCTGCGCCGCATCCTGCGCCGCGCGGTCCGCTACGCCTGGCTGCTCGGTCGCCGCGAGCCGACGCTCGTGCACCTCGCGCGAACGGTAACGGAGCTGATGGGCGACGTCTATCCCGAACTGGTCCAGAAGCGCACCCACATCGAGAGCGTCACCCGCGCCGAAGAGGAGCGGTTCTTCGACACGATCGAAGGCGGGCTGGCGCGCCTGGAGGAACTGAAGGGCACGCAGGTCATCTCGGGAGACGACGCGTTCAAGCTGTACGACACCTACGGCTTCCCGATCGATCTGACCCAGTTGATCGCCGCGGAGCGGGGGCAGACCGTGGACATCGCGCGGTTCGAACAGGCGCTCGAGGAACAGCGCAAGCGGTCGCGCGCGGGGGGCACGCCGGGGTCCGGCTCCCTGAAGATCGAGGGACACGCGCCGAGCGTCGTGGTCAGGCGGACCGGCGAGTGGCGCACCGTGGAGCCCAAGGCCAAGCAGAAGTGGGTCGGCTACGAGACGACGAAGGCCGAGACCGATGTGCTGAAGTTTCGGCAGTCCGAGGACCAGGTGGCAGTCGTGCTGCGGGAGAATCCATTTTATGCCGAGTCGGGCGGCCAGGTCAGCGACACCGGACGCGTGAAGGGCGCAGGGTGGGAGCTGGAGGTGTCGGACGTGGACAAGGTGGACGGCGCGAGCGCCGTCGTCGGGCGCTTCGAGCACGAGTTCGAGCCGACGCCGGTGCTTGCCGAGGTGGACGAGCGGCGGCGGAAGAACATCGAGCGCAACCACACGGCGACGCACCTCGTACACGCCGCCCTGCGAAAGATCCTCGGCGGCCATGTGCGCCAGCAGGGGTCCGTGGTCGCGCCGGACCGGCTGCGGTTCGACTTCGCGCATCACGGGCCGGTGGGCGACCCCACGCTGGCGCACGTCGAAGAGGCAGTGAACCGCCACATCTGGGAGAACCTCCCGGTCGAGACCCGCGAGATGAAGTACCGGGAAGCGATCGCCGCTGGCGCCATGGCGTTCTTCACCGAGAAGTACGGCGACATCGTGCGCGTCGTGGACGTGCCCGGCGTGTCGCTCGAGCTGTGCGGCGGGACGCACGTGCCCTCGACCGGGCAGATCGCGCTGCTCCGGTTCACCCACGAGACGGGCGCCGCGGCGGGGGTGCGGCGCGTCGAAGCGGTGACGGGGCCAGCCGCCTACGCGCTCGTCAACAAGCTCCAGGGGCAGCTCGCCGCGGCGGCCGGCGTGCTGCGCGCGCAGCCGGAGCATCTCGTCAGGCGGATCGAGGCGCTGCTCGAGGAAAATCGGAAGCTCGAAAAGAGGGTGGAGCAGCTGCTCAAGGCCGGCAGCGGGACTCAGGGACCGGGAAGCGTGGAGCGGATCGGCGACGTGGAGCTCCACATCGCCGAGCGCGCGTTGGACGACCGGAGCCAGATCGGACTCGAGATGGACGCCTTCCGCTCCGGGCACAAACACGCGATCTCGGTGCTGTTCACGACCGGGGACCGACCGGGCATTCACGTGGCCGTCACGGATGATCTGGTCTCCCGGGGGGTGCAGGCCGGCGAGATCGCCAAGGCGCTCGCCGCCTCGACCGGCGGCAAGGGAGGCGGCCGGGCGCATTTTGCGTCCGCCGGCGTGGGCGACCCCGGGTTGCTGTCGTCCACCCGGGCGAAGGCGCCGGGGATCATCAAGAGCGTGCTCAAGCTATGACCCGGCACAGCGTGCTGGCGTGGCTCGACGCGCGGCGACCCGCGCCACCGGCGGCTTTGCGCGCGCACCTGCACGCCACGGTGACCGATTCGGGCGCGGCGCTCCCCCTCCCCGAGCACCTCGCCGAGCTCGGCCGGCGGCTCTTGTCCCGCGTCGTGGAGCAGCCACGCGGCGGGCGCGAGCTGGCGCTCGATCTGCTGGCCGCCGACGCGCTCGTGACCTATGCCTTCGAAGCGCAGGCCGAAGCCGACATCGCCGCCCTCACCCGGCTCGCCGAGCGCGTGGCGGGAGGCTAAGGATGATCGGGCTGCTCGAGCGCCGCCCCGGGCTCCTCGTGCTGGTCGATCCCAGCCGCTCGCCTCCCGCTCAGGCGGCGGGGCTCGCGAGCGCAGCCCGGGACGCCGGCGCCGCCGGCGTGCTGATCGGCTCGTCGTTCGACGGTACCCGTGAGACCCACCTCGTGGCCCGCGCGATCCGGACGGCGGTCCCCGGGTTCCCGGTGGCGCTGTTCCCCGGCTCCGCGCTCCAGCTCACCGACGAGGTCGACCTGATCTTGTTCCTCTCGCTCGTCTCGGGGCGCAATCCGCAGTACCTCATCGAGGAGCACGTCCGCGCGGTCCCGTTCCTCGAGCGCCACCAGGTGCCGACCGTCTCCACGGGCTACATCCTGATCGATGGGGGGCGGGTGACGAGCGTCGAGGCGGTGAGCCAGACGCGACCCCTCCCGGCCGACAAGCCGGAGCTGGCCGCGGCGCACGCGACGGCGGCGCGACTGATCGGTATGCGGGCGGTGTACCTCGACGCGGGGAGCGGCGCCCCGCGCCCCGTCGGGGCGGACGTGATCCGCGCCTGCCGGAGGGCGGTGCCGGGGCTGACCCTCTTCGTGGGCGGCGGGATCCGCGGTCCCGAGGAGGCGCGCGCGGCCCGGGAGGCGGGCGCCGACTTTGTCGTCGTGGGCACCGCGCTGGAAGAGGGCGGCGCACAGGGGGGGCTCGCGGCGCTCGTGCGCGCGGTGCGCGACCCGGGCGCGAGCGCGTGACGCCGGCGGAGCGCGCCCGGGAGGGGCTGGCCGCGCTCGCGTCGCTCGCGAGCCGGGTCGCCGCGGAGCGCACCGACACGATCGCCGCGATCGCGGACCGCTATGCCACCTCGCTGCGCGGCGGCGGCACGCTGTTCTTCGCGGGCAACGGCGGCAGCGCCGCCGACGCGCAGCATCTCGCGACGGAGTACGTGGTGCGCTACCGATCGAGCCGCCCCGCCCTCCGCGCCGTCGCCCTCACTACCGACACGTCGCTCCTCACCGCCTGCGCCAACGACATGGGGTTCGACGAGGTGTTCGCGCGGCAGCTGGAAGCGCTCGGCCGCCCGGGGGACGTCCTGTCGCTCCACTCGACGAGCGGCGAGAGTCCGAACTGCGTCCGCGCGGCGCAGAGCGCGAAGGCCCAGGGCCTCCTCGTCGTGGCCTTCCTCGGCAGATCGGGCGGCAGGCTCCGGGACCTCGCCGACCTCGCGTTGGTCGTGCCGTCGGAGGACACGGCGCGGATCCAGGAGATGCATCTCGCCATCGAACACCTGGTCTGTGAGTTGGTGGAGGACCGCCTGATCGGGGAGGGGTGTTGATTGACCTGAACGGCAAGCGCGCGCTCGTCACGGGTGGGGGGCGTGGGATCGGGCGGGCGACGGCGCTGCTTCTGGCGCGAGCCGGCGCCGCCGTGGCGATCGGCTACCGGAGCCGGCGGGAGGAGGCGGAGGAGACGTGCCAGGCGGTCGCGCGCTCGGGTGGCCGGGCGGTCGGCGTGGCCGGCGACCTGGGAGATCCGGGGGCGGCGCAGCGTGTGGTGGATGCGGCCGCCCAGGCGCTCGGGGGACTCGACCTGCTGATCGTGAACCACGGCGTCTGGCCGGCGGACGACGTTCCCCTCGCCAAGATGACGGACGCGCAGTGGGACGGCACCAGGCGCGCGAACCTGGACGGCGTGCTGTACGTGTGCCGCGCGGCGATCCCGCTCCTCCCCGACGGCGGCAAGATCGTGCTGGTCTCCTCCACCGCGGGCCAGCGCGGCGAAGCGTTCCACGCGGACTACGCCGCCACCAAGGGCGCGATCATTTCGCTCACCAAGTCGCTCGCCGTGGAGCTGGCGCCGCGCATCAACGTCAACTGCGTCGCGCCCGGGTGGGTCGAAACCGAAATGTGCGAGCGGCCCTATGCCCGGGGAGGAGGAGGGGGGAAGCGGGAGATCGAGAAAACCATCCCGCTGGGGCGCGTGGCGAGCGTCGCGGACGTCGCGGGACCGATCGTATTTCTGTGCTCGGATGTGGCACGCCACATCACGGGCGAGATCCTGAATGTGAACGGGGGGAGCGTGCTGTGTGGATGACTCGATTGCGGATTGCGGATTTCGGATTGCGGAATCTGCCAGCCAGGTCCAGGCCCGTGCTGCGCGCGTCGGACTCCGCCCTGCCAATCCGCAATCCACAATCCGCAATCCGCAATTCATGAATTTCCCCGATCGCCTCCCGATCCCGTCCGAGGTGCTGAAGATCGCCCAGAAGCTGGAGGACGCTGGTTTCGAGACCTGGTGCGTCGGTGGGGCGATCCGCGACAACCTGCTCGGTCTCGAGAACCACGACTTCGACCTCGCGACCGCGGCGCCGCCCGACGAGGTGCGCCGGCTGTTCAAGCGCACCGTCCCGGTGGGGATCGCGCACGGCACGGTCGCGGTGCTCGACGCGCACAGCCGCCCGCACGAGGTCACGACGTTCCGCAAGGACATCCAGACCGACGGCCGTCATGCCGTGGTCGAGTTCGGCGTGTCGCTGACGGACGACCTCGCCAGGCGGGACTTCACGATCAACGCCATCGCGTATCATCCGGTCCGCCACGATTGGCGCGATCCGTTCAAGGGGGTCCTGGACCTCGAGCACAAGCTGATCCGCGCGGTGGGCGACCCGAACTGGCGGTTCCAGGAGGACTACCTGCGCATCCTGCGGGCGCTGCGCTTCAGCGCGCGGTTCGATTTCCGGATCCACTCCCCCACGCTGGAGGCGGCGAAAGCGAACGTCGGGGGGCTGTCGCAGCTCTCCGCCGAGCGGGTCCGGGACGAGTGGTTCAAGGGCATCGCGACTGCGGGGCGCGTCTCGAAGCTGCTGGGCCTGTGGAGGGAGGTGGGCGCGGCGCGGATCTGGCTGCCGGAGATACGGGAGCCGGGAGGCGGGAGACGGGAGTGGGGCTGGGCGGACGCGCTGCCCCGCGACCCGGTTCTGATCACGTCCTCTCTCGCGTCGGACCCGGCGTCTGTGCTCACGCGCCTCAGATGCTCGAACCGGGACATCGAGCGGGGCAGGGCGATCGGGCGGTGGCGGGACGACTACCCCGATCCGGAGCATCTTCCAGAGGTGCGGAAGTGGCTGTCCCGGGTGGGCGCGTACGCCGACGATCTGCTCGCCCTGCCGCCGGTGAGAGCCGCTCCCCTCGCCCTGCTCCCCAAGATCGTGCACGCGATTCGCTCGGCGAAAGACCCCCTGACGCTCCAGGACCTGGCGGTGAAGGGCGACGACCTGATCGCCGCCGGCGTCCGGCCGGGCCCCGAGGTGGGTGAGACGTTGCAGCGCCTGCTCGTGGAAGTGCTCGAGGACCCGTCGCGCAACACGAAACAGTACCTGCTGTCCCGTGTCTAGAGCGCTCGCCTACGCGCTGTTCGCGGCGCTGGGCAACCTGATCGGCGCGCTGGCGGTGACGCGGCACGCGGCGCGCAGCCTCTCCGTGATCGAGCACTGTGTCGCGTTCGGCGCGGGGTTCATGCTCGCCGTCGCGATCGTGGAAGTATTGCCCGAGGCGTTCGGCCGCTCGGGGGGCGCCGCGCCGGGGCTCGTCCTGGGGGGCTATCTCGCCGTGCATCTGAGCCAGCACACCCTGACGCCGCACTTCCACTTCGGCGAGGAGACCCATGCGGTGAAACCGGCTGCGGGCAGCTCGGCGCTGATCGGCCTCTTGGTCCACACCTTTTTCGACGGCGTCGCCATCGCCAGCGCCTTCCTCGTGCGCCCGGCGCTGGGCCTGATGGTCTTCATCGCGATCTTCCTGCACAAGCTGCCGGAGGGCGTCACGATCGCGAGCCTGTTCGTCGCGGTCGGGCGGTCGCGCGGGCAGGCGGTCGGGGCGGCCGCGCTGCTCGGCGTAGCCACGCTGGCAGGCGTCCTGGTGACGGATCAGGTAGCGTTCCTGGTGCGGCACGGGCTCGCGTTGTCCGCGGGTGTCACGATCTACGTGGCGGCGTCCAACCTGGTGCCCGAGTTCCAGGGGAAGAGAGGGTGGAAGCTGCCCGCCGCCTTCTTTGCCGGCGCGGCGGCGTTCTACGTGACGAAGCAGCTCCTGGATTCGGTTTCCTGATCGGGGAGCGAGACAGGTGTCTGACCCCACGCTGTTCCAGCGCTCCGCCGAGCCGCTCGCCGCCCGTATGCGCCCGCGCACGCTCGAGGAGTTCCTCGGCCAGGAGCACCTGCTCGGCCCCGGGAAGGCCCTCGGCGAGATCATCCGCCGCGGCGACGTGGGATCCTGCATCCTCTGGGGCCCGCCGGGCTCCGGCAAGACCACGCTCGCCCGGATCATCGCCGGCTACACCGACCGGCAGTTCGAGCCGTTCTCCGCCGTGACGGAGGGCGTCGGCCGCGTGCGCGAGATCATCAAACAGGCTGAGGAGCGGCTCAAGTACCCCGGCCGCGGGACGATTCTGTTCTGCGACGAGATCCACCGCTTCAACAAGGCGCAGCAGGACGCCTTCCTGCCGTGGGTGGAGAACGGCATCATCACGCTGATCGGCGCGACCACCCAGAACCCGAGCTTCGAGCTGACCGGCGCGCTGCTGTCGCGCTGCCGGGTGTTCGTGCTCGAGCCCCTCCGGGAAGAGCACGTCCGGGTGCTCGTGCGGCGTGCGCTGGAGGACGGCGCGCGGGGGCTGGGCGGGCTCGCGCTCGCCATCGACGAAGAGGCGCTGGCGCTACTCGCGCGCGAGGCCGACGGCGACGCGCGCCGGGCGCTCCAGGCCCTCGAAGCAGCCGCCGAGTTTGTCGTGGGGAAGCGAGGCCCCACCGCCGGTCCACCCCCGCCCGTCCGCCTGACCGCCGCCGTCATCGGCGACGCGCTACAGAAGCGCTTCGCGAAGTATGACAAGGGCGGTGAGGAGCACTACAACCTCATCTCCGCGCTGCACAAGGCGGTGCGCGGGTCGAGCGTCGAAGGATCGCTGTACTGGCTGGCGCGGATGCTCACGGGCGGCGAGGACCCGCTCTACATTGCGCGGCGATTGGTGCGCATCGCGGTGGAGGACGTGGGCCTCGCCGACCCGCGCGCGCTCTCGGTCGCCCTCGCCGCGAAGGACGCTTACCACTTCCTCGGCAGCCCCGAGGGCGAGCTCGCGCTCGCCCAGGCGACCGTCTATCTCGCTACCGCACCCAAGTCGAACCGGGTGTATGAGGCCTACGGCCGGGCGATGCAGGCGGCCGAGGAGCATCCGGCCGAAGCGGTGCCGCTGCACGTGCGCAACGCGCCGACGAAGCTAATGGAAGATCTGGGGTACGGCGCGGGGTACAAGTACGCGCACGCCTACGAGCACGCGTATGTGCCGCAGGAATACCTGCCGGACGTGCTACGCGGCGCGACGTGGTATGATCCGACCGAGTTCGGGTTCGAGAAAGACGTGAAGCAGCGGATGGAGTGGTGGGAGAAGCTAAAGCAAGCGGCGGTCGGGCGGACGGGCGGACAGGCGGACGGAGCGTGAGGCGCGTGTCTCCGACCGCCCGACCGCCCGTCCGTCAGACCGCCCTTCTGCTGCTGGTGATAGCGGGCGGCTGTGCGACGCTGGGCAAGCTCGTCTTCCAAGAGCCCGACGTTCAGCTCGAGCGGATCAACATCACCGGCCTCGGCCTGACCGGCGGCACGGTCGACCTGGTGTTCGACGTGTACAACCCCAACGACTACCGCATCCGCTCCACGCGCCTCGAAGTCGGACTCGACCTCGAGAACGCCCATTTCGGCGACGCGCTGCTCGAGCGGCCGCTGGATCTCTCACCGCAGAACCACAGCCGCGTGGTCGTGCCGCTGCGGTTCGCATGGACCGGCCTCGCCGCCGGCGCGAAGGCCATGCTCAGCCGGCAGAGCGTCGCGTACGGGCTGACCGGCCGGGTGATCGTCGACACGCCCCTCGGCGACAAGACGGTCACGCTGCGCGGGAAAGGGGACGTGCCGCTGGCGAAGTTGCGTCCCTGAAGGAAGCGCCAGGCAGGGGCGCCGCTGCCGCAAACCCGTTGTATCCCACCGACACAAAGCCCGCGAGCCCGGGGCGGGGGACAGCCGTCACAACGCGGCGTATCTCATTGCCACGTAGCAGCATGGCGGCGCCGGCCCGCAGGGGAACGAACCTTGCGACGCTCGCAGCCGAGGCGCAGGGCACCGGTGCAGACCGTCGTCGGGCCGTGAGCGCTTCAACGAGGGTCGACGTTGGCGGCCCGCTTGCTTCTAGAACCTGTGCGGAGTCCACCCATGTCGGTCTCTCATCGCCGGTCGCCGCGACCGGCTCGTCCAACGGTCGCGCTGGCCGGTACTGTTTCGACCCTGCTCGCCCTGCTCGCCTGTGGTGGTGCCACGGTCCGCACCGAGGCGCCGCCCCCGGTCGCCGCGGTCGTCGTGATTCCCCCCTCCCCGAAGGTCGAGGCGGGCCTCACGGTCCAGCTCACCGCGACGCCAGAGGACGCGAGCGGCCATCCGCTGCCCGGTCGGGCGGTGACATGGGCGAGCAGCGACGCCAACGTGGCGACGGTGAGCCCGAGCGGGCTCGTCGAGGGCAAGACGGCGGGCTGGGCCGCGATCACGGCGGCGAGCGAGGGGAGGAGCGGCACGGCGGCCATCACGGTCCTCGTGTCCACGCCGGCCTTCGAGCACGTGTTCATCGTGATCGAGGAAAACCGCAGCTACGAGCGCGTCATCGATAGCGCCGGGACGTCGTATCTCCAGAGCCTGGCCCACGAGTACGGTCTGGCGACCCAGTATTACGCGAACACGCACCCGTCGATCGGCAACTACTTCATGACGACTGCCGGGAAGGTCGTGTCGACCAACGACGGCTACGAAGCAACGGTGACCGAAGACAACATCGTGCGCCAGCTTTTAGCTGCGGGGAAGACGTGGAGATCGTACGCGGAAGATCTTCCCTCGGTCGGCTTCCTGGGCAGCGGGTTCGGGACGCTGTACGCGCGGCGGCACAACCCGCTCTCCTACTTCTCCGACGTCGTCAGCGACCCGGTCCAACGGCAGAACCTGGTGCCGTTCACGCAGTTCGCGATCGACTTGGCCGGCAACACCTTGCCGAACTACTCCTTCATCGTGCCGAACCTGTGTCACGACGCGCACGACTGCTCGGCCGCCAAGGCGGACGCCTGGCTACAGCAGAACATCGATCCCCTCATCCACAGCGCGGCGTTCCAGAAGGACGGCCTGCTCATCATCACGTTCGACGAATCCATCACCAGCGACACCGCCAAAGGAGGCGGCCACGTTGTCTGGGTGGCGGTCAGCTCGAAGTCGAAGCGGTCCTACCGATCGACCACCCTGTACCAGCACGAGAGCACGCTGCGGCTCACGGCGCGGGCGCTCCGCCTCACCGTGCTCCCGGGCGCCGCCGCGACCGCCCCCATCATGTCCGAGTTCTTCGAGCCTGACGACCAGGCGAGAGCCGCCCCCGGCACGTGGCCGGGAGCGGCTCTGTCGATCAGGGCGCCGTTGCTGCCGTTGCGCCGCTAGGTCGGGTAGAAGCGAACCTGTAGCAGCTTCAGCTGGTAGTTATCGTAGTTCCAGAAGAAATCCTGGACACAGGGATCGAACAGACTCACTTGCGTACCGGCGGGGATGGTCGTGAGGGTCCCGCTGGTACCGGTGGTGCAGACAATGTCCACGGTGAGCGTGATCATCGTCAGCGCGGCGGTCACGTTCGTGAAGGTCTGCTTCCCCTTGGTGCGGGTGGCCACGTGGCCGATTGAGCAGAGCACCTCGGTCGTGGTCAGAGGCAGGCCGGTGACCGGATCGAGGACGGGCTGGCCGGTCAGTGGATCGATGACGACGATAGTGACGGTCCCGCACAGGTTCTGCTGGGAACGCCCACCCGGCTTGCCGAGCGGTCGCACATAGACGTCGTACCCGCCGGCCGGGAGGGAGAAGGACGCCGTCCCGTCGGTCCCGTTCTTGTCCAGCACCCCGAACTCCCCCGGGCTGAGGAGAATCTTCGTGGTTGCCTTGGTGTCGCTCGACCCGAGCATCACGAAGATGACGTTGCCGCTCCCCTGATCCATGTTCGGATTCTTGTAGTGCGGGACGCCGATGATGTTGAGGTTGTAGTGGTACCCGCTGGGAGCGCCGTTCCCGGTGGTCGCCTTCTGCGCGGCGGCCACCGCCGCGGTACCGCAAGCGGCAGCCAAGGCCGCCGCCAAGCAAAATGTGCTGCGCATAACTCCCCCTTTCGCGGCGCGCCCGGGACGACGAGAGCCGCCCCGGCACGGGGCCGGGAGCGGCTCTGTCGGTCAGGGCGCCGCGGCTGCCGTTGCGCCGCTAGTTCAGGTAGAAGCGAATCTGCAGGAGCTTCAGCCCGTTGTTGTCGTACTGCCACAGGAAGTCCTGGAGGCAGGGGTCGAACAAGCTCACGGTGGTGCTGCCGCAGGCGATGGCCGCAGCGCTCCCGGCGAGCAGCTCGATCGTGGTAAGCGCGGTGGTCACGTTCCTGAAGCTGCTCTTACCCGTGCCGCGCACGAAGACCTCGTTCTGGGTCGAGCACAGGTCCGTGCTCACCCCGGTGAGGGGATCGACGAACGTTGCGCAGGTGGTGATCTTGGAGCTTCCACCCGGCTTGCCGAGCGCACGCGCCCACACGGTGTAGCCGCCGGGCGCCGGCAGGGAGAAGGAGGCCTCTCCATCGGTCCCGTTCTTGTCGAGGACCTGGAAGCTCCCGTCCGCGCTCTGACTGAGGAGGATCTTCGTGGTCACGGTCTCGAGGTTCGTCCCCAGGCCCACGAAGATGACGTTGCCGCTCCCCTGATCCATGTTCTGATTCTTGAATTTCGGGACGCCGATGATGTTCAGGTTGTAATGCGACCCGCTGGGCGCGCCGTTGCCGGTCTGCGCCTTCTGCGCCAGAGCCACGGCCGTCGTACATGTCGCGGCAGCAAAGACCGCCGCCAGGCAAAACTTGGTGCGCATAGAGCCCCCTGTTGGAGGTTGCGATGCCGCTGGCAGGCGCCGGAAAACAAGAAGGGCCCCCAGCGATTGGTTCGCTGGCGGCCCGGCGAGCAGTGGCGGGCATGGCCCGCGGTAGCCCCGTAGCTCTGCGTCACCGCCTTTCGGCGGATTTGCTCTTAGCAGCGTTCTCGGACGGCCTCGCAGCGGGAACGAAAGTCCCGATCAACGAGGTCGCCGTCTTGCCAAGCAAGTCACATGCCCCCAACATCGCTCCGGCCGCACTGCACGTCGCAAATGTGACTTCCGGCAACGTGTTGTCATCGGGGCCGTGCGATGTGCGAAACGCGTCGCGCGCCGCCCGTTCGAAATGCAGAACGCGCGTGTCGTGGCTTTTTGCCCCGGTCGACGGCCTCCGCGAGGGACGGAGCGGGTCGCATCGGCGGCCTCGGGGTGCACGAGGGCTCCGGGCGCATTAGTGTTAGAGCAAGTGACTCGTCCCAAGGAGATCCGCGAATCCGTCCGCTGATCGAAGTCGCACCACCGACCGAACGCGCCTTTCTGCTCGGCGCGCCGCGCAAGGGCAGCGCCGACGCCACGCAGGTCGAGGAGCACCTCGACGAGCTGAGCCGCCTGGCCGATACCGCCGGCGCCGAGATCGTCGGCCGGGCCTGCCAGCGGATCGAGGCCCCGACTCCCAGCCTGTACATCGGTCACGGGAAGGTCGAGGAGCTGAAGGGCGTGCTCCAGAAGGCGGGATCCACGCTCGTGCTCTTCGACGAGGAGCTGTCGCCCGTGCAGGGGACGAACCTCGAGCAGGCGCTCGCGGTCCGCGTGATGGACCGCACCGAAGTGATCCTCGACATCTTCGCCACGCGGGCGCGGAGCGCCGAGGCGAAGATGCAGGTCGAGCTCGCGCAGCTCGAGTATCTCCTGCCGCGGCTCACCCGGATGTGGACGCACCTGTCGCGCATCCGCGGCGGCATCGGGCTGCGGGGCCCCGGCGAGACCCAGCTCGAGACCGACCGCCGGGCGATCCGGCGTAAGATCTCCGTCCTCAAGAAGCGCCTCGAGGACGTCGCCGACCACCGGGCGAACCAGCGGCAGGGCCGGCGCGACCGGCCGGGCGCGGCGCTGGTCGGGTACACCAACGCGGGGAAGTCGAGCATTCTGCGGGCGCTCACCGGCGACGACATCTTCGTCGAGGACCGTCTGTTCGCGACGCTCGACACGCTCACCCGCGAGGTGGATCTGGGTGGCGGCTACCGGTTCCGCCTCACCGACACCGTAGGGTTCATTCGGAAGCTGCCGCACCACCTCGTAGCGTCCTTCCGGGCGACGCTCGAGGAGGCGCGCGCGTCGGACCTCCTGCTGCACGTCATCGATGCGTCGCATCCGTCGTGGGAGGAGCAGGCGGACGTCGTCGAGCGCGTGCTCGAGGAGATGGGGCTGTACGCAACGGGGAATGCGGACTCCGGAGCGCGGCATGACGACGCGGGTGTCGAGCGCAAGAGGGTGGTGTACGTGTTCAACAAAGCCGACCGCCTGCCCGATCCGGCGGCGTTTCTCGCCCAGATCCGGGAGCATTACCCGCACGCGGTCCTCACCTCGACGATCCCGCATGGCCCACTCCGCGCCGCGCATTCGGGTGGCGTCGAAGGGTTGCGGTCGATCCTCCGCACCTCCGCTCAGGCGCTCCGTCCCGTCGCCCGCATTCACGTGCCGCTGGCGGACGGCAAGCTGATCGCCGCGTTGCACCGCGACGCGGAAGTCATGAGCGAGGTGCAAGTGGACGGCGTCGTCGAAGTCACGGCGCGAGTCGAGGCGCGCCTGCTCGGGAAACTGCGGCAGCAGGGCGTCACGGTCGAGATCAGCGTGTAGCGACAGTGCCGGCGAGCTCGTTCGCGAGAGTCGTACCAACCTGCACCGGAGTGACGGTCGTCACGGTGTAAGGTGCCAGAGTTTTTGTAGAATGCCTGCCGCAGCAGCACGGCTCACGACCCACCGATGTATCGTAACGCTCGTCCTCAAGCGGACGTGACTCGCACTACCGGGCTACGGAACGGGAATTGCTCGTTTCGAGTCAACGGATGCGGTGAGCGTGGCTGACCGCGTCGCTAGGTTCGCAGGGCGACACAGCAGAAGAGCAATCGCTGCTCAGAGCAAAGCCGCCGAAAGGCGGTGACGCAGAGCCACGGGACTACAGCGGTTTCTTCGCCAGGTCCGCCGGGCCGCCAGCGCTTCGACACGGGTCGAAGGTTGGCGGCCCGTTCGTTTCTGGACTCTGGTGGAGGCGCCTGCCAATGTCGTTCAAACACAAGCTGTCCCGCCGTCTGGCCATGCTGTTCAGCTCCTCGGGCCTAGCGATGCTCGCGATGTACGCGTGCGAGCAGCCCGTCAGCCTCACACCGCCAGCGGCAGAACCCGACCGACTCATCGTCTCTCCGAAGACCTCCACCGTCGCCCCGAACCAGGACATCGCGTTCACGTCCGTCGCTCTCACCGCACAGGGTGATACCGCCGACGTGCACGTGACGTGGAGCGCGACGGGTGGCAACGTCAGCGACACGAGCACCAACGGCCACCGCCATTACAGCCACTGGAAGGCCGGTGGCTGCGGCGCCTTCGGGGTCGCGGCAACGGCCCACCCCGGCGGCCAATCCGACACGGCCAGCGTGAGCGTGGTCTGCACGGTGCCGGTGGGGTCGGTGACCGTGACGCCCCCGTCGCCCACCATTCCGCAGGGCCAGACGGTCCAGCTCGGGGCCACGGTCATGGACACGAGCGGCAACCCGCTGTCGAGCCAGGTGACGTGGGCGAGCGGCAACAGCGCCGTCGCCACCGTGAGCTCGAGCGGCCTCGTCACGGGCGTGACGGCGGGCTCGGCCACGATCACCGCCACGAGCGGAGGCCAGACCGGCAGCGCGACCGTCACGGTCACGCCGGTGTCGGTGGCCTCGGTCGCCGTGAGTCCCGCCACGGCCAGCGTCCCAGTCGGGCAGACGGTCCCGCTGACCGCCGCCCCGAAGGACGCGAATGGCACGACCCTCTCAGGCCGGGCGGTGAGCTGGACGAGCAGCAACACCTCGGTCGCGACGGTGGATGCCAGCGGGCTCGTGACGGGCGTGGCGGTGGGCTCGGCCACGATCACGGCCACGAGTGAAGGCCAGAGCGGCAGCGCGGCCGTTACGGTCGCGGCGGCGCCCGTGCCGGTCGCCTCGGTGGCCGTCACTCCGGCCACGGCCAGCATTCAGGTCGGGCAGACGGTCCCGCTGACCGCCGCCCCGAAGGACGCGAATGGCACGACCCTGTCAGGCCGGGCGGTGACCTGGACGAGCAGCAACACCTCGGTCGCGACGGTGGATGCCAGCGGGCTCGTGACGGGCGTGGCAGTGGGCTCGGCCACGATCACGGCCACGAGTGAAGGGAAGAGCGGCAGCGCGGCCGTCACGGTCACCCAGGTGCCCGTGGCGTCGGTCACCGTGAGTCCCGCCACGGCCACCATCCAGGTCGGGCAGACGGTGCAGCTCACCGCCACGCCGAAGGACGCGAGCGGCAATCCGCTCGCGGGGCGGGTGGTGACGTGGGCGAGCGGGAGCACCTCGATCGCGACGGTGAATGCGAGCGGCCTCGTCTCGGGCGTGGCGCCGGGCTCGGCAACGATCACGGCCACGAGCGAGGGGAAGAGCGGGACCGCGGCGATCACCGTGACCGTGGTGATTGGCACGACCGCGGTGCTGGTCGGCGCGGGCGACATCGCCGACTGCGACGCTGAGCCCACGGCCGCCCTGCTGGACAATATCGCGGGGACCGTGTTCACCGCCGGGGACAACGCCTACTCGAGCGGCTCGACCTCGGACTACGCGAACTGCTACGACCCCTCCTGGGGCCGGCACAAGGCGCGCACGCGGCCCAGCCCGGGCAACCACGACTACAACACGAGCGGCGCGTCGGGCTACTACACCTACTTCGGCTCGCTGGCTGGTCCGTCGGGCCGGGGCTACTACAGCTACGACCTGGGCGATTGGCACATCATCTCGCTCAACTCGAACATCGACATGAGCGCCGGCTCGAGCCAGGAGCAGTGGCTGCGGGCGGATCTGGCGGCGAGCACGAAGCGCTGCGCCCTGGCGTACTGGCACCATCCGCGCTTCAGCTCGGGCACGCACGGCAGCGACGCCATGTCGCAGCCCATCTGGCAGGCGCTGTACGACTTCAACGCGGACGTGGTGGTGGTCGGGCATGACCACAACTACCAGCGGTTCGCGCCGCAGACGCCAGGCGGGCAGGCGGACGCCGCGCGCGGCATCCGGCAGTTCGTGGCGGGCACGGGCGGGGCGAGTCACTACGTGTTCAGCTCG
>WNFU01000627.1_pt1 | contig 48601 bp, 36 predicted proteins | sample 5400121 | NCBI WGS metagenome assembly WNFU01 (sample SAMN13153360, study PRJNA577476) | soil metagenome | isolation source: 100 cm soil or saprolite under grassland replicate 1 | place: USA:California | collected 2016-06-15 | reverse complement strand
GCGCCAACTCGCCAACCGACTCGTCGGCATCCTCCACGGATGCCTCAAAACCGGCACACCCTACAACGAGACGACCGCCTGGTCGCACCACCTCAACGAGGCCGCTGCTTGACATTCAAGCTCCTGGGATGTCTTTCAGCGTCCGTTGGAGAGGTACTGGGAACGACGGATCACGATGTCGCCGTAGCCGCTGCGAGCGCGCACCTCGACCATCTCGTCCGACGACCCGGGGCCGTCGGCGGGGTCCATCTGGTTGTGCACCTTGCCGAAGCTGGTGGACACGTCGAGGTGGGCGGCGGTACCGGCGTGGATGCCCACCTCGATTTCCCCGAACGCCGTCTTGAGGCCCGTCGCGCCGCGGGTGACCTCGCCGACGCGGATGTGCCCGTTGGCGGTGTTGGCGGTCACCCCGGCGCGGGCCTGTTCCACGACGATGTCGCCGTTGGAGGCGCTGACCCGCAGGTCGCCGCCGACCGCGCCGATCCAGCTGTCGCCGTTGGAGTTCTTGATGACGGCGGTACCGTCGATCTCGCGCAGCCGTATCCGGCCCGACCCGGTGCTGACGTCGGCGGGGCCGGCCACCCGGTCGACGACCACGGCACCGGCGCCGGTCGACAGGTCGAGCCGGTCCGTGCCGTCGAGGTGGATGTCCCCGCTCCCGCTCTTGAACCGGCACTCGCCGAGGCGACCCGTGGCATGGAACGCCGCCACCCCGGCGTCGCCCTGCACGTGCGAGCCCGCCGGCAGTCCGATCGTCACGTCGACCGAACCGGCCCGGCCGAAGAACCCGAGGTAGGGCGGTTTCGGGGCCTTGACCAGCAGCCGGCCGCCGGTGTACTCGACCCGGGTCTGCTCGGCGGCCCGCACGTCCGGCTCGCGGGACGCGTCGCTCGGGCGTACCTCCACGGTCGTGTCGTCCCGGTCGCTCGCGACGATGCGGACGTCCCCGACGACCAGCTCGACCGCGACCGCGATCGGCTCGGGGGTATCGAAAGTGGGCATGGCGATCCCTCCCGGGATGGGGTTGGAAGAGGTAGGGCTGGGCTACCGGACCCAGCCCGTGTAGCGCTGCCCGCCGAGCGCGGCGCGCCGCTCGGCGCGCCGGCTGCCGTCGTCGGCGGACAGCGCGGCCGACGCGGCGCGCACGAGCCACGCGTTGACCGAGAGCCCGGCCTGGCCGGCGGCCTCCTCGACGCGGGCCTTGAGGTGTTCGGGGAGCCGGAGGTTGATGCGCGCCGTGGCGCCCTCCTCGCCGTCCGGGACGGCCTGCGGCGGCGGGGCGACCGCCGGGATGCCGGGCTCGTCGGACCACTCGGCGGGCGGGGGCGTCACCACGAACGTGGGCTCCCGCCCGCGCAGGCGCAGGTCCACGGAGCCCGGCGCAAGGTCACGGGTGATCTCGGCCGCCGCCGTGGAGAGCACCTCCAGCAGGACGAGCCGGGCCGCCGACTCCAGCGGGGCGGTCAGCCGCTCGGCCAGCGCCCGGGCGTCCTCCCCGCCCGCCGCCGCGGCGACGGCGAGCTCACGACGCAGTGTGTCGACATACGACGCCAGATCCATGACACCATCATGGCACCACTATGGCACCGTCGCAAGCCCATCTGGCTCAGGCCAGTGCCACCGTGGCGCGGCGCGGCTCACGTGCACCCCGTCCGCCCCCAGGCCCGCCCGGATCCGGATGAACGTGCACTGGAAAGCGGTCAATGGAACCGGCTGCACCACGCGACCGGACCTGACCACGGTCTCCGGCGCGGACGTAGGGTGGACGGCGACCGGTGTCCGCCGGATGCCCGCGCGGGCACCTGTCCGGCCGACCGAGCGCGGAGGCATTGATGGCAGATGCGTTGTCCGCCTTTCGGTGCCTGCTCACCGGGTCCCAGCAGGCCCGACCGGAGGAAATTACGGCGTTGACCAACCGGGCGGCCGAGCTGCTCGACGCCCGGGAGATGGCGCTCTACCTGGTGGACTACGGCCAGCTCATCCTGGTTCCCCTGGTGGGCGTCGGGGCACCGGCGCGCGACGCCGTCCGGATCGACGGCACCCTGCCCGGGCGGGCCTACGCGCTGAGCGAGACCTACGAGACCGGCGACGACACCGGGCGCCGGCTGTGGATACCGTTGCTGGACGGCACCAGCCGGCTCGGGGTCCTGGAAGTGTGCACCACCGGGGACCCCTCCCCGCAGCTACGCGCGGACTACCACGCGGTGGCGAACCTGCTGGCCGAACTGCTGACGAGCTTCCGCTTCTACAGCGACCTGGTGGAGCGGACCCGCCGCTCGGTGCCGATGCAGCTGGCCGCGGAGATCGTGTGGAGCCTGTTGCCACCGCTGACGTTCCACGCCCCGGACGTCGCGATCACCGCCATCCTCGAACCGTGCTACGACGTGGGTGGTGACGCCTTCGACTACGCGGTCAACGGTCACGTCCTGCATACGGCCATCTTCGACGCCGTGGGCCACGGCATCGAGGCCTGCGCACTCACCTCGCTGACGGTGAGCGCGTACCGCAACGCCCGCCGCTGCGGGCTCGACCTCGTCGACACGTACCGGTCGATCGACAAGTGGGTGGCCGCCCGGCATCCCGGCAGCTTCGTCACCGCCATCCTCACCGAGCTGGACACCCGCCAAGGCGTCTACCGCAGGATCTGCGCCGGCCACCCGGGTGAACTGCTCCTGCGGGAGAGCAAGCTGGTCAAGACCCTCCGCGCGCCGACCGCGATGCCGCTGGGCCTGGCCAGCCTCGTCAATCTCCTCCCCCGGGTGGACGAAGAGGTGTTGCAGCCCGGCGATCAGCTCCTGCTGTACACCGACGGGGTGATCGAGGCGCGCACGGTCGACGGTGAGTTCTTCGGCCGTGACCGCCTGGCCGACTTCCTCACCAGGACACTGGCTGGTCAGGTCTCCGGACCGGAGACGCTGCGCCGGCTGGTTCAGGCCATCCTGACCCACCACGGCGAGCAGCTTCAGGACGACGCCAGCGCCGTCCTGATCGGGTGGCCGTCGCCGGCTCCCGGCAGCACGGTCTAAGGGCCTTGACGGGATCCGCCGTCCGGATCCCGAAGGGCGGTGGGGTGTACCCCGGCCCGTCCGGCGTCGGTCTTGCCGTAGAACTGGTCGAGGAGCGCGCTCGTCTCGTCCTGGTCGACGCAGGTGTACGAGTTCCAGCCCTCGATCCGCAGTTGGTCGTCCAGCGGTTTGCCGATCACTTCGAGGATCGTCTCCTTGGCCGACCGCACCGCGCGTTGCGAGTTGCGCAGGATCTGCCGGGCGACCAGCTCGGCCTCCGCCAGGAGCCGATCGTGCGGAACGACCTTCATCACAAGGTTGCACTGCAACGCCCGCTGCGCGTCGATGGGCTCGGCGGTGAGGACGAGCTGCATGGCCACCCCCACGCCACACGTGTTCACCAGCCGGGGAATGCCGCCGTCGCCGTGGTGGAACCCCCGCCGGGCTTCGAACGAGCCGAACATCGCCCGGTCGGAGGCGATCCGCAGATCGCACGCCAGCGCCATCTCCAGGCCGGCCGCCAGCGCCCAGCCGTCCACCGCGGCGATCACCGGCTTGCGGATCTTGTGTAGGCCGCGGGTCAACCCCCCGATGCCCAGGTCGACCACGGCGCGGACCCGGCTCGGCGTGGCGTTGACGTAGTTCGCCTGCACGTAGGTACGCAGATCCGCCCCGGCGCAGAAGGTCCCGCCGGCACCCGACAGGATCGCGACGTCGACCTCGTCGTCGTCCCGGAAATCCCGCCAGATACGGCACAGCTCCTCGTGCATCGGCGGGTCGATCGCGTTCTTGACCGTAGGGCGGTTCAACGTCACGAACGCCAGGCGGTCCCGCTTGTCATACAACACCGTCTCGACCACGCCACACCTCCGACGACCTCACCGACGACCGCGCCCAGCTAAGCACCACCGGCGCGGCGCCGCTCCCCCAGCCGGTCCAGATACCCGGCGATGGCCGCCCGCCCCGCATCGCCTTCCCACATCTCGACGGCACGCGGATCGTCGACCGGAGCCCGCTCGTCGATCCGGTCCCGCGCCGGCCGGTGCAGCTGCTCCTTGGTCAGCGCGTACGCCACCGCGGGCAACCGGGCGAGCTCCTCGGCGCGCCGCACTGCATGGTCGAGGAGGTCGGCCGGCGCCACGACGGCGTCGACGAGACCGATCCGTGCGGCTTCCTCCGGGGCCAGCACGCGACCGGTGAGCGCCAGAGCCGGGGCGGCGGTACCGACGGCGAACCGCATGATCTCCAGCGCCGCGGTCGGGAACGGCACCCCCACCAGCAGCTCGGTCAACCCGATCGTGCCGGCGGACATGAGCCGTACGTCGCAGGCGGCGGCGATGATGCAACCACCGGCGATCGCGTGTCCGTTCACCGCCGCGACCACCGGCCTGGGGTGGTCGAACACCGCGAGGAACGCCGCGCTGAGCGCGGGAAGGAAATCGCGGACGTACCGCGGCCCCTCCGCCACGATCCGCCGCAGGTCCACCCCGGCCGAGAACGCGCTTCCCGTGCCGGTCAGCACGACCGCGGGTCCGTCGGCCAGGCCGCGCATGGTGTCGGTCAGGGCGACCAGCAGCTCCAGGTCCAGGACGTTCACCTTGCCGTGGTCCAGCCGCACCACGGCGACGGCACCGCGCTCCTCAACGCCTATCACGGGTCCCGAGCCTAGTGACCCGCGCCGCCCCGATCACGATGGCGTGCGTCCCTGCGGCCACGTGCGTACGGACGCGGCTACCGCCGGGCCTCCCGGTGCACCGCGAGGTCGTCCAGGCGCCGCAGGGCCTCGGCGTTTCGCGGCCGCAGGAGCAGCGCCTGGACCGCCTTGGGGAGCAGCCGGCCGATACCCGAGTCGAGCACCTCGCCCATCCGCACCCGGGTGGTACCGGGGCCGATCGGTTCGAGCGCCATCCGCACCCGCGCGGTACCGACCGGCCACAGCTTCGCGTCCAGCTCGAGTACCCGGTCGGGTTCCATCGCGACCACCCGGGTCTGGTCGTCGATCTGCAGCGGCCAGGGCCCGATCCGGTGGTGGACCCCGGGCGCCGACCGCCGGCCAGTCGCCGTCGACGTCGCGGATATGCGCGGCGCCGACCACCCAGGAGGCGTAGCTCCATCCGTCGGCCAGCACCGCGAAGATCCGGTCCGGCGAGGTCCCGATGGTCCGACAGGTTTCGATCAACGCGGCCTCCCTGCGTTCGGTGCGCGTCCTCAGGCTTCCCACGAGGGGGCCGGGCAAACACGCCCGGGCATCGGTGTTCGTGCGCACCCCGCGGGGGTACGGGAGGATGGTGCGGGTCGTCGTCACCGGCGCCAGTGATACCCGCGAGAAAGGAGCCCCGCGGTGCGAACGGTTGACGCGGTGGTCATCGGTGCCGGACACAACGGCCTCGTGGCGGCGAACCTCCTGGCCGACGCCGGCTGGCAGGTCCTGGTGCTGGAGGCGACCGGTGAGGCCGGCGGATCGGTCAGCAGCGCCGAGGTGACGGCGCCCGGCTTCCGCAGTGACCTGTGCAGCGCCTTCTATCCGCTGGGCGCCGGTTCACCCGTCCTGAGGGAGCTGGACCTGGAGTCGCACGGCCTGGTCTGGCGCCACGCCCCCGCGGTAGTGGCCCATGTGCTGCCCGACGACCGGTGCGCGGTCATGTACCGCGACGTCGCGCAGACCGCCGAGTCGCTGGCCGCGTTCGATCCCGCCGACGCGCGGGCCTGGCGCGAGGAGGTGGACCGGTGGCGGCGCCTGGGCGAGCCGCTGCTCGACGCGCTCCTGCGCCCCTTCCCACCGGTACGAGCCGGAGCCCGGCTGCTCGGCCGGCTCAGCGCGGCCGAGGCGCTGCGCCTGGCCCGGCTGGCCGTGCTGCCCGTGCGCCGGTACGGGCAGGAGCGCTTCGCCGGCGCTGGCGCCCAACTGCTCCTGGCCGGCAATGCCCTGCACACCGACCTCGGTCCGGAACAGGCCGGCAGCGCGGTGTTCGGGTGGCTGCTGGCGATGCTCGGTCAGAGCGTCGGCTTCCCGGTGCCGGAGGGCGGGGCGGCACAACTGATCCAGGCCCTGCTAAACCGGCTGGATCGCCGGGGCGGAACGGTCGAGTACGGCCGGCGAGTCGAGCGGGTGCTGCACGCCCGCGGCACCGCGGTCGGGGTCCGCGACGCACAAGGCGAGCTGGTGCGGGCCCGCCGGGCGGTCCTCGCGGACGTGCCCGCCCCGGCGCTCTACGAGGATCTGGTCGGCCTCGACGCCCTGCCGGCGGCGTTCGCCGCGGATGTCCGGCGCTTCGAATGGGACCCCGCCACCGTGAAGGTCAACTGGGCGCTGTCCGCCCCGATCCCGTGGACCGCGAAGGCCGCGCGCGATGCTGGGACCGTCCATCTCGGCGGTGACCTCGACGGGCTGACCCGGTACAGCACGGACCTGACCCGCGGCCAGGTACCCGAGACGCCGTTCCTCCTGCTCGGCCAGATGACCACCACCGACCCGACCCGGTCGCCGGCCGGCACCGAGTCGGTCTGGGCCTACACGCACGTGCCGCAACAGCGCGCCGGAGACACCGACCGCCTGCGGGAACAGGCCGACCGGATGGAACAAGTCATCGAGGAACGCGCGCCCGGTTTCCGCGCCTCGATCCTCGCCCGCCACGTCCAGCTCCCCGCCGACCTCCAGGAGCACAACCCCAGCCTGTTCGGTGGCGCGGTCAACGGCGGCACCGCGGCCATCCACCAACAGCTCGTGTTCCGGCCGGTACCCGGGCTGGGCCGCGCGGACACCCCGATCGACCGCCTGTACCTTGCCAGCTCCTCGGCGCATCCCGGGGGCGGCGTGCACGGCGCCCCGGGCGCCAACGCCGCGCGCGCCGCCCTGGCCCGCAACGGGATGGCCGGCCGGCCGTACGCCGCGGCCATCCGCGCCGCGCACCGCCGCCTGTACCGGTAGCGGTTTCGATCAGGGCGTGCCTCCGTTCCGGAGCAGGTCGCGCAGGTGCCGTTCGGCCGCCAGGTTCGCCCGGGCGGTCGTCAGGATCGCTTCTCTCGACTTCTCGATGTGGTGTTCGGCGACCAGGTCCGGGTACCGGCGGTCCCCCAGCACCTCCCGCCTTCGACGGCGCCGGGATCCTTCGGCCTGGTGAAGTATTCCAACCAGGCGTCGGCGCGTTCCTCCGTGTCCCCGGAATACCGGGGCGCGCCAAATCCGTTGCCATTGCCGGGCAGCCGCCGTACCGTGTTTAGTCAGGACGGCGACCGATCGAAGGGAAAGACCCGTGAACTTGTGGCAGACCCGCGCACCGCAGCGGCCCGCGCCGCGCGGTCACCTGGGCATGCCCTGTTGCGGGCGGCCCAAAGACCTAGCCAGTTCCGAATCCTCGTCCCCGGTCAGGTGGCGCACCTAGCGCGCACCAGCGTCACGCGTACGCCGCCCCCGGGAATCCCGGAGAGGCGGCATTTTCGTACCTGGGGCGCAGCTCAACGGGAGAGCCCTGGTCTCCCCTGTCACCCCTGCTCGACCCCGGTGTGTACCGGTGGTGTTGTGTGTTGAGAACTGCACAGTGGATGGCATACAGGAAGCCTGGCCGGCGGCGGGTGTTCGCCGGCCGGCCGGGCGCTCCGGGGTGTGGGAGCTGGTTGACCCGCCTGCTTTGGGAGCAGGACACACCGGGTTCGATTCCCGGGCCCCGGACCATGGGCTTGTAGCGCAGCACGCAGCGCGCGGCCCATTCGGATGGGCCGTTGGAGCAGCGGGTAGCTCACCTGGTTCTCAGCCAGGAGGTGGCCGGTTCGAGACCGGCACGGCCTACATGACGACCGAGCCGTCGGGGTGTCCACGGTGACATGCCTGCCTTCCAAGCAGGAGTAGCGGGTTCGACTCCCGCCGACGGTTCCGTTCCGAGGTGCTCTGCTGGCCGGGCGCCCTGACTTTGGATCAGGGGGACGCAGGTTCGATTCCTGCCCTCGGAACATCCCGCCGCCCTGGCCCAACGGGAGAGGCGCCCGATTCAAGCTCGGGAAGTTTGGGGGTTCGAGTCCCCCGCGCGGTACCACGCCGACGCAGCTCAGTCTGGTCGGCCTGCACGCGGTCGTAGCTCACCTGGTAGAGCGCGACGTCGCCATCGTCGAGGTAGCCGGTTCGAGCCCGGCCAGCCGCTCCGACCACACCACCGGACGGACAAGGAGGTGAACCCGGTGGAGCATGTCCTCGTTCTCAACGCCGACCTCGGCCCGCTGCACCGGGTTTCGCTGCGGCACGCCATCCGGATGCTGTGCCGGCAGGTCGCCGTCGTGCACGAGGCGGAGCCGGACAGCCGCATCGGTATCTTTCCGTGGCCCAAGGTGGTCCGGCTGGTCCAGTACGTGGTCACGCGGTGGCGGTACACCGCCGGGCCGGCGTGGTCCCGGTCCGGGGTGATGGCCCGGGACGGGCACCGCTGCGCATACTGCGGCGGCCCGGCCACCACCGTCGACCACATCACCCCGCGCTCGCGCGGGGGACGCAACACCTGGCTCAACACGGTGGCCGCCTGCGGCGGCTGCAACCAGCGCAAGGGCGACCGGACGCCGGCCGAGGCGCGGATGACGCTGCGGACCACCCCGCACGCTCCGACGTGGGCCGCCCTCGCCAAGCGCTGAACCGGCCCGGCGGCGCCGGGCGCGCACGACGCTCCGCGCGTCTCGCGCCGCCGGGCCCCTTTTGGGAGCTGATGTAACCGGCAGCATGGTTGCCGCTGAAGCAGCTCGTCCAGGTTCGAACCCTGGGCTCCCAGCAGCATGCCCTCGTAGCCCAATGGCAGAGGCGCCAGCCCGAGATGCTGGTCAGGTGCGCGTTCAACTCGCGCCGAGGGCACCGTGCCAGCGCAGCACGACGGGTGGTGCGCGCCTCTCGTAAGGGCGAGGAAGGGAGTTCGAGCCTCCCCGCTGGCTCTCCGGGCTGAGCACTGGTGTGCAGCGTCGCTTTGCAAGCCTCGCCTGCAGGGTTCGATCCCCTGTCGGTCCACGACATGCCCGGGTAGCCCAACGGCAGGAGGCACCGCGTTCAGGGCGCGGGTAGTGTGCGTTCGAATCGCACTCCGGGTACCAGGTCGACGTAGCTCAGTGGGAGAGCGCCCGCCTGTCGAGCGGGTGGTCGAGGGTTCGATTCCCTTCGTCGGCGCGCTGGAGAGTTGCCAGAGCGGGAATGGGACGGCTTGCTAAGCCGCTGCCCGGGTCACACCGGCGGGGGTTCGATCCCCTCACTCTCCGCCAACCCGTCGCGGCCGAAGCGGTAGAGGCACCTCGCTGATAACGAGGAGACAGAAGGTTCAACTCCTTCCGGCGGGACGACGCCCACATGGTCCAACGGACAAGACGCAGGTCTACGGAACCTGAGATCGGGGTTCGATTCCCTGTGTGGGTACGCATCGGAGACGGCGGGTTCGACTCCCCCGGCTCCCACCAATGCCCTCGTAGCTCAGCGGACAGAGCACGACGTTCCGAGCGTCGGGGCCGCTGGTTCGAGTCCAGCCGGGGGCGCGCCATGGTCGAATGCCCGAGTGGTCAGGGAGTGGTCTGCAAAACCACCTACCCGGGTTCGAATCCCGGTTCGGCCTCGATGCCATCCACTGTGTCCCGACGCAGGCGGGCGCTGGCTGCCCGGCCGCCCCTCATAAGGGCGGAGCGCCCGGTTCGACACCGGGGCCTGCGACGCAAGCCGGGGGCGGGCGTGACCACGTTCGTCCGGCGAGCGCCATGAGGCCTCATTAGGGTGGTGAAGACACCCGCGGCGGGAATCCGTCGGTGGTACCGCCGATGAGTTCCGCGCGGGAGCCGGGTCTGAACCGGTAATCAGACCACCCGTGAGGACGCGAGGAGCAGCACCGTGACCGGTACCGATGGGACCACCGAAACCCAGGGCACCGGACAGTACGCGGAGGTCAATGGCGTCAACCTCTACTTCGACACGCACGGGGCCGGGCGGCCGCTGATCCTGCTGCACGGCGGGCTCGGGTCGGGCGAGATGTTCGGACCGGTGATTCCCGCGCTGGCCGAGCGCCACCAGGTCATCGCCGTCGACCTGCAGGGACACGGGCGAACCGCGGACATCGATCGACCGATCGACGTGCGGCTGATGGCCGAGGACATCGCGGCGCTGATCGACCACCTCGGCCTGGACAAGCCGGACCTCGTCGGCTACTCGCTCGGCGGTGGGGTGGCGCTGCACACCGCGGCGAGGTACCCGGCCATCGTCGGCCGGCTCGTCGTGGTCTCGGCGAACATCCGGCCCGACGCGATCTACCCGGAGATGCGCGCGCAGCAGGGCCAGGTGAGCGCGGCGGCCGCCGAGTTCCTGAAGGACACCCCGATGTACCAGCTCTACCAGCGGGTCGCGCCGCGGCCCGAGGACTTCCCGCGGCTGCTGGACAAGATCGGTGAGGCGATGGCGAAGGACTTCGACCTGACCGAGGAGGTGCGCGGTCTGCAGGTGCCGACGCTGATCGTCGCCGCCGATGCCGACATGGCGCCGCCGAGCCACTACGTCGAGGTCTTCAAGCTGCTCGACGGCGGCCTGCGCGACGGTGGCTGGATGGGCGAGGGCCGGCCGAAGGGTGGTCATGCGCTGGCGATCCTGCCCGGCCTGACGCACTACGACGTCTTCAGCTCGCCGCTCTTCGCCGCGGCCGCCCTCGCCTTCCTCGACCAGCAACCGAGCTCGTAGCCGAAGGGTCAGTGCGGCTGCCGGACAGCGGCAGCTATTCCTCGGCGGCGGTCAGGATCGCGACGACCGCTGTCGAAGCGCCCGCCGGGTCCGCGCCGCACCCGGTCGCCGGGGACGGCCGCGTGACCAGCGCACCCGCGGGGTAGCGGACCCCCGTTACGCTGACGCGGAGTATCCAACCCGTCTGCGGAAGGTGTCCCGTGACCGATCCCGCTCAGCCGGTGCCACCGGACGGCGCCGGGGCACCGATCCCGCCGGGGCAGCCCGCCTACCCGATCCCGCCGGGGCAGCCCGCCTACCCGATCCCGCCGGGGCAGCCCGCCTACCCGATCCCGCCCGGGCAGCCCGCCTACCCGATCCCGCCCGGGCAGCCCGACTACCCGACGCCGCCGAGCCCGTGGGCGGACCCGAACGCGCCCATCGTGGCACCCGCACCGCAACCGTTCTACGGCGCGCCGGCCGGCCAGGACCCGCCCGCAATCGTGTGGGCGCCGCAGCTGGCCACGGGGTACCTGCCTCCCCCGCCACGGCGCGGCCGCCGCCGGGCGATCGTCATCGCCGCGGTCGCGGTGGTCGTCCTGCTGCTCAGCGGTGGGGCGTACGCGGGTCTGCGAGCCTGGTACGGCTGGGACAGCGCAGAGCCGGAGTCGGCGGTGCCGGCCGGGGTGCTCGCGTTCGCCCGGCTCGACCTCAACCCCGGATACAGCCAGCAGGTCAAGCTGGCCAGCCTGCTCAGCAAGTTTCCGAAGCCGGACACCGGTACCCAGACGTCGCGGATCGAGCACGAGTTGCTGGGCAGCCTGGATCTGAACTTCGCCACCGATGTGCAGCCCTGGTTCGCCGAACGGATCGGCTACGCCGCCTGGCTGGGCAGTGGCGGCCGGCCGATCATGCTCGTCGCGCTGGCGAGCAAGGACGACGGCAAGGCGGCCGATGCGCTGGCGCAGGCCCAGACCAGGCGCGGCCGCGACCGGCTCGGGTACACCGTGCGGGACGGGTACGCCCTGCTCGCCGTCGCCGGCAAGAACGCGCAGGGCGAGGCGGAGGCCGCCCGCGCCGCCACCCAGAAGGAGTCCCTCGCCGGCAGCGCCCGGTTCTCGGGAGCCATGGCCCGGCTCGACGGTGCCCACCTCGCGCTGGTCTACGTCGACCTGACCGCGGCCGGCACGGCCGCGAACGGAGCCCTGGCCGACGTGGTGCGCGCCCCCGCGCTCACCGGCTCCGGCGCCGCACCGGAGTTCACCAAGCTGACCGGCACCTTCGCGGTGACTGCCGACGCCGCCGGCAACGGCGTCGAAGTCCGGTTCGCCGCGACCGGGCTCGCCTCGACCGGCGTGGCCGGCACCGACGCCAAGGCCGCGCTGGACACGCTCCCCGCCGCCTCGGTCATCGCAGGGACGACAGCCGGACTCGATCCGAACGACAGCGCGACCAGCTCGCTCACCGAACTGCTCAACGGGCCCCTCTTCGACACCTCCGACGACGACGGGCCGACCCCGGCTCAGGCCAAGGAGCTGACCGGCGGGCTGATGGCTTTCCTCACCGCCCGGACGATCAGCTTCGCGTTCACCAATCTCGGGCCTGGTCAGCCAGCCGGCATCGTGAGCGCCGACGCCCGCGACACCGCCGCCGCGAACCAGTTGAAAGCGGCGGTACGGCAGCTGCTGCAAGACAGCCCGAAGTCCGGCGTGACCGTCGACCAGCAGGGCACGACGGTCCGCATCCAGATCGGCAAGCCGGATACGAGCGGGCAGCTGGCCGACCGTGCTCTCTACCGCGAGGCCATGGCCGGCATGCCGTACCGGCCCGGTACCGCCTTCTACGCCGACGTGCAGCAGCTCGTGGCCACCGACCAGGCGGTCCCGGAGCAGGTCCGGCGGCAATGGGCGCCGGTCAAGGCGGTCGGGTTCGCGGCGAGCCGCCGGGGCAGTAACGCGGACGGCCTGCTCCGCATCGTCATCAAGTAAGGATCGTCACAGGCCGGCCGCCTGCCGGCCGGCCTCGCTCGGGGTGAGCACCTCGCCGTCGAGCACCACCGCCGCGAACAGGTTCAGGTCGACCGTCTCGAAGCCCGCCGCACCGAGGGTCTGGAACACCTCCTGCGGTACGAGCTTCACCGTCGTCGCGACGATGATCGTCGGAACCGCCCGGACGAGGTCATGGGTACCCGCGATGTTGAGCACCGTGGTCGGGCCGATCGCGTCCACGCCGGCCAGGCCCACCGCCCCGGACCGGGACGGCGGCGGGAGGGCCGCAAGTATCGCGGCGACCAGGCCGCTCCCTGGCGCGGCACGCACCGCGCAGCCCTGTTCGGTCAACAACCGCACCCCGGTCGCGACGGTGCGCTCCGCGTCGACGTCCAACCGGTCCCGCAGGCACCGCAGTGCCCGCCACGGGTCCGGGGCGTGCGCCGCCCGGACGACCCGCCACATCGGCCCGCACCAGGGCAGCCGGGTAGCGAGCAGGCCGGCCGTGGCCCGCAGCTGGTTGGGGTCCTCGCCCAGCGCCAGCAGCCCATCCAGGACTTGCCGGAGCACTCCGGTGGCGCCGGCGTCGTCGTCGTGTACCGCCGCCGCCAGACGGGGCGTCAAGGTGGGTGCAGACATGGTGACTGGACGGTTCCCTTCCCACAGACGGATCAGCCCTCGCATCAGACAGTCGAGGCAGATCCTCCGTCAAGCAGCGAAACGAAGCCGTAACACGGTCCGGGTGTCAGGCATAGAAGGTCGTTGACGTGCCCGGCGGCTCCCGACCTACCCGGAGGCGCGCCGGATCACCTGGACCACGTCGGATCCCGGCCGGGGGCGGCTCCGGCTCGCCGGTGATGATGCTGACGACGGTCTGCGCGAGGTGGCGCGCGATCGCGGCCTGGTCGGTGGTGACCGTGGTGAGCGGGGGGACGGCCAGCTTCGCGGCCGGAATGTCGTCGACGCCGATCACCGCGGCGTCGTCCGGCGTCGACAGGCCGAGCCGGTGATCGACGATCACCTCGCCCGGCTGCTCCTGCTCGCCGACCGGGTCGGTGCCCTGGATACGCCCCGGGGCGCAGCACGCCATGGTCGGCGCGGTCGCCGCCGTGGGCCCGGTCATCATGCCGTGGGTCGACCAGGTCGACGCGGTGTTGTGGGCGGGGCTGCCGGGCCAGGAAGGCGGGCACGCCGTGGCGGGCTGACGTCCGGATGGTCGCGGGGCGTGGGTGCTCCGCGACCATCCGGACGGACTTGGTCACGTCACGGTGACCCGCAGGATCCGGTCGGAGCCGTTCGCGGCACCACCGTTGTTGTCACAGTTGGTGGTGCTCAGCCAGAACTGGTCGACACCCGGAACCTTGGTGACCGTGCGGAGACGGCCGTAGGTGCCGACGTAGTACGCGCTCGGCGTGCCGGTGGTCTCCCCGCTCAGGATCGGAATCCGCCACAGCCGTTCGCCGCGCAGCGCGGCCATGTAGACCACGTCGCGGACGATGGCGATGCCGCTGGGCGAGGCCACGTCCACCGACCACTGCCGCTTCGGGTTCTCCATGCCCGACACGCTGCAGGTGCCTTCGCAGATCGGCCAGCCGTAGTTGAGCCCGGGCTTGATGAGGTTCAGCTCGTCGAACATCGAGTTGCCGAACTCGGCCTCCCACAACCGGCCCTGCGAGTCCCACGCGATGCCCTGCGGGTTGCGGTGGCCGTAGCTGTAGACGAGGGTGCCGAACGGGTTGCCCGGCGCCGGGGTGCCGTCGGTCTTCATCCGCAGGATCTTGCCGTTGAGCGAGTTCTTGTCCTGCGCCTTGGTACCGTCCTGCGCGTCACCGGTGGTGGCGTAGAGGAAGCCGTCCGGCCCGAACCCGAGCCGGCCCCCGTTGTGGAACCGGTTCTTGGCGATGCCGCTGACGATCGTGGCGTACCCGCTCAGCGAGCTGCCGTTGTACGTCATCCGCGCGATCCGGTTGCCCTCCGAGGCGGTGTGCATGAAGTACACGAAGTGGTTGGTGGTCCAGTTCGGGTCGAAGGCCACGCCCAGCAGGCCGCCCTCGCCACTCGTGGTGACCGCGTTCGGCACCGTGCCGACGAGGGTCTTGGTGCCGCCGGTGGTGCTGAGCCGGTACACCCGGAACTGTCCACTCGCGACCTTGTCGTCGCGCTCGGTGACCAGTGCGGACTGCCCGTCCGGAGCGAAGTAGGTGCCCCACGGGATGGTCCAGCCGGTGGAGTACGTCGAGATGCTCGACGGCACCCCGCCGCTGCAGGCGCTGGTGGTGAACGACACCGTGTTGCTCTGCGCCGACACGTTGCCGGCCAGGTCGCGGGCGACGACGTTCAGGGTGTACGCGGTGTTGCAGGCGAGGCTGGTGACCGAGGTCGAGGTCGCCGGCGGCGTGCCGGTGACCGACTTCACCACGGTGGTACCGGCCCGGACGTCGTAGGCGGTGACGCCCACGTTGTCGGTGGAGGCGGTCCAGGACAGCGTGACACCGGCCGAGGACAGGTTCGAGAAGACCAGGTTCGTCGGCGCCGTCGGCGCGGTGGTGTCCGAGCTGGCCAGGGTGGTGCAGAAGGCCTGGGGGCTGGACAGCGAGACGTTGCCCGCGGCGTCCTTGGCGAAGACGGACAGCCGGTACTGGGTGTTCGGGGTCAGCCCGGTGAGCGTCTTGCTGGTGCCCGTTCCCGCCGACTGGCTGAGCAGGTTGCCGTCGTGGTAGATGTCGTACCCGACGACGCCCACGTTGTCGGTGGACGCGCCCCAGGACAGGTCGATGCTGTTCTCCGTGATGTTCGCGCAGCTCGGCTGCCCGGGAGCGGTGGGCGCGATCGAGTCGTTCTGCCCGGTCACCCGCAGCCGGTCCAGGTTGGGCCCGCCGTTGGCCGTGGTGGCCGTCGCCCGGACCTTGTTGGAGCCCGCGGTGAGCGTCACCGAGATGGTCTGGTCGGCCCAGGTGTCCCAGTCGGTGGTGGGGTTGAACGCGAGGTCCAGCGCCACCGAGTTGCCGTTGACGCTGATGTCCATGGGCCGGTTCGTGGTGGTGCCGTTGGCGTACCGGAACGTCAGCTGCGCCGTGCCGGTGGCCACCGCGCTGACCGTGAACTCCACATAGGACCCGGCGACGTTGGTGTAGTCGACGAAACCGGTACCGGTGTAGTTGAGGTGGTTGGTGGCGACCGTACCCTGCGAGATGGTCGCGTTCTCGGCCTGGTAGTCGGTGAACGTCGCGGCCACGCTGAAGTCGATGAAGTCCAGGTTGGCGTTGCCGTTGGACGTGGTCGCCGTGATGCGGATCCGGTTGGATCCGGAGCTCACGGTGGCGCTGACCGTCTTCGTGGCCCAGGTGTCCCAGTTCGTGGTCGGGTCGAACGCGGCCGCGGCCGCGATCACCGCCCCGTTGACGCTGATGTCGGAGGGACGGCTCGTGGTGGTGCCGTTGGAGTAGCGGATGCCGAACGTGGCGTTGCCCGCGTTGGCGGCGTTGACGGTGCACTCCAGGTAGTTGCCGATCGCGTTGTCACCGTTGACGAAACCGGTGCCGCTGTAGTTGAGGTGGTTGGTGTCGACAGTACCGGACGAGATCGTGCAGTTCTCCGCCTCGTACCGGGTCGGCGCGGCGGAGGCCGGTGACGCCTGCAGCCCGACGACGGTCAGCCCCACGGCGGTCAGCAGGCCCGCCACGGTGAGAGCGGTCGCTCTCCGGATCTTCATATAGTTTCTCTCCTTCTAGCCTTGGTACTGCGCAACGATCTTGGTGAAGTCGTACGGCTGTTGCGAAATTCCGCTGCACGAGTCGGCATCGAGACCTGAGGCGCACGGCCGGTCCCGGTTGATCGACCAGAACGCGAACCGTGCGATGTGGTGCTGCTGCGCGTAGCTGAGAATGGTGTTGAAGTCGGTGAGGCTCACCGTCTCGTCGGACTCGTCGGTCTTACCGTTCATCGAGGACAGTCCGATGTGGGCGTACGCCACGCTGTCCGAGTAGCCGTACTTGCTCTGCACCACCGACTTGAGACCCTCGACCGCGCTGACCGTGGCCGAACCCATCGAACCGCTGTGGCCGCCGAAATCGAACGGCATCACCGCCCAGACGTCGTTGGCCAGCCCGGAGTTGGCGCCCCGGCTGATCATGTCGACGCCGGTGGAGTCCGGCCCGGTCGGCGTGGTGCCGAAGGTGATGATGGTCTTGACGCCCGGGTTGTTCTGTTTGATGATCTTCAGCGCGTCGATCACCCGCTGCCGCACCGTGGCGTTGCCCCACTCGGTGTTCTCGATGTCGATGTCGATGGCCTTGAGGGAGTAGGCGCTGATCACCTTCTGGTACGCCCCGGCCAGCGCGCTCGCGCTGGAGCAGAACTCGCCGAGCTTGTTGCCGGACCAGCCGCCCACCGACACCATCACGTCCCCGCCGTTGGCGCGAATGCGGTTGATCTGGTTCTGGTCGTTGCCACCGGTGAGCGGCCGGCTGCCGTCCCACGCCGGGTTGCAGGTGCCGTCGGACAGGATGAACGCGAGCGTGAACCACTTGATGCCGGTCGCGCTCATCACCGTCACCGGGTCCTGCGGGCTGCCCCAGCCGAAGTACTCGTAGGGAGCCGCCGCCATGCCCGGTGCACCGCCTCCGCCGCCGCTCGCGATGGTCAGCTTGTCGAGGTTGGGCCCGCCGCTGGCCGTGGTGGCCGTCGCCCGCACCGTGTTGCTGCCGGCGGTCAATGAGGTGGTCAGGCTGACGTCGGCCCAGGTGTCCCAGTTGGCCGTGGGGTTGAAGGCCAGGTTGCCGTTGACCGTCGACCCGTTGACGCTGATCGCCATCGGCCGGTTCGCGGTGGAACCGTTGGCGTGCCGGAAGGTCAGGGTGTACGTGCCCGAGCTCGCGGCGTCGACGGTGAACTGGACGTAGGACCCGGCCACGTTGGTGTAGTCGACGAAGCCGGTACCGGTGTAGCCGAGGTGGTTGGTGGCTACCGTGCCCTGGGAGATCACCGCGTTCTCGGCCTGGTACACCGGCGAGACGGCGGCCACCTCGACGTCGATGTAGTCCAGGTTGGGGTTGCCGGCGCTGGTGGTCGCCGAGATCCGGATGGTGTTCGAGCCGGCGTTCACCGTGGCGGTGACCGTCTTGGTGGCCCAGGTGTCCCAGTTGGCCGTCGGGTCGAACGCGGCCGCCGCGGCAGTCACCGTCCCGTTGACGCTGATGTCGGCCGGGCGGCTGGTGGTGCTGCCGTTGGCGTAGCGGATCCCGAAGGTGGCCGTCCCGGCGCTCGCCGCGCTGACGGTGCACTGCAGGTAGTTGCCTACCGCGTTGTCACCGTTGACGAAGCCGGTACCGCTGTAGTTGAGGTGGTTGGTGTCCACGGTGCCCGACGAGATGGTGCAGTTCTCCGCCTCGTACCGGGTCGGGGCGGCACTCGCCGCCGTCGCGAAAGTCAGTGCCAGGAGGATCGCGGCGGCGAGCGCCAGACCCACTCTCTTCATGGAAAGGCTCCTTGCTGATCGGTTATCCCACCGTGAGCTTGTCGAGGTTGGGTCCGCCGTTGACGGTCGTCGAGGTCAGGCGGATGCGGTTGGCGCCGGCGGTCAGCGTGACCGTGACGCTGGTGGTGCTCCACGTGTCCCAGTTCGCCGTGGGCGCGAACGCGGGGGTCGCCACGAGCGCCCCGTTGACGGTCAGGTCCATCGGCCGGTTGGCCGTCGTGGCGTTGGCGAAGCGGATCGCCACCGTCGTCGTCCCGGGCACCCACGCCCAGACCCCGCACTCCACAAAGGACCCGACCACGTTGTCGGTGTTCACGAAGCCGATACCGGTGTAGCCGAGGTGGTTGGCCTCCACCACGCCCTGGGAGACGGTACACCCCTCCGCCTGGTAGACCACCGGCGACGGGGCACTGAGGACAGCGTCCAGGTAGTCCAGGTTCGGGTTGCCGCCCGCCGTCGTGGCGGTGATGCGCACGGTGTTGGTACCGGCGCTGAACCGCGCCGCCAGCGCGGTGACCGCCCACGTGTCCCAGTTGCCGGTGCTGGTGAACACGCTGCCCGCGACGACCACCGTCCCGTTGACGCTGATGTCGGCCGGGCGGTTGGTCGTGGTGCCGTTGGCGTACCCGATCGACAGCAGGGCGGTGCCCGCCGACGCGGCGTCCACCGCGAACTCCACGTAGGAGCCGGCGACGTTGTCCCCGTTGACGAAGCCGGTACCGGAGAAGTTGAGGTGGTTGGACTCGACCACGCCCTGGCTGATCGTGGCGGCCTCCGCCTCGTGCCGGTTGGCGTTGGCGCCGCCCCGGGCGACCCGGTACATGACCACGCCGTGCGCCGGTACCGAGGCGCTGATCGTGCCGGTCGTGGTGCTGGTCGCCTTCGACCACAGATCCTTCAAGGTGTACGTCGACGAGCCGCCGATGCCGACGGCGCTCGCGGTCGTGCTGACCGTCGCCGCCGTGGTGTTCTCGTTGAGCAGCACGACGGCGCGGTCACCGTTGGCCAGCGCCTTGCTGTAGACGACCAGCCCGCCGCTGGCGGACACGATGGTGCCCTGGCGGCCGAGCGGATCCTGGTCGACCCCGATCACGTCGGTGTTCTTGAGGATGGACAGCGTGGTGCTCGACGCCGACCGGATGTCGCTGCCGATCAGCAGCGGCGCGGCCATCACCGCCCAGAGGCTGACGTGCGTCCGGTACTCGGTGGCGGTCATGCCGCCGTTGCCGACCTCGAGCATGTCCGGGTCGTTCCAGTGCCCCGGCCCGGCGAACTGGGCCAGGTCGTCGTTGGTATGGACCTTCCCGATCATGCTGGACCAGTTGTCGCTGATGTCACCGGTGGTGCGCCACAGGTTCCCGACGTCCGCGCCCCACTCCCACACCTTCGGCGGCCCGGTGCGACCCCACTCGCAGATGCTGTACACGATGGGGCGCCCGGTGTTGGCCAGCGCGTCCCGCATGGCCTTGTACCTGGTCAGCGCGTCGACGTCCTGGTTGTTGCAGTTGTCGTACTTGAGGTAGTCCACCCCCCACGACGCCCACAGGTTGGCGTCCTGCTGCTCGTGGTTGAGCCCGCCCGGGAAACCGTTGACGTTGCACGTCTTCGTTCCCGCGCTGGAGTAGATGCCGAACTTCAGGCCCTTGCTGTGCACGTAGTCGGCCACGTACTTGATGCCGTGCGGGAAGCGCACGGGATCCGGTACCAGGTTGCCGTTGCCGTCCCGCGACGGCAGCGCCCAGCAGTCGTCGATGTTGACGTACTGGTAGCCGACGTCCTTCAGGCCCGTCGAGACGAACGTGTCCGCCACGCCCAGGACGAGGGCCTCGTTGAAGGCGGACGTACACCCGGTGGTGTTCCAGTTGTTGAAGCCCATCGGCGGCGTGCGGGCCAGGCCGTTCTCCAGGGCGGCGGCCGGCTGCGGCGCTACCACGACCACCGCCACACCGGCCAGCGCCAGCGCGGCCACGACGGAGAGGGATCTACGCATGGACTTCTCCTCTATCCGATGAGGATGCGGTCGAGGTTCGGCCCCCCGTTGGCCGTGGTGGCGGTGAGCCGGATGGTATTGCTGCCCGCCATGAGCGCTACCGGCAGCATCGTCAGCTCCCAACTGTCCCAGGTCGCCGTGCCGGGGAACGACTGTCCACTACGGACGGTCGTGCCGTTGACGGCGATGTCCATGGGCCGGTCGGTGGTCGTGCCGTTGGCGTACCGGACGGTCAGGGTGGTGGTCTGCGCGACCGCGGAGCTGACCGTGAACTGGACGTAGGACCCGGTGACGTTGTCGTAGTTGACGAAGCCCGTGCCGTAGTACCCGGTGTGGTCGGACGCCACGGCACCCTGGAAGATCGTGGCGTTCTCCGCCTCGTAGGCCACCGGGGGCGGTGGGGGTGGCTGGTCGGCGCCGAGCTGCACATCGAGGTAGTCCAGGTTGGGCCCGCCGTTGGCGGTGGTGGCGGTGAGCCGCACGGCGTTGGAACCCGCGTTGAGGTTCGTGGTGACCGCCACGTTGGCCCAGGTGTCCCAGTTGGCCGTCGGGTTGAACGCCAGGTTCGACGCGACGAGGACGCCGTTGACCGTCAGGGACATCGGGCGGTTGGTGGTGGTGCCGTTGGCGTGGCGGAAGGTCAGTCCCGCGGCCCCGGCGGCCGCCGCGTTCACCGTCCACTGCACCCAGGCGCCGGTGGCGTTCTCCGTGTTGACGAAGCCGGTACCGCTGTAGTTGAGGTGGTTGGTGTCGACCGTGCCGCCGGAGCGGGTGGCGTTCTCCGCCTCGTACCGTACCGGTGGCGGCGGCGCCACCCCCTTGTACGCGCGCATGTTGGTCAGCAGCAGGTAGGTGTCCTGGAGCGAGCCCGAGGTGTCGCCGAGGGAGCGGTAGATCCCCCACTTCGGGCGGACCCGGTCGTCGATGAAGGTGTCCAGGCCGGTCCGCGTGACGTCGATGACGGTCGTCGCGCCGTCGCGCAGCACCCAGCGCACCGCGCCCTTGGTGCCGTCGCCGACGGTCATCTCGAACTCGACGTCGATCCACTTGTTCTGCAGCGGCACGAGGTCGGTCCGGCCGACGATCACGTCGCCGCTGAACACGTGGAGCTGGATCTTCTGCACGCCGTTCACCCGTTGCAGGGAGGTGGTGAGGATGGGCAGCGAGTCCGTCCCGGGCATCTTCATCTGCATGATGTGCGTGAAGGTGGTGGTGGCCTTGAGGCTGCCCGGGATGAACATCGAGTAGGTCCAGCGCCAGGTCTCGCCCTCGGCCACGATGAGGTCCGCCCCGGTGGCGTGCATCCCCTTGACCTCCTGGCGCTGCCGGTCGGTCAAGGTGTCGCGGTCCACCAGGTGCATGTTGAAGCGGTAGTTGTTGCCCTCCACGAAGATGTGCGGCTGGCCGGCCGGGTGGGAGTTGGCCCGGTCGTCCTCGACGCCTTCGAAGGCGGCCAGCCCGTCGACGTTGGCCTCCGGTGCCCAGCGGAGCTGCCAGATGGTCGCGGCCGACGCCGCGGGCAGCCGGCCGAGCACCGTGCCGACCACCGGGCCGATCACCGCCGCGCCGACGGCGGCGGTGATCAACGTCCGTCTTTTCATCTTGCTCGTTCGCCTCCCGCTGTTACCCGACGGTTAGCTTGTCGAGGTTCGGTCCACCGTTGACCGTCGTGGCGGTGAGCCGGATCAGGTTGGTGCCGGCGGTCAGCGTCGGCGTGACGGTGGTGGTCGCCCACGTGTCCCAGTTACCGGTGCTGGGGAACGACGGCGTGGCGACCAGGACGCCGTTGACGGTGACGTCCATCGGGCGGCTGGTGGTGGTGCCGTTGGAGTACCGCACCGCGACCGGTGTCGGCCCGGTGGCCGCGACCGTCACCGCGCACTCGATGTACGAGCCGACCTCGTTGGTGCCGTTGACGAAGCCGGTACCGGTGTAGCCGAGGTGGTTGGTGTCCACCGTGCCGTGGAAGATGGTGCAGTTCTCGGCCTGGTAGTCCACGCCGGTGGTGCACTTCTGGCTGGACCCCGAGTCGGCGCTGACCCGCAGCGCGCCGCCCGCGGTGTTCTGGCTGTTCTTCACGCAGTACCCGACGACCGACTGGAAGCCCACGTCATACGGGCCGGTGCTGGTCCGCTCCGCGGTCAGCCCGTCGAAGGAGAGGTTGGCACCGGTGTTCGCGATGACCGCCGGCCGGCCGTCGGCCGTGTTGAAGTCCACCGAGCTGCCAGACCAGGTGATGTCGTGCGCGTTGTGGACGTACCAGCCGTACGCCGGGCGAGTGCCAATGCTGTTGGGGTTGTAGTTGTTCGGGTCGTTGCTCGGCACCCCGGTGCTCATCGTGCCGTTGCCGCCGGGCACGGTCAGGCGCACGTTGGTGAAGTGCACGTCGCTGATCTGGTTGCTGCCGGCCTCGCCCCAGATGGTGGGGCTGAACGAGCCCGAGCCGGTGTAGCTACCGGTGATGTTGTCGTAGGTGATGTTGCTGATGTGCCCGATGCCGGGGCTGTTGCCGCACCGCCTGCGGGTACCGATCTTCAGCATGATGTGCGAGTGGGTACCCGTCATCGTGATGTCGCGGTAGTGCACGTCGCTGATGTTCGCGCCGTCCATCGACACCATGCCGAGGCCCGACTTGTTGGCGCCGGTGATGGTGATCCGCTGGAAGTCGTAGCCGGTGAAGTCGCCGCAGGTTTCCGAGCCGAACATGAGCGCGTTGCAGCATACGGCCGACAGCCTGGAGTCGGTGACGGTGACGTTTCCGTTGGGCAGCTTGGCGCCGAGAGCGTAGTCGCTCTTGAACACCAGCGCGTCGTCGTTGGCCGCGATGGTGGCGTTGGTGATCGTCACGTTGGTGGCGCTGATGACGTTCCAGCCGTCCCGGTCGCTCGCCGTGTCGATGCGCAGATGGTCGGAGGTGATGTTGTTGCAGTGGTTGGTGAGGATCGCGAAGTGCCCGCCCCGGCGGAACTGGATGCCGTTGAGGGTGAGCCCGTCGCAGTTGGTCAGCGACAGGATCTTGTCGGCCTCGCCGGTGCCCGGGTTACCCGTGATCAGGTTGCCCGCCCCGTCGATCGTCCCCGATCCGGTGAAGGCGATGTTCGTCAGCCCGTCGCCCCAGATCATCGCGTCGTGGAAGTGGCTGTGCCCGTAGTCCTGGTAGGCGCTGAACGCGTTCGGCTCGGCCGCGTCGTACGTGTCGGCGCTGGAGCCCAGCATGGTCGCGCCGGAGTCGAGCTGGATGGTGATGTTGCTCTTGAGATGGATGGTGTTCTTGGACTTGTAGTTCCCGGAGGGGAACTCCACGACCCCGCCCCCGGCGCTGCTGGCGGCGTTGATGGCCGCCTGGATGGCCGGGGTGTCGTTGGTGGAGCCGTCGCCCTTGGCGCCGTAGTCGCGGACGTTGTACGTCGCCGCGTACGCCAGCGTGGGCAGCCCGACCAGCGCCGCCGCGACGGCCAGCGCCGCCGCCCCGACTATATAGTTGCGCATCAATGCCTCCGACAAATACGGTGCGGGCGCCCGGCGAACCGGACGCCCGCTGACTCAGCCGACTGTGATCTTGTCTAAGTTGGGGCCGCCGTTGGCGGTGGTGGCCGTCAGGCGGATGGTGTTCGACCCGGCGGTCAGCGTGACCGTGACGGTGACCGTGGCCCAGGTGTCCCAGTTTGCGGTGGGGTTGAACGCCTGCCCGGCCACGGCCGTCGAACCGTTGACGATGACGTCCATCGGGCGGTTCGTGGTGGTGCCGTTGGCGAACCTGACCACCACCGGCACCGGGCCGGCGGCCGTCGCGGTGACCGTGAACTCCACATAGGACCCGGCGACGTTGGTGTAGTCCACGAACCCGGTACCGGTGTAGTTGAGGTGGTTGGTGGCGACCGTACCCTGCGAGATGGTGGCGTCCTCGGCCTGATAGTCCACAGGGGACGGACCCTGGACGGTGAGGTCCAGGTAGTCGAGGTTGGCGTTGCCGTTGGCCGTGGTCGCGGTGACCCGGACGGTGTTGCTGCCCGCGTTCACGGGAGCGGTCAGCGACTTGACCGCCCAGGTGTCCCAGTTGGCCGTCGGGGGGAACGAGCTGGCCGCGGCGACCACGGTCCCGTTGACGGCGATGTCCGCCGGGCGGTCGGTCGTGGTGCCGTTGGCGTAGCCGAACTTCAGGGTCGCCGTACCGGCCGTCGCCGCGTTGACGGTGAACTCCACGTAGGACCCGGCGACGTTGTCGCCGTTGACGTACCCGGTACCCGAGTAGCCCGGGTGGAGGTTCTCGAAGATGCCCTGCGAGATCGTGGCGTTCTCCGCCTCGTACCGACCGGGTGGTGGCTGCGTGCTGCCGGTGGCGTAGTCCGAGCCGACCCAGGCCTCGTCCACCCGCAGCCGCGCGTTGCCCTGCGTGGTGACCTTCTCCAGGCGCACGTGCCGGGCGGTCGTCCGGGGCAGGTCGATGATCTGCACGCCGCGCGCGTTGGGCAGGGTACCCGACTTGATCTGGGTCCAGGTGCTGCCGTCGCTGGAGGTGTAGACGCGGTAGTCGCGGATGCGTGCCGACCCGGTGGCCGGGAACACGGTGGAGTCCTCACGCTGGTTGATCCCGATGTACTGGATCGGCTTGGCCGTACCAAGGTCGAACCGCAGCGACACCGGTTGGGTCGTCCCCGCGTCCCAGTAGGTCAGGTAGCTGCCGTCGGCGGCCGCCGACGCCGCGTGCCCGGTGGTCGAGGCGCTCGCGCTCATGACGTACGAGGACGGTGGGATGATGCCGGCGCGGCCGTTGGTGACGACTTTGAACACCGTGTCGTACGTGTCCCAGCCGGAGATCCCGCTCAGCGTCAGGGTGCCGCCGCTCTGGGTGAAGCTGACCGCGGCGCCGGTGCGCAGGTTGGTCACCGAGGACACCCGGTACGCGTTGTCGCGCACGGTCAGCGTGCTGCCCGACGGCGGGTCGACGACGTGGATGTAGTGCAGATCCGGATCGGTCTTGCTGATCGTGGTGAAGCCGTAGGCGCCGCTGTTCCACGCGCCCGGCTTGAGGCCGCCGTACATGTAGCCGCCGCCCTCGGTACCGGTCAGCGACGGCCAGATCTGCTCCAGGTAGGTGTTGGCGAAGTTGTTGAAGTTCACCTGGTTGGACGGGAACTTCCCGTTGACCATCGCGGTCTCGGCCATCAACGACTTCACCGAGGAGCCCGCGTTGGCGAACATCCGGCCCAGGGTCAGCTTGTAGTCCACAGTGGAGTTGCTGCCGTCGTACCACCAGGCTCCGCTGGAGGGCAGCTTGTAGTCCGCCTCGATGAGCCGCGGCGCGGCCGTGTACACCGCCTGCGGGTAGTCGTAGGACGGGGTCATGCCGGTCTTCTGCTCGTTGCTGATCATGTCCATGATCGGCGTGTCTTCGTTGTTGTTGCTGATCGTGTAGTCAGGACGCTGCTGATAGACCTGCGCATAGAGGTTGTGGTCGATCCAGTACTGGTTGTCGTTGTCGATCCAGAACCCGCCCAGCTCGGGGTAGCGAGCCATCACCTCGAAGAACAGGTCGTAGCTGTACTCGCCGAAGCCGGCGCGGGTGGTCAGGTCCACGGTGTGCCCCGCGTACGCGGAGAACGCCGCGGAGTTGAGCCAGCTCTGCCCCGAGGGCAGTCCCTCGTTCCACCACTGCGGGTCGTCGGTCATGTAGAGGATGGTGCGCATCCCGGCCGCCTTGCTGGCGGCGATCGTCTCACCCAGGAAGTCCCGGGTGGTCCGGCAACTGCCCGGGATCGCCGACGGCCACGGCCGCGCGTAGCCGAGCCGGCTGTGGAACGTCGCGAGCACGAGGTACTGCAGGTGCAGCTTCTTCGCCTCGTTCACCCAGTAGTTGGCGTCCCAACCGCCGTTGGTGACGTCGGCCTCCCACTGGCTGCAGCTTGTGTGCTGCGGTGCGGTGCGCTCACCCCAATGCAGGAAGAGGCCACCGACCGAGTTCCGGAGGAACTGCTGCCGCGGGTGCTGAAGGTCGGCGTGCGCCGCCGGCGCGTGGAAGGCGAATAAGATGCCCGCGGCGACAATGGTGGCCGCCGCCCAGGCAGATAGTTTCCGCTTCACGATGCACCGTCCCGCCAGACGAAAAAAGATCGGATCTATTAGGTTTCCATCGAGTTTCGGCAGTCTAAATACGCAGGCAGCGTAAGGGAAAGAGTCGCAAATCCGGACGATAGACCCGATGATTACCCGAGGCGGGCATTGACCCGATTGATCAATGTCGGTAACGTCACTTCGACCGGTTTCACTATGCGGTGGGCTTCTGTATGTTCACTGACGGTCCTGACGGCCGAGGTGCTCGACCCGGTCGTCGTCCCGTGGTGCCCCGTTCATGTCGATAGCCCACAGCGTGGCTTTCACGGTAGAGGAGCCCCCTCGTGAACAGGAAAGTCTTAGCCGTCCTCGTGGCCGCCGTCGTCACGGGTGGCACCCTGGTCGTATCCGGTTCCGCCAGCGCGGCATCGACGCTTTACGAGGCTGAACAGGCCACCATCTTCCACGGCGTCGTGGAGTCCAACCACCTCGGTTTCACCGGCACCGGCTTCGTCAACACCACCAACGAGGTCGGTTGTTACATCGAGTTCGCCGTGACCGCGGCCGCGTCGGGCAGCTTCACCCTGGGCATCCGGTACGCCAATGGCACGAGCACGAGCCGGCCCGGAAACCTGAGCGTCAACGGGACGGTGGTCGCCACTCCGGCATTCGGTTCGACCGGGAACTGGGACACCTGGGCCGTCGCGTCGGTACCGGTGACGCTCGCGTCCGGTACCAACCTGGTACGGCTGACCGCCACCACGTCCAACGGACTGCCCAATGTGGACTCGATGACCGTCTCAGATGGACAGTCCACGGGTCCCGACTGGTCGGACGCGATGGTCAACTCGACCATGACCCGGTTCACCCCGTCCACCATCGGCGGCTGGAGCTACCCCATCGCGCTGTACCTGATGGGCCAGTACCAGGTCGCGCAACGGACCACCGACCCGACCCGCCGGGCCCGGCTCATCAGCTACATCAAGAGCTGGGCGGACCGCTTCGTCGACAGCACCGGCCACATCAGCAACAGCTTCAACAGCCTGGACAGCATGATGCCCGGCCAGGTGATGATCGCCATGTACCGGGAGACCGGCCAGTCCAAGTACCGCCTCGGCGCCAAGCAGATCCACGACCGGCTGATCCCCGGCGGCGGCTACCCGACCACCACCGACGGCGGCTTCTGGCACGCCAACACCACCAGCCGGGCGCACCAGCTCTGGTCCGACGGCGTGTTCATGGCTGACCCGTTCATGGCGCAGTACGGGAAGTACATCGGCGACAGCACCCAGGCCTTCGACATCGCCACCAAGCAACTGGTGGTGTACGCCAGTCATCTCCAGCGGCCGAACGGGCTGATGAAGCACGCGTACGACGAGTCGAAGGTGGCCTCCTGGGCGGATCCGACCACCGGCCTGTCCGCCGAGCACTGGTGCCGTGCCGTGGGCTGGTTCGGGATAGCCGCGATCCAGATCCTCGACCTCATCCCGGTCGACCACCCGCGCCGCACCCAGGTGATCACGATCGTGCAGAACCTGGTCCGCGGCCTCGCCACATACCAGGACCCGGCCAGCGGGCGGTGGTTCCAGGTGATGGACAAGGGTAGCCGCACCGACAACTGGACCGAGACGTCCTGCTCGGCGATGCACACGTACACCATCGACGCAGCGATCAAGCGGGGCTACGTCGACGCCACGACGTACCAGCCCAACGTGGACGCCGGCAAGCGCGGCGAGCTGAACCGGATCTCGCTGCACAGCGACGGGCTGACCTACCTGACCACGATCTGCGTCGGTACCAACGTGGGCGACTACTCGTACTACATCAACCGCACCCGGGCGACGAACGACTTCCACGGCCTCGGCGCGTTCCTGTTCTTCTACGAGGAGGCCTTCCACTAGTCAGGGTTGGCGGACCGGCGCCAGAGCCGGCGACTCCGACGGCGCGGGCACCGACCCGCACCGTGGTACCGGCTGATCGGCCTGGCCCCGATGGATCTGCCGTCACCTCGGGAAAGGACATACCTTGGGACGGTGGACACCGACGTTGTTGGACAGGGGTACCTGGACCACCTGACCGACGACGACCTGCGGGTGCTGGCCGCGGTCGCCGGCCTGGACGCCGCGCGAGCCGGCGAGCTGCGCGGGCGTCCGGCGGCCGTGCTGGCGCTGGTGGAGCGCCCGGAGCTGTTCCCGCGGGTCTACGGTCGCGGCCGGGCCGGGCCGGTGAGCATCTCGCCGTTCCTCGCGTTCCTGGTCGCGGTGGAGCAGGCAACCCGCGATCTGGCCACCGCGCGCTTCGTCGCGGAGCGGTCGGCGCCACGCGAGCGGGTACCGGTGTTCGACACACCGCGGCTGCGGGATTTCCTCACCGACCCGATGCGCCGGCTGTTCCTGGCCGAGCTGCTGACCTCGTTCGTACGGGTGGCCAGCGGCCGGTTCTGGACGCGGACCCCGCGCGGCTGGCGCGCGCAGCGGTACAGCGAGTTGGATCCGGTCGGGCTGGCCCAGCTCGCCGCGCAGGCGCCGCGGGCCGACCGGCCGGGCCTGTACCGCCGGCTGGGCGACGTGGCGCTGTTCCTGACCGGCGTGTTCCCGGACTACGCCCAACTGCACGCGCTCGCGCCGCTGGACGCCGCGCGCCTGCTGCGCGCCGCCGGCCTTCGGTCCGACGAGCTGGGCGCGGCACCGCCCATCCAGCTGCTGGAGGAGCTGGGCAGCCGATGGTACCGGCGGGCCGCCGAGCTCACCCCGGTGCCCACCGCCCGCATCGCCGTCGTGGCGCAGGTGGCCCACCGGTTCCGCGACGCCCGACGGGTGCTCAACCACATCGCCGACCGGTACCTCACCCGGGTCGGCGACCCGTGGTTCGGCCCGCCGGGCCCGTGATGGACCGGCCGGTCGCGCGGGTCCGGGTGGCCCAGCCACTGCGCTTCCTGCTGCCCGCGGGCGGTCGCGCGGGCGAGCTGACGGTACCGGTCGACGGCGCGTCCACCCTCGTGCACGTGGTCGAGTCGCTGGGCGTGCCCCGCACCGAGATCGGCGAGCTGTGGATGGACGGCCGGCCGGCACCGCCGCAGGCCCGGCCGGGCACCGGTGCGGTGATCGACGTGCTGCCGGTGCGCCGCCCGCAACGACTCGGCGATCCCCGCTTCGTCCTCGACGTCCATCTGGGTACCCTGGCCCGCCGGATGCGCCTGCTCGGTATCGACACCGCCTACCGCAACGACGCGGCCGACCCCGAGCTCGTGGCGCAGGCGAGGGTGGAGCGGCGGGTCGTGCTCACCCAGGATCGCGGCCTGCTGCGCCGCCGCGCGCTGCCCGCCGGCGCGTACGTCCACGGCAGCCGGGCCGATGACCAGCTCCTGGATGTCCTGGACCGGTTCGACCCACCGCTCGCCCCGTGGTCACGGTGCGTGGCCTGCAACGGTGTCCTCGAGCCGGTACGTAAGCAGCAGATAACCCATCTGCTCGCGCACGGTACCCGCCGCTCCTACGAGCAGTTCTCCCGCTGCCCGGCGTGCGGACGGCTGTACTGGCGCGGCGCGCACGCCCGGCGGCTGGAGGCGATCGTGGCACGGGCGGCCGGCCCGCCGCGGTAACGGGTTCGGCCCCCGCCGCGCTACTCGGGGGTAGGGGTCCGCCGCCGGCGGCCCATCCAACCGTCGGTCGTTGGGGGCGGGGCATGCGCGAACCGGGATCGAAGAACGATGGCGTCGGTGATCTGCCACTGCCGGCCGGACCGTGGGCCGAGCGGGGGCGGCATGCCGTCTCGTCCCTTTCGGACCCGTGGCCCCGCGGCAGACGCCTGGTGCTGGCGTCCACCGCGGTTCTGAGCGTCCTGCTCGTCGCGGTCCTGCTCATCTACGAGCCACGTGAACCGGGCGGGTCAGGCGCGGCGCCGCCGGCGTCGACGCACATGCTGCCCGGCGGCGTCGACGAGTTCTCGATGCCGGCGACGGTCGAGCCGACCATGCCGCCACCACCCAGCCCGACGCCCACGATGCCCGGACCGCCGCTTCCCGCCGGGGCGCGGACGACCCGCCCGGCGCCGACCACGCCGCAGACCCACTACGTCGCGGTCGCCGGCGAGAGCTGCCCGCAGACCGCCGTCAGCGGCTTCTTCTACCGGGGTTGGTATCGGGAGTGGTACACCCGTCCCACCGGCGGCTGGACCGGCGACGGCTGCGCCGGCCGGGTCATCTCGGTGCCGATGTCGGGCGACCGTAACATCGACGACCCGGACAACGTCGTCGTCTGGTGGTTCCGCGTCCCGGCCGGGGCGGGCTGCGCCATCGCGGTGTACGTACCCGGCACCGGCTACGTCCTCGACGCCGCCGGCGCGCCGGCGACGTACCTGGTTTACGCCACGACGGACGCCACCGGTAAGCAGATCGCCCAATTCAACGTCGATCAGGTACACAACCAGGGACGGTGGGTCGATGTCGGCACGTTCCGCGCCGGTGGCGACCAGCTCTCGGTCCGCCTCGCGACCCGCGGCATCGACTTCGGTCCCGGCCGGGACGGCGCGCACCTCGGCGTGTCGGCGCTGCGGGCCCGATGCTGATCGAGGCGGTACCGGGCTGACCGGGGCGGTACGGCGCTGACCGGCTCCGGTCCGTGTGACCTGGGCGCCGGTGGGGTACACCACACTCGATGCTCGGCCGTCTGATCAACTCCGCTCTGGTGCTCGCCACCGGGCCCGCCACGCGGGGTGCGACATCGGTGGCCGCGGCGGCACTGCGCGTGCCCGCGGCAGCGCTGGCGCTCGCCCCGGAGGTACTGGACCGGCTGATACCGGCGGCAACGGCCGCCGAGCGGGCGGCCAGCCGGGTCGCCTCCACCGCGACCGGGCTACCGTCCCAGGCGGCCGCCGCGGCGGCGACCGCCGCCCGGCAGGGCCGCTCGCTCGTCGACAAGGTCGGCCAGGAGGCCGGTCCGGCCTCGCGCGCGCTCCTGGACCTGGGGCCGGGCCGCGCCCGACGGCGGGTGTGGGCCGTGCCCGGCCACGCACACATCGAGGTGCGGGGCATGACCGGCAGCGGGTCCACCCACCGTCGCGTCGCCGCGGGGGTGACCCGCCGGCTGCGTTCGCTGCGCGGGGTGCGCTGGGCCCAGGTGAACGCGGTCACCGGGCAGGTCCTCGTGGCGTTCGAGGAGGGCCGCGTCGACGTGGGGACGCTGCTCGACACGGTGCGCGACGTCGAGCGGGCGCAGGGCACCCGGGAGGAGAACTTCTCGTGGTCCCGGCCGGTCCATCCGGCCGACCCGACGCCGGTCGCCGCGGCCGGCGTCGAGCTGGCCGCCGACTGCGTCGCCCTCGCCACCGCGATCGGCGGTCGGATCGTCGGGCTTACCGCGGTGCCGCGCGCTGTCCGGGTGGCGCATGCGCTCCTCGAGATCGAGCCACCGCTGCGCCGCCGGCTCAAGCGCCGGATCGGCCCCATCGGTACCGACGTGGTGCTGGCGCTGGCCGCGGCCGCGGTCCAGGGGCTGTCGCAGAATCCCGGAGGGCCGGCGGTGGATGCGCTGTACCGGCTGGAACTGCTCGCCGAGACGGTGTCCCGGCGGGCGGTGTGGGAGCGCCGCGAAGACGAGCTGTGCTGCATGGACTGGACACTCCCGGCCGAGGCGCCGCAGCGGCCGCCGCGACCGGTCCCCCGTCCCGATGGACCGATCGAGGCGTGGACCGCGCGGCTCGGTTCCGGCACCCTCGTCGCGGCGGGCGCCGTGCTCGGCCTGACCCGTAGCCCGGGGCGCGCGGCCGAGACCATCCTGGTGGCCGTGCCGAAGGCGGCACGCCTGGGCCGGGAGGGGTTCGCCACCACGGTGGGGCGCGAGCTGTCCCGCCGCGGCGTACTGCCGTTGAACGCGGCGGCCTGGCGCCGCCTCGACCGGGTGAGCGCCGTCGTGCTCGACTCGCCGGTGCTCTGCACCGACCGCCCGTGGATCCTCGCGGCCGAGCCGGTGCCGGGCGTCGACGCGGCCGCGGTCTGGCAGGGCGCGGAGGCCGCCCTGGACGGTCGATCAACGGCGGACCTCGCGGGCGACGGACCCTGGGAGCGCAGCGATCTCCGCCTCGAGCGCGCCGACGGCGGCGAACCGGGCGCGGTCCGGCTCCGGCTCCGGCGCGGCGACCGCGTGCTGGGCGAGGTGAGCGTGGCGGGCGAGCTGCACCCGCACGCCGACGCGCTGGTCGACGCGGCGCGCCGGACGGGCGCGCGGGTGCTGCTCACGGAGCACAGCGGTGTCGCCGAGCTGGTCGGCAAGGTGGACGACGTGCTCCATACCGACCGGCCGCTCGCCGAGCACGTGCGGCGGCTGCAACAGGACGGGCACGGCGTGCTGGTCGTCTCGGCGGCCGACGACCAGGCGCTCGCCGTGGCCGACGTCGGGGTGACCATGCCGGGTGGGGACCGGTGCGTCTGCTGGTCGGCCGACCTGCTCTGCCGTCCCGGCCTGGACGACCCCTGGCGGATCCTCAGCGCGGTGGCGGCGGCGCGCCCGGTCAGCGAGCGGGCGCTCCAGCTCGCCCAGGCCGGCTCGGCACTCGGCGCGCTGCTGGCGCTCGTCGGCGCCCGCCGGAGTGGACGCTCCCATGCGATGACACCCGTGTACGGCGCGGCCGCGGTGGCGCTCGTGCAGGGTACCGTCGCCGGGCTTGCAGCGACCCGTCGCCGGATGCCGGCCCTGGTCACGCACGTGCCCTGGCACGCACTCGACGTCCACGACGTCCTCGCCCGGCTTGACGCCGACCGGTCGGAACCGGCAAGCGAACCCGAACCGGGACGGCTACCGGCGGCTGCGGCCCGCCTGCGCGAGTTCGGCGACCGGCTGCCGGGTGCCGCGCGGATGGCGGTACCGGCGCGCGCCGGGTTGCGGTTCGCCGGCGCGATCAAGGAGGAGCTGCGGGACCCGTTGACCCCGGTGCTCGCCGTGGGCGCCGTGGCGTCCGCGATCGTCGGGTCGGGGTTCGACACGATGCTGGTCGCCGCGGTCATGGGCGGCAACGCCCTGATCAGCGGCGTCCAGCGGATCCGGGCCGAGCGCGCCCTGCGCCGGCTGTTCTCCGAACAGGAGATCGTGGCGCGACGGCTGCGACGCAGCCGCCGGGACGGCACGGCGGCCGAGACCGTCGCCGGGCTGGAAGCCGTGCCGCTGGAGACCGTGCCGGCGAGCGCGCTGAGCCCGGGGGACGTCATCGCCCTGCGGGCTTCGGACGTGGTACCCGCCGACGCCCGGCTGCTGTCCGCCGCCGACCTGGAGGTCGACGAGTCGACCTTGACCGGCGAGTCGATCCCCGTCACGAAGGGCGTGGAGCCCACCCCGGCGGCACCGCTCGCCGAGCGCACCTGCATGGTGTTCGAGGGCACGACCGTGCTCGCCGGGACCGCCTACGCGGTCGTCGTCACCACCGGGCCGGCCACCGAGGCGGGACGCGCCGCCCGCGCCGCCGGGCGGGCGGCTCCGTCCGCCGGCATCCAGGCCCAGCTCGCCGAGGTGACCCGGACCGCGTTGCCGGCGACCGCGATCGGCGGCGCGGCCGTGACCGGGCTCGCGCTGCTCCGCCGGTTGCCGCTGCGCCAGGCGGTGGCCGCCGGCGTCTCGGTCGCGGTCGCCGCGGTGCCGGAAGGGCTGCCGCTCGTCGCCACCGTCGCCCAGGCCGCGGCCGCCCGCCGGCTGTCCCGCCGGGGCGTGCTGGTGCGCTCCTCCCGCACGCTCGAGGCGCTCGGCCGGGTCGACGTGGTCTGCCTCGACAAGACCGGCACCCTCACCCAGGGACGGCTCGCGGTCACCGGGGTCACCTCGTTCGAGACGGATCTGGAGCGGGACCACCCACGCGCCCGGCGGCTGCTCGTCACGGCCGCCCGCGCCTGCCCGCGGGTCGACCCCGCGAGGATCCACACCGTGCCGCACGCCACCGACCGGGCGGTCCTCGAGGCGGCCACCGGGCAGGGCGACCACCACGAGAACTGGCGGCTGCGCACGGAACTGCCGTTCGAGACCAACCGCGGCTACGCCGCCGCGCTGGGCGAGGCCGGCGACGAGCCGCTGCTGGCCGTCAAGGGCGCGCCCGAGGTGGTCCTGCCGCGCTGCGCCACGGTGGCCGTCGACGACACGGGCACAGAGCCGCTCACCGACGAGCGGCGGCGCACGGCACAGCACACCGTGCAGCACCTCGCGGCCGACGGTCTGCGCGTGCTCGCGGTGGCCGAACGGCAACGCGAACAGCCCGGCGACGACGTGGCCGACGGCGACGTGGCAGACCTGACGCTGCTGGGTTTCGTGGGCGTCGCCGACACCCCCCGGCCCGACGCCGCCGACGCGGTGCGCCGCATCACCGGCGACGGCATCCGCATGGTGATGGTCACCGGCGACCATCCGGCGACCGCCGCGGCCATCGCCCGGATGGTGGGCATGCCCGCGGACAGCGTCCTCACCGGCGCCGACCTGGACCGGATGCCGGAGGAGGAACGGAACCGGCGGGTCGCCCAGACGTCGGTGTTCGCCCGGGTCTCCCCCGAGCAGAAGGTCCGGATCGTCGAGGCCCTGCAGGCGGTGGGCCACGTAGTCGCGATGACCGGCGACGGTACCAACGACGCCGCCGCGATCCGCCTCGCCGACGTCGGTATCGGTGTGGCGGCCTCGGAGTCGTCGGCGGCCAGGTCCGCCGCGGACCTCGTGCTCGCCGACGCGGACGTGCGCCGCATCCACGAGGCGCTGCTGGAGGGACGGGCGCTGTGGCACCAGGTACGGGACGCGGTGTCGATCCTCGTCGGCGGCAACGCCGGTGAGGTCGCGTTCATGATCCTCGGGACCGCGCTGGCCGGCCGGGCGCCGATCACGGTCCGGCAGATGCTGCTGGTGAACATGCTCACCGACATGTTCCCCGCCCTCGCCGTCGCCGTCGCGCCGAGCCGTGGCGACGCGCAGGGCCCGCCGTCCGCCGCCCTCGGTCCCGCGCTCGCCCGCGCCGTCGCGATCCGTGGCGCCGCGACCACGGTCGGCGCGACGCTCGCCTGGACGATCGGTCGCTACACCGGCCGCCCCCGCCGCGCGAGCAGCATGGGCCTCGCGGCCCTGGTCGGCACGCAACTCGGCCAGACCCTCCTGACCGGTAGGCACAGCCCGCTCGTCGTCGCCACCACGCTCGCCTCGGTCGCCGTCCTGGTCGCCGTCATCGAGGTACCGGGGGTAAGCCACCTCTTCGGTTGCACGCCCATCGGCCCGGTCGCCTGGACCGTCGTCGCCGGGTCCGCGGCGGCCGGCACGGTGGTGGCCGTGCTCGCCCCCCGGCTCCTCCCGGACCGCGCCCAAGCATGAGATCGATCTCCGCGAGGGCCCGACGTTTCGGCCGGCCCCGAAGTGTCCGTGCCCTACGGTGCTGGCATGGGAACGGACTTCGCGGCGGTCGCCCGCCTGCTCGCCAGCCCGGTGCGGTCGGCCGTCGTCGACGCGGTGCAGTCCGGTCGGCCCCTCGCGGCCGGGGAGCTGGCCCGGCTGGCCGGGGTCCGGCCGTCCACGATCAGCGAGCACCTGGCGATGCTCGTCGACGGCGGACTGCTCGCCGTCGTCACCGCCGGCCGGCACCGGTACTACCGGCTCGCCAACGCGAGCGTGGCCGAGGCGCTGGAAGCCCTGTCGCACATCTGCCCCGCCACTCCGGTGCGCTCATTACGCCAGTCCAACGCGGCCCGCGCGCTCCAGTTCGCCCGCACCTGTTACGACCACCTGGCCGGCGCCCTCGGCGTGGCGGTGCTCGACGCGATGCTGGACCGTGGCTGGCTCGGCGACGGCGACCGCGACGGCGACGGCGACTTCACGGTGACCGCGACCGGCGGGGCGGAGTTCAACCGGCTCGGCGTTGATCTGGCGGCCCGCCGGAGTACCCGGCGGCGGTTCGCCCGGCCCTGCCTCGACTGGACACAGCGGCGCGCGCATCTCGGTGGCGCGCTCGGCGCCGCGGTGACCAGCGCGCTGATCACGCGGGACTGGCTCCGACCGGACTCCGCCGGCCGCGGCGTGCGGGTCACCGCAACCGGCCAGGCCGGGCTGCGCGCCACGTTCGGCATCGACGAACACGAGGTCCGCGCGCGGGACTGCCGGGTGGTGCCGCCTGTTCCCCGGCGGCCCGGCGGTCGCCCGTCCGCGCGGCTGCCCTGCGGGTAATCCGGGTGAGCGCCTGAACCGTTCACTGCCAGACTCTGGTCTGTGCGGGATCTGGAACGCTTTCGGGCCGCGGTCGGCACCTGGGCGGCGGGCGGCAGTGACGCTCCCGCGGCCGCCGCGGTGGCCCGCGAACTGGCCCGCGACGGCCTGCGCACCGTCGTACTCGTCGAAGGGGTCAGCGACCAGGTCGCGGTCGAGGCGCTGGCCGCGCGGCAGAACCGTGATCTGGCCGCCGAAGGCGTGTGCGTCGTACCGATCGGCGGCGCCATGGGGGTGGGCCGGTTTCTGCGGATCTTCGGTGTGCACGGGCTCGGCGTAAACACACGGGGGCTGTGCGACGAGGCCGAGGAGGGCTACTTCCGGCGCGGGCTGGAGCAGGCCGGCTATGGCACCGGCCTGACCCGGCCGGCGATGGGGTCGCTCGGTTTCTTCGTCTGCGTCGCGGACCTCGAAGACGAACTGATCCGCGCGCTCGGCGTCGCGGGCGTCGAGCGGGTCCTCGCTGCCGAGAAGGACCTGGCCAGATTCCGGGCGTTTCAGAACCAGCCCGCGCAGCGCGGGCGGGCGGTGGAGCGGCAGCTGCGCCGGTTCCTGGGCACGACCAGCGGTCGCAAGGCCCACTACGCCCGGGCGCTGGTCCTCGCCCTCGACGCCGACCGGATCCCGCGACCCCTGGATCATCTGCTGGCCGATGCCCCGGGACTCCGGCGGGTGGAGGGAGGATGCGGTGGGTGAGTTGCCGGCGACCGGCGACATCCGGACACCCTGGCCGCGATCGCGGACGAGGTGCTCGACCGGGCCGCCACCGGCCAGCGCCGCCGCGACGTCTGAGCGGGAGCGTCAGTGGTTCCGGATCACCGTCCCGCCGGGGTCCACCGGTATGGCGGCGATCACCGTGCCGCCCGCGCGGAACGTCACGGTGCGGCGGGTGGTGGTGGGGTTGACCGCGACCAGCGTGGGGCGACGGCCGGTACCGAAGGCGAGGCCGTACGGGCCGTCGACGCTGACGTCCGGGCGCGGCGGACCGAGGACGGCCAGCAGCTCGACCCAGTACCGCACCAAGGCCCGGCTGGTGCTCTCCTCCCGGGACGGGTTGGCGGCGAGGCGTTGCCGGGCCGCGCCGGGATCCGCGACGGCGAGGTCGGCCGCGAACAGGTCGCCCCAGATCCGCGGTGCCCCGCCGACGGCGTGGTCGAGTTCGCCGGTCCGGGCCGCCGCGGCCTTCGGGTCGGCGCGGTACAGCGAGCCGAGGGTGAGCGGCAGGAGCTGGATGCCCTGGACCGACTCCGGTCGCGGGTCGAAGAACGTGGCGTAGTCGATCTTCGCATCCCACACGATCCCGGCACCGGTGTGCGCGTACCCCGTCGGCCGCACGAGGCCCTCGCCGAGCCAGTACCGGCGCGCGGTGGCCGCCTCCAGCGCGTAGTGCGTGGCGCCGTACCGCATCAGTTGCGGGTTGTTCCGGACCAGCCCCCACCGCACCACGGCCTCCCATGCCGCCACGGCTTCGCTGGAGGACTCCTGGTTGTTGCCGTCGGCGAACGGCGCGAACCCGGACGCCGCACCGTGTCCGAGGTAGGCGTTGAAGGAGCGGAACGCCGGGAACCCGGCCGGCCCGCCGCTGGACAGCGCCCCGCTGTACTCGCGGGCCACGAGGTCCAGCGCGCCGCCGTAGTCGCGCAGGAACCCCGGATCCGCCGCCGCCAGTACCGCCGCGGCGCGGACCAGGTAGCCGTACTGGAAGTGGTGGTCGTTGTAGTCGCCGCTGCCGAACTCGGCGGGGACGGCGATGAGACCGCCCCAGGTCCGGTCGTAGGCGAAGTACCGGCCGTCCGCCGGGCCGGTGTAGGTCAGCCAGTCCACGAGCTGCGGCCGCAGCCGGGCCAGCGCCGCCTCCTGCTGCGCGGTGGCTCCGACGGCCCGCGCCACTTCCGCGATCGTGGCCAGCCGGCCCAGCTCCTTGAGCCCGAAGTAGCTGCCGCCGGTACCGGGCGGGTCGGCCAGGTCCCGGTCGAGGTCGGCGCGGACGGCGGCCCGCGCGGCATCGGGCAGCGGTACCGCGGGCGCCGTGGTGAGCAGCCCCGGCATCGGTACCCGGATCCGGATCCCGGTGGACCGGACCAGCGACAGCGGGCCGAGCGCGTCGCCGTAGGTACCGGCGATGGCGGGCGCCGAGCCGTCCGGTACCAGGCCGGTCTGTTGATGGGGCAGCAGCGCCCACACTCCCGGCCGGCCCGACTCGCGCCGGGTCGCGAGCGTCTGGGTCACCGTGCCGGACGCGGTGTCGTAGGCCATGGTCGCGGTCGTCGTGACCACCGGGTCGATGGCGGCGCCGGCGATCGCCGCGCGCCACTGGGCGGCGTCGACCCCGTCGGGTACCCGGGCGAGCGCCACCCGTGCGCCGGACGCGGTGAGCCGGTTGCCGGCCGGCTGCCAGGTCGCGCCGTCCTCGGCGAGGACGTCCCAGCGCTGGCCGGCGACCTCGACCCGCGCGGTCGCGCCACTGCCCGTGGTCGTGGCCGCCCCGTTGAGGGTGAGGACCGGCGCGGAACCGGTGAACCGCAGGTACAGCAGCGGACTGCCCTGGACCAGCGTGACCTCGACGGTACCGCCGCCTTCGAGGTCGGCCCGGAGCACGACGTGGAAGGCGCCGTACCCGGTGACCCGCAGCCCGGTGACCCGACCGCCCGCGGTCACGGCCGGGACGAACGGGGTGATGACCGCGTTGGGCGCGGCGGCCGGCGGCGCGGCGCTGACCTGGATCCCGCTCGCGTCCGCCCGGACCGCCAGCGGGTGCGCCCAGATCGGTTGGCTCAGCGGCCCGGTCAGCGCCGAGGTCCACCACTGGTTCGTCGGCAGCGCCCCACCGGCGAGCCCCGTACCGGCCTGTACCGGAGCCCTGGTCGGACCCGCCCCGGCCGGCGGCGCGGGCGCGAAGCTGCCACTCCCACCGGGCTGGGGCGGGCTGATCGCGGTGTCTGCCGCGCTCTCGGTGACGGTGCCCACCGGGGCCGCCCGCGTCCCCGCCGGCGTGCCGGCGGTGCAGGCGGCCGCGAGCAGCAACGGGACCGGGAGCGCGGCGACCGCCATCCGCCGCAACCGCGCGGTCAGGCGCCGCCGCCCGCGGCCGGCCGGGAGCGAAGGAGCGCAGCGACTGAGTCGGACGGTCGGCCACAGGACGGTCGACAAGGCGCATGACCCGCGAGCGCCGGCTGGCCCCCTCATGCGGCCCGGTTGACCGCGGGGGTCCCGCCGGCCGCCGTCTTGGTGTCGACGACGGCCCGGAACTGCAGGCCGGGGACGAGGGTGCGCACCTTGCCCACGTCGGTGGGCACGGGTACCAGGACGACGGTGAGCTGGTCGGCGCTGGTGAGCGGGGCGTTGCCGACCTGCGGTACCACGTGGTCGAGGATGGCGCTGACGCGACGGTCGAGCCCGGGACCGCTGACGAACACGGTCATCCCGAGCCGCAACTGGCGTAGCCGGTCGACCGGTACCTTCGCCTGGAACGTCAGCTTGTCCTGGTCGTAGAGGGTCACGACCGGCTCGCCGGGCCGGGCCACGCTGCCGACCACGACGTTGACGGCCGATACGGTACCGGCGATCGGCGCGCGCAGCACCTGGGTCTGCGGCACGCCGGTGCCGTTCGAGGTGAGCCGCACCTGGGCGAGTTCCTGGCCGGCCGCTACCCGGGTCTGCTCGGCGACGAGCAGGTCGGTGACCACCCCGGCGTCGGCGGACCCGACCGGCACCGCCTCGGCGGTCAGCACGGCGTCGCCGATGTTCACGAACGCCCGGGCCGCGAGCCGCTGCCGGACCAGGTAGGTGCCGCCGGATACCGCGGCGGCCAGCAGGATCAGGACGATGACACCGGTCCGGATCCGGTGCAGGACGGTACGGGTGGTCATGCGGGGACCTCCTCGGGGACGGCGAGCACGGGGTGGTCCGCGGGGCGCTGCGCGCGGGTTTCGGGGATACCGTCGTTGGTCAGCGACTCGATGATCATCCGGCCGAGGATGAGCGCGATCATGCTGGCCCAGCCGACCGACAGCCAGGTCGGCGGCGGGTCGGCCATCACGATCACGCCGACCACGATGGCGGTGACGTTGAGGATGAGCAGCGCCAGGTGCGGCAGCACGACCGACAGCGACCGGGTACCGGTGCCGAACTGGTTGGTGGCGCGCCACTGCGCCGGTCTGTTGCGCAGGGTCGCCACCAGCGCCCGCAGGTGTACCGGCGCGGCACCGATGCTCGCGACGATCGCCGATACCCGGAACCCGCCGGACTGCAACCACGTGACCAGCAGTGTCATGCCGTAGAACGGCAGGTAGTGGGTGGCCCACGTGACCCCGTCGGCACGGATCGGGCTCAGCCCGAACAGCAGGTAGGTGGCGGGCAGGAACATGAATGTGAGCATCGCCACGGACAGCAGGTAGTGCGTACCGACGAACAGGTACTGCAGCCGCTGGTCCAGCGTCAGGCCGGTACCGCGCCGGAACAGCCGCCCGCGGAGCAGTATCTCGAACCCGCCGCAGGCCCAGCGCAGTTGCTGCTTGCGGTAGGCGCCGACGTCCTGGGGCGCCAGGCCGCGGGCCAGTACCACCGGTACGTAGATGGACTTCCAGCCCCGGCGGTGCAGCTCGATCGAGGTCCAGATGTCTTCGGAGTTGCTGCCGGTCGCGATGCCGCCGATCTCGTCGAGCGCGGCGCGCCGGAACATCACGTTGGTACCCACGCAGAACGCGGCGTTGAAGTGGTTCTTGCCCGGGCAGACCAGCTCGTAGAAGATGCGCTGCGCCTCCGCCGAGCCGGTGGAGACCAGGTTCACCCGGTTCGTGTACGACTGCGGCGACTGCACGAACGCGACGTCGCGGTCCTGGAAGTGCGGCAGCACCTGGAGCAGGAAGTTCGGCTCCGGTACGTGGTCGGCGTCGAAGATGACCACGAACTCACCGGCGGTCCGGGCCAGCGCCGCGTTGACGTTGCCGGCCTTGGCGTGCGCGCCGCCGTCCCGGCGCAGGTACCCGACGCCCTCCTCGGCGCAGATCCGCTCCAGGGCGTCGCTGTCGCCGTCGTCGAGTACCCACGTCCGGTGCGGCAGCTCCATGTCGCGCGCCGCGCGCATCGTCGTGCGGACCAGTTCGGGCGCCTCGCCGTAGGCGGTGACGAACACGTCGACGCCCGGTACCTCGGCCCCGTCGAGCAGCCGGTTGCGCCAGACCGTGACGGCCACCGGCTCGGGCTGGTCGTCGTGGGCCAGGATCGTCCACCAGGTACCGACGGCGTGCAGCGCGGTCAGCCCCTCGGCGAGCAGCATCGCGACCCACAACCAGACCGGTCCCCGGTACGCCGGGTCGAGCAGGAACAGTTGGTAGAACAGGGTGGCCAGCAGCGCGCCGGTGATCGCGACGCGGGTGGACCGTTGCAGCGGGCGCCAGGCCAGGCGGGTGGCCGGGCGCGACGGGACTTCGGTACCTGGCATGTCTGCTCCGCATTCTCGGGAGATCCGACACCTGGCGCGGGAACGCTCTCTTTATTGCATCTGTATGAATGACGGTGAAGATGCGCCGGATCGATCGTCGCAGCCCTGCGACTGACGAGGTCCGACGCGAAAACGGTAGAAGGTACCGGCGCGATACGCAAATTGCGTGACGTGCCGCACACCGGTCGGGCTACGAATTGCGGTCGGCGCCGCCACGAATATGATGCCGACGGACCAACGATGGCGTGGGCAGCGCCGATGTCGATCCTCATACCGTGCGGTTAAGAACCGGTGTCGTGGTGATTATCGTCGTGATGCCAGGACATCGGGCATTGCAGATAGCGCAATAATTCGGCCGCACCGGCGTGTGCATATTCGCAAAGTGATCATTCAGCCACTCGATAAATGGTGAGCGGCCCTTATTGTTTTATGGGCTACGAATCTCTAAGAGAACGTTCTCGGGGAACGGGACGAAGGAGCGTCCAGCGCCGCGCGCAGTACCTCCGGTGCGTCCGGCCACGTCACCGCGGACAGCCGCGGGTACCCGTCGCCGACGCACTCGCTGATCTTCCCGTGGAGCTCGGTGTGCGTCGGTGGGCGGCCGGGAGCGCCGGGTGGCAGCGCCATGCGGGTCCGTCTCGCGGTGCCGTCCGTCAGGGTCAGCTCCAGGTCCACCTCGCCGGCGAGGAGTCCGTCACCGCCGGGGGCAACCCGCGCCTCGACCCGCCCGACCAGCTCGCGCAGCGACGCCCTGCGGACCGCCTCGTCGGTGAAGCTCGCGAAGCCGGGGTACCCGTCCACCAGCGCGACCGCCACGGCGTACTCCAGGCTGAACTTGGCCTGCAGTCCGGTCACCGGCCGGGGATGGATCAGCGGCTGGACGCTGGCCGCGGGGGTGCGGACCACGACCCGCACGACATCCTCGGCGCGCACCGGATGCCCGAGCAGCTCCCGCGCGGCGCTGATCGGCCGCTGTGCGGCGTAGCAGCACGGGAAGAGCTTGACCGCCAGCCCGCCGGGGATCGCCGGGCCATCCAGGTCGATCCGCGCCGCGTCGCCACCCATGAGGGCGAACCACTGGTCGAACGCGGCCGGGTCCGCGCCGGCTCCGCGCGCGGCCAGGCGGGCGGCGCGCACCCCGGCCTCGGCGGCGAAGCCCACCTGCAGGGACTTGGCCGCCGTACCGAAGGCCCGCTGCACCCCGCCCGCGGCCGGCACGGCCAAGGCGAGCGCGACCGCGAGTGCCTGGTCGTCCAGGCCGAGCGCGAGACCGGCACCGACCGCGGCCGCCGGCGCTCCGGCGGTACAGGTGGCATGCCAGCCGCGCGCGTAGTGCGGCCAGCCCAGCGCGGTGCCCAGCCGGGCCATGACGCCGGCCGCGGCCAGGTAGCACCGGGCGTCGCCACCGCAGGCCAGTACGGCGGGGACGCACACGACACTGATGTGCGCGGTGGACGGGAGGTGCAGGTCGTCGAAGTCGAGCACATGTCCGATCGAGGCCCATCGAAGCGGTTCCGGGCTGTCCGCGACGACGGCGCGGATGTCGTCGTCCCGGGCGGCGATCGTGACGGCCAGCGTGTCCCGCAGCGAACGCGTCGCCAGCGCCAGGTCCTCGGGCGTGGGTGCCAGCCCAGCCGCCCAGCCGGCGAGGCGTCTCGCGACGGGGTACGAGCCGGCCGGATCTTCCGGCGCGCGGGATGCCATAGGCCAAGTGTCCGGTTCCGGACCCGGCAGCCGCACCCCACAAATCGGATCAGGGACTCCCCTAAGCACGTGGGCCCGGAAAATAGGTGACCTGCCTGATGTCGGCCGCCCAGACTGACGGAGGACGCTCAGGGGTAACCGAGCACCGAGCCCGGGACCATAGGGAACGGAAGTGGCGCACGATGTCCGGCTTCAACGTCAACACCGTACGGTGCGAGGCGCTCTTCGTGTCGGCGCTTCAGCCGTCGGACGCGCCCACGCCCGCCGACGTGCGGCGGGCTGTCCGGCAGGCGGTACGGGACCTCGGCAGCCGCGGCTGCGCCGCACAGGTGGCGCAGGAGTTCGGTGACCACCCCGAGATCGCCGTCGACCGGATGCGATGGGCACGGCGGCTCGTCGAAGAGTCGATCACCGCGCAGCGGCGAACTGAACGCGACCAGCCCGCGGTCATCCACGCGGCGCGCTTCGGGGGGCACCGCGCCGCCGAGCCCGCCCGGTGCGCCGCCTGAACCATCGCCACCGTCCGACCGCGCGGGCGCGGCGGGGACCACCTCGCGGGGCCCTCAGCCGCGCGCCGCGCCGATGCCGAGCAGCACGGCGATGCCGAGGACGCTGCGGGGGGCGTAGGGCTGGCGCCACAGGCCACCGTGGGCGGCGGCGTACGCCTCGTCCATCCAGGGGTGCGGCTGCGCCGGGGGGGCGGTCCGCAGGTGGTGCACCAGCAGTGCGGCCATCAGCGTGTTGCTGGTCGCCGGCTCGAACACCTCCATGCCGAACCGGTGCGCGCCCGCGAACGCCGCGGCGAGCAGGCGGTTGCGCAGCACGCTGCGGGTACGGGTGGCCGGGGCGACGGTCAGGCACACGGTGGTACCGGCCGCCCGGGCCGCCGTCGCGCGCCACCGTTGCAGCCGTTTGGCCAGCGCGTAGTTGGGTCCCTGCTGCGGTACGAGACAGTCGTTGATGCCCGGGTCGGCCCCCGGCGGGTAGTTGCGGGCGAGCAGGCGGCCCCCGCTCAGTATCCGTAACGGCCGGCGGATCCGGCCGATACCGCCGGCCTCGGCATAGCGCCGGGTCGCTTCGTTCACCGCGTCGGCGGGTACGGCGAACACGTCCGTGGGGGTGGCGAGGAACGCCAGCGCGAGGTCGGTCCGCCTGGCCAGCAGGTGCTCGGTCAGCGCATCGACTGCCATCGCCACCCTGAGGTTCATCGCCCCCTCGGCGTACACGTAGTTGCCGAGCACCAGCGGGCCGTCGAACCCGGCGAGCCAGGTCGCGATCCGGCCCGGGTCGTCGACGAGATCGGCACCGGCGCGCCGGGCGAGGTCCGGGCCGGCCGGGTCGCCCGCGACCGGCACCCGCAGCCGCCCGGCGTACCGGTTGGCGGTCTCGATCAGCCGCTGCCACAGCGCCGGCCGGGGCAGGTCCACCGCGATCACCTCGGCCCCCCAGCGCAGCAACGCGGTCAGCGGACCCATCTCGGCGCCCGCGCCGAGCACCACCACCCGGCGATCGGACAGGTCGAGCCAGTCCGGGTTGTCGGCGACCAGCCGGACGGCCTCGGCGCAGGACGACTCGACCACCCCCGCGGCCACCCACCGGTCGAGCTGGCGGCGCAGCTCCGCCCCGCGCAGCCGCTCGCCGTGGTACGGCAGCACCAGCTCCCGCTGCGCACTGCCCCCACCGGTGAGCGTCGCCGTGGCCAGTGGTTCACCCGCCGGCTCGGCCGTCAACGCCTCGGCCACCGGCCGCTCCTCCCCGGCGGCGGCGAACCGCATCCGCAGGTGCAACGAGGCCAGCCCGTCGCGGGCGATCCCGAGCGCCGCGTCCGGGGACAGCAGACCGGCTTCGACCAGCCGCCGGAAGTGCAGGAGGTAGTCGCGCCGCCAGACCGTCGCCGACTCGGCCCCGCGGGCGCCGACCGGATCGACGGCGCGCAACGCGTCCGCGACCACCGCCCGACCCAGGGCCGAGGTGCTGCGCGCACCGCCGGTTTCCGGAACGACCACGCCCCGGACGGGCTCCGGTACCTCTGCCACGGTGGCTCACCTCTCTACCATTCAACGGCCGCATGATAGTCGGGCCGGCCGGCCCGGCTAGGGTCTGCTCGTGGCTCTCGGCGTCTGCCTGCTGTTCGACCGGCGCACCGAGCGCGTCCTGCGGGAGCTGTGGGACCGGCTGGAGGAGCGGGGGGTACCGACCCTGCGCTCGCACACGCACGGCCGGCACCACGCCCACCTGTCGTACGTGGTGCTGCTGGAGTGGGACCTGGACAAGGTCCGCAACGCGGTGTCCGCGCTGCCGGACGGGGGCCCGTTCGAGCTGACCTTCGACGCCCTGGGCGCCTTCCGGCGCGGGCGGATCTGCCTCGTGCCGACCGTACCGGCCGATCTCGTGGCGCGGCAGCAGATGGTGGTGGAGGTGGTCCGGGCCACCGGCGCGCTGGTGCACCAGCACTACGAGATCGGCCGGTGGCTGCCGCACTGCTCCCTCGCTCCGCGAGCGCGCCTGGAGCGGCTGCCGGTCGTCGCCGCCGCGGTGTATGACGTCCTTCCGCTGCCCGCGCGGGTGGTCCGCGCCGCGCTGATCGACAGCGCCACCGGGCAGGTGTGGCCACTGCCGAACCTGCCCTGACGAGCGGCGGCCGGACCCAGACCTTCACCGCGATGTTCATGCACCGCTTCGTCGGCGGGCGGATCCACCAGACCTGGCGTAACGCCGACGACCTGGGCCGGCTTCGCCAGCTCGGCGCCTATGTCAAACCGGGACCGAGGAGGTAGGCGACAGCGTCGCCGGCGGTGTACGTCACGCCGCCGTCCACTTTGGACAACAGGTATCTCACCCCGGTGAAGTCGGTACCGGCGGTGACGATCGGCGGCTCGGTGTATCCGTCCGGCCGCTGCTGCGGTAGGCCGGCGGCGGCCAGCAACGCGTTGCACAGGCACTGCCGCCCGACGGTGTTGTCCACCCGGCCGCCGCGGCGATCGACGTACATCGCGGCCGGCTCCGCCGGGCAGCGGTAGCCGACGCTGCCGTCCGGTTTGCGGTACGCCGAGCGCAGCACGCCGAGGTCGCAGATGCGGGGCCGGTCGGCGTAGACCTGCGCGTCGGACAGGGTGCCGGGCAGGTCGGCGACCTTGAACGGGAAGCCGGTGGGTGAGGCCCGCCCGTCGGTGTGTACCCGTGCCTGCCCGGCAGCCGCCCGCTCCAGCAGCCGCCGCTTGCAGTCGCCGGCCATCCCGGACTCCTCGCACAGCGCGAAGATGGTGCCGGCCTGCACCCCGCTGGCGCCCCCGGCGACCGCCCGGGCCAGGCCCTGCGGCGTCGCGTAGGAGCCGGCCATCCAGTACGGCACGCCGAGCCCGGCGAGCGCGTCCGGGGTGACGGCGTCGCGGGCGTCGTACACCGGCTGTCCGGACTCGTCGAGGCGGCGCGCGCCACGGGGCGGGGCGTTGTGCCCGCCCGCCGGATGACCCTCGACCACGAAGCCGTCGGGGCGGGTGGCGGGGTCGGACGCGAGCGCCTCGGCGAGGTCGACCGAGGCGACGATCGCCTCGAACCGGGGCCGGCGCAGCGGCGCCAACGTCGTGCCGAACAGCGCGCGCGGGTCGAACTCGACCGCGAAGTCACCGTCGGCCGACGTGGTGCCCTGCACCCGCACGGTCACGGCGACCCGCTCGTGGCGGGCCAGCCGGTCGAGCAACGCCGGTAGTTCGGCCGGGCTGCCGGCGCCGACCAGGACGTGGTCGACACCGGCGAGCATGGCGCCGTAGCAGGCGAACGGGAGCGGCAGCTCGATCTTGCGCAGGTAGTTGACGCCCACCTGGCCGTCGTGTCCCTCCTTGGCCAGGAACACCTCCACGAAGTTCGCCGCGACGGTCAGCTCCTGCAGCGCCCGGGCCGGGTGCAGGGTGAACCGGGGCACCGGACGGAACGGCGCGTCGGCCGCCTTGCCGCCGGGCAGGTAGTACGCCCGGAGGATCCGGTCGGCGACGCCGGGTACCGGGAAATGGGCGAGCGCCCGACGTACGTGCCCGCCCGGGTCGCCGAGCTGCAGCCGACGCGCGCAGACCACTTCCAGCGCGGTACCGGACACCACGCCGAGCTGTCCGGTCAGAGCCACCGCACGGGCCAGCGGCCAGCCGGACACGGCGACACCCATGCCGCCCTGGATGATGCGGGGTGGGATCGTGCTCGTGGTGGTCACCGTCGTCCTCCCGTCAGCGGGTGCGACCGGTGTGCGGCGGTGGTGCGGTTCGGCACCCGCAGGTGGCTCCGGCCACACCACGTGTCGGCGCGCAGAGATCGAACTCGGGCTTTCCCCGTCGTTACTACATCTTCCTACCTACGGTACCGTAACTTACGGTCCCGTAGGTAGGGGGATGCCATGTGATGTTCGTCGTTCGCGGCTGGCCGTCAGGGCGTCACCAACCGCCACCGGGTCCGCTCGCCCATCCACGCCCCGGCGAGAATCTCGGCCGACTGCGGGCCCGGGCACCGGTAGACCTTCGACCGGCCGGTGCCGCCACCGGCCTGGGCCTCGACCTCCCAGTGCTCTCCGTCAGTGCGGATGTACACGTCGCGACGTCCACGCACGCTGCGGTCGCCGTTCCACCAGTGACGCTCGACTCTCACCCGCTGACCGTATAACACCAGCTCCGACCGGGGAACTTGGGCGATCTTGGTGCACGGCGTGATCGCGATCGTCCCCGGTTTACGCTGACCGTCATGGCGAAGGTTGTCCTGCGCGTCCGGCTGATCGCCGGTGATCGTTTCGACGTCACGTACGAGGAGGCGGACACTCCGGACGCCAACGACGTGGCGGAGCACGCCATCGCAGCCCTCGCCGACAGCCTCGGCATGATCCGGGTCCGGCACGGCGACCGCCTGGTCGTCCTGTACGGGCGGGGCGTCGCGGCCGTGGAGGTGGCCCCCCGCGGCGCCGTCCTCTAGCCCCGTATTTCGCAGGTGGGGTTGAGTGGCCGCGCGTTATGGCCAGCGGGGTTGGGTGGGGTCGATGTGGAGGAGGCTCAGGAGTTGGGTTTGTAGCCATCCGGGTTTGGGGATGGTGGGTGGTTGGCT
>WNFU01001802.1_pt1 | contig 48612 bp, 46 predicted proteins | sample 5400121 | NCBI WGS metagenome assembly WNFU01 (sample SAMN13153360, study PRJNA577476) | soil metagenome | isolation source: 100 cm soil or saprolite under grassland replicate 1 | place: USA:California | collected 2016-06-15 | reverse complement strand
CCGCCAGCCCGAGCACCGGCGCCGCCACGGCCCCGACCCAGGCCCACAGCTCCCCGCGCCGGACGCCGAACGCTACCAGGAACAGCACCGCCAGCCCGGTCGCGGCGATGAACCCCGAGACCGCGATGTGCAGGTGGCTGACGTAGTGGAAGAGCGACGGGCTGAACTGCTGCAGGGCGTCCTTGCCCACGCTGACCTCGCCGGGTCCGATGCCCAGCTCCAGGAAGCTGTCGGTGAAGTTGCGGACGAAGAAGATGGCCGCGTAGCCGATGAAGCCCACCGCGGCCACTCCCATGAGCCAGGAACCCCACCGCAGGTCGCCTTCGGCTACCTGCTCCCGCGTCCGGTCCGCTGCTGCTGTCGCCATCGGGTCCACCCCCTTTCGCCCGTTCCAGACGCCGTGGCCGGGCTTCCGATTGCGGGTCGTGCGCGATGCAATAAGGTCGTCGCCGGCGTCGTCTCACATGGATGGGCGTGTGCCGCGGGGCGCGGCCGGAGATCGTCGGGGGGCTGATGGTCGAGGTTCGGGACCGGACGAAGGAGTCGTTCCAGCGGCTTGCCACCGCCGAGCTTGCGGGCCTGTACTCGCTGGCGCGGCGGCTGGTGCGGGATGAGGCCGAGGACCTGGTGCAGGAGACGCTGCTGCGCGCCTACCGGTCATTCGGGACGCTCAAGCAGGACGGCGCGGCCGGGCCGTGGCTCAGGAGCATCCTGGTCAACGTGTTCCGGGACCAGCTCCGCCGGCAGGCCCGGTCGGTCGAGGAGCTGCCCGTGGAGCAGGTCGAGGAGTTCTCGCTGTACCAGACCCTGGTAGAGCAGGACCCGCTGCCCTACTCCGACACCCTGCACCACGATTACCTCCGCGCGTTCGGCAACGAGGACGTGCGGGAGGTCCTGTTGCGCCTGCCGGAGATCTACCGGGCGCCCCTGGTGCTGCGGTACATGAGCGGGTTCGCCACCAAGGAGATCGCGCGCATGCTCGATACGCCCCTGGGGACGGTCCTGGCCCGGCTCCACCGGGGGCGGAAGCGGTTCGAACGGGAGATGTGGGTGTACGCGCAGGAGAACGGACTTCTCCTCAGGGGGACAGTCGGATGACCGTGCAGCAGCAGGGCCCGATCACGTGCGCCGAGGCGGTACGGAAGCTGTGGGACTACCTCGACGAGGCCATCTCGCCCGAGGACCAGGGCAGGGTGGAGCAGCACCTGTCGTTCTGCCGCAGGTGCTGCGGGGAGCTGGAGTTCGCCAAGGAGCTGCGGGGGTTCCTGGCCTCCCGGGCGGCAGACGAGATCCCGCCGGACGTCAAGGCCCGGTTCGAGCGCTTCGTGGCAGACCTCGAGGAGGACCCATGGCCCGGGACCTGATGTTCCAAGGCGAGATCAAGCAGGCCGTCCGGCAGGCCTACGGCGCGATCACCAGCGGCGGCGGGGAGGTGGTGGCCCGCCGGCTCTACAGCGACGGGGAGCTCGCCGAGCTTCCCTCCGGCGCCGTCGACTGGGCCCTCGGGGTCGGCAACCCCGTCCGCTATGCGATGCTCGGGCCTGGCGAGACGGCGCTCGACGTCGGCTCTGGGGGAGGGATCGACACCATCCTCGCCGCCAGGCAGGTGGGCCCTGAGGGGAAGGCCGTCGGGCTGGACACCCTGGAGGAGATGTGCGAGCGGGGCCGCCGCCACGCCGCCGAGGCCGGGGTCGAGAGCTGGACCGAGTTCCTCCGCGGCGAGATGGAGGACATCCCCCTGCCCGACGAGTCGGTCGACGTGGTGCTGTCCAACGGGGTCCTGAACCTGTCGGCGCGCAAGAGCCGCGCCCTGGCCGAGATCATCCGGGTGCTACGGCCAGGAGGCCGGATCTGCATGGCGGACCTGACCGTGGAGGGCGACCTGCCGCCGGAGGTGGCCAACGACCAGAGCGCCTGGGCCGGGTGAGTGTCGGGGGCGATGGCGGAGCGTGTCTTCGCCGGCAAGCTGGAACGGGCAGGGTTCGCCGGCGTCTGGGTCGGCGGCCACCGGCCGTTCGGGATCGACGAGGCCGCCCTGTACCCGCTGTTCACGCGGGAGGTCATCGAGGTCATGCGGCGAACGATCCCACCCGGCCACCACGACCACGTGGCCACCGGAGTGATCGTCAAGGCCCGCAAGCCAGGATAGAGGCCCATCTTCCCTCGACGTTGCGCGGGTGCGGCATCGGGTTTGACCAAGGGCGGGGGACAGGTTCGCGCCTTTGTCACCGTGCTGTCTGGACTTCACGGCGCCACGGGCACGGCCGAGCGGACAAGGCGCTCTCAGCGTCAGCCGCCGGCGTACCAGATGCCGGTCGCGCGGCCCACTCGTCCCGGTGCCGGTGCCACCCGACCCCTACGACCCCGGCATCCCGCCCAGGATCTAGCGTCGCGATCCTCACTAGTTGGACTGACCGGCCTTGACGACTTGGTCGAGCGTGTGCGGCTCGAACGACTCTAGGAACGCACGCATCCTTGAGGAGCTCTGCTTGAAGCCCTCCGAACCACGCCACCGCCCCACAGTTTCGAGGTCGGGCCACGGGCCGAAGCTGAAGAAGACGTTGGGTTGCTGCTGGTCGCGAAGGAGCGTTCCTTGCGCCATCGGGAAGTCGGCCAGTGTCGACTCCGCAAGCTCGCGCCACGCGGCAACGAAGTCGTCCTCCTTGCCTCGAACGGTTGTCCAGCGCGCAAGCGTCCATACCTCCGACATGGCTATCTCCTTGTGAGGTAATTGACCGCCGCCGATGGTAGTGGCCGCCGGGCTGCCGGCCTCACGGACCTCAGCTGTACGTCCCGGCCTTCAGCCGACCCGTTTCGGGCTACGGTGCGATGGCCGCCTGTGCCAGGCTGGTCCAGCCGGCAGCCCGGATGGTGGCCAGCCTCGCAGGTCCTCCAGGCTGCTGATGGCGCTGTCGCGGCGGACGACGACGTCGGAGTAGTAGACGGGACGGCCGGCGTAGCGCTCGCCAGCCGGCACCGGGGCGGCCAGCGGCCCGACCGGGGCGGGGTTGCGGGCGGCCAGCCACACGCACGGTAGGCCGCAGATGACGCCGAGGTCGGCGTCGCCGCGTTCGAACTGCTCGAAGGACGTGCCGGTGATCAGCTGGACCTCGTGGCCGAGGTCCTGGGCGATCCGGTCGGCGAGGCAGCGGTAGACGGGCAGCATGTTGGGGGCCAGGAAGGTGGCGAGCCGCAGCGACGCGTCGCGGACCGGGCACTGGTCATGGTCGGTGGTCGGCTGGCGGATGGGTCTCGTACATGCGGACCGCGACGACCAGGCCGGAGGCGGCGGTGAGGCCGGCGACCGCCCAGACGGCGGCCTCGAGGCCGGCGAGGTCGGCGATGACGCCGGCGAGCAGCGCGCCGACCGCGAAGCCGGCGTCGCGCCACAGCCGGTACACGCCCACGGCGGAGGCGCGCCAGCTCGGGTGGGCGACGTCGCCGACGGCGGCCAGCAGCGTGGGGTAGACCATGGCGGTGCCGATCCCCAGCAGCACGGCGCTGGCCGCCCAGGGGGCGAAGCTGCCCGCCAGCGCGGTGCCGGCGAGTGCCGCCGCCTGCAGCAGCATCCCGCCGGTGATCAACGGCTTGCGGCCGAGCCGGTCCGACAGGGGCCCGGTGACGAGCTGGCCGAGGCCCCACACCGCCGGGTAGAGCGCGGCCAGCACGCCGACCTCGGCGATCGAAAGGCCGCCGCGGGCGAACAACAGCGGCAGCAGGCCCCACGCCAGCCCGTCGTTGAGGTTGTTGACCAGCCCGGCCTGGCTGCAGGCCGACAGGGCTCGCTCCCGGAGGCTGGTCAGGACGAAGACCTCGCGGGTGGACGGTGCCCGGCCACCGGCTCCCGTCGGACGGGCGGGCCCGGCGGTGGCGTCGGCAGTGAGCTCGGCCTCCAGCTGGGCGTGGCCGCGGGTCTCGCGGACCAGCACGGTCGACAGGCCCAGGCCGAGGCCGGCGTAGGCCAGGCCGAGGTAGAACGGCTCGGGGCGCAGCCCGGCGCGGGCGGCGATCAGGCCGGTGAGGTAGGCGGTGAGCGCAACCGCGCCGTAGCCGGCGGCCTCGTTGAGGCCCATCGCGAGCCCGCGGCGCTGCGGGCCGGCCAGGTCGATCTTCATGATCACGGTGGTGGACCAGCACAGGCCCTGGTTGACGCCGAGCAGGACGTTGGCGGCGACCACCCAGGTCCAGTTGGGCGCCCAGATCAACAGGGCGGGAACGGGTAGCCCGGCGAGCCAGCCGGCGACCAGGACCGGCTTGCGTCCGAGGCGGTCCGACAGCGCGCCAGCGGCGAAGTTGGTCGCGGCCTTGACCACTCCGAAGGCGACGATGTAGGTCAGCGCCGCGGTGAGCGCGGCCAGCCCGAACACCCGGGTGGCCAGCAGTGACAGCAGCGTGCGCTCCTGGCCGACCATGCCGCCGACCAGCGCGTTGACGCCGACCAGCAGGCTGAACTGGCCCAGGTTGGCGCGCAGCCCAAGCCGCAGCGTCCCGGCGCGGCCGCCGGCGGGGGCCTTGGCGGTCACCGCCGGGCCAGCGGGCGGCCGGTCGCGGCCTGCCAGTCGGCGGGGCCGCCGCGCAACACCTGGACGCCCCGGCCGGCGGCGCGCTCCAGCAGGCTGGCGGCGGTCATGGCGCGCTCGCCGTGCCCGCACATGGCCGTGACCGGCTCCGGCCCTGCCCAGGCAGGGTCGCCGGTCCGGGCGGCGAGCGTGCCCAGCTCGATGGTGACCGCGCCGGGCAGGCGACCCTCGGCGAGCTCGCTGGCCTGGCGCACGTCCAGCACGGTCCCGGGCTCGTCGTCCAGCCGCTCGGGGGAGACCAAGGGGGTGCGGTGCTCGGGCAGCCCGGCGGCGCGCCACGCCGCCATGCCCCCAGCCAGCTCGCCGGCGAGCCGGTCGTAACCGATGGTGCGGCACTGGCGGGCCAGCTCCCCTCGGTCCTGGTCGTCGTCGAGCACCACCACCAGCGGCTGGGCGTCGTCGACCGGCCAGCCCAGCCAGGTGGCGAACTGCGGGCGCAGCGCGATCGACAGCGCCCCGGCCGCGTGGCCAGCCGCGAAGTGGTCGATGGGAGGTGACGGCTGGCGTTGGCAAGCGACAGGTCGGTCTGGCGGGCGAGCTCCTCGACGGTCCGCTCGCCGTTGGCGAGGACGTCCAGCAGCTCGATCCGCCGGCCACTGCCCAGCGCCTTGCCCACTTGGGCGAACGCGTCGAACAGGGCCGTCTTGGCCGCACGGTCCGCCATGTCGCTCTCCTAGCAGGCTATTCAATTAAACTATTGACAAATTGATCGGGAGGCAGGATAGTCCATGCCCCACAGGACGGCAAGGCCCTCCGGTCACCAGCCTCCGACGGCCGCGGCTCCCGAATCCCGCCTGCCGTCGCCGACCCAGCCCCACGTCCTGGGGGCCGCCCGCCGCCCCACCACGACCGACCGAGGGAGACGATGAGCGTCAGGGACGAGCGGGAGGCGCGCGCCCTGTTCGACCAGCGCTATGGCACCGCGCAGGTCCAGGTCCAGCACGAGATCGAACGGCGGGTCATCGGCGGCGACTGGGGCGCCAACGGCTACACCACCATGGCACAGGCCGACGCGCTCGCCAGCGGGCTCGGCCTCTCAGCCAGCGACCGCCTGCTCGACCTCGGCACCGGGCGGGGCTGGCCCGGCCTGTACCTGGCCGGGCGCACCGGCTGCCGCGTCGTCCTCACCGACCTGCCGCTGGACGGGCTGCGCGTGGCCGCCGCCCGGGCCACAGGTGACCGCCTGGCCGCCCGTGCTGGGGTGGTCGTCTCGGCCGCCAGCGCGCTGCCGTTCCGGGCCGGGAGCTTCGACGCCGTCGTGCACACCGACGTGCTGTGTTGACTGCGCGCCAAGCTCTCCGTGCTGAGAGCGTGCAAGCGGCTGTTGCGGCCCGGCGGGCGGATGGGCTTCACCTCGATCTTCGAGGCGCCAGACCTGACGCCCGCGGCGCGCCGGCGGGCACGCGCCGCCGGCCCCCGGGCCATTGCGATGCGCAGCGACCACCGTCGCCTGCTGCGCTCCGCCGGGTTCGCAGACGTCACCGAGGTCGACGTGACGCCGGCGTTCCGCGCCACCGCCGCCGCCTGGCTGGCCGAGTGGGAGTCCCACGCCGACGAGCTCGCCCGGCTGGAGCCACCCGGCGCCTTCGAGCAGCGGCTGGCCGACCGGCGGGCGCTGCTGGCCGCGGTCGACGCAGGGTTGCTGTGCCGCGCCATGCTGGTTGCCCGACGCCGATGAACCTTCGGTACCCGAGCGGACAGGTGCGGGATCGCCTGGCATGGTGGGGACCACGCGGCGACGGCTTGCCGGTCCGCGTGGAAGGAGGCACGAGTCGATGGACTACCCACAAGGGCCGCCCCTGTCGCCAGAGACCTTGGCGGCCCAGGCCCTCGGCGACGTCGACCCGTCGTCCGGCGGGCTGACGCCGTCCATCAACCCGTCCACGACCTACGAGCAGCAACCGGACGGCTCCTACCGGCAGGACCGTATCTACACCCGCGCCGACAACCCGACCTACGAGCACGCCGAGGGCCTGCTGGCCGCGCTCGAGGGCGCCGGGTGTGCCTGCGCGCTGTTCGCCTCCGGGATGGCAGCCGCCACCGCGGTCTTCCAGTCCCTTCTGCCGGGCGACCACGTCCTGGCCTCCCGGGTGCTGTACTGGGGCGTGCGCAAGTGGCTGGCCGAGTTCGCCCTTGCCTGGGGCCTGGACGTGGAGTTCGTCGACAGCACCGACCTGCAGGCCGTGGCGGCCGCACTCCGTCCTGGCCGGACCCGGCTGGTGTGGGTCGAGACGCCGGCAAACCCCATGTGGGAGGTCACCGACCTCGCCGCCGTCTGCGAGCTGGCCCACGCCGCCGGCGCCAGGGTGGCGGTCGACAACACCGTGGCGACCCCGGTGCACACCAGGCCCATGGAGTTCGGCGCCGACCTGGTCGTCCACTCCGCCACCAAGTACCTCAACGGCCACAGCGACGTGCTGGCCGGTGCGGTGCTTACCGCCCGCCGCGACCCGTTCTGGGAGCGGATCCGCTCCTGGCGGCGCAACGCCGGCGCCGTCCCCGGCCCGTTCGAGGCCTGGCTGCTGCAACGCGGCATGCGGACGCTGTTCCTGCGGGTGCGGCGTGCCTCCGACAGCGCCCTTGCCATCGCCAGCCACTTCCAGGATCACCCCGCGCTGCACGCCGTGCTGTACCCGGGGCTGCCGTCACACCCGGGCCACCAGGTCGCGGCCCGCCAGATGCGCGACGGGTTCGGCGGGATGCTGTCGATCCGGCTGGCGGGCGGGGCCGAGCAGGCCATGGCGGTGCTGCCCGCCGTCCGCGTGTTCAAGCGGGCCACCTCGCTGGGCGGGGTCGAGAGCCTCATCGAGCACCGGCGCAGCACGGAGGGACCGTCCTCCCCGGTGCCCGACGACCTGCTGCGCCTGTCGATCGGCATCGAAGCCCCCGAAGACCTGGTGGCCGACCTCGAGGCCGCGCTCGCTGCGGCGCGTCGGGCGCCACTGACCATGCCCACCACGACCCCAGGCACCGGGGCACCAACAGGCTGACCAGGAGGCCGTTCCAGGATGGACGCGATCGACCTGGCCGACAGGGTGACGGCCGCGCTGCGGCGCAGCATCCTCCCGGCGGTCGTCGCCCGCGGAGGAACCGTCCGGGTCGTGGGGGTCGAGGACGGCGTCGCGAACCTCGAGGTCCACGGCTCCCCCGGGGCCGTCCTCCCGCTGGCCTCCCGCATCGAGGGCCTGCTCCGTGCCGCCGTCCCCGAGGTCACCGCCGTGCGGATCGTCAGCCCTGGCGCCCAAGCGGCGCCGGGCGGCCACGGCCGGCACCTCAGCGACCGGGTCCGCGGCGTCCTGGACGCGGAGATCAATCCGGTGGTCGCCGCCCACGGCGGCCGGGTGACCCTGGTCGGGGTCGACCAGGGTTGGGTCCGTATCCGCCTGGAAGGTGGGTGCCAGGGCTGCAGCTTGGCGGAGGTGACCGTGCGGCAGGGCATCGAGCCGCTGCTGCGGGCGCGCGTTCCGGAGATGGTCGGCCTGGCCGACGTCACCGACCACCAGGCGGGGACCAAACCGTTCTTCTCCGCCGAGAAGCGGTGACCAGCGTGGAAAGGTTGACATGGCGCGCGTGCTGCTGCTGGTCCCCGCCCGCACCTACCGGGCGACCGACTTCCTCGTCGCGGCCAACCGGCTGGGACTGGACCTGGTGGTCGGCAGCGACGGGGCACTGCCGCTCGACCGTCGCCTCGTCGTCCGGGTCGACCCGAGCGACCTGCGGGGCAGCGTCGACCGGCTGGTAGCCCGCAGCGGACCGGTCGACGCGGTCGTCGCCGTGGACACCCCGATGCTGGCCCTGGCCGCAGCGGTCGCAGCCCGCATGGGACTTCCCCACAACCCCGTCGAGGCGGTGACGGCCGCAACCGACAAGGCCGCCCAGCGACGCCGCTGGGCCGCCGCCGGCGTGGCCCAGCCAGCGTTCCAGGTCATCCTCGCCGGCGCGCCGGAGCGTGCCTTGAAGGACGCGGCGGCCCGGGTGGGGTTCCCCTGCGTGGTCAAGGCGGTGTCGCTGAGCGGCAGCCAAGGGGTGCTGCGAGCCGACGACGAGAATGGCGCGGGCGCCGCGGCAAGGCGGATCCGGCAGATCCTGGCTCGCGCCGGGCGGCCGGAGACCGAGCCCCTGCTCGTCGAGGAGTATGTGCCTGGATCGGAGCTGAGCATCGACGGGCTGCTGAGCGACGGGAACCTGACGGTCATCGCGGTGTTCGACAAGCCGGACACCCCACCAGGCCCCACCTTCGAGGAGACCGTGCTGGTCACCCCGTCCCAGCTGCCGCAGCCGCTCCTCTCAGACACCCTCGGGACCGCCGGGCGCGCCGCCGCCGCGCTCGGGCTCCGCCACGGCCCCATCCACGCCGAGCTGCGGCTCGACGCCCGTGACCGGCCCGCCATGCTCGAACTGGCAGCCCGCTCGATCGGTGGCCTGTGCTCGCGCGCCCTGCGCTTCCCAGACGGGATGAGCCTCGAAGAGCTGGTGCTGGCCAATGCCCTGGGCCGCCGCGTGGCGCCCCCTCGCCTGGTCCGCAGCGCCGGCGTGCTGATGCTGCCGGTGGAGCGTGCGGGCGTGCTCCGGGCCGTGGACGGCAGGACCGACGCCGCAGCCGTCCGGGGGATCACGGGCCTTTCGGTCACCATCCCGCTGGGCCAGGTCGTCCAACCGCTCCCGGAAGGTGACCAGTACCTGGGCTTCCTCTTCGCCGAAGCCGCCACGCACCATGAGGTCGAGGAGGCACTCCGCGCCGCCCGCCAGCGGCTGCGCGTCACCATCCAGTGATCGGATGGCGGCCGGCGGCCGGATTCCGCTCCACCTTCCCTTCGCCCGACGCCAGGCCACACGGGCCGGGCCGGACGAGCGGGGACGCCGGGTGGCGGCAGAAGCTGTTCGCGGGCCGTTTGCGCATGTCATCAGCGATGATCGGGGCCAGGTGGGGATGGGAGGGGATTGGTGGGGAACGATGCTGAGCTGACTTGCGAACCCGCAGCTCATAGGCCATGCGGCACTTTCCGCACCCGACGGGGATCATGCGCCAGTACGAGCACGGGTCGGACGGCAGCGGCGCGACGGGCTGCTGAGGGGCCTGCTGGCCGGACGAGTTCATGCCGCCGCCCGACGGGCGTTAGCGAGGCTCCGCCGGGGCGACGTCGATGACCGGAAGCGTCTTGGCAACCGCGGCCATGTGTCGGTAGCGCGCGGCCGGTGACATGCCCATGAAGTGCAGGGCATGCGGATGGCTAACGACTGGCCGGTCGGCGTAGGACTGGGCGCTGCTGTTGAACACGTTCTCGCCTGTGCGCCCACCGAGATAGGGCTGATTCCAGCCGGGAGGCAGCCAGCTCGTACCGGCGAGGAACTGGTTGCCGCGACCCGGGCGTGCCCAGTAGTAGCGCTCGTCGCCACGATCCCAATCGAGCGCGGCCAAGACGGCACCCTGGTCAGCCCACGGGCCGGGCTGGGGTCCCGCAGTCCCGACCGCGTCCAGGAAGGCGAACGCCGCGGGGCAAGACCGCAGCAGCCACACCCCGGTGTTGGGGTTGACCCGGTGCTCGCACGGAACCTGTTCCATGACCAACGCCTGGAAGTGGTCAGGATGCAGATGCGACGCAGGGTCCTCGTCATCGCGTGTCAGCAGGATGTCAGCATCCAGCCACAGCGCCAGCGGGAAGGTAGCCAGCGCCTCGCGGAGAAGCCCGATCTTCGCCCACTTGGCCTGCTGGGCACTCGGATCTGCGCCGGCGCCGTCGGTGGACAGATCCTCTGCGAGGACGGCATACCCCCACCGACGTGCGAACCGGTGGAAGGTCGGCAGCGCCAGTTCGTGCAGGATGGCGCGCATCTGCGGACCGGCCGCTGTGACAACCGCCCCGTAGGGTCGCGCAGACCGCGCCCGCCGTACACTGCCGGCAGTGGACACACGCATCACCACGGAATCCCTTCCGCTCCCCCGTATTACACGGCGGCGGGCTGACACGCAGGCATCCTCGAAGCAACCACGAGGAGAACCGCGCGCCACCACCCGATGAAACTCGCCACGCACGGCTCGGCGCTCACCGTTCCCAGCGGCGCAGGACGCCAGATCGGGCAGCGTGCAACTCGCGCCGGGGGTGTTGCGTTGGTCGATCATGAGACATGCCGAAGACTCAGCTCCGCTGGTGGCCCTACTGCACGAGCGCCAGCTCTGCGAACGCGACTGCCAGCCGGCGGGTCATCGGCTCCTCGACCGCCAGATCGTAGTGCCCTCGGCGGACGTTCCGGACCAAGGCATTTCCGGCGAGCACGATCCTGGCGCTGCGGTCCTGCTGCATGCCCCGCATCGGCCGCAGCCTCGCCTCAGAGCGTATTTCCGACCTTTGAGGGGCTCTTGCTGCTCGGTCTGCTCTTGGCGCTGCTCGGCTGGCACGTGGCTACCGGGTTATGAGGATTCAGCCCAGCCGAGGTTGACCGCCATCCGACGAAGGACGTCGATGGTCGCGGCGTACTGCTCGAGGGTGATGCCCGCGGTGAGCCGCTCTCGGCTGTGCGAGACCTTCCCGAGGAGCTCGGCATGCGCCGCGGCGCCGGCTTCGGTCATGGTGGCGTGCTCGTCGTCCGTCCAGGCGAGCCAGCTGCGGGCATGCAGGTCGTCGAGGACCGGGCGGGTCGTCGTCTCGCCGCCGCCGAGGAACGGCGCCAGGACCGTGTCGGTCTGCTGGACGGTCGCCGGCCCTGCCTGTAGCAGGTTCAGCACCTGCCAGTGCCGGCGCGTCAGGCCCGCTTCCCCGAGCGCCGCGTCGAAGCCTTCGTCGATCAGCCGGTCGACCAGCTTCAGCCAGAACCCGATCGGGCGCTGACCTGCGGGACGCTGGTCGGCCGGAGTGGTCAGTGTCACGGGGATGCCTCCTCGCGTGAGCAGATTGCATGTCAATTTACATCTAGATGTAGAATAGCATGCATGCGCACAGGTGAGCTTGGACGCGACCCGCTCCCGCACGACCACGACGACGCGGTCGCCGTCATCGAGCGGGCCCTGGTCACCATCCGCCGGAGCCAGCGGCGCCGGACGCTGCAGCGCCGGGCGGCCGGCGACGACGCGCCGGCGGAGGCGGCGGTGTTCCAGGTCCTGGACGCGCTCGAGGCCGCCGCCGACGCCGGCCGGGGTATGACCGTGACCGCTGTCGCCGACGCGCTGGGCGTGGACCAGCCCCGCGCGAGCCGGCTGGTCGCCCAGGCCATCGACGCCAGGCTGGTGCGGCGCGGCGCCGACCCCAACGACGGCCGGCGCAGCCTCCTCACGCTGACGACGCGCGGACGCAAGGTCCTTGCGGCCGCGCACCGAACCCGCCGGGCGGCGGTGGAAGCGGCGCTCGCCGGCTGGTCGCCCGAAGACCGCGATGCCTTCGCGCGGCTGTTCGGCGCGTTCGTCAGCGGCTGGGAGCACTCAGCACGCCGTCAGCCTCGTTAGGGGCCTTCTCATACCTTTGGCCCGTTCAGGGACTTGAGGCGGCACTGTTGCAATGAGCCATCGACCGATCTGATGCCCTTCGACATCGTCGTCTCGAGCCTGGCCCTGCACAACCTCCCCGAGGCTGCGGGCCGGGCCGCAGCGGTCGGCGAGATCGTGCGCGTGCTCAAGCCCGGCGGCCTCGTCGCCCTCCTCGACTTTCGCAACACCAAGCAGTACGCGGCTGCGCTGGCGGCGGCCGGGATCGCCGACCTCCACCGCTCGCAGCGCCGCTTCGGCATGTATCCGCCGGTGCGGGTCGTCACCGGGACGAAAGCGTAGACATTCACGGCGGCTTACACGCATCTATTTCCACGACGGACCACTTAGGCTCGCGCCTTGGCCCGGGCTTTGACGATCGCCCGGATCGTGAGCAGGGCCACCCAGATCGTCGAGTTCAGCCCGAGCGATGAGTACGAGCAGACGATGGCTATCGTGGCCAAGAACCTCCAAGGCCTGGGCTCCTGACCCGAGAGGACGCGTCAGGTTCACCGCTCTCTGCCTGGCATGAGGTCTCGGCGCTCACCCCCCGATCGGACCATGGTGGGCCCGGAGCAAGCGATGCGATGATCGGGGCCATGGCCGGCTCGCCGACTCCACAGACCTCCTCGACCGGATGGGACGCGCTGCGCGCGGCCGACTGGGAAACTGCTCGAGCCGCCTTCGAGGGCGAGTTGGCGCGCAACGAGACGGCGGCGGCCCTGGATGGGCTGGCCCGGGCCCGCTGGTGGCTGTCCGACATCCCCGGTGCGATCCAGGCCTGGGAGCGCGCCTACACCGCCTACCGTCGAGCTGGTCTGGACGAACCTGCGGCCCATGTGGCCGTCCTCCTCTCCCGCGAGCACGCCGAAGGCCTGGGGAACGACGCGTTGGCGAACGGCTGGCTGGCCCGGGCCAGGGACCTATTGGGCGGCCATCCCGACTCGATCGAGTGGGGGTGGGTGGCCCTGGTCGAGTCGGAGCGGGCCGGCGACCCGACGGCCGCACTCGAGCATGCCGAGCAGGCGCTCGCCGTAGCCCGACGAATCCGGGACCCCGACTTGGAGCTGGCCGCGCTGGGCAGGGCCGGACTGGCCGAGATCGCCCTCGGCCGGATCGAGCAGGGGATGACCCGGTTCGACGAGGGCGTGGCCGCCAGCGCGGCCGGCGAGGCAGCAGATCTCCGCACCATCGGCGACCTGTACTGCGCGGCCAACCTTGCCGCGGAGATCACCCTGGACGTGAGCCGGTTCGGGCAGTGGACCGGGGTGGTGATGGGGTTCATGGAGCGGACCGGCCATCCCGATCTGCTCACCTTCTGCGGCACGTGCTGTGCGGAGGTGTGTCGGGCAGCGGGCCAGTGGCAGGACGGGGAGGGATGGCTGACCAGGACCCTGAGCCAGCTGGAGCAGAGCGGGCAGAAGGCCCGGTGCGTCCATCCGGCCACCCGGCTGGCTTCGTTCCGGGTCGCCCAAGGCAGATTGGAGGAGGCCGAGCAGCTGCTTCGCGGCTACGAGGACCTCCCTGAGGCCGTCCAGGCCATGGTCGCCCTGCACCTGGCTCGCGGCCAGACCGCCCTGGCGGCGGCCCGTTTACACCGCCGCCTGAACGAGATCGGCCGGGACAACCTGGTCGCTGTCCCGCTGCTCGCGCTGCTGGTCGAGGTGCAACTGGCCCAGCTGGATCTGGGGGGCGCAGCCCAGACGGCCGAGGCGCTGGCCGCCATCGCCGCCCGGTCCGGGCAGGCGCGGGCCGAAGCGGAGGCGGAGCTGGCACTCGGATCGGTTCGGGCCGCGGCCGGTGACGCGGTAGCCCGCAAGCACCTGGACCGCAGTCTGGGACTGTTCGTGCGGCTCCGGATGCCGCACGCCGCGGGTCGGGTTCACCTCGCGCTGGCCCGGACCCTGGCCGAAACCGACCCGGACACGGCGGTCGAGGAAGCCCGCCAGGCCCTGCGCACCTTCGAGGATCTGGATGCGACCCACGACGCCGACCGGGCCGCGGCGTTTCTCCGTTCCCTGGGGGTGGCGGGGCGAACCGGTCCCAAGCTCGTGGGCCAGCTCAGCAAGCGGGAGATCGAGGTCCTTCGCCTCCTCGGGGAGGGCCTGACCAACGCCGAGATCGCGGCCCGCCTGTACATCAGCACCAAGACCGTGGCCACCCACGTCGGCAACGTGTTCGCCAAGCTCCAGCTCCGCAACCGGGCGGAGGCTGCCGCCTTCGCCCATCGGCACCTCCCGGCCGACGCGGCGGGGCGGTAACGCCCGGTTTCGGCTCGCCAATCAGTCGTTCTCCCGATCCTTGTTCTCACCTTCCCTGACACGCTCCGTTCGGTTGCCACCAGAGGAGGCCAGGGACATGGCGAAGACGGATGTCGAGGGGGACGGACGCCGGACGGCGTGGCGGAACCCGGTCCTTCGATTCGAGGGGTCCTGCCGAGCTCCGGCCGAGGTCGTCTACGACCTGCTGGCCGACCTCCAGAGCCACCTGGAGTGGGCCGGCCAGCGGCAGCTCGAGACCACACGGCTGCTCACGCTGGCGGCTCCACCAGGGCCAGCCGGCGTCGGGGTCGAGTTCCTCAGCACCGGGTCAGACGGCAAGGTCGCCCGGTGGTCGGACCGGTCGGTGGTCACCGAGGCCACGCGCCCTGAGGTGTTCGAGTTCGTCACCGACGGGCGGCGGCAAGGGAAGCCCGGCCGCCCGCCGTGGCTGGCCACGGCCGTCCACCGCTACGTGATCGCTCCGGAGGCGGGCGGCTGCCACGTCACCTACACCGAAGACCTCACCCGCCTGGACGGCGCGCCCTGGATCCTGCGCAGCCCCGGCGTCAGCCGGATCGTGTTCCGGGTGAGCGCCAAGTACATGCGACGCGGCTTCGATGGCCTCCTCGCCCTGGCGGAGGAACGGGCCGGAACGTCGGGCGCGCCCGACGAAAGCGGGAAGCGGTAGTCGGAGCTCGGCGGGTGGCCGCCGCGCTGCCTCGCCGGCGGCCCGAGCATCAGGCCACCGTGTGGCGTCATCACTCGAGTTTCGCACTTTATGAGTGCTTGACTCAGAAGAGACGTTGAGGGGAATGGGCGTTATGGCCAAGACACGTCCCTGGAACGCTTGACCGCGCAGGACCTCCTCATCATCCTGTGGCCAGCCGATCTCGGCTGGCCACAGGACACCGGTGCGCTCGCCATCCGCGACCCAATCGGCGCCGACCGCAGGCTGGCTACGGTGCGATGATGAGCATGCAGGTGGACCTGGGCGCCACCGCCAGGCAGGTCATGGACCGCGCGGTGGGGATGCGGGTCCGGGCGCATCGTCGCCTCGACATGGGCCTGCTCCTCATCGGCGCGCTCCTGGTGGGCGGCGCCGTGGCGATCGGCGCGGTGGTCGGCGACGGCGAGCGGATCAGCGGCCTGTGGGCCGGTGCCGCGATCGGCAGCGACGGCCGTGCCGGCGTCGTCGAGGTGATCGACTACGACTTCGGCCCCAAGCAACGCCACGGCATCTTCCGCGACGTGCCCGGGTTGTCCTCTGACGCCCGGGTCGCGGTCTCGTCGGCCACCGCACCCAGCGACATGACGCTTGCGAACCTGGGGGATGAGACGCGGATCCGCATTGGCGACCCTGGGCGCACGATCACCGGCCGGCACCGCTACAAGATCGCCTACCCGCTGGACAACGTGGCTCCCCAGGGGCGGCTGGCGTGGGATGCGGTCGGGACGCGGTGGCCGGTTGGGATCGGCAACGTCCAGGTCCACGTGGTGGCGCCGTTTGCGTTCGACCAGATCCGCTGCGTGCAGGGCGAGGCTGGTTCCCAGCGGCCGTGCGACGTCACCCAGCCCGAGCCCGGCCACATCGTCGCCACGATCCGCACCCTGCCAGCCCGCCAGGGCGCCACCCTGTACGCGGCCGGTGGTCGCCGGCTGGAGCATGCTCCTCGCCTGCCCGTGCCCGCCTCCGGCCTCCCGGCCGACGCGACCAGCGGCGCTGCGCTGGCCGGGTTGGTGGCCGCGGCCGCCGCGCTGGTCGCGTCGGCGCTGACGTCGTGGCTGGTGCGGCGGGCCGGTCGTGAGCGCGTGGTGCGGGGCGGGCGGGCCGACGCCGGCTGGGCTGGCACGGCCATGGAGGCCCGCGTCGACGCCGACAAGCTGGGCTCGCTTGCCAGCGTCGAGTTCAGCCCGCCGGCGGAGCTGACGCCGGCGCAGGGCGGCGTCGTGCTCGCCGAGGCGGCCGGGCAGGACCAGAGGGTGGCGTGGCTGATCGGCGCCGCCACCGACGGCTACCTCGACATCGAGCAGGTCGGCGACGAGGTGACCCTGGTGCGCCGGCCCCGCCAGGACGACTCGTCGGTCCCACGCACGCTCGACACGGCGTTCGCCGGTCGCGAGCGCCTGACGCTCGGCGTCTACGACCCTAGCTTCGCCGCGGCCTGGCGGGAGATCGGCGAGGAGCTCGTGGCCTGGCAGCGGACCAGCGGCCTGTGGGACCCGGCCGGCGACCTGCACCGGAAGCTTGCGTGGGTGCTCGGCGCGGTGGTCGCGGTGGGTGGCCTGGTCGTTGCTGGCGTGGGCGGCGCGGTGGCCAGCCGGTGGAGTTGGGTGTGGCTGGCGCTGGTGGCGTGGGGCGGGCTGCTGGCCGGGGCCGGCCTGGCTGCGCTGGTGCGGGGGTGGGAGCTGCGGGTCCGGACCCCGTGGGGCTGTGAGCTGTGGTTGCGGGTGGAGTCGTTCCGGCGGTTCCTGGCGGGCCCGCAGGCGGAGCATCTCGAGGAGGCGGCCGACCGGGGGGTCCTGGGGCAGTACACCGCGTGGGCGGTGGCGCTCGGTGAGATTGACCGCTGGTCTCGGGTGGTTGCCGCGTCAGCCCGGTGTGCCAACGATCCCGTCGGCAGGCGCTACTCGGACATGGCCCCACGGCTGCCGCCGGCCGCGCGGTCGTCCGCGGTGGAGCCGTCGTCCTCTGGCAGCAGCTCCGGTGGCGGGGGCGGGGGCGGGGGCGGGGACGGTGGCAGTGGCGGCGGCGCCGGCGGCGGCGGCGGCGGGTCGTGGTGAGCTTGCAGCGCAGGATGGGTGACCTGCTGGCGGCCTGGGGCCAGGACCCGCGCAGGGCTGCTGGACCCGACAGGACGACGGCGTCATGACCCAGGGCAAGCAGCCGGGATGGGCGCCCCTCGGCGCGGGCCCGCCGGCGGACGAGACCGGCCGGCCCCTCCCGCTTGGCAGCGGCGGGTCGCCCTGGCCCGCACCGCCGCCGGACGCTGCGGGCGCACCTCGTCCCCAAGGACTGGCCGTCGTCACCCTGGTGCTTGCGGTGGTGTCGCTGCTGGTCCCCGTGCTTCCCGGCATCGTGGCGCTGGTGCTCGCCGCGGTGGCCGCGCGCAGGGTCCGGGCGGCGCCCGCCGGTGCGGTGGGTGGCCGCGGGCTCGTCGTGGTGGCCGGCGTCCTGTCGACCATCGGCGTGCTGGCCTGGGCGGGGCTTGGCGCGCTGGTCATCACGCAGCGGCAGCAGCCGGCCGGCTGGCACGCCGCCACGGCCGCCGCCGCGGCCAGGGCCGACCAGTTCTCGGAGGTGACCGTCCCGCCGACCACCGAGCCCTTGCCGACCGAGCCTGCAACCACCGAGCCCCCAACCACCCAGCCCCCGACAACCAGGCCCAAGGTCGCCGCCGGCAAGATCGGCGACAAGCTGACCGTCTACAACAGATTCGGGGACGCGCAGCTTGAGGTCACCTTCACCCGGGTGAAGTTCACCAGAGGCGACGTGTTCGATCGACCCCAGCACGGCCTGTACATGGGCGCCTTTGTGAAGGCACACGCCCTCGCCGACGATCAAGACTTGCTCGACCTCAACGTCTACGCGCGAGCCGGCGGTCGGCTCTACGAGCAGGCGATCCCTATCTCGGACGCGTTCGATCCCTGGTTTTCAGGTGACTACCTCTTCAGGGGCGAGCGGGCCTCCGGCTGGCTGGTGTTCGACGTCCCCGCCCGGCACGGCCAGCTGGTGCTGCGCGACCTGCACAAGCGCACGGTCGCGACCTGGAAGTACTGAGCTCGAGCTTCGTATTCGGTGGGTATGGCCGGCCGAGTTGACCGGCTTGCCTGGCGGCGCCAAGCACGCCAGCAGCGGCGGCTCTCCCAAGCCAAGGAGCCACCGCCGATGCTCACCCGCAGCCTGCCTGGTTCGGTCACCGACCTGCTTGCCCGCTTCCGCGGCTGCTTCACCGCCCCCACGTTCGCGACGTTCTGCGGGCTGGCCTGCGGGTCTGGGCCCAGCCCGGCCTGCACACCGTCACCGGCATGCTCATTGGCGTCCGCCTGCAGCAGGCCTGGCACCACAGCCTCATCCGTAGGCCTCACCTGGCCGGCTGGCGATGGGAGCATGGCGGAGCCAGCGCTCCAGGTCGGAGGCTGGCATGGGTCGGCTCAGGAGATAGCCCTGGGCGGTATCGCAGCCGAGCGCGGCGAGCTTCTCCCAGGCGTCCTGGGTCTCGACTCCTTCGGCGACCACCCGTAGGCCGAGGTTGTGCCCAAGGTCGATGGTGGAACGCACGATCGTTGCATCGCTGGGGCTGGTTGCCATCTGGCTGACGAACGAGCGGTCGATCTTCAGCTCGTCTACCGGCAGCTCCTTCAGGTAGGCCATGGAGGAGTAGCCGGTGCCGAAGTCGTCGACCGCCAGGGACACCCCGAGGGCGTGCAGGCGGGACAGCGGGTCGAGATGTTGACCGCGGTCGACAGGTGGTGGCCGGTGCGCTGCCACTCGGCGGCCTGGCGCAGGGCGGCGTCCAGCACCCAGCGGGTGAGCGGGTGGATGAGCCCGGTCCGTTCGGCGAGTGGGATGAACTCCCCCGGGCTGAGCAGGCCGTGGTCGGGGTGCTGCCAGCGCACCAGTGCCTCCACCCCGAGCACCTGGCCGGAGTTGAGGTCGGCCTTGGGCTGGTAGTGGATCACCAGCTCGTCGCGTTCGAGCGCGCGGCGCAGCCCGCCGAGCAGCGCCAGCCGCCTGGGGCTGTGCTGGTCGACCGCGGGGTCGTAGACGACGAACCCGGCGTGGGTCTGCTTGGCGGCGTACATGGCGACGTCGGCGTGCTGCAGCAGCTCGGCGGGGTCGCCGCCGTGGTCGGGGTAGAGGGCGATCCCGATGCTTGCGTCCAGGTCGAGCACGACTCCGTCGACGATGAGGGGCTGGTGCTGGTGCAGCCTGGCACGCAGCTTCTCGGCCACCGCGCTGGCGCCCTCGGCGGTGACGCCAGGCAGCAGCACCGCGAACTCGTCGCCGCCCAGCCGGGCGACCGTATCGGACTCCCGAAGCGTGCCGGAGAGGCGCTGGCCGACTTCGCAGAGGAGTTGGTCGCCGTGATGGTGGCCCAGGGTGTCGTTGACGTCCTTGAACCGGTCGAGGTCCAACAGCAGCAGCGCGGCCGGGCGCAGCTCCCGGTCAGCGATCCGGATCGCCTGCCCGACCCGGTCGGCGAACAGCTCCCGGTTGGGCAGGCCGGTCAGCGGGTCGTGCAGCGCCTGACGGACAAGCCGCCGCCGGTAACTGACAACAAGAAGGAGAAACACGCCAAGTGCAACCACTCCCACACCGGCCGCGGCGAAGCTCGCCAATCGCAGGTAATGCTGGCGGCGCCGCAGCAGGGCAAGCTTGTCCGCCACCTCCTGCTGCTCACGATCGGCGAACGCGCCGATCTTGTATTGCAGGGTCCCGTAGGTGGGATGGATCGGCCGATCGTGGATCGCGTTGGCCAACGCCATGTCTCCGGCGTCCACCGCGGCCACCATCCGCCGCAGGGCGAGGACCCTGCGCCCGTAGATGGTCTTGATCTCACGGGCGGCGGCGACATTGTCGGGTTCGCCCTGGACGACCAGGAAGTCGAGCGCCGCCGCAAGTGAGCGGCCGGCATCCTGGAGGGAGAGCCGCAGGTCGCTAGAGGGTCCGGCCAGATAGCCGTGCGCAGCGGACTCCTCCTGGCTGAGCTCGCGGTCGGCCTGCACCCAGGCATCATGCTGGACGCTGATGTGTTCGATCTCCTGGACGGCCCGGTCGACGGTTGCCGCAGCCCAGACGGCGCCACCGGTCACAGTCAGCAGCACCGCCACCAGGCCAACGGTGGCCATCCGGACGAGCATACGGCTCCGGGCATCGACCAACCCGGCTCCTCGGGACGTGCCATCGGACCTCACGGATGGTTCCCTCCGGACACTGCCCGATGCCGGATTCCACGCCGCGACGCGGCGTCACCAGTACATGGGAACTATCGACCACCACCAGAAAGAGTTGATCTGTGCTGCCGCGGAATGCGGCGCCGATACCCAAAGACGTGCCCGCCTTGAAGGCGTGGCCCACTTGGTTGACGACGCAGGCGACGTCTTCGTCAGCGTCGAGGAAGCCGTGCGCCGACGACCCGCGCCTGGCGGCCTGGCCGCCCATGGCCGCCACCCACGCCGACAACGCCCGCGGCCTGCTCGCCGTCCTGCGGCGCGGCCCGGCTACGGTGGCGAAGGCCGAAGGCGGCTGACCGCCCAGCCGCGCTACCAGCGCTCGGCTAGGTCCCGGCGAGTGCCTCGTCCTCGATCGAGTCCGCTGCGGCCTTCTCACGGCGAGCCAGCAGCACGAACGGCGCAGCCGCGAGCTGAAGCGCCGCCCCGGCGACGTAGGACGTCGGGTAACTCGACACCTCGGCCACCTTGCCGAGGGCAGGCTGGATGACGACCCCGCCGCTGGATCCCAGAAGGTTGTCGAATGAGAGCACCGTCGCCCGTTGCTCCGAGGGGATGAGACCGTTCAGGTAGGCCTGGCGGATCGGCATCGTGGCGGCAAACATCAACGCCCACAGGACCAGCAGCGCGACCGCCACCGGGAACCTGGTGATACCCCCGAGCAGTGCCAGGACCGCGCCGCTGACCAGCACTCCGGCGAGCAGGGCCGAGGTCCTCCGGTGGAACAACCGCCGCAGACGCGGAGCAGCCATGCCGCCCGCGATCTGGGCGCCGGCGACGATGGCCGCCGCGAGCCCGGCGATGCCGTAGGCCCGCTCGTCGCCGTAGAGCTCGAGCAGGTATGGCTGCATCGCATAGAACGCGTAGATCCCCACGCCCGTCTCGAAGATGGCCGACAGCATCAGCCAGCGCACCGGCGGGTTCCCGAGGCCGTGATGGAGCGAGCTTCGCAGCACCTGCCGCATCTCGGTCAGGGGCCGTTTGCCCGTCTTCGGGGCGAAGCCCCAGTCCTTCATGAACAGGTAGGCCACCACGAAGGTGACGATCAGGGCCAGCGATCGCAGCAGGTAGGGCACACCAAGGTCCGTCCATTGCGCGATCAACCCACCCGCGACCGACCCCGAGAGCATGGCCGCGCCGCCCACGATCTGCGCCTTGGCGAAGACCGACTCGAGGTTGCCCTTGAAGTCGGCGTATTTCAGGGCGTCCACGAGCCACGCCTCGGTGGCTCCGGAGAAGAACGTGAACCCGAGGCCGAGCAGCATCGAGCTTGCCGCCCAGACCCAGAAGGGCGCCTGCGTCCGCCAGGCCAGCCAGTAGATGGCGGTGGTCACGACCAGCGTCAGCGCGCCCAGCAGGAACGAGGCGCGGCGGCCCCAGGTGTCGGCGACCACCCCGGTCGGCACCTCGAACAGCACCATGCCCGCCGTGAAGCATGCATTCGCGGCAAACGCGGCGGTGATGCTCAGCCCGGCATCCAGCAGGAACAGGGTGTTGATCCCCCAGATGAACGAGCCCGCAAGCGTCGTGCAGAGGGTGAGGACGAGGTAGACAGCCTGGACGTTCCGTGGCTCAGGGTGCATGGCATCCATTCAACTCCCGGCCTGCGACAGCCTGCATTGCTCCAGCTCGACCGTACGCGGACGCCGGGCTCGGCCACCGTGGCCACGCGTGCTGGGCGCGAGGGCAGCCAACGTTCGCCCAGCGGCTCCTCCCCACGAGGCTACGGAGAAACGGCGGTGCCGAGGGAGTCGGCGCCTCCGAACTTGGGGGCGCTGGCGGCCTCGCCGGCACGCAGCAGCAGCTCCGGCCGGGCCGGGTCGCCCGCCGGGCACAGCTCGAGCGCCGCGCGGTAGTGCCTGGCCGCTGCCTGGTTGGCGCCGAGGGTCGCGGCGCGGTCGCCTGCCGCCCGCAGGGCAGCGCGGGCGTGCTCGGCCAGTGCCGGGTCGTCGCGGCCGGCGGCGCGCGCGTAGCGCAGGGCGGCCTGCCAGTGGTGGGCGAGCAGGTCGACGCGGGCGCTCGGCTGCTCCCCGCCGTCGCCCTGCCCCTCCAGCCAGGCGGCGGCGCGGCGGTGCCGCTCGGCCCGCGCGGCGCGGGGGAGCTGGCCGTAGGCGACGTCCCGCACGACCACGTGACGGAAGGCGTACTCGCGGCGGTCGCCGGCCGCGGGCTGCACGAACTCGTCGGCCTCCAGCCGCCGCAGGCAGGCGGCGAGCCGGTCGTGGTCGTGGCCGCCGACCGCGGCCAGCGCGTCCGCCTGGCTCACCTGGCCGAGCACGGCGACGTCCTGCAGCACCGACTTCTCCGCCGGCGGCAGCGCGTCCAGCCGGGCGGCGACGATCGCGTGCACGCGCTCCGGCAGGGGCGGCGCGGCCGCCCCGGCGGCCTGGCCGCGGTCGCGCAGCATGCGCGCGTACTCCTCGGCGAACAGGGGGCTGCCGCCAACCCGGTCGAGCAGGTCGGCGCCGACTGCCCCGCAGGCGATGCGGCTGCGGCCGTGGCGGCGGCTCGCTCCCGTGGTGCCAGCTTCATCGACCGTCCCGCCGAGGCCCTGACCGGCGAGCAGCAGCTCGAGCAGCCTGGTGGTGTCGCCGTCGGCAGCGGCCCGAGCCGCAGCAGGGCCTCCTCCGCGCCGAGGCCCGGGCGGCGCTCCAGCAGCTCCGGCCTGGCGGTCGCGACCACCAGCAGCGGCACCGGACGACCCGGCTCGCCGCCGGGGCCGGCCGGCTCGTCGATGTCGGCCAGCAGGGCGGTCACGAGCTTGCGCTCGCTGCCGGGGCTCGTCGTGGCCGGCCCGCGCGTCCGGTCGGGACCGTCCGGGGCGGTCGTCTCGCCGGCCCGCGCCAGCTCCAGCGAGCTGTCCTGGGCGAGGATGGCCTGCTCGAGGCGGCGCAGCTCGACGCCGGGCTCGGTGCCCAGCTCGGCGACGAACGCGGCACGGCCGTCGCGGTAGGCGGCCAGCGCCTCCGCCTGCCGGCCCGAGCGGTACAGGGCGAGCATGAGCTGCCCGCGGAGCCGCTCCCGCAGTGGGTGGGTGGCGATCAGCGCGCGCAGCTCGCCGGCGAGCTCGCGGTGCTGGCCGCGGGCCAGGTCGGCCTCGATGCGGTCCTCGATCGCGGCCAGGCGGCGCTCCTCCAGCCACCCGACGGCGGGCCAGGGGGCGCCGGCGTCGAACCCGTCGGCCACCGCCGGGCCGCGCCACAGGGCCAGCGCCTGGCGCAGCAGCACGGCGGCCGGGACGGGGTCGCCGGCGGCCAGGGCGGCACGGCCCCGGTCGGCCAGGCCGACGAAGCGGTGCGCGTCGATCGCCTCCGGGTCGACCCGGACCAGGTAGCCGCGCTCGCGTGTGACCAGCGCGCCCTGGTCGAGCCCGAGGGCGCGCCGCACCGCCGAGACGCGGTTCTGCAGCGCCTGCCTGGCGCTCTGCAGCGGCGCCCCGCCCCAGAGCGCCTCGATCAGCCGCTCGGTCGAGACAGGCCGGTTGGGGGACAGGAGCAGGAAGGCGAGCAGGGCGCGGCTCTTGGCGCTGCCCAGCTCCAGTGCGAGGCCGTCGCGCCGCACCTCGACGGGCCCGAGCAACCGGAACTCCAGCACCATCGTCCGCCTTCCGCCGGCCCGCCCGGCCGGATGAACAGCCCTGCACCGCTCGGCGCCCGACGGCCCGGATCCTGACCGAGGACCTGCCCGAGCCGTCGTCCGACGCGCCTGCTAGCTTGGTTCCCCGCATATGCATGCGATATACCTTCGTGCCCGGGCAAACCTGGGTTATCGTGGCAAGCTAGACAAGACGTGCGATCGGCGACAAGGGCGCGCTCATTAGGTTGTCGAAATCCGGCGAACCTGGCGATCATCCCGGCGCTCGTCCGCCGGTGCCGCGTCGCGCCATTCCCCGGCCGGAGGTGCGCCGTCCGGCATACACCCCGCCCAAGCCGGCCGCCTGGCTGCGCGAGGTGGTCGCCGCCGCCAGGGCGGAGCTGGAAGCGGCGCCGCCGGCCCTGGCCCAGGTCGACCTCGGTCCTGCCCGGCCGGAGCCGCCCGAGCCGGCGCCCGGCGGCGCCAGGTACCGGGTCGACCTGCGCGGCGCCCAGGTCGACGCCGGCGCCCTGCGCGACCTCCGGCTGGTGCCGGCCGGCGATCCCGGCGCGGCGCAGCCGGTCACCGAGGTGGTCGAGCAGCGGGGCGCCAGCCTCGTCGTGCTCGGCCCGGCCGGGCCTGGCGAGCTGCGGCTCTCCGCCACCGTGGACCCGGCGGGCCCGCTGCGCGCCCTGGCCGGCGCTCTGGAGGCGGTGGCCGATCCGGGCCTCGCCGAGCGCTTCGAGTCCGGCGCCCTCGACCCGCCGCCGGTCACCGTCCCGCCCCGGCCAGGGCTGAGCCCCGAGGAGGCCGCCGCCTGCGCCGCGAGCTGCGCGCCCGGGTTCAACCTGGTCTGGGCGCCCGTCGGGACGGACGCGACCAGGGTGGTGGCCGAGACGCTGGCCAGCCTCGCCGGCGCCGGCCGCAGCGTGCTGCTGGTGTCGACGGTCGCCGCCGCGGTGGACCGCGCCGTCCTGCAGGCGGCCGAGCGGCTCTCCGCGGCGGTGGCCGGCCGGCTCGTCCGCGTCGGCCCGCCGAGCCTCCCCGAGGTCGCCAGCCATCCCTTCCTGCCGCTGGCTCGCGCCCGCGAGCGCCGCGCCGAGCTGCACGGCGAGCAGGCCGGCGAGCTCGACCGGCGCATCGCCGCCCTGCGCGCCGAACCCGACCAGCTCGTCCTGGAGCGGGCGGAGCGCCTGCTCGCACGCTTCGACCAGCGGGCCTACGAGCGCGCCCACGCCCTGGTCGACGACGCCGACGCCCTCGCCGGGCTGGAGCGGCGGGCCGAGGAGCAGGAGCTGGCGCTCGGCGCCGCGAGGGCCGAGCGGGAACAGGCCCGCGCCGCCCTGGAGCAGGCCGAGGCGGCGGTCGCCGAGGCGGGCGAGGCGCGCGACGCCTACCGCGAAGTCGACCGCATGGAGCGCGACATGGGCACGCTGCAGGAGGAGCTGGGCGAGGCCAAGGACCGCGTTCGCGAGCTGCTGCAGCAACTCGAGGCGTCGCGCAACGCGGTCGAGGACTTCGGCCGCCTCTCACCGGTGCGCAGGGCCACCCGGCTGGGCACCGGCGGCCGCGTCCGGGCCGCCCGCCGCGAGGCCGAGGCGGCGCTGCTGCCGGCATGGGAGGCGGTGGTCGGCCGCGAGCGCGCCGCCGCCCAGGTGGGCGAGCGGATCGAGCGGGAGCAGCGGCGGGCCGGGTCGATCTCCCGCGAGGAGATCGACCGCCGCGAGCAGGCCCGCGCCGCCGCCCGGGAGCGGCTGCAGGCCGCCGGCCTGACCGAGGAGGAGCGGGAGCGGGCGCGCGCCGCCGTCCGCGCCGACCTCGAGCGGGCGCGCCAGGCCCCCGGGCCGAGCGAGGAGGACCGGCGCCTGGTCCTCGCGGCCGAGGAGCAGGGCCTGCCCGAGCTGGCCGCCCGCCACGACGAGCTGCGCGCCGCCGCCCGCCCCGGCAGCGAGGAGCTGGCCCGCCTGGTCGCCGAGCGCGAGCGCCTGACCGCCGCCGCGGCGACGCTGGCCGCCGCCACCGTGGCCGCGGCCACGGTGGTCGCCACCACGATGGACCGTCTCGCCACCGACGAGGCCGTGCGTGGCCGCGAGTACGACCACGTGGTGGTGGACGAGGCCGCCGCCGCGCTCCCGCCCGCCGTGGTGCTGGCAGCGACCCTGGCGCGCCGCGGCGTGACCCTCGTCGGCGACCCGCTGCAGGGCGGCCCGGCCAGCGCCCTCGAGTCCGCCAGGCCCGCGTCGGTGCCGGTGGCGCGCTGGCTGCTGCGCGACTGCTTCAGCGTGCTCGGCCTCGACCGTCCCGAGCGGCTGGCGGCCCGGCCAGGCTGCAGCGTCCTCGCCCCGGTCCGGCAGCTCGGCCCGGCAGCCACCGAGCTGGCCAACCGGGTCGCCTACCAGGGCCGCCTGCTCCTCCCCGAGGAAGAGCGGCCCGGCGCCGACGACGGCCTGGCCGAGCTCGTCCTGGTCGACGTCGCCCCCTTCGGCGAGCTGGCCCGCATCCGGACGGCCGTGCACAGCGCCCGCCGCGAGTGGTGGCCGGTCGGCGCCCTGCTGGCTCGGGCCATCGCCACCCACCACCACGACCTCGGCCAGCCGGTGGCGCTGATGGCCCCTTACGCCACGCAGCTCCGCCTGGCGGAGGCGGCCGTGCTCGACGCCGGCCTGGACGAGCGGGCGGAGGCCGGGCTGCCGCAGCGCTTCCAGGGCCGGCGCTTCGAGGTGGCCGTGCTCGACCTGGTCGAGGGCGGCCGCGAGCCCGGCTGGCTCGCCGGCGCCCGGCTCGACGGCACCCGCCGCGAGCTGCGGGGCCTGCGCCTGTTCAACCTGGGCACCACCCGGGCCGAGCGCACCTACCTGCTGGCCGACCGGGGCGCGATCGAGCGGGCCGAGCACGGCCCCCTCGCGCACCTCCGCGCCCTCTGGGACGAGGGGCACGTCGAGGTGGCGGGCGCCGGCCGCTTCCTGCCGCTGGAGCGGCGGCCGGCGGCGGGGGAGGCCGCGCTGCCGCCCGTACTCGCGCTGGAGGGCTCGGACTTCTTCGCCCGCCTCGAGGCGGAGCTCGCCGCCGCCGCGAGCGAGGTCTGGGTGTGGAGCCCGCAGCTCGCCACCCGGCCCAGCCCGGTGCTCGGCTGGCTGGAGGACGCGGCCGCCCGCGGCTGCCAGGTGACGGTCTTCGTCAAGCCGCCCCACGAGCACCGGCCCAACGACGATCGGCGCCTCGGCGCCCTGCGCGCCGCCGACCTCACCGTGGTGGCGATCTACGGCGTGGCCGAGCGCCAGGTGGTGATCGACCGGCGCCGCTGCTTCATCGGCAACGTGAACGTGCTGGCCACCCCGCACGAGCGGGACGAGGGCATGGTCCTGGTCGAGGGCGGGCGCTTCGCGCGCGCCCTGCTCGGCGTCGAGCAGGCCGAGGCGTTCCGCGCCGCCCCGAGCTGCGCCTGGCACCCCGCCGCACGCTGCTACGCGCAGTACTACCGGCGCGGCCGCGAGCGGGGCTGGTTCTGGACGTGCCCCTGGTGCGGCGAGCGGCGCCGCCTCGTCCTCCCCGCCGATACCGCGCCCGCTAGCAGTTGACCGAGCAGGGCGGGGTGCTGCTGCCGGCGCGGACGCGGGCGGCGCGCACGGCCGCGGCGGGGGAGCGGTTCCCGCCGTCGCGCCAGGAGGTCAGGAAGGGCCAGGGGTCGACCACGCCCCGGCGGATCCACCAGACGCCGGGCCCGGTCGGCCAGGAGAGGCCGAAGTGCAGGTGCGACGGGACGCCGACGGCGTCGCCGCTGTTGCCGACCCGGCCGAGGGGCCGGCCGGCGTCGACCCGGGTCCCGTGGACCACGCCGGCGGCCAGCGACGACAGGTGGGAGCCGTAGTAGCGCACGCCGTCGACGCCGACGACCGAGATCGACAGGCCGCCGCGCTCCGCGCCACGGTTGCTGCGCGAGCTCCAGCGGTCGCTCGTGGTGACCTCGTCGACCATCCCCGCCACCGGGGCGACCACGGTGCAGCCGCGCGGGGCGAAGATGTCGGTCGCCGGGTAGTCGTGGTGGCCGTGGGAGAAGGAGAACCTGCAACCGCGCAGCGGGAAGGTGTAGCGCGCGGCCTGGGGGCTGGTGGTGCCGGTGGCCACGGTCCCCGCCGGGGCGCCGGAGGTCGGGGCGGCGGTCGGCGCCGGGCTCGACCCCCCGGTGCCACCCTCCGGAGAGCAGCCGGCGGCCAGCGCCGCCACGGCGGCCAGCACGGCAACCAGGCGTCGGCAGGGCACGGTCGCACCTCCTGGGGTCGGGGAGTCGATCGTAGCCGACCCCCGTCCCGGGGGTGTGCGAACCTGTCCGGCATGCACGACGAGCGCGGGCCGGTCCGGCCGACCGGCGAGGTGGTCGCCGGCGGCGCGCCCGTGCCCGCCGCCGACCTCGAGGCGCTCGGCATCCTCCACGCCGACCTCGACTCGTTCTACGCCAGCGTCGAGGTGCTGAAGGACCCCGGCCTCGCCGGCCGGCCGCTGCTGGTCGGCGGGATCGGCTCGCGGGGGGTGGTGACCTCCGCCTCCTATGAGGCGCGGGCGTACGGCTGCCGCAACGCCATGCCGATGGCACGCGCCCGTGGCCTCTGCCCGCAGGCGGTCGCGCTGCCGCCGGACTTCGCCGCCTACCGGCGCTACTCCAGGCAGGTGTCGCGCATCTTCCACGACGCCACTCCGCTGGTGGAGCCGCTCTCCCTCGACGAGGCGTTCCTCGACGTGGCCGGGGTCCGGCGCCTGTTCGGCGACGCGGTGTCGATCGCCCGGCTGCTGCGGGCGCGCGTGGCCGGCGAGCTCGGCCTGCCGCTCACCGTCGGGGTGGCCGCCAACAAGTTCCTCGCCAAGCTGGCCTCCACCCGCGGCAAGCCGGACGGCCTGCTGGTCGTCCCGCCGAGCCGCAGCCTCGACTTCCTCCACCCGTTGCCGGTCGCCGCGCTCTGGGGCGCCGGCCAGGCCACCATCGCGGTGCTGGCCCGCTACGGCCTGCGCACCGTCGGCGAGGTGGCGCGCACGCCCAGGGCCACCCTGGAGGCCGCGCTCGGCGCGGTCGCCGGTGCCCAGCTCCACGAGCTGGCCTGGGCGCGCGACCCGCGCCCGGTGGAGCCGTACGAGGCGGCCAAGTCGATCGGCTCCGAGGAGACCTTCGCCCACGACATCGACGACCCGGAGGCGCTCGCGCGGGAGGTGCTGCGCTGCGCCACCCGGGTCGGCCGGCGGCTGCGCGAGTCCGGCCTCGCCGGCCGCACCGTCACCCTCAAGCTGCGCTACGCCGACTTCAAGACGATCACCCGCGCCCGCACCCTCCCCGACCCGACCGACGTGGACGCCGAGATCCACCGCGTCGCCGCGGAGCTGCTGCGGCGTCTGCGACTCGGCCGGGTGCCGGTGCGCCTGGTCGGCGTGACCGTCTCCAACCTGAGCGACGCGACCGCGCCGACGCAGCTCCGCTTCGGCCCGGAGCGGCCCGGCTGGGAGGCGGCCGTGCGCGCCGCCGACGCGGTGCGCGCCCGCTTCGGGGACGGCGCCCTCGACCTCGCCTCGCTCGCCGAGGCGCCCGACGAGGCGTTCCGGGAGGCCCGCGACGCCCCGAGGGTCCGCCGCGAGCGGCTCGACCCCGCACCCGACGAGGGCTGACTGGCGCTACGCTGGCGCCCCCCGTTCCCGCTAGCTGGCCTTAAAAGCTCCGAAGGAGCGACGGAGCGACGGGCGAGGCCAGCTGGTGTAGGCGGCGGCCGGCCACCGACGTTTCAACAAGGGAGGCAGCGCATGCCCGACAGGGTCCTCTATCAGGTCGAGGACCGGGTTGCGACGGTCACGATGTCCCGGCCCGAGAAGCTCAACGCCATGGACCGTCAGACGTTCGACGAGCTGCGGCGCGCCGCCCTCAGGGCCGCCGAGGACCCGGAGGTCGGCGCGGTCGTGGTCACCGGGGCCGGCCGCGCCTTCTCCGCTGGGCTCGACCTGGCCGAGTTCGCCGCCATGGCCGAGGTCGACCACGCCGAGCAGGTGATCGGCGAGCTGCAGCGCGCCATCGGCGCCTTCGACCTGCTGCCGAAGCCGGTGGTCGCGGCCGTCAACGGCCTGGCGGTCGGTGGCGGCCTGCAGCTCGCGATCGCCTGCGACCTGCGCCTGGCCGCCGCCTCGGCCCAGTTCGCCAGCTGGGAGATGCGCTGGGCGATCGTGCCCGACCTCGGCGGCACCGAGCGCCTGCCGCGCCTGATCGGGCTCGGCAGGGCCAAGGAGCTGGTCTTCACCGGCCGCCAGGTCGGCGCGGCGGAGGCCGAGCACATCGGTCTGGTCAACCGCGTCGTGCCCGACGCCGACCTGGCCCTGGCCGCCAAGGAGCTGGCAGCCGGCCTGGCCAGCGGCCCCACCCTGGCGCTCGGCATGGCGAAGCAGTTGCTCAACGAGTCGTTCGACCGCGGCGTCAGCGAGGGTCTCGGCGCCGCCCGCCGGGCGCAGCGCCTCACCCTGGCCTCGGCGGATCACCGCGAGGCGCGCGCCGCCTTCGCGGAGCGGCGGCCGCCCCGCTTCAGCGGCAGCTAAGAAGCGCGCCAAACCGGTGCCGTCACTGTTGTTGGTGCCCCCACACCCCGGGTACACTCGCATTCGTCACCAACGGCCACGTCCCGGACGGAGCGTTGCGATGCCCCTGTCCGATCACGAGCAGCGCATCCTGGCCGAGATCGAGCGGCGCCTGCTCGAAGAGGATCCAAAGTTCGCCCACCACGTGGGCTCGACCTTCCAGGCGCACCTTTCGCGGCGCCTGAAGCTCGCCGCCCTCGCGTTCGTGGTGGGTCTCGTCGTGCTGGTTGCGGGGTTCGCCAAGAACGTCGGCCTCGGCGTCGCCGGGTTCGTGATCATGCTGGTGGCGATCTTCGAGTTCGTGCGCACGCTGCGGCGCCGGGCCTCGGTGGAGCGCCCGGCCCCGGCCAAGGCGGCACCTGAGGCGCCCTCCTCGTCGCGGCCGTCGTCGCCGTCCCGCGGCATCGAGTCGTGGTGGGGCAAGATGACCGAGCGCTGGCGCCAGCGCTGGGACGAGCGCGGCGGTCCACCGCCCCCCTGACCCGAAATCCTCGCGCCCCGCCCCGCCCTCGCCGGCGGGGCGCTGGCGCTTCCTGGCCCGTGGCTCAGCGGTGCAGCGCCGGGACCTTCTTCTTCTCACTCGGCGCGCCGCCGTTCTGCCGGCCAGGGAGGGGCACCACCAGGTGCGGGGCGATCAGGCTGCGCGGGCTGAGCACGGCCGCGACCCGGCGCCTCCAGCCGAGGCGGGCGGCCAGGCTGGCGCGGGCGGCCCGGGCGCGCCGGCGCGCCCGGTGGGCCTCCCGCTCGCCGGTGCCGTCGGCGGCGTACTCGGCCGTCACGTACAGCTCGGTCAGCTCGTCCAGCGGCTCGGCGGCGGCCTCGTACTCGGCCGCCAGCCGGGCCGCGTAGGCGTGCGGGGTCTCGGCCGGACGGCGGCCGATGCCGGCATCGCCCGCCCAGGCGGCCACCTCCCGGTAGGCCTCTGCCACCGCGTCGCGCGGGCGGGTCCGCGTCCGCCGCCGGGCCAGCAGGTTCCGGGCCGCCTTCACCAGCGGCACGGCGGCCACCAGCACGACCAGGGCGAGCGGGACCAGCACCAGCGGCCGCCGCAGCAGCCCGCGGGCGCGCGCGCGGGTTCCCAGCGCCGGGTTGAGCGCCGGGTCCGGGAGCTCGCGCTGCCTGGACAGGGTCGACGAGGTCGCGCCGGTGGCCCCGGGCTGCTGCCCCACCGCGGTGGTCGGCGGGGTGGTCAGGACCGGCGCCTGGACCGGGACCTGGGAGTAGGCGGGGACGTCGACCTGGTCGGGCCGCGGGGTGGGCTCGAAGCGCACCCAGCCGACGTCGTTGAACCAGATCTCCGGCCAGGCGTGGGCGTCGCGGGTGGTGACCTCGAAGCGGTCGCCGACGCGCCGGCCGGAGGTGAAGCCGATCGCCACCCGGGCCGGCAGGTGCACCGCGCGGGCCATCACCGCCATGGCGGAGGCGAACTGCTCGCAGTAGCCCCGCCGGACCGAGAACAGGAAGCGGGTGAGCTGGTCGCTGCCGCTGGACAGCGACTCGACGTTGAGGTCGTAGGTGAACTGGTCGGAGCGGAGGTAGCGCTGCAGGGCGAGGGCCTTCTGGTAGGCCGTCGGGGCGCTGCGGGTGAGGTCCTCCGCCTGCCGCACCACGCGCGGGTCGACGCCCTCGATCTGCAGGTAGCCCTCGCCCGGCTCCTGGGAGTAGTCCTGGTCGCGGAAGAGGTCCTCCGGCTGCGGCTGCGGGATGGCGGAGACCACCTCGTAGCTGAAGCCCCGGCGGAAGCGGTTCTTGGTCGCCAGCCCGCGGTTGGCCGTGTTCTGGTAGATGCGCCGGCCGGCGTCGACGCTGACCGGCGCAGCGGCGGCCGGCAGGAACGCGCCACTGCCGCTGCCGGCGAGCTGGTCGATCTCGTAGCGCTGGGTGAGCCTGGCGATGCGCGCGTTGCGCGACAGGTCGAGAGGTGACTGGCCGGGGCTGAACGGGACCAGGTCCTCCAGGCGGCTGGACGGGTACCACCTGGTCCCGTCGAAGCGGTCGACCGTCAGCAGGCGCCAGTAGTCGCCGGTGGCGGCCTCCACGGTGAACATGCGCGACTCGCGCACGGCGCGCAGGCGGGTGCGCAGGGAGACGAACGGGTTGATCGACACCGGCGCGTCCGAGGCGACGCCGGTGCGGTAGTCCAGCAACGGCGCCCGGTTGTAGCCCGGCAGCAGCCAGGGGAGGAACAGGCCGGCCGCGCAGGCCGCCACCGCCAGCCAGCGCCCGATGTTGGCGGCCGGGGTGGAGGGCAGGCGCCAGCCCGACGCCGGCCGGGAGCGGGTGTTGGACACCCAGCGGCCCCAGGTGGTCAGCCGCGCCCGGCCCTCGGTCAGCAGCACGCCGGCGGTGCCCAGCAGGAACCACAGCGCGTACCAGCCCGGGCTGGTGTTGCGCACGATCGCCGGGAAGACGAACAGCCCGAGCGCGGGCACGACCGCGAGCAGCGGCTGCCTGGCGCGGAAGGTGAGCCCGTCCGCCGAGGTCGCCACCGCCCACGCCCCGGCGCAGGTGATCAGCAGGAACTCGCGGGTGACCTCGACCGGGGCCGCCTGGTCGACCACCCCGCGCAGCGCCACCCGTGCCGCGTCGGCCATGGCCCGCAGCGTGCCCGGGGTCGGCACCACCAGCCACAGGGTGCGGGGGAACAGCAGGATCCCGGCGACCACCACGAAGCCGGCGGCCATGGCCGCGAGCGAGAGGAGCTGGCCGGCGCCGGCGCGGCGCAGCAGGGCCGCGAGGCCGACCGCCGACAGCATGGTCAGCCACGTCGGCAGCCACCAGGCGTTGCCCGCGTAGAGCCGGCCGACCGACAGCGAGGCGCCGGTCAGGAGGCCGACGAGGGCGATCGTCTGCGCGACGTCGGTGTTGCGCGCCCCAGCGGAGCGGTCAGGCGTTGCCATTGATCTTCCAGTCGGTCGGTGCGGTTCAACGCGGCGGTGCGCCAGCCGGCGCGTTCCAGCATCGTGGCCGCGCCGGCAGCCCGGGCGTCGCCGGCGGCCAGGTCGCGGGCTGCCAGCCCCAGCCAGGTGTCGGCCCTGACGAGCAGGGCGAGCGCGCCCCCGAAGCCGAGCCGGGCGCGCGCGAGCACCGAGGCCTCCTCCGGGTCGGGGACGGTGAGGACCGCCAGCATCAGCCCCTCGCCGGAGAGGCGGGCCAGCTGGTTGGCGAGCGGCACCAGCGACTCGCCGCGGCTCGGGCCGACGGTGGCGAGGAAGTCGAGCAGGGGAGCGGCCTGGTCGCTGCCGGTGGGCGGCTGGACGCGCTCGCCGCTGTCGGTCACCAGGGCGAGCTCGTAGCCGGAGCGCGCCAGGCGCACCACCATCGAGGCGGTCGCCGAGATGGTCCGCTCGAGCGAGGAGTGCTCGCCGTGGCCGTTGTGGGCGTGGCGGCGCAGGTCGACGGCGAGCAGGGCGCGCGCCCGCCAGGGCTGCTCCTCCTGCCTGATCATCAGCTGGCCTCGCTTGGCCGACGAGCGCCAGTGCACCTTGCGCAGGTCGTCGCCGTCGCGGTATTCGCGGGTGGTGTAGAACTCGTCGCCGCGGGTGAACAGGCGGCGCACCCGCGCCGCGGAGGCGCTGGCGAAGTCGCCGCCCATCCCTGGCGCCGACAGCCCCTCGACCTTCGGGTGGACGATCACCTCGGAGGTGCCCGCCACCTTGGAGGTGACCTGCGCCAGCCCGAACGGGTCGAGCAGCCGCACCGACAGCGGGCCGATGGTGTAGCGGCCACGGCTCATCGCGGTCAGCTCGTAGTGCAGCGTCTCGCGGTCGCCGCCGGCGATGCCGGGCACCACGAAGCGGGCGGCCGGCCCGAACTGGTAGGGGAGCTGGTCCTCGAGCAGCAGCACGCCGGTCTCGAAGCGGGACGGGTTCTGCAGCCGCACCGTCGCGGCGATGCGGCTGCCGACGCTGGCCCGCAGCGGCCGCACCGTGCGGACGCAGGCCAGCCGGTAGCGGCCGAAGCGCACCACAAGCCACGCCCCGAGCGGCAGCACCAGCGCGGCGACGGCGAGCATGAACAGCTCGGGCACGCCGGTGAGCACGCCGGTGAGCCACAGCCCGACGGCGGCGGCACCGAACCCGAACGCCCTCGGGGTGAAGGTTCGCCAGCCCACGGGTGCTATCCCTCGCCGCGGCCGCGGATCGGGATCGGGACCGACTCGAGCAGCTCGGCGAGCACGTCGCCGGTGTCGCGGCCGACCATCTGCGCCTCGGGCGCGAGGATCAGGCGGTGGGCGAGGACGGGCAGGACCAGCGGCTTGATGTCGTCGGGGATGACGTAGTCGCGGCCGGTGACCGCCGCGGCGGCCCTGGCGGCCCTGAGCAGCGCCAGGGCCGCCCTCGGGCTGGCCCCGAGGGCGAGGTCGCCGTGGTCGCGGCTGGCCCGCATCAGGTCGACGATGTAGCGCTTCAGGCTCGCGGCCACGTGCACGGTGCGGCAGCTCTCGATCATCCCGGCGATGGTGGGGGCGTCGGCCACCGGCGAGATGTCGTTGAGCGAGGAGGTCTGGCCGTGGGTCTCGAGGATCTCGATCTCCGAGTCCCTGGTCGGGTAGCCGATCTCGAGCTGCAGCATGAAGCGGTCGCGCTGGGCCTCGGGCAGGGGATAGGTGCCCTCGTGCTCGATCGGGTTCTGGGTGGCGACCACCATGAACGGCACGCCCAGCTGGTAGGTCACCCCGTCCATGGTGACCTGGCGCTCCTCCATCGACTCGAGCAGGGCGGCCTGGGTCTTGGGGGAGGCCCGGTTGATCTCGTCGCCGAGCACGATGTTGGCGAAGATCGCGCCGGGCTTGAACTCGAAGTCGCCCCGCTCCTGGTTGTAGACGCTGACGCCGGTGACGTCGGACGGCAGCAGGTCGGGGGTGAACTGGATGCGCCGGACCGAGCAGTCGATCGAGCGCGCCAGCGCCTTGGCCAGCATGGTCTTGCCCACACCGGGCACGTCTTCGATCAGGACGTGGCCCTCGGCCAACAGCGCGATCAGGGCGAGCCGGACCACCTCGGGCTTGCCTTCGATCACGCGCTCGATGTTCGCCCGGATGCGGTCGAAGGCGTTGGCGACGTCCTCCATGCCGCCCGTGTCGGGGCGCGTCGTTGCCACCCAAGGCTCCTTTCGTCCTTTATCACTGGGCTCGATTGTAGGGGCGCGGCGCCGGCTGCGGGCAGGCTCCGCGGCCAGCGGGAGCCAGCCGCCTTTAAGGATCGCGTGAGGAAAGTTCGCGCGCGGCGCGAACCGGCCCCCTGGCGACGCCGGAGCCGTCACCACTGTCGCGATTCGCCGCCGAGCCTCCGGTCGCCCTACCTGCGGGGCAGTCGTCCGATATCCTTCCCCATGGCCATGCCTTCCGCACCCGAGACCCGTGCCAAGCTGCTCGCCGCCGCCCGGCAGGCCTTCGCCGACCTGGGCTACGGCAAGGCAAGGGTGGAGGACATCGTCGCCCGCGCCGGCGTCGGGCACGGCACCTTCTACGCCTACTTCCCCAACAAGCGGGCCGCCCTGGCCGCCCTCATCCACGACAACGCCGCCACCATCGTCGACCTCGCCAGCCAGCCCTGGGGGTCGGGGGGGCACTCCCACACCCCCGCGGAGGACCAGGTGCGGGCCATCCTGGTGCAGGTCCTCGGCGGGCTGGCCGACCTGTACGACGCGGACGCCGACCTGGTCGCCCTGTGGAGCGAGGCGTCCATGCGCGACCCCGAGCTGGGCCGCGTCCTCGACGACGTGCGGCGCCAGTTCGTCGAGCGCATCGCCCGCAACATCGAGCGCGCCGCCGCCCACGGCCTCACCCGCGAGGTGGACACCCACACCGCGGCGACCGCCCTGGCCGCCATGGCCGAGCAGACCCTGTTCCTGCGCTCGGTGCGCAAGGAGCCGCTCGACCGCGACACCACCGTCCAGACGCTCGCCGACCTCTGGTACCACGCCCTGTACCGGCCGGAGCCGGGCAAGCCGGACGCCGCTCGCCGCCAGCGGTAACGCTCCCGCGGCCCGCCGCTCAAGCCAATTCGAGCTATGAGTCGCCCTCCGGCTGTTCGTCGCGGTACGGTTGCGCCAGTTCGAGCGGTCGTGCCACCACGGCCGGTGGAGCGGGTGCGCGTCGAACAGCGAAGGGAGGGGGGCGTGCCGGGCAACGACGCCGACGGTGCGCCGGACGTCGAGGACCTGCTGCGGCGCATCGTCGCCGGCGCGGCCGGGCTGACCGGCGCCCGCGACGGGCTCGTCTGGCTGGTCGAGGACGAGGGCGCGCGGCTGGTGGTGCGCTGCGGCACGGGCCGCTTCGGCGCCGACGTCGGCCGCGCCGCACGCGCCGGTGCGGGGCTGGCCGGCGTCGTCTGGGAGCGGGGCGAGCCGCTCGCGGTCGACGGCGAGCCTGGCGAGGGGGACCGGCCGGAGGAACGGGCCGCCATGGCGGTGCCGCTGCGCTCGGCGGAGGCGGTCGTCGGCGTGCTCGGCCTCGGCGCCGGGCCGGGCCGGCGCTTCGGCCCCTCCGAGCTGGCGCTGGCGGCGGCGCTCGGCGAGCTGGCCGGCGCGGCGGTCGACCACGCACTGCGGGCGACGGCCGCGCACCGCCGGCTCCTCAGGCAGGCGACCACCGAGGCGTGGCTGCGCGCCAACGAGCTGCGCTACCGCACGCTGATCGAGCAGATCGACGCGGTCACCTACTCGGAGGCCTACGCCCTCGGCGGCGCCCAGATGATGTACGTGAGCCCCCAGGTGCAGGAGAAGCTCGGCTACAGCCAGGACGAGGTCGGCCAGCCTGGCTTCTGGAAGTCCCTGGTGCACCCGGACGACCGCGACCGCGTGCTCGCCGAGGACGCGCGGGTCGAGCACAGCGGCGTCCCGTGGCGCATGGAGTACCGCCTGGTGAGCCGCGACGGGCGGGTCCTCTGGATTCGCGACCACGCCGTGCTGGTCCGCGACGGCGAGGGCCGGCCCAACTTCTGGCAGGGCCTCTGGGTCGACATCACCGACGAGAAGGCGGCCGAGCAGGCCATGCGCGAGGCGCTGCAGCTCGAACGCGACGCCACGCAACGGCTGCGAGCGGTCGACGAGATGAAGAACACCTTCCTCGACGCGGTCTCCCACGAGCTGCGCACGCCGCTCGCCTCGGTCATCGGGATCGCCCTGACCTTGCAGCGGGCGCGCGCCAGCCTGGCCCCGGGCGACGCCGACCTGCTGGTCGACCGGCTGGTGTTCAGCGCCACCAAGCTCGACCGGCTGCTCTCCGACCTGCTCGACCTGGACCGGCTGAGCCGCGGCATCGTCGCCCCGAAGCTGCGCCGCACCGACGTGGCCGCGCTGGTGTCGCGCGTCGCCGAGGAGTGGAAACAGGACAGCGGCCGCCGCCTCGGCCTGCACCTGGACCCGGTGGTGGCCCGCGTCGACCCCGTCAAGGTCGAGCGCATCGTGGAGAACCTGCTGGCCAACGCGGCCAGGCACACCAGCGAGGGCACGCCGGTCTGGGTCAAGGTGACGCGCCACCGCGGCGACGTGCTGATCGCGGTCGACGACGCCGGCACGGGCGTGCCGGAGGAGCTGCGCACCGTCCTGTTCGAGCCCTTCCGGCAGGGTCCCAACGCCCCCGGCCACGCGCCGGGGGTCGGCATCGGGCTCTCCCTGGTGGCCCGCTTCGCCGAGCTGCACGACGGCCGCGCCTGGGTGGAGGAGCGGCCCGGCGGCGGCTCGTCGTTCCGCGTGATGCTGCCCGACCCGCCGGCTCCCGCCGGCGAGCCCGAGGCCGTGTTCGAGCCGTCGGAGCGCTACCGCATCCCCTGGGGCATCACCGTGCTCGACTCCCTGGAGAGCACCGCGCGCCAGGAGCCGCCGGAGGCGGCCGAACCGGCCGAGCGGCCGGCGCCACGGGGCGACAACGGCGGGAACACGAGGTAAACCGCACCCTTGCGCCGAGTGCCGCTGGCTATACTCATGGCCAGTGCGGTCCGTCGTCGGCGACCCCTGGGAGCGGCCAATGGAGCGAGCACTGGTGCTGAACGCCTCGTACCAGCCGATCTGCGTCGTGCCGGTGCGTCGGGCGGTCGTGCTCGTCCTGAAGGAGAAAGCGGACGTCCTGGTGCCGCGGGACGCCCTGGTGCGCGGCGCCACCATCGCCATCCAGGCGCCGAGCGTGATCCGGCTGCGCTACGTGGTGAAGGTGCCCTTCCGGGCACGGGCCGGGCTGTCGCGCCGGGCCGTGTTCGTCCGCGACGACCACACGTGCCAGTACTGCGGCGCCCGGGCCGAGAACGTCGACCACGTCGTCCCGCGCTCGCGCGGCGGCCTGCACGTCTGGGAGAACGTGGTGGCCGCCTGCCGGCGCTGCAACAGCCGCAAGGAGGACCGCCTGCCGCACGAGGTCGGCTTCCGGCTGCGGCGCGAGCCACGCGCGCCCAAGGAGACCCTCTGGATCGTGATCGCCGTCGGCCAGATCGACCCTGGCTGGGTCCCCTATCTCGGCGTCGAGCCGGGCGCGGCGGTACCCGCCTGAGGCGCGCCGGCGGCTCGAGGATGGTGAGCGGTCGCCCACGGGCGGGCCGGCCTGGTGTACCAAGGAGGTCACAGAAAGCGCGGCGGTGCCTCGGTGAGCGAAGGGGGGCGACCCGATGGCGAGCGAAGCGACCGGCGGCGTGAGCCGCCTCGCCGGGGCTGCCCGGGCGGCCGGCGCGCGGCTCCGGGGCCCGCTGCTGCTGCTCCTCCCGGTGGCCGCCGGCGCGCTCGGCGCCGTGCTGGCCGTCACCCTGGTCGCCCGCCAGGACGCCCGCATCGGGCCGGCCTCGGTGCGCCTGTCCGTGCGGCCGGCCCTGAGCGGCTCCAGCCGGCTGGCGGTGCCGCCGTTCGGCTCGGTGTCGGCCCGCACCCACCACGGGCCGCTGCAGTTCCGCGCGACCCTCGACGACGTCGACGTTGCCCAGCTCAACCGCGCGCTCAACGAGGACGACGAGGTGGCCGGAGGGCTGCGCCGCAAGAGCCTGAACGCCGCGCTGGCGCCGCTCGAGCGCGACGCGCGCGAGGCCGCCAGGGAGTTCCTGCTGCGGGTCACCGCGGTGGGCCTCCTCGGCGGGCTGGCCGGGGTGCTGCTGTTCGCCCGGCGCGACGCGCGGCGCCTGGCCGGCGCGGCCGTCGGCGGCGCCGTCGCCACCGCCGTGCTGCTGGTCCCGTCGGTGGCCACCTACGACATCAGCGCCTTCAGGGCGCCGCGCTACGAGGGCGCGGTCGAGTACGCGCCGGTGCTGGTCGGCGACGTCCGCACCGGCCTGGACCGCCTGCAGACGCTGCGCGACGAGATCGCCCGCATCACCGCCAACCTCAACCGCGCCTACGCCGCGCTCGGCCGGCCGGTGCCGCCGGTCGAAGGGAGCACCGTGCGCGTGCTGCACGTCGCCGACGTGCACCTCAACCCGGCCGGCTTCGACCTCGCCCGGCAGCTGGCCGACAAGTTCGAGGTGGCCGCGGTGGTCGACAGCGGCGACATGGGCACCTGGGGCCTGCCGCCGGAGCGGGGCATCACCCGCCGGGTGCGCGACTTCCGCGTGCCCTACCTGTTCGTCAAGGGCAACCACGACAACTCCGCCATGGTCGCCGCGGTGGCGGCCAACCCCAACGCGCGCGTGCTGGACGACTCGACCACCACGGTGCGGGGCATCCGCTTCCACGGCGTCCCCGACCCGGTGTTCTCGCCCGGGCAGGGTTACCGCGTCAAGGAGTTCCAGCGGCTCAAGGAGCGGCGCAGCGCCGACGTCGCCACCGAGCTCGACGGGCTGGTGCAGCGCCCCGACGTGCTGCTGGTGCACGACCCGGCGCTGGCCAGGTACGCGCTCGGCAACGTGGCCACGGTGCTCGAGGGCCACCTGCACAGCTTCGGCACGCAGGTGGTCAACGGCACCCGCGAGCTGCGCACCGGGACCGTCGGCGGCGCCGGGCCCGACGGCCTGCGCGCCAAGCAGCCGGTGCCGTACACCGCCGAGGTCCTCTACTTCGACCCGGCGACGCGCCGGCCGGTGGCGGTCGACCGCATCACCGTCGGCGCGCTGGAGTCGTCCTTCTCGGTCGACCGCGAGCTGCTCGACGAGGGTTCCACCGCCTTCGTCCCCAACCCGGTCGAGGTGCCGACCGAGCTGCTCCCGGCCCCCCAGCCCGACGAGGTCCGGGGCCAGCCGCCCGGGGTCGCCGCCCGCCGCCCGCGCGCCGCCTGAGCGCGCTCCCGGCCCTCCACTTCCCTCCACCCGCACCACGCCCGAGCCGGCCGCCGGCGCGCTGAGCAGCGCGATTCCTGCCATCACCCGGCCACTCCGGCGGCCTCCGGGCACCCCCGCGCAGGTTCGGCCGCTGCCAAGCACATCTCATGATCGTCCCTGCTCAGAGGCCATTTTCTGAGCAACATGGGAGAAACAATCTCGTTGACCGAGGGTAGGCGGTGGAGTAAAGTGGCGGCCGGTGGAGGAAGACGGTGGGAAGGGGCCCGGGGCAGGTGTTCATTGGCACCTATGACCATTCCCTCGATCCCAAGGGCCGCGTCATCCTCCCGCGCAAGTTCCGTGACGAGCTGGGACAGGACATGGTCTTCACCAAGGGCATCGAGCGCTGCCTCTACGTCTTCCCGCTGGCGGAGTTCCAGTCCTTCGCCGACAAGCTGCGCAGCCTGCCCCTGACCGAGCGTCCCAGCCGCGACTTCGTGCGCATCTTCGTCGCCGGCGCCAGCCAGGAGAGCGCCGACGCCCAGGGCCGCGTGGTGATCCCGCAGCCGCTGCGCGACTACGCCAGCCTCACCAAGGACGTCGTGGTGGTGGGCCAGCTCAGCCGCATCGAGATCTGGGACCGCGGCGAGTGGGAGCGCTACATGCCGCTCGCCCAGGCCGCCTACTCCGAGCAGGGCAACGCCGCCCACCTCGCCGAGCTGGGGATCTGATGGTGTCGACCAGCGCGCCCACGCACCAGCCGGTGATGCTCGCCCGCTGCGTCGAGCTGCTGCGCCCGCGCCCCCAGGGGGTCTGGGTGGACGCCACCCTCGGCCTCGGCGGCCACGCCGAGGCCCTGCTCGCCGCGAGCGAGCCCGCCGGCCGCGTGATCGGGCTGGACCGCGACCCGGCCGCTCTCGCCCGGGCCCGCGAGCGGCTCGCCAGCTTCGGCGAGCGCCTGGTCGCGGTGGCGGCCTCCTTCGCCGACCTCGGCCAGGTGGCCGAGGAGCTGGGCCTGGCCGCCGTCGACGGCGTCCTGTACGACCTCGGCGTCTCCTCGCTGCAGCTCGACGAGCCGGCACGCGGCTTCAGCTACCGCCACGACGCCGCGCTCGACATGCGCATGGACCCGAGCGGCGGGGTGAGCGCCGCCGACGTGGTCAACACCTACCCGCGCGCCGAGCTCGCGCGCGTGCTGCGCGAGTACGGCGAGGAGCGCTTCGCCGGCCGCATCGCCCGCTTCGTCGACGAGGCCCGCCGCCGCGCGCCGGTCCGCACCACCGGGGAGCTGGTGGAGCTGATCAAGGCGGCGGTGCCGGCGGCCGCGCGGCGCGGCGGCCCGCACCCGGCCAGGCGCACCTTCCAGGCCCTGCGCATCGAGGTCAACGGCGAGCTTGCCGCCCTGCGGGCCTCGCTGCCGCAGGCGATCGAGCTGCTCGCCCCCGGCGGGCGGGTGGTGGTGCTGAGCTACCACTCGCTCGAGGACCGCATCGTGAAGCAGACCTTCGCCGCGGCTGCCGGCCGCGCCCCGGCCGTGCCGGGGCCGCCGCTGCCGGTCGCGCCGCCGCCCGCACGGCTCGCGCTGCTCACGCGGCGGCCCGAGACGCCTGGCAGCGCCGAGGTGAGCGCCAACCCGCGCGCGGAGAGCGCCAAGCTGCGCGCCGCGGAGAAGCTCGCCGACCCGTCCGACACCGGTCCCGCCGCCTCGCGCCGGACCCAGACCCGCAGGGGGGCAGCATGAGCATGGCCGCAGGCCGCGCCGCATCGACCCGACCGGCGCCGCGGCAGCCCGTGGCCACGCCACGCCGGCTTCGCGCCGTCGTGCCGGTCGGACGGCGGCGGAGGCTGCCGTTCGTGCTGCTCACCCTCGCCCTCGCGGTGGCCGGGGTGCTCGCGCTGGTGACCCTCAACGTGACCGTGAGCCAGCAGGCGTTCGAGATCGCCCGGCTGTCGCGCGAGAACCGCGGGGCGGAGCGGCGCTACACGGTGCTCCAGGCCGACGTCGACCGGCTCAAGGCGCCCGGGCGCATCGCCCGGGTCGCAACCAGCCGCGGCATGGTCCCGGCGGGCAGGCCGCGGGTGGCGGCCTGGCCCGGCGGCCGGCCTGCCACCGGGTCCCGGGGGCAGGCGACTTCCCCCGCCGCCCCCGGGACCCGCCCGGGCGACGCCGCCTGGGCCGAGGACCCCTTCCCGCTCAAGCCGTACCTGGCCCAGCCATGACCGCGCGCTCGGGGGTCCCTTCCCCAACTTCCCCGACCCCCGAGCGCGCCTGACCAGATGAACGACCGGCACGACACCGGCTGAAACACCGGCTGAACAAAGAAGGTCCGGGGCAACCCGGGCGAGCAGATGGTCCGGAGGCCCCTTCCCTGGCTTCCGGGCGGACGGCGGGCCTGTCGCAAGGTCCGCGACCGGGCCGCGGCACCCGCCGCGGCCCGGTCGAGCAGTCTGAGTGGTCCGGGGGGTCTCCGGGTGGCGGCGACCGGCCGCGCATCCGCGCACCGAGGGGAGGGGGGAAGCCGATGGCGAGCGGACGGGGCTCCGCGCGTCGCCGCCGCCGCCGGCGGCGGCGCGGCCGCGGCCCGGGGCGCGGGGACGGCGGCAAGCGCCTGCTGGTGGTGCTCGGCGCCACCTTGCTGGCGTTCCTCGCCATCACCGGCCGGCTGGTGGTCCTCCAGGTGGTCGACGCCACCTCCCTCGACCAGGCGGCGGCCCGGCAGCGCCTGCGCACCATCGAGCTGCCCGCCGACCGTGGCCGCGTGTTCGACCGCAACGGCAACCACCTGGCCCTCTCGGTCGACGCGCGGGCCGTCTACGCGCAGCCGCGCCTGATCCGCGACCGCGAGGGCACCGCCCGCCGGCTCGCCCCGCTGCTGCCGCGGCCGCTGGGCGAGCTGCGCAAGCGGCTGAGCTCCCCGCTGCCCTGGGTGTACCTGGCCAGGCGCGTCCCCGCCGCCAGGGGCGACGCCGTGGCGCGGCTGAAGCTGCCGGGCATCGGCGTGCTCGGCGACACCGTGCGCAGCTACCCGTCCGGCGCGCTGGCCGCCCAGGTGCTCGGCTTCGTCGACGTCGACGGCAAGGGCCTGGCCGGCGTGGAGCTGCAGTACGACGGGCTGCTCCACGGCCGCTCCGGCCAGATCGTCCTGGAGCAGGACCCCAAGGGCCGTCCCATCCCCTCCGGGCAGCCCTCCAAGACGCGGCGGCCGGTGCCTGGCACCGACATCGTGCTCACCATCGACCAGTCGCTGCAGTACGAGGCCGAGCGGGCACTGGGCCAGGCGGTGCGCGCCAACCACGCCAAGGGCGGCTCGGTGGTGGTGGTCGCGCCGTCCAGCGGTGAGGTGCTCGCCATGGCCAACCTGCCCAGCTACGACCCCAACCGCTATGCCAAGGCGACCCGCGAGGCGCGCCGCAACCGCGCGGTCGAGGACGTGTTCGAGCCTGGCTCGACCAACAAGACCATCACCGCCGCGGCCGCCCTGGAGGCCGGCGTGGTCACCCCGGGCACCCAGCTCCGGGTGCCCGACTCGCTGAACCTCTGCCCCGGGGTGAAGACCTTCCACGACTCCCACCGGCACCCCATGGAGGTGCTGTCCTTCGCCGACGTGGTGGCGCAGTCCTCCAACGTCGGCACGATCAAGGTGGCCAGCAAGCTCGGCGCCGCACGCCTGGCAAAGGCCGAGCTGGACTTCGGCTACGGCCGGCGCACCGGCGTCGACCTGCCCGGCGAGTCGCCCGGGCTGGTCACTCCGGCGGCCGCGTGGCGCTGCACCGACCTCGGCGTCAACGCCATCGGCCAGGGGGTCGCCGTCACCGTGCTGCAGGCGGCCGAGGTCTACGCCGCCGTGGCCAACGGCGGCATGCTGGTGCCGCCGTCGCTGCTCAAGGGCACGGTCGACGCGGGCGGCCGCTTCCAGCCGGCGCAGCGCCGCCCGGCCCGCCGGGTCGTGTCCGAGCGCACCAGCCGCACCCTGACGGGCATCCTCCAGGGCGTGGTCACCGGGCGCGGCACCGGCACCGAGGCCGCCCTCGGCGACTGGTCGGTGGCGGGCAAGACGGGCACGGCGCGCAAGCCGAACCCGCACGGCCGCGGCTACCTTCCCGGCGCCTACATGGCCAGCTTCATCGGCTTCGCCCCGGCGGAGCACCCGGCCGTGGTGGTCGCGGTCGTGCTCGACCAGCCCACCCCGATCTTCGGTGGGGTGGTGGCCGCGCCCGTCTTCGGCCAGGTCGCCCGCTACGCCCTGACCCGGCTGCGGGTGCCGCCGACCATCCCGGCGCGGGCGGGTCCGCAACCGTGAGGTCTCCTTCCGGTATCGCCTCGGCGCCGCCGACCTGCTCCATGGCACGCCGGCGCAGCGCGGGTGCTAGGCTTTCGCGGGCCGTCGCCCTGGTGGCGGCCGCACGGCCACGGGCCCGGCCTTCCCGCAGCCGGTCGCCCGCCCTCCGACGCGGGTACGGACGTTCATGACCTTGACGGCCAGGCGCGTCCCGCTCGGTTCGCTCGCCGCCGCCATCGGCTCGGGCGTCCGGGACGGCGGCGAGGTCCACGTCACCGACGTCGTGCTCGACACCCGCGCGGTCTCCCCCGGAGCGCTGTTCTGCTGCGTGCCCGGCGCCAAGCTGGACGGTCACGACCTGGCGGGCAGCGCGCTCGAGGCGGGCGCGGCCGCCCTGGTGGTCGAGCGCCCGCTCGACCTGCCGGCGCCGCAGCTCGTGGTCGGCTCGGTCCGGGCCGCGCTGGCGCCGCTCGCCGAGGCCTTCTGGGGCAGCCCCTCGCGCCGCTTCGACCTGGTCGGGGTCACCGGCACCAACGGCAAGACCACCACCACCTTCATGCTGGAGGCGATCTTCCGCGCCGCCGGGCGCACACCGGGGGTGATCGGCACCGTGGAGGTGCGCATCGGCGAGGCGCGCCGGCCGGTCGCCCACACCACCCCGGAAGCCCCCGACCTGCAACGCCTGCTCGCCGAGATGGCCGACAGCGGCGTCGAGGCCGCGGCCATGGAGGTGTCCAGCCACGGCCTCGCGCTCGGCCGGGTCGACCGCACCTGGTTCCGGGCGGCCGTGTTCACCAACCTGACCCAGGACCACCTCGACTTCCACGCCGACCTCGAGGACTACTACCAGTCCAAGCGCAAGCTGTTCACCCGCCCGTTCACCGGCCTGGGCGTGGTCAACGCCGACGACCCCTACGGGCGCCGCCTCGCCGGACCGGACGCCGAGGTCCCGGTGGTCACCACCGGCACGGGCCCGGCGGCGGCGTGGCGGGCGTCGGTGGTGGAGGCGACCCTGGCGGGCACCAGCTTCCGCCTGGACAGCCCCGCCGGCCCGGCCGCCGTGCGGCTGCGCCTGGCCGGCCAGTTCAACGTCGCCAACGCGCTCGGCGCCCTGGCGGCGGCCGACGCCGTCGGCATCGACCTGGCCACCGCCGTCGCGGGCCTGGAGTCGCTCGCCGGGGTGCCCGGCCGTTTCGAGCGGGTCGACCTGGGCCAGCCGTTCACCGTGCTGGTCGACTACGCCCACACGCCCGACTCCCTCGACAACGTGCTGCGGGCCGCCCGCGCGGTGAGCGAGAAGCGGGTGATCGTGGTGTTCGGCTGCGGCGGCGACCGCGACCGGGCCAAGCGGCCGCTGATGGGCGCGATCGCCGGACGCCTGGCGGACCTGGTGGTGGTCACCTCCGACAACCCGCGCTCAGAGGAGCCCGGCGCGATCGTGGAGGCGATCGTCGCCGGGGTGCGCCGCAGCGCCGAGCCGGACGCCTGGTGGGCGACGGTCGACCGCCGCGCCGCCATCGCCGAGGCGCTGGCGGCCGCCGGTCCGGGCGACACGGTGGTGATCGCCGGCAAGGGTCACGAGCAGGGCCAGGAGTTCGCCGACGGGCGCAAGGTGCCGTTCGACGACCGGCTGGTGGCCGCCGACGAGCTGGCCCGCCTCTTCGAGCGGAGCGGTGGCTCGTGATCCCGCTCACGCTCGGCGAGGTCGCGCGCGCCGCCGGCGGGGCGCTGCTCGACGCCGACCCCGCCGTCACCGCCGGCGCGGTGGTGGCCGACTCCCGCCAGGTGACCCGCGGTGCGCTGTTCGTGGCGCTGCCCGGCAGCCGCGCCGACGGCGCCAGCTTCGCGCCGGCCGCGCTCGCCGCCGGCGCCGCCGCCGTGCTCGCCCGGCGCGGCGCGGTCGCGGCCGGGGCCCGCGTCGAGGTCGGCGACCCGCTCGCCGGCCTCGCCGGCGTGGCCGCCGAGCTGCGCGCCCGCTCGAGCGCCCGGGTGGTCGGCATCACCGGCTCGGTCGGCAAGACCACCACCAAGGACCTGCTCGCCGCGGTGCTGGCCACGCGCCTGCGCACCGTGGCGAACGCGGCCTCGTTCAACAACGAGCTGGGCCTGCCGCTCACCCTCGCCCGGCTGGAGCCGGACACCGAGGCGCTGGTGGTGGAGCTTGGCGCGCGCGGCCCCGGCCACATCGCCACGCTGGCGCGCCTCGCCCGGCCCGAGGTCGGCGTCGTCCTCAACGTCGGCGAGGCCCACATCGGCGTGTTCGGCTCCCGCCAGGCCATCGCCAAGGCCAAGGCGGAGCTGGTCGAGGCCCTGCCCGACGACGGCGTGGCGGTGCTCGCCGCCGACGACCCGCTGGTGGCCGCGATGGCCGAGCGGACCGCCGCGCGGGCGGTCGGCTTCGGCTTCGGCATGGGGTCTGACATAGGCGCCGAAGAGGTCGAGCTGGACGAGGCGGGCCGGGCGCGCTTCCGCCTGCGCACCCCGGCCGGCGCCGCCGCGGTGGCGCTGCCGGCGATGGGCGAGCACCTGGTGGCGAACGCGCTCGCGGCGGCCGCGGCGGCTTGGGTCATGGGCCTCGGCCCCGAGGAGATCGCCGCCGGCCTGGCCGGCGCCCGCCTGTCGCCCATGCGCATGCAGGTGGAGCGCCGAGCGGACGGGATCACGGTGATCAACGACGCCTACAACGCCAACCCGACCTCGATGGCGGCGGCGCTCAAGGCGCTGGCCGCCGCAGGGCGCGGCGGCGGCCGCACCGTGGCGGTGCTCGGGGAGATGGCCGAGCTGGGGGAGTCGGCCGCCGGCGAGCACGACCGCGTCGGCCGGCTGGCCGCCCGCCTCGGCATCGACCGGCTGGTCGGGGTCGGCGAGCTCGGCGAGGTGCTGGTCAGGGCGGCGCGCATGGAGGGCATGTGGCCGGAGGAGGCCACCGCGGTCGCCGACGCCGAGGCGGCCGTCGCCGCCGTCACCGCCGGGCTCGCCCCCGGCGACGTGGTCCTGGTCAAGGCGAGCCGGGTGGTCGCCCTCGACCGTGTCGCCGAACGCCTGCTCTCGCCAGAGGCCCCTCTGGGGGGGTCCGGGGGCCCCCGTCCCGCCTCGCCGGAGGAAGAGGCCTAGCCATGGTCGGCATCCTCGTCGCCGCGGCCGTCGCGCTCGCCGTCGGCCTGGTCGGCACCCCGCTGGCCATCCGCAGCTTCCGCCGGCACAACCTCGGCCAGCTCATCCAGGTCGACCTGCCCGACTCCCACCAGACCAAGCGCGGCACCCCGACCATGGGCGGGGCGGTGATGATCCTCGGCGCGGCGGCCGGCTACGGCGTCGCCCACATGCTGATCGACGTCCGCCTCACCGCGCAGGGCCTGCTGGTGATGATCACCATGGTCGCCCTCGGCGTGGTCGGCTTCGTCGACGACTACCTCAAGATCCGCAACCAGCGCAGCCTCGGCCTCACCAAGACGGCCAAGTTCACCGGGCAGGCGCTGGCCGCCATCGGCCTCGGCGTTGGCGCCTGGTACTGGGCGGACACCTTCCGCGGGATCTCCTTCATCCGCCCCCTGAGCGGCACCAGCCTGCCGCTGCTGCTGTTCCTGGTCTGGGTGTTCCTGATCGTCTCGGCCACCTCCAACGGGGTCAACCTGACCGACGGCATGGACGGGCTCGCCTCCGGCTCCACCGTGCTGGTGGTCAGCGCCTACGTGGTGATCGCCTTCTGGCAGTTCCGCCACTCCTGCCTGGCCC
>WNFU01000011.1_pt2 | contig 48614 bp, 40 predicted proteins | sample 5400121 | NCBI WGS metagenome assembly WNFU01 (sample SAMN13153360, study PRJNA577476) | soil metagenome | isolation source: 100 cm soil or saprolite under grassland replicate 1 | place: USA:California | collected 2016-06-15 | reverse complement strand
TTTGTCGTCGCTCAAGATGTTGGTCATGCTGGCGAGAGGGACCATAGCCCCTCCCGCCGCGTCAACGTCTTGAGCGCCTACTCCCTATGGCCGGTTTTGAGGTGTCGACCTATGGCCGGTTTTGGGTGTCGACCGAGGCTTCCTCGGGCGAACTGATCACATGGGGATGGTCGATCAAATAGGCGAAAATGACCGTCGTGTAACCGGCGAACAGTGGGCCTATCAAACCGAGAGCGGTCACCATTTCATCGAACAGGAAACCTCCTGCTACCCAGAAGCCAAGAATAGTTAGGAGTACGACGAAATGGGCCGAGCTTATGAAGAGACCAACACGAAGCCTGTGCTTATGCATCAGCTACTCCGTCGAAAGCTCTTTGCGAAGGTATTCCCCAAAGGTCTTCGTAAAGCCATCCAACTGCTTGTAGTACTTGGGTTCAAAGGAGTTCATATACGTCGTGGTTGGTGGAGCCGTTCCGAGGGCACTGGTGAAGTAGCCGTCGGCCACGACATAAAGGCTAAACGACCCCTCGCGGTTGTCCGAGACGTCTGAGATGAAAAACGAGATCTTCTCCCAGAGATTCTCACCAAGAACGACTACATTCTTGAGGCCATAGGCTCCAACAATTACGTGACGGTCGGTACGATCGCTGACCCCCGGAGCGACACCATATTGTCTAAAAAAGTTTTGTGCCAGATCGGAGACACGTGCGAAATTTACGCGCTTAGGCAGTGGAAGTGTGAGCCCGGGCGCTACCCTTGGTTTTGGCCGAGGAATGATCACTTCAACGGTGGCAGCGGTTATATTCACCTTAATGGAAAAGTAGGAAGTGCCGTCGGCCTCATGGAAAACGCCGTCCTCCACCCAGACAAAGATTGGAAGACTGAGTTCTTTTCCCGTAATTGAGCTTACGGGAAGGTTTGAAAGCTCAGAAATCGCCATCATTAGCTTGATCCAAAGTATGTGTTGCTGCGGGTCGAGGAATGCGCTACGGCCATAAAGAATTCTCCCGGCATCGATATTCCGCTGGCCGGGCGGGGCGACAACGTACTCAAAGACGAACACCAATCTGTCGTTCCCTCGATAGAGAAGGGGAATGCGGATGTGTGTCGAGAACTGTCGATCGTCGAGTGCGGACTGGAGCTTCTGCTGCAGCCGCTTATCGGGCTGCGTTAACAGCAGAGCCTCTGCATTTTCACGGATAGATGTTGGTACGGGAGGCTTAAGTGAGGTAAGCGGTGAGAAGCCTTTTTCTTGCGAGTCGGCGGAGACCGAATCTAAGCATAAGAAAATAACAAGGCATGCGAAAATAGGAACGATGAACCAGGAGAAGCTTTTGTTCCTCATTGGCGGACCCTCCTAAGCAAACTGCTCTAGACGTACAATCGCTAGACGAGGTCCGGGCTGGAAGCCAACTCGTGTCAGGATAGCCCAAGAGCTTGCAGTCTGCTACACGCTTCTGCTACATTGCTTCAACCATACGGCAGGGAGAACGCCAGATGTCACACGTACTTGCGCGTTCCCTCTGGTTCCCACCACCAGCGAGTTCAAGCTTCGTCTTCGTGCTGTCTTAGCGGACGGGAGAACCGCAAGCGAGAGGGCAGGGAAGACAGAGGATCAGTTCGGTTCTTTGGTTCCTGGCTTGCCCGTGTACGGGTTCACGTTACCTTTCGTGCTCCAGTTGTTGCCCTTGGTACCGTCCGGAGTTGTCCGTTGATGAGGAGCGACATAGGTTCCATTCTTCCTCGTGTAACCATGGACACTCGTTTCGCTACCCTTGCTCGTCGTTGCTTTGCTCCCGGTGCTTGTTCCGTGGCCGCCGCCCCTTTTGGCCAGGACCTCCAAAGGCAGCGAGAACGCCAGACCCGTCGCTAACAAGATGAAGAGGATGCGTATCAGGAGGGAGCGCATTGCAACCCCCAGTCACATGCGGGCGTTATCTGGTAGGTCCCTCTGCTTCATCGCAGGGTTCGCGAAGTCAACAAGACGAATGTCTCACACAACGGGCGTCGCCGCGTCGCTCGTTCTGGGTAGGAATCTGCTACGTGACGATCTTGACGATTTGCTACGGGTTCTGCTACGTTGCCCTCAGCGCGTAGGATGAAAGGCTCAAGGATTTTCAGCGCGTTACAGGTGGGGCGAGACGTGAAGGGCGAATCCCTTACCCTCCACCATCTGAAAAATCAGCGGGTTACCCTGGCTCAATCGTCGCCGGTTGCGCCGGGGTCCCGTCTGGTTGCAGGAACCTAGGCCATATCCCGCGCGCAGTGCCCTGACGTCGAGATCATCGGCGACGAAGTCCAGGTCGGCGAGACAGGCAACCTCGCAGTGCTCACGAAGGACGAGCGGAACGTGCTCGTTGATCTGATCCAGTCGGGGCGCCTGACGAAGCTCTGATCGGCGCCGGGGCGACACGGAGAGGCCACCTCTCCCCGGGCATGTGGCCTGGTCGGGCGAGCGCCCCATCGTTGAACCATTTCGGTCAGCCGGCGCTCATATGTGGTGCAGGGTGATGCATCATGGTGTAACATGAGAGATATGGCTGAAACGCAAAAGGCTGTTCGTCAAAGCGTGTCAATCCCAACTGGGACCGCCAAGCGTGTGCGCGCGCTGGCCAAGAGCAGGAAGACAAGTGCCAATCGCGTGCTCGCAGATTTGATCGAGGCGGGTCTTCAGTCGAAAAAAGCCGAGAAGGAACGGTTCTTTCTGCTCGTGAAGCGGCTGACCGTATCTCGCGACTCGGCCGAGCGCCAGCGATTGAAGGAAGAGCTTGCGCGGATGACATTCGGTGATTGATGCCGAAGATTCGGTGGACCAATCTTCCACCGAGGCTCCGTCAGCACCTCTTCGATCGGGTCGCAGATCGTCAAATACGGGCCGAGGACCTGTATAAACTGAAACTGTGGCGCGAGTCCGGGCCAGAGGCGCCGGACGGCCCTTGGTACAAAGACTTCGGCTCGTTCAAGATTTGTGGCGAAGGGGAGTTCCCAAAGACCTTCCTCCTGAAGGGGCAAGCTGCACAAGGGAAGTCATTGTAGACACGTCGACTCGTCCACGCCTGAAGGTCCGGTGAGGCGCCTCAGGCCGGCTGGACGCCCAAGAGCTCGACCTCGAAAATGAGCGTGGCGCCGGGCGGGATGACGCAGCCCGCGCCGCGGTCGCCGTAGCCGAGATGCGCGGGGTGATGAGTCGCCGCTTGCCGCCGACCTTCATCGTGGCCACGCCCTCGTCCCAACCCTTGATGACGCGCCCCTTGCCGAGGGAAAAGACGAAGGGCTCGACGCGGTCCACCGAGCTGTCGAACTTCTTCCCGCTCTTGAGTCAGCCCGTGTAGTGCACGCTGATCGAGTCGGCGGCCGTGGGTCGGGCGCCGCTGCCCTCGACGATCTCGCCGTATCCGAGCTCCGTGGCTTCCTCACCGCGGCCTCTCGGCCCACGGCTTCATGCGGCTGCGCTGCGAGAGCTGCGCGCTCGAGCGACTGGTGCCCTTCCCCTGCTCGGGGCCCTCGCCCGCTTACGCTTGTCCTTGCCCATCAAGCCGGGTATCCTGCTTCGCGATGACAGACGTCTCGTCACTCGTGATCGGGCGCCAAATGGGATTCCGGTGTAAGTGGCACAAATGCGCAGACGCGCTGCGAGCAAGTAGACATGAGGAAGAAGTCAGAAATGGACGCCTCTTTGCAAAGTACGACGGCTCGAAGCTTATTTATATTTCCGAGTACACTACCCCGAACCGGTTTGGAACTGATGCGGCAGTCTGCTTTGAGCGCGCGAAATGAGGCATAACCACGCCATCAACTCGGACAGTAAGAAGTGAAAGCTTGGCAAGGGTACATGGTGATTGACTACTATGACCAAATTCCCGAAGACGAGTATTCAAAGGTTTTCCAAAAGGGAATTCACAAGTCACGAGAAGAGGCGGTTGCGAAGAGTGGCGAGTTCGTTCGTTACCTTATTGGACTACGCTAAGAAGCGCATCCACCCGACGCGCAACAAGCTGCGCGCGCCTGGTGCTTTGGCGTTAGAAGGACACGAGAATCGCTCCATGAAAGTCAGAATACTCGTTGAAACGAATAACAAGACGGCGGCGGCGTGAATCGACATTTTCATGTCAGCGTCACGCCCTCTTGCGGCCATTGTCTCTACCCCACGATGGCCTTTCTCACCGCTCGCCGTTTGAATCCCTTACCCTCCACCATAAGGACACACCGTCGGGGCGCCGGAGCGCTCCGGCGCCCCGTCCTGTGCCAGGCTACTTGGCGGCGCGGACGGGCTTCACTGGGCACATCTTGTGGTACCAGATGGACCCGAGCTTGGTGTGGTTGCCGTTCTTGCGGATCCTGAGCTTGCACTTGGGGCAGGTGCCCATCCCGGTCTCCTTGGCGACACAATCTGTGTATATCTGATCTTAGAATGAATCGTCTGGGCCGCACGCGGCCACGGAGGCAAGTATACACGAGGCGGAGCGGGCGGTGAGCGACGGCTGCGCCTTCTGCCGCATCGCTGCCCGGGAAAGCCCGGCCGACATCGAATACGAGGACGACCTGGTCCTCGCCTTCAAGGACCTCTACCCCAAGGCGCCGGTCCACCTGCTGGTCATTCCCAAGCGGCACATCGAGTCGATCGCGCGGCTCGAGGCCGGCGACGAGGCGGTCGTGGGGCATTGCGTGCGCGTGGCGAGACTCCTGGCGGAGCGCGCGGGCTACGGCGAGCGCGGATATCGCCTCTCGTGCAATACCGGGCCGGAGGGCGGTCAGGTCGTCTACCACCTCCACTTCCATCTCACGGCCGGGCGGCGGGGGTGATCCGGGTTCGGGCGCTTGCTCCATCCAGAGCTATCTCCGATTGCTGAATTCCCGCGGCATCGACCGCGGTGCTGGTGCTCGTGGCGCTGGTGATGCTGATGGACTTCGCGTCACCCTTGTTGCGCGCGCGACTCGTCTAGCCTCCTCCGCTCGACTCTGCTACGCTTCACCAAGTATGAACGGCAAGGGAGGCAGGGTCTTTGCGGTGGCAGCGATAGCCGCGAGCCTCCTGAGCGGCTGCGCGGGACGCGACTCCCTAGGCTCCTCTCCGCTCGCTCCTCCCACCCGCGAGGTTCTCCCGAACGGCCTCCGCCTGATCATCCAGGAGCACTTTGCCCACAAGACGGTTGCCCTCCAGCTCTGGGTGGGCGTGGGAGGGCGGGACGAGGCGCCGGCGGAGCGCGGCTTCTCGCACTTGGCCGAGCACATGCTCTTCAAGGGGACGGACGCGCTCGGTCCCGGCTTCGTGGACCGTGAGGTGGAGGCCGTCGGAGGCCGGACCAATGCCGGCACCTCGCTCGACTACACGTACTACTACATGCTGCTGCCGTCGCCGCGGGCTGCCCGGGGCATCGAAGTGCTGGCGGACATGGCGTTCAACTCGCGCTTCGATCCGGAAGAGCTCGGCCGCGAGCGCGAGGTCGTCTTCGAGGAGGTGCGGTTCGGGCAGGACAACCCGCGATCCTTCCTCGTCCGGCGGCTCTACGAAATGGCTTTCGCGGGGTATCCGTATGAGTTTCCCGTCCTGGGAGATCCTGCCGCGCTCAGGGCGGCAACCCGCGAGAGCCTCAGGGGCTACTACAAACGGCACTACGCCCCGGAAAATATGACCCTGGTCGTTGCGGGCCCCGTGAACGCGGGCGAGATCCGCCGCGTGGTCACCAGTGCTTTTGGCAGCGTGCCGTCCACCGGTTATGCGCGCAAGGCGCTGCCGGGTCCGCCCGCAACGCCGAGCCCCCGGAGGGTCACGCTCGAGAGGGCGGAGAGGCAGGCCTACCTGGGGCTCGTCTGGGGGGCGCCTGCCGTGGGTGATCGCGAGATGTACCCGGTGGAGATCCTCGCTCACATCCTCGGGGGCTCCAGCACGTCGCGCCTCAACCAGACGCTGCGCGAGCGCGGCAAGCTGGTCTCGACCATCAGCGCCGGCTACGGTCCGCTCCAGGGCGGCGGGGTTGTCACGGTGATCGCCCAGCTCCAGCCGCGGGATGTCGAGGCCGCCGAATCCGCTGCGCTTGGTGAGATCCGCCGCATCCGGGACAAGGGTGTCACCGGAGAGGAGATGGAGCGGGCGGTCACGGCGTTCGAAGCCGAGCGCGTCTTCGGCCGGGAGACCGTCGAGGGCCTGGCGCTCGCCTACGGGCGCGCGGAAACCGTCTGGAGCCTTGCCGGGGACCGTGAGTATCTCGACCGTTTGCGCTTGGTCTCGGCGCGCGATGTCCAGGCGGCGGCCCTTCGCTACCTGACCGACGACTATATCCGGCTGGCGCTGATGCCCAAGGGATTGGCCCCGTGAGCGCGCGCCGGCCGAGGATAAGTATCCTGGTGGCAGCGTTGCTGGGGGCGATCCTCTTCCCGGTCATCTCCGCTCATGCCGAGGTCGTCCGCCGCCAGCTCGACGGCGGCCTGACCCTGCTCGTCCGGGAGAACGCCGTCACCCCCGCGGTCGCCGTCGTCATCCTTGTCCGCGTGGGCAGCCGGTGGGAGAGCGACGAGACTGCCGGCATCAGCAACCTGCTGCAGCACGTCCTGGTCAAGGGCACTGCCACCCGATCGGCGCTGGCCATCGCGGAGGAGGCCGAGCGCATGGGTGGGAGCTTGAGCGCATCCGGCGACGTCGACTACTCCGAGATACGGGGGACCGCGCTCGGGCGACACTGGCGCGGCCTCTTGGGGCTCATGGCCGATGTGGCGCTCAATCCCGCCCTGCCACCCGACGAGATCGACAACGAACGCCGGACCGTGGTCAGCGGCCTTCGGAATCGCCGCGACCAGCCCTTCCAGTTCACGTACGACGCACTCATGGCCCGCCTTTTCCAGGGCCACCCATACGGGGTGCCTATCCTCGGGCGCGACGAGGTCGTCGCGCGGCTCGATCGCGAAGCTCTGCTCGCGCACCACCGCCGCTTCTACCGGGGAGGGCGCATCGTGATTTCGGTCAGCGGGGACGTGCGCGCAAGCGAGGTCGCGGCCGAGGTGGGGCGGCTCTTCGCGACCGTTCCGGAAGGCGAAGGAGGCTCGGAAATACCACTGCCGGCTGCCGTGGCAGCGCCCGACCGGGCCGTGCTGACTCGACCGGCCGCGCAGGCCCAGATCCTGGTGGGGTTCCTTGCCCCGCCGATCGGCCATCCCGACTATGCCGCCGTGAAGGTGCTCCAGACGGCCCTGGGGGGCGGCATGTCGGGGCGGCTCTTCGGCGAGCTGCGGGATCGCCAGGGGCTGGCCTATTCGACCGGCGCCATGTTTCCCTCGCGGATCAGCCAGGGCTTCCTCATCGCCTACATCGGCACGGCGCCGGCCAATGCCCAACGGTCGGAGGAGGCCATGAAAGAACAGATCGAGCGCGTCAGGGCCGAGCGCCTCACCGGGGCGGAGCTCGACCGAGCCAAGCGCTATCTGCTCGGCCAATTCGACCTCGACCGCAGAACGAACGCACGGCTCGCGTGGTACGCGGCCTTCTTCGAGACCGCGGCGGTCGGGCAGGGCTTCGCAGAGGCCTATGCGCGGGCGGTCGAGGCCGTGACCGTGGACGATGTCCAGCGGGTCGCGAGGACCTACCTGAGCGCGCCGACCGTCGTCAGGCTCGAGCCGACGCCGCGGTAGAGCGCTCCCGCCCCGGGATCACTGAGTGTTCCCCCTCAAAGACGACATTCCGACCCGGACCACGCCGTTCGTCACCATCGGCCTCATCGCCCTCAATGTCCTGGTCTTTCTCTACCAGATCTCTCTTCAGGGAGGGGGTTCGCCCGATGGGGTCCGGGCCGCCCGCGACTTCTTCTTCGAGTTCGGGCTGGTGCCTTGCCGGCTGACGGGGACCTGCACGCCTGTAGGAGGGCTCCTGCCGCCGGCGCTGACGGTGTTCACATCGATGTTTCTCCACGGGGGAATCCTCCACGTGGGCGGCAACATGCTCTACCTCTGGATCTTCGGCAACAACGTCGAGGACACCCTGGGCCACGCCCGCTTCGTGGTGTTCTACTTCGTGGCCGGCGTGGCCGCGGCAGCGGCACAGGTTGCGTGGAGCGCCACGTCCTCCGTGCCCATGATCGGGGCAAGCGGGGCCGTCTCGGGCGTGCTGGGCGCCTACCTGCTCCTCTTCCCGAGGGCGAACGTCCTGACCGTCATCGTCTTCGGTTTCTTCGTCCGGGTCGTGCGCATCCCGGCCGTTTTCCTCCTCGGTTTCTGGTTCCTGGTCCAGTTCCTGTCCGGCCTGGCCACGTGGGGGGCTCCGGTCCCGCGAGGCGAGGCCGCCGGGGGCGAGATAGCCTGGTTCGCCCACCTTGGAGGATTCCTCGCCGGCATGGCTCTGCTCTTCGTCTTGCGCCCGCGCGATCCGTGGGCCCGCGGTCCCAGCCGCTCCTGGTAAGTTCCGACTTCCGGGCATTTCCGCTATACTTCGGTAGGCTCGGTGGCGTGTCGGCATCCCCATCCGTCTCTTTGGAGATCAGCACGTGAAAGCCGTCGTGATGGCCGGAGGGTTCGGGACGCGCCTGCGGCCCCTGACCGCCCACCTTCCCAAGCCCGTCGTGCCCGTCGGCAACATCCCCATCATGGAGCACATGGTCCGGCTCCTGAAGAGGCACGGCTTCACCGACCTCAGCGTGCTGCTCTATTTCCTGCCGGACAGCATTACCTCCTATTTCGGCGATGGCGGCCGGTGGGGCGTCAAGCTGACCTATGTCACCCCGACCGCCGACCTCGGGACAGCCGGCGCCGTGAAGTTCGCGGTGGGTGATGCGGACGAGCCAGTCCTGGTCGTGTCGGCGGACGTTCTGACGGACATCGACCTCGCCGGGGCGGTGGCCTTCCACCGGGCGCGGGGCGCCGAAGCGACGATGGTGCTGACCCGCGTGGAGCAGCCGCTCGCCTACGGGATCGTGATCACCGACGAAGAGGGGCGGGTGCTGCGCTTCCTCGAGAAACCGTCATGGGGAGAGGTCTTCAGCGACACGATCAACACGGGCATCTACCTCCTCGAGCCCTCGGTGTTCCCGGCCATTCCCGCGGGCCGCTCCTACGACTTCGGCAAGGAGCTGTTCCCGGCGCTGCTGGCAGGCGGGCGGTCGCTCTGGGGTCATGTCGCGGAGGGCTACTGGCGTGACGTGGGCGACCTGGCCGAGTACCGCGCGGCGCACCTCGATCTGCTCCAGGGCAAGGTCGGGGTGGATATCCCGGGCAAGCGGGAGGTCGCGGAAGGGCACACGCTCTGGATCGACGAGGGCGCCCGCGTGGACCCTTCGGCGCGGCTCTCGGGCTCCGTCATCGTCGGCCGCGGGGCGCAGGTGGCGGCGGGAACACGCATCGCGAACTCGGTCATCGGCCCGGAGACCGTCATCCAGGCGGGCGCCGACGTCGAGGGCAGCGTCCTCTGGGACGGGGTGGAGATCGGCCCGGGGGCCGTGGTCAAGGAAGCCGTGATCGGGCGCAAGAGCGTCGTGCGCGCCAACGCGTTCCTGGCCGAGGGCGTCGTCGTTGCCGACTTTTGTCGGATAGGCGAGGGAAGCGTCGTCAAGGCCAACGTGAAGGTCTGGCCGTACAAGGAAGTCGAGGACGGCGCGACGCTGGCCATGAGCCTCGTCTGGGGCGAGCGGTGGAGCCGGTCGCTCTTCGGCCGCTACGGCGTCTCGGGGCTCGCCAACATCGAGGTCACGCCCGAGTTCGCTGCCAAGCTCGGCGCCGCGTGCGGGGCCATCGTCGGCAGGCGGCGGGTCATGATCACGAGCCGCGACCACCACAAGGCGTCGCGAATGATCAACCGGGCGCTCATGTCGGGCCTCCTGTCCGTGGGCGTGGACGTGCAGGATTTGGGCGTGGCGCCGATCCCGGTGGTGCGCTACCAGGTCGCCGCGCTGGGCCTGGCGGGCGGTACCCATGTGCGGAAGTCGCCCTACGCCCCCCAGCTCATCGACGTCAAGTTCTTCGACTCGCGCGGCCTCGAGGTGGCTCCGGACCGGGAGAAGGCGATGGAGCGGCTCTTCTTCATGGAAGACTTCGAGCGCGCCCCCATGGACGGCATCGGGACGCTGTCTTTTCCTCACGCCGGCACGGACCGCTACCGGGACGGACTGCTCAGCTCCGTAGACCGCGACGTGATCCGCAGGGCCGGCCTGCGGATGGTGCTCGACTACGCCTTCGGCTCGGCGTCGTCGATCTTTCCCTCGGTGCTGGGCGCGCTCAGCGTCGAGGTCATCGCGCTCAACGCCTACCTGGACGAGAGCAAGATTTCCAAGAGCGCGGAGGAGTTTCAGCGCTCGCTGCACCAGTTGTCGAACATCGTGCGGACCCTCGGCGCGGACCTCGGGGTGCTGCTCGACACCGGAGGCGAAAAGGTCTTCCTGGTGGACGAGAAGGGCGAGATCGTCGCGGGTGACCTGGCGCTGGCCCTGGTAGCGCTCCTGGTGATGCGCACGCGGCCGCCCGGCCGCATCGTGGTACCGGTCACGGCCTCCCGCGCGATCGAGCGGCTGGCCGAGGAGCACGGCTTCCAGGTGACGCGCTCCCGCGGGACGGCACGGGCGCTGACCGAAGCCGCGCTGGCGCCTGACGTCGCGCTGGTCGGCGAGGAGATGGGCGGCCTGATCTTCCCCAGCTTCCACCCGGCGTTCGACGGCATGTCGGCGGCGGTGCGGATTCTCGAGATGATGGCGCGACTCGACGTCCGCATGCACCAGCTCACGCGCGCCGTCCCCGAGAGCCACATCGTGCGGCTGGAAGTCCCGTGCCCGGACGAGCGCAAGGGCGCGGTGATGCGGCGGCTGATCGCGGCGACCAAGGGCGGCAATGTCGAGCTGATCGAGGGTGTGCGCGTGACCATAGGGGATGACTGGGTGGCGGCGATCCCGGACGCGGATCGAGCGACGTTCCATGTGGTCGCGGAAGCGGCCAATCGGGATCGTGCCCAGCGGCTGGCGGAAGATTACCGCGACCGCATCACGGGTTGGAGAAAGGAGCCTGCGTGAAGAAGGCCACGATGAAGAAGCCGATCCCCGGGGCGGCGCAGGAGTCGAAGAGCCGGGCTGCAGGTGCCGGTCAGGCGAAGGTCAAGGAGCGCATTGACGTGGCGCTGGTGGCGAAGGGCTTGTGCGACAGCCGGGAAAAGGCAGCCCGACTCCTGCTGGCCGGCGCCGTCACGGTCGACGGAAAGCGCGTGGACAAGCCGGGCGCCCTGGTCGCTCCGGGCGCCGATCTGCGCGTGACGGCGCGGCCGAAGTTCGTGAGCCGGGGCGGCGACAAGCTCGTGCACGCCCTGAACGCCTTCGCCGTCTCGCCCAAGGGGCGCGTCTGTATCGACGTCGGTGCTTCCACGGGCGGCTTCACGCACTGCCTGCTCGAGGCCGGCGCCTCCCGCGTGTACGCGGTCGATGTGGGGCAGGGGCAACTCGACGCCTCCCTCAGGGCGGACGGGCGCGTCGTGGTGATGGAAAAGACGAACGCCCGCCAGCTGGCCCCGGACGCCTTTCCGGACTCGCCGGGGCTGGCCACGCTCGACATATCGTTCATCTCCCTCGAGAAGGTTTTGCCCTCCGTCTTCGGGGTGCTGACCCACGACGGGGAGGCGGTGGCGCTGGTCAAGCCGCAGTTCGAGATCGGCAAGGGACTGGTCGGCAAGGGTGGCGTGGTACGGGACGCCGCCCACCACAGGGCGGTCGTCTCCCGCGTCGCCCGCTTCTGCGTGCTGCGCGGCTGGCACGTCCGGGGCGTCACGGCGTCGCCGCTCAAGGGACCCAAGGGCAACCGTGAGTTCTTCCTTCACCTGACGCGCTCGGGCCGCACCGTCCCAGACCTCGACGCGCTTATCGCCCGAGCGGCGGAATCCGCCGAGCCCGTGTGAGGCGGAATCCCGCATGAAGCGAATCGGAGTCGTCGCCAAGACCGACCGGGCGGACGCCCGTGAGGTCGTGGAGCGACTGCTGCGCTGGTGCGCCGAGCGGGGGCTCCAGCCGGTCCTCGAGAAGGAAACGGCGGGGCTTTGCCCGGACATGCCGGCGGCGACGGCGCGCAAGCCCGACCTGCCGGGGCAGGTCGACCTGCTGCTCGTGCTGGGCGGCGACGGCACGCTGCTGTCCATGGCGCGCCTCGTGGGCGACCTGGGCGTGCCGATACTCGGCGTGAACCTGGGGGGCCTGGGCTTTCTCACGGCGCTGACCAAGGAGGAGCTCTTCCCGGCGCTCGAGGCTTTCCTCGCCGGCGGGCTCGTGATCGAGGAGCGCGTGATGCTCGCCGCGCAGGTGTGGCGCCACGGGGAGCGGCTGTCGGAGTACGTCGCGCTCAACGACGTGGTCATCACGAAGTCGGCGATGAGCCGGATCATCAACCTGGCGGTCTCGGTGGACGGGCAGTTCGCGACCGCCTACCGCGCCGACGGGCTGATCATCTCGACCCCGACGGGATCGACGGCCTACTGCCTCTCGGCCGGCGGGCCCATCGTCTTCCCGACCATGCCCGCGGTCGTGCTGACGCCGATCTGCTCGCACACGCTCACGAACCGGCCGATCGTGCTCCCCGCGGACCAGCGCATCGAAGTGACGCTCCAGTCCGACCAGGACGTGATGCTGACGCTCGACGGGCAGGTCGGCTTCGCCCTCAAGGAGGCCGACGTCGTGGCGGTCCACCAGGCGACGGCGCGCATCAGTCTCCTCCGCTTTCCCCAGAAGCACTTCTTCTCGGTGCTGCGCACCAAGCTCAAGTGGGGCGAGCGCTAGGGTGGGGTGCCGGTGACGCGGGCCTGTGCCCGCGGGGATACGCGTTGAGTCCGGTCGCCCGCGCGGCGTAGCATGGCGTCCGCGATGCTGCGCGAGCTCGCCATTCGGAACCTGGCCGTCCTGGAGGAAGCGCGCGTCGTCTTCGCGCCGGGCCTGAACGTCCTGACCGGCGAGACCGGAGCCGGCAAGTCCATCGTCATCGACGCCCTCCTCCTGATCCGCGGCGCCCGCGCCCAGCCCGACCTCATCCGCACGGGCGCCGAGTCCGCCTCCGTGGAGGCCGTGTTCGACGTCTCCACGACGGGTCCGGCGGCGGCGGCGCTCGACGAGGCGGGGCACGCGGCCCCCGACGGCCAGCTCGTCGTCAAGCGGGAGCTCTCGCGGGCGGGGCGGCACCGCGTGTTCGTCAACGACTCGGCCGCGACGGTCGCGCTCCTCGAGCGGCTCGGCGACCTGCTGGTGGAGATCCACGGCCAGCACGAGCACCAGCGGCTCCTGGAGCCCGCGCGCCAGCTCGACGTGCTGGATCGCTTCGCAGGGTGCGAGGAGACGCGGGCGAAGATGGCCGCGCTCTGGCGGCGATGGGAGACGGCGCGGGCCGAGCTGGCGGCCATCCGCGACGACGCCCGTGAAGGCGCCCGCAAGGAGGAGCTCTATCGCTGGGAGATCTCGGAGATCGACGCGGCGGAGCTCCGCGACGGCGAGGAGGACCTACTCCGCGCGGAGCGCCGGAGGCTCCAGAACGCCGAGCGGATCTTCGCGGGCCTTCAGGAAGTCATGGGACTCCTGCACGAGGACCCGCAGGCGGCCGGCGCGGGCATCGGCCGCGCCGCGTCGCTGCTTCGCGAGCTCTCGCGCTTCGACCCCGACGCCGCCGCGCCCATCGAAGCGCTCGAGGGCGCGCAGGCCTATGTCGAGGACGCCGTGGCGCGGGCGCGCGGCCTCCGCGACCGGGCGGTCATGGATCCCGATCGCCTGAGGCAGATCGACGAGCGCCTGGACGCCATCGGCAGCGTCAAGCGCAAGTACGGCGAAACCGCGGCCGCCGTCGCCGCCTACCGGGAGGAGGTCGCGCGCGCCCTCGACCGGATCGAGCGCCACGACGCGATCGCCGAGGAGGCGGAACGCGAGCTTGCCGGAGCGGCCGAGAGCGCGGCGCAAGCGGCAGCGGTCCTCTCGGAATCGAGGGCAGAAGCGGCTCAGCGGCTCGAGCGGCTGATCCAGCGGGAGCTCCGGACCCTCGGCATGGACCACGCGCGCTTCCGCGCACCACTCCGGCGCGAGTCTGCCGGGGAGGGGAACCTGTCGACCGGGCCCGGCGGCTGGCGGCTCGGCTCCCGGGGAGCGGAGACGGTCGAATTCCTCCTCTCGGCCAACCCGGGAGAGGAGCTCAAGCCTTTGGCCAAGGTCGTGTCGGGCGGCGAGCTGTCGCGCACCATGCTGGCGATCAAGACGATACTCGCGGCGGCCGAGGATGTGCCGAGCATGGTCTTCGACGAGGTGGACGCGGGCATCGGCGGGCGCGTCGCCGACGCGGTGGGGCAGAAGCTCCGCCAGACCGCCGCGGGCCGCCAGGTGCTCTGCGTCACCCACCTGGCGCCTATCGCGGCCCACGCCGAGCACCACCTGCTCGTGGAGAAGCGCGTGAGCAAGGCCGCCACCCGGACGACCGTGACGGCGCTGGACGCGGGCGGCCGTGTGGAAGAAGTGGCGCGGATGCTGGCGGGCGAGCACGTGACCGAAGCGTCGCGACGCCACGCGCGCGAGCTCCTCAAGTCCGCCCGATCAGGCGAGTAGTGTAAGATAGCGGTATGCTGAACGTCCTCATTCGCGCGGTGTTCGGGACCAAGCACGAGCGCGATGCGAAGCGCATGCGGCCGGCCGTCGAGGCCATCAACGCGCTCGGTCCCGACCTCGAGCGCGCCCCCGACGCCGCCCTCCGGGCCAAGACCGACGAGTTCCGCAAGCGGCTGGCCGACGGCGCGCAGCTGGACGATCTCCTGGTCGAGGCCTTCGCCGTGTGCCGCGAGGCCGCGCGGCGGACGGTCCGGATGCGGCACTTCGACGTCCAGCTGCTGGGCGGGATGGTGCTGCACCATGGCAAGATCGCCGAGATGGCGACGGGCGAGGGCAAGACGCTCGTGGCGACGCTGCCCGCGTACCTCAACGCCCTGCCGGGGCTCGGCACCCACCTCGTCACCGTCAACGACTACCTCGCGCGCCGCGACGCGCAGTGGATGGGCCCGATCTACCATGCGCTCGGGCTGAGCCTTGGTGTCATCCAGCACGAGATGTCCTACCTCTACGACCCGTCGCACGTGTCACCCGACATCCGGCTGGCGGGACTCAGGCCCTGCTCGCGCCGCGAGGCCTATCACGCCGACATCACCTACGGCACCAACAACGAGTTCGGCTTCGACTACCTCCGGGACAACATGCGCTTCAGCCTCGAGGACATGGTCCAGCGCGAGCACCACTACGCCATCGTCGACGAGGTCGACTCGATCCTGATCGACGAAGCCCGGACCCCGCTCATCATCTCGGGCCCGGCCGAGGGCTCCACCGATCGCTACTACAAGATCGACCGCATCATCCCCAAGCTCACGCGCGCGGCGACGATCGTCGAGGGCAAGCTCTCGGAGATCGAGGCCACGGCGCCGGGCGACTACATCGTGGACGAGAAATCGCGGGCGGTGTCGCTCACCGAGCAGGGCATCACGCACTGCGAGCGGCTCCTGAACGTCGAGAACCTCTACGACCCCGCGCAGATGGAGGTGCTCCACCACATCAACCAGGCGCTCAAGGCCCATGCCCTCTTCAAGAAAGACGTGGACTACGTGGTCAAGGAGGGGCAGGTCGTCATCGTGGACGAGTTCACCGGTCGGCTGATGCCCGGCCGCCGGTGGTCCGACGGCCTCCACCAGGCGGTCGAGGCCAAGGAAGGCGTCAAGATCGAGTCGGAAAATCAGACACTTGCAACCATTACGCTCCAGAACTACTTCAGGATGTACGACAAGCTCGCCGGCATGACGGGCACGGCGGCGACGGAGGCCGACGAGTTCGCCAAAATCTACGAGCTCGACGTCACGGTCATTCCGACCAACCAGCCGATGTCCCGGGTCAACTACCCCGACGTGGTCTACAAGACCGAGCGGGAGAAGTTCGAGGCGGTCAGCACCGAGATCGCCGCGTGCCACGACAAGGGCCAGCCCGCGCTCGTCGGCACGGTCTCGATCGAGAAATCCGAGCATCTCTCGCGGCTCCTGAAGAAGCGGGGCATTCCGCACCAGGTCCTCAACGCCAAGTACCACGAGCGCGAAGCCGAGATCATCGCCCAGGCCGGGCGCGAGAAGTCCGTCACCATCGCCACGAACATGGCGGGGCGAGGCACGGACATCCTGCTGGGCGGCAACCCGGACTTCCTCGCGAAAGAGCTGTTGAGGAAGAAGGGGCTCGACCCCGCGCTGGCGCCGCCCGAGGCCCGCCAGAGCGCGTGGGAGGAAGCCAGCAAGGTGACCCAGCCCGAGCACGAGCGCGTCGTGAAGCTCGGCGGGCTCCACATCATCGGTACGGAGCGCCACGAATCCCGGCGGATCGACAACCAGCTGCGGGGCCGATCGGGGCGGCAGGGCGACCCGGGCTCCTCGCGCTTCTACCTCTCCCTCGAGGACGACCTGCTCCGCATCTTCGGCTCCGAGCGCATCCAGCGCATCATGGAGCGGCTGGGGATGGAGGAGGGCGAGCCGATCGAGCACCGGCTCGTCACGCGGGCCATCGGCACCGCCCAGAAGCGCGTCGAGACGCGCAACTTCGAGATCCGCAAGCACCTCCTCGAATACGACGACGTGATGAACAAGCAGCGCGAGATCGTCTACGGCCTCCGCCGCGACATCCTCGAGGGGGAGAGCCAGGAGGAGCGGGTCCTCGAGTGGGCGGGGGAAGTCGCCGAGGGCATGGTCGAGCGCTTCGCCCCCCGCGACGCCCACGTCGAAGACTGGGACTTGGCCGGCCTCAACGAAGCGCTCTACCGGCAGTTCGACCTGCGGTTGACAGGCGACAAGACCGAGGGCGCGCTGGAGGCCGGATCGGCCGAGGCCCTCAACGCCGCCGTCCAGGAGGCGGTGGAGGCGCTGTACCGGGAGCGCGAGCGGCAGGTCGGGCCCGAGCTCCTGCACCGGCTCGAGCGCTGGATCCTGCTGGGGCTGCGGTGGGAGGACGGCGAGTTCCGCGGTATCGACCAGCTCTGGAAGGATCATCTGCTGAACATGGATCACCTGAAGGAGGGCATCGGGCTCCGCGGCTACGGCCAGCGCGACCCGCTGACCGAGTACAAGAAGGAAGCCTTCGACATGTTCCAGGAGATGATGGACCATCTCAAGGACGTCGTGCTCGAGCAGCTCTTCAAGGTCCGGATCGGCAACGCGGAGCTGGCTCCCGCGCCCGCCGCGGCGCCGGCGGTCGCGCCGAAGCCCGCATGGCGCGAGATGCACGGTACCAACGGGGACGCCATCCCCAGCGAGCCGCGCATGCTGGCCGGGGTAAAGGTCGGGCGCAATGACCCGTGTCCGTGCGGGTCGGGCAAAAAGTACAAGAAGTGCTGCCTCCTCAAGGGAGCGTGACCAGGCTCTCACCCAGCATTTAGTGCCCCGACCGCTCGGAAACCCCCTCCCATGGGGTTTTTTCTTGTTCCTCGCGCCCGGGCCGTGTTATCTGTGAGTGCCGGAGTCCGGCAAGCGTATGCGCCTTGAACTCATCGTGATCCAGGGCTTCAAGTCCTTCGCCGAGAAGACGGAGATCAAGGTCTTTCCCGGCGTCACCTGCATCGTCGGCCCGAACGGTTGCGGCAAGTCCAATGTCGCCGACGCCATCCGGTGGGCCCTCGGTGAGCAGAGCCCGAAGACCCTGCGCGGCCAGAAGATGGAGGACGTGATCTTCCACGGCGCGTCCTCGCGCAAGGCCGTGGGGCTGGCCGAGGTCGGCCTCGTCTTCAACAACGACGGCGGGCTCAACGTGCCGTGGAGCGAAGTCGGCGTGGCCCGGCGGCTCTACCGCACCGGCGAGAGCGAGTACATCCTCAACAAGGGCGTCTGCCGTCTCCGCGACATCCAGGACCTCTTCGCCGGCACCGGCGTCAATCCCAAGGCCTACGCGCTCATGGACCAGGACCGGCTCAACCACGTCCTGACCGCCAAGCCCTGGGAGCGGCGCATCTTCATCGAGGAGGCGGCCGGCGTCGCCCGCTACAAGCAGCAGCGATCCGAGACCCAGGGCAAGCTCGACGCCACCCGCCAGAACCTCCAGCGCGTCCGCGACGTCATGGACGAGGTCAAGCGGCAGGTCAGCTCCCTCGAGCGGCAGGCGAAAAAGGCGCAGCAGTACAAGGCGCTCCACCAGGAGCGGCAGGCCCTCGATCTGGCCATGCTGGCGGCCGACTACGCGGGGCTGACGGCCGCGCACGGGGCGCTCCGCCAGGAGGGTGCCAGGCTCCGCCGGGGCGAAGACGAGCGGCGGGTGGCCATTGCCCAGGTCGAGGCCCGCGAGGCGACGCTGCGCGCGGCCATACAGGAGAGCGACTACCGCCTGGCCGATCTCAGGCAGTCGGCGCAGAAGTTCCAGGGCGAAGTCGAGCGCCTGCTCGAGCGGCGCGAGCAGATGGGCGCGCAGATCCGCGAGATGGGCGAGGAGGAGCTGCGGCTCGGCGAGGAGATGCGATCGCTCACCGAGCGGCGAGGCGAGGTCGGCGTCAAGCGGGAGGACGCGATACGAGCCCTGGGCGAGGCGCGGGAGCGCTTCGCCGGGTTGAACCGGCAGGTCAAGGCTCTCGAAGCCGACCTGGAGGGGTGCCGGGCCGAGCTGGGCCGGCGCCGCGCGGCCGTCGAGGCCCTGCGCCTCGAGCAGATCCGGGCCGCCGGGGACCGCGCCGAGCTCACGCGCTCGGCGGGCGAGCTGCGGGAGCGCGGCGCCCAGCTCGAACGGCGCCGCGAGCGGCTCGAAGCGGAAACGGCCTCGGCCCGGGGCGAAGCCGACGCGCTGGCGGCGGCGCGCCGTCGGCTCGAGACGAGCATCGAGCAGACCGGCGTCCAGCTTTCCCTCTTGACGGGGGAGAGAGAGCAGGTCGAAGAGGAGCTCGGCCGGCAGAGCGCCATGCGAGTTCACGCGCAGGAATCGCTGGCGGCGCTCCGCGTGGCTATCGCCGCGAAGGAATCGGCCCGCGAGGCGCTGGACCTTCTCGAGCGCGAGCGGGAAGGCTACGGCGCCGGCGTGCGGTCGCTCTTCTCCCCGCAGGCGGTCTCGTCGGTGGCGGGCGTGGTGGGCACCGTCGCCGATCTGCTCGACGTCCCATCGGGTCTGGAGCCCGCGGTGGAGGCGGTGCTGGGCGACAAGCTCCAGTGGGTGATCGTCGAGCGCTTCGAGCACTCGCGGACGGCTCTCGGCTACCTCGAGCGCGAAGGCGTGGGCGCGGCGACGCTCCTCGCTCTCGAGACGATCGCCTCTGCCAGCCAGGCCGCGGGCGGACGCACCGACGACAAGGAGATCACCTGGGCGGATCGTCTGGTCGGGGGGACGCGCCCCGAGCTGGTCCGGCATCTGCTGGCGCACGTCGCGATCGTCGGAAGTCTCGACGTGGCCGAGGCCCTGTGGCGGCGGAACGGGACGGCGGCGACCTTTGTCACGCGGGCCGGGGAAGTGCTATCGCCCACGGGAGCTCTGACGGGCGGCCGGCGGCACAACGAACAACAGGCGAATGACCACTCCCTGCTCGGAAGGAAGCGGGCGCTGCGCCAGCTGTCGGAGGAGTTGGGCGGGCTTGCCCTCCAGGCGGAGGACGCCCTGCGGCGACTCCAGGCGCTGGACGGTGAGGTCGAATCACTCCGGAGCCGCCAGGAGGTCTTGCAGGTCTCCGTCCACGCTCAGGAGTCGGCCCGGCTGAGCGGCGAGAAGGACATCGAGGCCGCCCACCGCGAGGCCGATCGCGTGCTGCGCCATCTCGAGACGCTCCAGGCGGAGAGACGCCAGCTCTCGGGCGAGGCGGCGACGGCCGCGCGCGAGCTCGAGGCTCTGGACGGGCGGCTCGGGGAGGTGGTGACCCGCGAGACGGACATCGAGCGGGAGATGACGGTGCTGCGGGCCGGGCTCGAGGCCGATCAGGCGGGCGAGGCGTCCACCGTGGTCGCCGCGACCACCTGCCGTGTCGATCTCGCCACCGTTCTCGAGCGCGTCGAGGCTCTCGGACGCGAAATCGACAGTCTGAGCGAGCTCGAGGGCGAGTTCGCGGTGCGACTCCAGGAAGCCGGGAGCCGGCGCTCCCAGATCCTCGACCGGCGTCAGGACCTGACACGCGAGCAGGGCCGGACCGATGAGCGGGCCCGCGAAGTCGGGGCGGAGCGCGACCGCAAGGAGCGGGATGTCGCCGTGCTCGCAGAGGAGCACGGCCGGCGGCTCCACGAGAGGCAGGCGACGGAGAACGAGCTGCGGGAGGGGCAGCGGGGGCTGGACGGCCTGGTCTCGCGGATCCACGAGCTGGACTTGAAGGAGACGGAGGGCCGAGTGCGGCGTGAAGAGCTTCTCCAGGAGGCCGGCCGCCGCCACGCGGTCGATGGGGCGGAGACGCTGCTCGCCGCGCACGATCCGACGCGCGACGTCGAGGCCGGGAAGGCGCGCTACGAGGAGCTGGGAGAAAAGCTCGAAGGGATGGGGCCGGTCAATCTCGTGGCGGACGACGAGTACCGCGAGCTCCAGGAGCGGCTCGAGTTCCTTCGAAGCCAGCACGACGACCTGGTGCAGTCCATGAAAGACCTCGATCGCGCCCTCCGCGGCATGACGCGGACGGCGCAGGATCGCTTCCAGGAGGCCTTCGAGGAGATCAACCGGCACTTCGGGGAGATCTTCCGGCGGCTCTTCGAAGGCGGCCGGGCCGAGCTGCGCATGGTGCCGCCGGAGGAAGGCGAGGACGACCCGCTCGAGCTCGGAGTCGAGCTCATGGCCCAGCCGCGCGGCAAGCGGCTCCAGGCGGTCACGCTGATGTCGGGCGGCGAGCGGGCGCTCACCGGTCTCGCGCTGCTGTTCGCGATCTTCTACTACCGCCCGAGCCCCTTCTGCGTGCTCGACGAAGTCGACGCGCCGCTCGACGACGCCAACATCCACCGCTTCATCAGGGTGCTGCGGGAGCTCTGCTCGCAGACCCAATTCATCGTCATCACGCACAACCGCAAGACCATGGAGGCCGCCGACGTTCTGTACGGCGTGACCATGGAGGAGCCAGGGCTCTCCCGCCTCGTTTCCGTCAAGCTGACTGAAGCCTAACTGCGCTCCCGCTTTGACTCTTTGGCCGCCCAGGGCGTAGACTTCCCCGGAGGCGTCATGAGCACTCTGGGAATTCGTCTGCGCGAGCTTCGCGAGGCCAAAGGGGTCTCGCTCGACGACATTGCGCGCTCCACGCGGGTCGGGCGGCGGCACCTCGAGGCCCTCGAATCAGACAGCTGGGGCGAGCTGCCGGCGCCAGTCTTCGTCAAGGGCTTCATCCGCGCGTACTGCGAGTTCCTCGACGCCTCACCCGACGAGGCGCTGGGACTGTACCGGGAGGCCATCGGGGAGCCCGTGAAGCCCGAGCGCGTCCCGAGCGTCCTGCGCAGCGTGCCGTCCCGCCACGCCGGGCCGCTCGTGATCAGCCTGATCCTCTTCATCGCGCTCGGCGCGAGCCTGTTCGCGCTTCGCATCGGGGTCAAGGGCTCTCGACCCCCGGCGCCGGCCGTGCCAGCGTCGGGGTCGGCACGGAGCGACGCCCTCACCGTACCCTCATCGGCCTCCATTCCCGCCGCGACCGCGCCCGGCATCCCAACGCAGCCGGTCCCAGGCCCTGCGGCCGAGCCAAAGCCGGCGGGGCAGCGGCTGCTGATCCGTGCCGTCGAACCCACGTGGATACGGGTGCAGGTGGACGAGGGGCAGGTGGCGGAGGAGCTTTTGCAGGCGGGCGCCGTCCGCGAATGGACAGCCGCGCGCCGGTTCGTCCTCACGGTGGGGAATGCGGGCGGCCTCGAGGTCGATCTGAACGGGCGGCGGATGCCCCCGCTGGGAGCCAGGGGCGCGGTCATCCAGAAACTGGTGCTGCCGCAGGAAACCCAGGGAACGGGATCGTCATGAGCTTCCTCGGCGACCTGGCCGATCGCCTGAGGCAGGGGCTCGACCGCTCGCGCCAGGCCATGAGCCGCGGGCTCGACGGCCTGCTCTCTGCGGGCAGGGTGGTCGACGAGGTCATGCTGGAGGAGCTCGAGGAGCTGCTGGTCGCCTCCGACCTCGGGGCCCTCCCGGCGGGCGAGTTCGTGTCGCGGGTGCGGGCCGAGGCCCGGCGCACGGGGGCGCTGTCGGGTCAGGACGTGCGCGCGCTTCTGCGGAGATTCCTCGAGGAGACCCTGGCGGGCGCGGCGGCGCCCCTCAATCTGGATGGAGCGCCGAGCGTCATCCTGATGCTCGGTGTCAACGGCGCGGGCAAGACAACGTCCACGGGCAAGCTGGCGGCGGCGCTTCGCGCTTCGGGCAAGAGCGTCCTGCTGGCCGCCGCCGACACCTTCAGGGCGGCGGCAGTGGAGCAGCTCGAGGAGTGGGGGCGTCGGGCCGGCGCCGAGGTGATACGGCAGGGCCCGGGCGCGGACCCGGCGGCCGTGGTCTTCGACGCCGTGAAGGCGGCGACCGCCCGAGGCATGGACGTCCTCCTCGTGGACACCGCCGGGCGCCTCCACACGAAGGCGAATCTGATGGACGAGCTCGTCAAGCTCAAGAAGGTCGTATCCCGCCAGCTGCCGGGCGCGCCACACGAGTGCCTGATGGTGCTGGAGGCCTCGACAGGGCAGAACGCCCTGACGCAAGCGAAGCTCTTCCACGAGGCCATAGGGTTGACGGGGCTCGTGCTGACCAAGCTCGACGGAACGGCCAAGGGCGGGATCGTGGTGCGCATCTACCGCGAGCTCGGCGTGCCGATCAAACTCATCGGCGTAGGGGAGCAGCTGGAAGACCTCCAGCCCTTCGACCCCAAGACCTTCGTCGACGGCCTCATCCCGCCATGACGACCCCCTCCCCGCTGAGTCCCCCGCTTTGTCCCGAGGACGTCCGGTGGATGGGACGCGCGCTCGAGCTGGCCGCGCGCGGCTCCGGCTTGACCTCTCCCAATCCAGTCGTGGGCGCCGTGCTCGTGGCGGCGGGCCGCGCCGTGGGGGAGGGTTTCCACGCCAGGGCGGGCGGGGCCCACGCCGAGGCGGAGGCCCTGGCACAGGCGGGAGCAGCGGCGGCCCGCGGCGCGACGCTCTACGTCACGCTCGAGCCCTGCAACCACACGGGCCGGACTCCGCCGTGCATGGAGGCCATCAGGACGGCCGGAGTGAAGCGCGTCGTCATCGCGATGCGCGATCCGAATCCCCGCGTGCCCGGTGGCGGGGCGGACGCGCTGGCGGGGTCCGGCGTCGAGGTGGCACTGGGTTGCCGCGAGGCTGAGGCAATGGCGCTCAACCGGGTTTTCATCACCGCGGCCCGCCGAGGCCGGCCCCACGTCACCCTCAAGTGGGCCGCGACGCTCGACGGCGCGACCGCGGACTCCAAGCGAGCTTCGCGGTGGATCACGGGATCAGAGGCGCGGCTCGAGGCGCATCGGCTGAGGAGCCGGGCTGATGCCATCCTGGTCGGAATAGGCACGGCCCTGGCCGACGACCCTGCCCTCGACGTGCGGCTCGGCAGTCCGTGGCCACGCGAGCCCTTTCGGGTCGTCGTCGACAGCTCCGCGCGCCTGCCGTTGAGGGCACGCCTCATTGGGGCGGGGAAGCCCGAGCGGGCAATCGTCGCGGTCACGGACGCCGCCGACGCGGAGCGCCTGGGCGGGCTCGAGGCGCGGGGCGTGACCGTCCTCAGGTGCAAGTCGCACGAGGGGCACGTGGACGTGAGCGATCTCGTGACCAGGCTCGGCGCTCTCGAGGTGAGTGGAATCCTCGTGGAAGGGGGCGGCACGCTTGCCTGGGCCTTTCTCGAGGCGGGGCTCGTGAATCGTCTCGTCGTGTTCACGGCCCCCATGCTCCTCGGGGGCGCGGTTGCGGCCCGGGCCGTCCAGGGCACGGGCCTGCCGCTGCCGGAGGCGATCCGGCTCGAGGGCGTCGCCGTCCGCCCGGTGGGAGCGGATTGGATGACGGAGGCAGACGTCGTGCATCCGGGCAGCGGGCGCTGAGATGTTCACGGGCATCGTCGAGGAGACCGGCCGCGTGCTGCGCCGCACAGACTCCCGGCTCGTGGTCGGGGCCGGCGTGACGCTCGCCGGCACCCTGATCGGCTCGAGCCTTGCCGTCAACGGCGTCTGTCTGACGGCCGTGGAGCTCCAGGGCGACAGCGTCGGCTTCGACGTCGGGCCCGAGACCCTCGCCCGGACCGCGCTCGGGGATCTCTCGTCCGGAGACGCGGTGAATCTCGAGCGTCCCATGCGGCTCGACGGCCTCGTCGGGGGGCACCTGGTGCTCGGACACGTCGACGGGGTGGGGATCGTCGGAGCGGTGGAACGGGATGGCAGCGAGCCGGCGCGGTTAAGGGTAGAGTGGCAGGACCCGGCGCTGGCCCCGCTCCTCATTCGGCAGGGTTCCGTCGCGGTGGACGGGGTCAGCCTGACGGTGGCGGCACTCGACGCGCGGGCTTTCGAGGTCATGGTGATCCCGCATACACTGGAGTTGACGACCCTGGGCGGCCTCAAGGCGGGCCGGCGGGTGAACCTGGAGATGGACGTGATCGGGAAGTACGTGCTGCGTGCCCTGAGCGTGAGGGAGGAGTCACGGTGACCACCGAAAGCAAGCGGGAGTTCGCGACCATCGAGGAAGCCATAGCGGACATCCGCGCCGGACGGATCATCGTCGTCGTGGACGACGAGGACCGCGAGAACGAGGGTGACTTCCTCATGGCGGCCGACAAGGCGACGCCCGAGGCCGTCAACTTCATGATCGTGCACGGCCGGGGCCTCATGTGCATGCCCATGCTGGGCGAGCGGCTCGAGGAGCTGCAGCTCCCCATGATGGTCAACGACAACACCGCGCCCCTCGGGACCGCCTTCACGATCAGCGTGGACGCGCGGCGCGGCGTCACCACGGGGATCTCGGCCTACGATCGCGCGGTCACCATCCGCACCCTCGTCGATTCTCTCTCGCGCCCCGATGACTTGACGCGCCCCGGGCACATCTTTCCGCTGCGGGCGATGCCGGGCGGAGTCCTGCGACGCGCGGGTCACACCGAAGCGGCGATCGACCTGGCCCGGATGGCCGGCTGCGCGCCGGCCGGCGTCATCTGCGAGGTGCTCAACGACGAAGGTGGCATGGCGCGCGTGCAGGACCTGCTCCTGCTGGCGAAGCGCCACGGGCTCAAGTGCATCACGATCAAGGACCTGATCGAGTACCGCATTCAGAAGGAAAAGCTCGTGCGGCGGGCCGCAACCACCCAGCTGCCGACCGAGTACGGCGAGTTCACCTGCATCGCCTACGAGACCACGGTGGACGACCGGCTCCCACTGGCGCTGGTCATGGGCGACGTTCGCAGCGAGGAGCCCGTGCTGGTCAGGGTCCACTCGGAATGCCTGACGGCCGACGTGTTCGGCTCCCGCCGCTGTGACTGCGGCGCCCAGCTGCACAAGGCCCTGGACATCATCGAGCGCGAGGGGCGCGGCATTCTCCTGTACATGCGCCAGGAGGGACGGGGAATCGGGCTGTTGAACAAGCTGCGCGCGTACGAGCTACAGGACCAGGGCAAGGACACCGTCGAGGCCAACCACGTCCTGGGCTTCCAGGCCGATCTGCGCCACTACGGTATCGGCGCGCAGATCCTGGTGGATCTGGGCGCAAAACGCCTGCGCATCCTCACGAACAACCCGAAAAAGATCGTCGGCATCGAGGGGTACGGCCTCCAGGTGGTCGAGCGCGTGCCCATCGAGATTCCGCCCACCGAGAGCAACAAGCGCTACCTCATGACGAAGCGCCAGAAGATGGGCCACCTCTTCTCTTCGCTGCCTGATTGAGATGGCCGGGTCCGCCCCTCAGAGGAAGCAGCCCGAGGGTTCCAGGCACGGCGTCGACCGGGCGAGCCGCTTCGCCGTCGTGGCGGCGCGCTTCAACGAGGCCATCTCGAAGAAGCTCGCCGACGGAGCCGCTTCCGCGCTCGAGGCCGGCGGCGTGTCGGGCGAGCGCGTCGAGATCCACTGGGTGCCCGGCTCGTTCGAGCTCCCGCAGGCAGCGATGGCGCTGGCGAGGACAGGGCGGTACGCCGGCATTGTCTGCGTCGGCGTGGTGATCCGGGGCGAGACTCCGCACTTCGGGTACATCGCGGCGGAGGCCGCCCACGGGCTGTCGCGCGTGGGGCTCGAGACGGGAGTGCCGGTGGGCTTCGGTGTGATCACCTCGCTGACCGAAGCGCAGGCGTGGGAGCGCGCCGGAGGCGCCGTGGGGCATCGCGGCGAGGAGGCGGCCCGAGCGGTGCTCGAGATGGCGGCCTGGAGGCGGGGGCTCAGGGCCGGGCGCGCTCTCAAGCGACGGCGCTGATGGGCAAGCGCCGCAAGTCCCGCGAGCTGGCACTTCAGCTCCTCTACCAACTTGACGTTCAGGGCGAGGGCTCGCCCGGGCCTCACCTCGACGAGTTCTGGACGCGCCATCCAGTCGACGTCGAGGTTCGGGATTTCGCCGAAGCCCTGGTGCGCGGCACCAAGCTCCACGAGGAGAAGATCGACGAGCTGATCTCCCAGTACGCCCAGCACTGGGAGCTCGAGCGCATGGCGGTGGTGGACAGGAATATCCTCCGGCAAGGCATCTTCGAGATTCTCTGGGCCGGCGACGTGCCTCCCAAGGTCGCCATCAACGAGGCCCTCGAGGTGGCCAAGAAGTTCAGCACGCAGGAGTCGAGCCGCTTCATCAACGGGATCCTCGACCGCGTCCACAAAGAGCTGCGGCCTTCCGACTGAGGGGCCTGCGTGCGATACGCGGTGCTCTCCGACGTGCACGGCAACCTGGAGGCCCTCTCGGCGGTGCTGGCCGACGCGGCTTCCGAGGGCGCCCTCGGGATCCTGTGCCTGGGCGACGCCGTAGGCTACGGCGCCGATCCGGTCGCCTGCGTCGAGCTTCTGGGCGTGCGCTCCACGCGTATCGTCGCCGGCAACCACGAGCATGGCGCGCTGGGGCTGGTCGACCTGCGCTGGTTCAACCCCACGGCACGCGCGGCGGCGCTCTGGACCCGCGAGCGGCTGGGCGCCGACCACCAGAGGTATCTCTCCGGGCTCCCGCTCTCGTCGACCCTCGGGGAGGCGACGTGCGTCCACGCAAGCCCGCGGCGCCCGGAGGAGTGGGACTACCTCATCTCGGCGGAAGACGGGTTCCAGGCCTTCGCCCACTTCGTGACGCGTCTGTGCTTCGTCGGCCACTCGCATCGACCCGGCGTCTGGTCGCTGGGCTCGAGCGGGCCCGCGTACGAGGATCTGGCTGGCCCCGCCTGGCACGATCACCGCATACCCTTCCACGACGGGCGGCGGTACATCATCAACGTCGGCAGTGTCGGGCAGCCGCGCGACCGCGATCCGCGGGCCGCGTACGTGTTGTGGGACGAGGACGAGCGAAGCGCCACGCTTCGTCGCGTGACGTACGATCAGAAGGCGGCGGCGGCCAAGATACTCCGGGCCGGCCTGCCGCGCGCGCTGGCCGAACGTCTCGCGCATGGGATGTAGCCAGCTGTCCGTTCTCGGCCGCCCCGGAGCGCGCCGGATCGCCCTCGCGGTGTCGGGAGCGGCCGGGGCCCTGGCATTTCCGACGACGGATTGGTCGATCCTCGCCTGGGTGTGGCTGGTGCCGCCGCTCCTGTGCGCCTCGACGCGCCCGCCCAGAGAGGCCCTCGCCGACGGATGGCTTGCGGGCACCGTCTACTTCGTCCTGCTCCTGCGCTGGCTCGATCACACTTTTCAGAACTACAGCGCCATCCCGTGGCCGCTGACGTGGCTTCCGATCGCGGCGCTGGCGGCCTACTGCGGTCTCTACACGGGGCTCGTCTGCGGCGCGGTCGGGCGTCTGAGCGTCCGTCTTGGACAGGGCTGGGCGCTCGCGACGGCGCCCGCGCTCTGGGTGGCGGGAGAGTGGATACGCGGCTGGCTCATGGGCGGATTCCCGTGGGGCCTCTTGGGCTACTCTCAGCACCTGGCGCTCCCCGTGATTCAGGTCGCCGAGATCGGCGGCGTCTACGCCGTCTCGGCCCTCCTCGTCGCGGTGAACGCCGCCATCGCCTCACTCTGCGTCCTCGGCTGGCGCCGAGCGGCGCCTGGCCTGGCCTCGGTCGCGGTCCTGCTGCTGGGCTCTCTCGGCTTCGGCTGGTGGACGTTGTCCCACGAGTCCGGGCCGGCGACCGACCGGGCGGTTCGCCTCGCCCGGATCGCCGTCATCCAGCCGTCGATCGAACAGAGCGAGAAGTGGGATCCCTCGTCCCAGGCCCGCACGATGGCATCCTACGAGGCGTTGACGCGCGAGGCCGCCAGGGCGAAGCCGGCCGCCATCCTCTGGCCCGAGACCGCGGCGCCGATCTTTCTGCGCGGCGACGCCGCGCTTCTGGCCCGCCTGACGGCGCTGTCCCGCGAGATCGGAGTGCCGGTCCTGGTCGGCTCAATCGACCAGGTTCCCGGCCCCGGAAGGCAGTACCTGAACAGCGCTTTTCTACTGGGAGATCAGGGGATTACAGCCAAGTATGATAAGATTCATCTCGTGCCGTTCGGTGAGTATGTGCCCCTCGCCGGGCTCCTCGGCTTCGTCAGGCAGTGGGCGGAATTCATCTCCGACTTTGCGGCCGGCAGCCGCGAGACGGTGTTCCCGTTGCCCGGGGCGCCCTTCGGTACCGTGATCTGTTACGAGGTGATCTTCCCCGAGCTGTTCAGGGGTTTCATAGCTGGAGGCGCGGTCTTCATGGCCAATATCACCAACGACGCGTGGTTCGGACGGACGAGCGGCCCATGGCAGCACCTGGGCATGCTTCCGCTCCGCGCCGTCGAGCACCGCGTGGCCATCGCGAGAGCGGCGAACACGGGCATCTCGGCCTTTGTCGGCCCGGACGGGCGCGTGGGGCCCACGCTGCCGCTGTTCGACCGCGGCATCCTCTCCGCCTCGATCCCACTGCGCTCGCGCACGACGCTGTACACGCGCTTCGGCGACTGGCTCGTGTACCTGTGCCTCGGGCTCTCTACCGCAGCGTGGGGCGCCGCGTCCCTCTCGAAGCGACCCGCGGCATGCTAGGCGACCTGAAGCGCGACCTCGTCGAGGTCGAAAAGCGCGTGCTGGACCTTCGGGGGCATCTTTGACCTGGAGGCGAAGGAGGCGCGCATCGCGGTGATCGACCAGGAGATGGCCGCCCCGAGCTTCTGGGAAGACAGCCGCAAGGCCCAGACGCTCGTGCAGGAGCGCGCGGATCTCGCCCGGACGATCGGCCGGTTCAAGGAACTTGCCGGCCAGGCCGAGGATCTCCGCGTGCTCTGGGAGATGGCCACCGAGGCCGGAGACGAAGGCGAGGCCGCGGGCATCGACCAGGCGCTCATCGCGCTCAAGAAAGAGCTCGAGGCCTTCTCGGTCAAGGTCGTCCTCTCGGGGCCTCAGGATCGGAAGAACGCCATCCTCTCGATTCATCCGGGCGCGGGCGGCACCGAATCCCAGGACTGGGCGCAGATGCTCATGCGCATGTACCTGCGATGGGCCGAGCGCGCGGGGTTCAAGGCCGAAGTCGTGGATCTGCTGCCGGGCGAAGAGGCGGGCATCAAGTCCGCGACCGTCGAGATCTCGGGCGAAAACGCCTACGGCTACCTCAAGAGCGAGATCGGCGTGCACCGGCTGATCCGGATCTCGCCGTTCGACGCCTCGAAGCGTCGCCATACCTCCTTCGCGTCGGTGTCGGTCATCCCGGAGGTGGAGGACGTCGAGGTGGTCGTGAAGGACGAGGATCTCCGCGTGGACGTCTACCGCTCCTCGGGCCCGGGCGGGCAGGGAGTCAATACCGCCGACTCGGCCGTCCGGATCACGCACCTGCCGACGGGCATCGTGGTCGCCTGCCAGAACGAGCGCTCCCAGCTCCGCAACCGCGACACGGCGATGCGCGTGCTCAAGGCGAGGCTGTACCAGATCTACGAGAAGAAGCAGCGCGAGGAGCTGGCCGAGCTGACGGGCGAGAAGAAGGACAGCGCGTTCGGCAGCCAGATCCGCACCTACACCTTCCACCCGTACCAGATCATCAAGGACCACAGGACCGGGGTGGAGGTCGGCAAGGTGGAGGCCGTTATGGATGGCGAGATCGACCGCTTCATCGAGGCATACCTTGCCGCCGGAAGGCCGGCCTAGCGTGGCCGCCCCGCCGCCGCCGACACCGCGGCCCGAGGCGAATGACCTCATTCGGCGGCGCCTCGAGAAGCTGGAAGCGCTGCGCGCCGGCGGGATCGACCCGTTCGGACACCGCTTCCCGGTCACGCACTGGGCGGGCGAGCTCGGGCGTCGCTTCCACGCCGCGGGGGACGGCGAGCTCAAGCAGGCCGGCCCCGTGGTCGTCGCGGGACGGGTGGTCGCGCTCCGGCACCACGGCAAGACCTGCTTCGCGCATCTCCGCGACCAGTCGGGACAGATACAGCTCTACGCGCGGGCGGACGGTCTCGGGGAGCGCTACGCGCTCTTCACCGACCTCGACGTCGGCGACTTCATCGGCGTGACGGGCGAGCTCTTCCGGACGCGGACAGGCGAGCTGACGGTCGCCGTGCGCGGCTTCGAGTTCCTCGCCAAGTCGCTCCGGCCGCTGCCCGAGAAGTGGCACGGGCTCAAGGACGTCGAGACGCGGTACCGCCGGCGCTACGTGGATCTCGTGATGAACCCGCAGGTGCGCGAGGCCTTCGCGCTCAAGAGCCGGCTGATCCGCGAGATGCGCGCCTTTCTGGACGCCCGCGGTTTTCTCGAGGTCGAGACCCCGATGATGCAGCCCATCCCCGGCGGAGCGGCGGCCAAGCCCTTCGTGACGCATCACAATGCGCTCGACATGGAGCTCTACCTCCGCATCGCGCCGGAGCTGTACCTCAAGCGGCTGGTGGTCGGCGGGTTCGACCGCGTCTACGAGGTCAACCGGAGCTTCCGCAACGAGGGGATCTCGACGCAGCACAACCCCGAGTTCACCATGCTGGAGTTCTACCAGGCCTACGCGGACTACGAGGACCTCATGGTCCTGACGGAGGAGATGTTCGCGCACCTGGGACGCGAGATCCTCGGCACGACCACCCTCGGCTACCAGGGCGAGGAGGTGGTCCTCGCGGGGCCGTGGCGGCGGCTGCCGTTCTTCGAGGCGATTTCCAAGGCCGTCGGGAACGCCGTCGGCCCCGAGACCGGCGAAGAGGCCGTGCGGAAGGCGGCGGTGGCCGCGGGCGTGCCCGAGCCCCAGCCCGGCCTTGGCACCGTCGGCCTCTGGAAAGAGGTCTTCGACACCCTCGTGGAGCCGGCCCTGGTCCAGCCGACGTTCATCACCGACTTCCCCATCGAGCTCTCGCCGCTGTCCAAGCGCAAGGTCGGCGACCCGCGGCTGGTGGACCGCTTCGAGCTCTTCATCTGCCGGCGGGAGCTCGCCAACGCCTACTCGGAGCTCAACGACCCGATAGACCAGCGCCGGCGCTTCGAGGAGCAGGCGCGGGAGCGCGAGCGGGGAGACGAAGAGGCGCACTGGATGGACGAAGACTTCGTCCGCGCCCTCGAGTACGGGATGCCGCCGACCGCGGGCGAGGGGATCGGTGTGGACCGGCTGGCCATGCTCTTCACGGACTCGGCGTCCATCCGCGACGTGATCCTGTTCCCGCACCTGCGTCCCGAGCGCCGCGCCGCGGGCCAGCCGCCGGGCGACGACCCAATGGGCGACGACGAAGACGGAGAGCTCTGATGGCCGGGCGCGGGTTACCCTTCGAGCTGTTCCTGGCGCTCCGCTATCTCCGCGCGCGCGGCCAGCGCGCCAATCTCTCGCTCTTCGTCTGGATAGGCGTGGGAGGGGTGTTCCTGGGCGTCACCGCCCTCATCGTGGTCCTGGCCGTGATGACCGGCTTCCAGGACGGCATCAAGGACCGGTTGATCGCCGCGAACCCGCACATCCTGGTCCTCGACCCGAGCGGCCGTGGGGTATCCGGCGCCTCTGAGGTCGCCGCCCGGGTGCGTGCGATACGCGGTGTCCGCTCGGCCACGCCCTTCGTGGTCCAGCAGGCGCTCTTCACGGGCCAGGGAAAAGGGGCGACGGGCGGGCTCCTGCGGGGCGTCGATCTGGCCTCTCCCGCCGTCCGTGCGCAGCTCGAGTCCGAGGTGAAGACGGGAAGCCTCGACCCACTGCTGCGCGCCTCCGGGGAGCCCGCCCTCCTGCTGGGGCGGGAGCTGGCGAGGACGCTCGGCGTGGTCCCCGGCGATTACGTCACCGTGATCTCGCCCCAAAGCGCCATGACGGCAGTCGGCCTCGTTCCCAAGATGCGGCGATTCGAGGTGGCGGCCTATATCGAAGTCGGGCTCTACGAGTACGACGCCTCCATGGCCTACACCGGCATCGCGGCCGCCCAGGAATTCGCCGGGCTCGGCGACCGGGTCTCGGGGGTCGAGGTGAAGCTCGACGATCCCTTCGACGCCAAGGCGATCGGGCAGCGCATCTCCGCGGCCACCGGGCCGGGGCTGTGGATCCGCGACTGGATGGCAATGAACCGCAACCTCTTCGCGGCGCTCCAGCTCGAAAAGCTGGCGCTCTTCGTCATCGTCACGATCATCGTGCTGGTCGCAGGGTTCGCCATCATCGGCCACCTGGTCCTGCTCGTGGCGGAGAAGCGCAAGGAGATCGGCATCCTCAAGGCCATGGGCGCGAGCGCCCGGAGCATCGGGAGCGTCTTCCTGGCCACGGGGATGGTGATCGGCATCGTCGGCACGGCGGCCGGCAGTCTCGTCGGCCTGTCATTGATCTGGGTCCAGAACACCTACAAGATCATCCGGCTGGCCGGCGACGTCTACCAGATCGACCACCTTCCGATGAAGCTGACCGGGCTCGACTTCGCCCTGGTCACGAGCGCGACGCTGCTGATCTCGTTTCTGGCGACGCTGTCCCCGGCCCGTCGGGCGGCGCGGCTGGATCCGGTCGAGGTGCTCCGGTATGAGTGAGACCCTGGTCGCCGCGCGCGAGCTGGAGAGGGAATACCGCGTCGGGCCCGAGACGGTGCGCGTGCTGCGGGGCGTCACCCTCGCCGTCGGCGCGGGGGAGAGCGTCGCGCTGATCGGCGCTTCCGGGGTCGGCAAGTCGACGCTGCTCCATCTGCTCGGCGGGCTCGATCGCCCCACGGCTGGGCAGGTGCTGTTCTCGGGCGAGGACATGTACGCCCGCTCGGAGAGCGCCCTGGCACGGCTCCGGCGCACCGAGATCGCGTTCATCTTCCAGTTCTACAACCTCCTGGGCGAGATGACCGCGCTCGAGAACGCGATGATGCCGGCCTTGCTCCAGCGCCTGCCGGCCACCCAGGCCCGCGAGCGTGGAGCGGCCGCCCTGCACGAGGTCGGGCTGGGCGACAGGCTCGCGCACCGGCCGGGCGAGCTCTCGGGCGGAGAGCAGCAGCGGGTTGCCATCGCGCGGGCGCTCGTTGCCGAGCCCCGCCTGGTCCTGGCCGACGAGCCCACCGGCAACCTCGACCCCAAGACCAGCGAGGTGATCTGGGAGCTCTTCCTGAGGCTGCAAGCGGAGCGGGGGCTGGCTTTCGTCATAGCCACGCACAACCACGACCTGGCCCGCAAGGCCGACCACGGCTACCGGCTCGTGGAGGGGCGGGCGGTCCCGTGGTCCTGAGAGCGGCCGAGCGCTTTTCCGGCGTGTCATCGAATTCGCGCACTTAGACTTCTTCCGAGGGGCCGGAAGGAAGAAAACCCTGGGCCGACCGTGGACTGGGGGGTATACTTTTGTCAGGCCGGGGTGGGGCTTACGGGCAGCGAACCCGAAGTTGCGAGGGCTCCAAGTGTTCGAGAGATTTACGGAGAGAGCGCGGCGGGTCATCATCCTGGCGAGGGAAGAGGCGGGGCGCTTCCGTCACGATTTCGTAGGCACGGAGCACATCCTGCTCGGCCTCATCCGGGACGGCGAGGGCATCGCGACAGCCGTCCTCCAGCGGCTCGGCCTCAGGCTCGAGACGGTCAAGGCGGAGGTGGAGCGGGCCTTGGCCGGCTTCCCCAAGACCCTGACCTTCGGCGAGGTGCCCTTCACGCCCCAGGCGAAGCGGGTCCTCGAGCTCAGCATCGAGGAGGCCCGCCAGCTCGGCCACAACTACATCGGCACCGAGCACCTACTGCTCGGGCTCATGAAGGAAGGGCAGTCGATCGCGGCGAAGATCCTCGAATCCCTCGGCGCGCGCCTCGACGAGGTCCGCCAGGAGACGCTGGCGCTCCTGGGGGACCAGTACTACCCGCGGCCCAAGAAGCGCTCGCAGACCCCCGTGCTCGACGAGTTCGCCCGCGATCTGACGCAGCTGGCCCGCGAGGGCAAGCTCGACCCGGTGATCGGGCGTGAGACGGAGATCGAGCGCGTCATCCAGATCCTCGCGCGGCGGACCAAGAACAACCCGGTCCTCATCGGCGAGCCCGGCGTCGGCAAGACGGCCATCGTGGAGGGGCTCGCCCAGCGCATCGTGGGACACGAGGTGCCCGACGTGCTGGCACAGAAGCGGCTCCTGCAGCTCGACCTGGGCGCCCTCGTCGCCGGCACGAAGTACCGCGGGCAGTTCGAGGAACGGCTGAAGGCCGTGATGAAGGAAATTCGCCAGTCGGAGAACGTGGTGCTGTTTCTCGACGAGCTCCACACGCTGATCGGGGCGGGTGCCGCGGAGGGCGCGATCGACGCGTCGAACATGCTCAAGCCGGCGCTGTCGCGAGGCGAGATCCAGACTATCGGCGCGACGACGCTGGACGAGTACCGCAAGTACATCGAGAAGGACGGCGCCCTCGAGCGCCGCTTCCAGCCGGTCATTGTCCGCGCCCCGTCCGTGCCGGAGTCCATCGAGATCATCAAGGGCCTGCGCCACAAGTACGAGGCCCATCATCGAGTGAAGATCACCGACGAGGCGATCGACGCGGCTGTGAAGCTCGCCGACCGCTACATCACCGACCGGCAGCTGCCGGACAAGGCCATCGATGTCATCGACGAGGCCTCCTCCCGCACCCGGCTCATGGCGCTGACGCCGCCGCCCGAGATCAAGGAGATCGGCAAGGAGGTCGAGCGCGTCGTTCGCGAGAAGGACATGTATCTGGAGGCACAGGAGTTCGAGAAGGCCGCGTCTCTCCGGGAGAAGGAGAAGCTCCTGCGTGGGCGCGACGACGAGATGAAGCGCGAGTGGGACAAGCGCAAGGGCAAGGGGCCGCAGACCGTCGGCGAGGACGACATCGAGTACATCGTCTCGCGCTGGACGGGGATCCCGCTGTCCAAGCTCGAGGAGAAGGAGTCGGCAAAGCTCGCCCGGATGGAAGACGCCCTGCACGGGCGCATCATCGGCCAGGAGGACGCGGTGATGGCGGTGTCCCGCGCGATCCGCAGGTCGCGGGCGGGGCTCAAGGACACCCGGCGGCCGGTGGGCTCCTTCGTGTTCCTCGGCCCGACGGGTGTGGGCAAGACGGAGCTCGCCCGGGCGCTGGCCGAGTACCTCTTCGGTGACGAGAACGCTCTCATCCGCGTGGACATGTCCGAATACATGGAGAAGTTCTCCGTGTCGCGCCTGCTCGGGGCGCCTCCCGGTTACGTCGGCTACGAAGAGGGCGGCTACCTGACCGAGAAGGTGAGGCGCCGGCCGTATTCGGTCGTGCTCTTCGACGAGATCGAGAAAGCCCACCCGGATGTCTTCAACATGCTGCTCCAGGTCCTGGATGACGGGCGGCTGACCGACTCCGTGGGCCACGTCGTGGATTTCAAGAACACCATCCTGATCATGACCTCGAACCTGGGCACCAGCTTCATCGGCAAGCGGACGTCCCCGGGTTTCCTTGCCGAGGGTGATGAGACGACTCACGAGCGGATGAAGGAGAAGGTCCTCGACGAGTTGAAGCGCGCGTTCCGGCCGGAGTTCATCAACCGCATCGACGACATCATCGTGTTCCACGCCCTGTCACGGGAGCACATCACGGCGATCGTGCAGCTCATGATCGACCGCATCAACAAGCAGTTGACGGACAAGGGCATCCAGCTCGAGCCCACGGGGGCGGCGATGGACCTGCTCGTCCAGAGGGGATACGACCCGACCTACGGGGCGCGCCAGCTGCGGCGGACGATCCAGAAGTACGTCGAGGATCCGCTCGCCGAGGCGATCGTGCGCGGGCAGTTCGGGGAAGGCGCCCGGATCGAGGTGGATGTCGAATCGGGCAATTTCACCTTCCGCGAGATCCAGATCGCCGAGCCGAGCCTCGCGTTGGCGGAACGCTAGAGCGACACGTCCAAGACTGGACGGCCGACGAGCCATGACCGCGCGGGGGAGGCTTGCTCTCGCAATTTTTTTTGCCCTGGCCCTGTCCTGGGTGGGTGGCGGCTCCGTGCGCCCCGCCCTCGGCCAGGCGCCTCCCGCGGGGCAGATCATCGTCAAGGACCTCGCGGTACAGGGTAATCGTCGCGTCCAGGAGGCGGTAATCCTCGGCCGCGCCTCCGCCAAGGTCGGCGGTCCCTTCGTGCCGGCGCGCCTCGCCGACGATATCCGGGCGATCTTCGCGCTGGGGTTCTTCGATGATGTCCAGGCGAAGATCGAGGACTTCGAGGGCGGCGTCAAGCTGACCTTCGTGGTGACCGAGCGTCCCTTCGTCCGCGACATCACCTTCGCCGGCAACAAGCGCCTGGACGCCGCGGAGCTCCAGGAGAAGATCGACTTCAAGCTCGGCGCCGTGTACAACCCCGTCGAAGTGACGCGGGCGGCCGAAAAGCTGAAAGAGGCCTACGAGGAGCAGGGCTACTTCGAGGCCGGCGTCACCCCCGATGTCAACAAGCTCCCCGACGGAGACGTCAGCGTGACGTTCCGCATCGCCGAGGGCCGCAAGATGACGATCGACAAGATCGTCATCGAGGGCGCCCAGGGGCTGAAGCCGGGCAAGATCAAGGACATCATGCTGACGCAGGAGCGTGAGTTCTACATCCTGCGGGGGACGGTCCAGCGGCAGAAATTGGATCAGGACATCGAGCGCGTCGTCACGTTCTACAACGACAACGGCTACATCCAGGCACGCGTGGAAACGGTCGATACGCAGGTCGACCGCGCGAGCGCGCGCGTCACGATCAGGATCGTGGTGGTCGAGGGGCCGCAGTTCAAGGTGGGCGGGATCGACATCACGGGCAACAAGGTGCTGCCGGTCGAGGAGCTGCGGCGGCGCCTGTTGCTCAAGCCCGATGACGTCTATTCGCGGACCAAGCTCCAGGAGACCGTCAAGGGCATCTCGGACGTGTACGGCACCATCGGGCGGGCCTCGGCCGACGTCAATCCCCAGATCGCGCTCGACGTACCGAACAGGAAGGTCAACATCACGCTCGAAGTGGCGGAGGGCCCCGAAGTCTTCATCGAGCGGATCAACATCACCGGAAACACGCGGAGCCAGGAGAAGATCCTCCGCCGCGAGCTTCCGATGGCGGAAGGCGATCTCTTCACGAGCCAGAAACTGGCCCGGGCGAAGCAGAAGCTGACCAACCTGAACTATTTCGAGAAAGTCGAGACCAAGACGGTCCCCGGCGCTTCCAAGGACAAGATCGTCGTCAACATCGACGTCACGGAAAAGCCCACGGGGATCTTCTCGATCGGCGGTGGGTACAGCTCTCAGGACGGCGCGCTGGGCACGCTGGACCTGTCGCAGAACAACTTCCTGGGCAAGGGCTATCAGCTCTTCCTCCGCGTGCGCGGCGGCCAGCAGACGCAGCAGGGCACCATCGGATTCACGGACCCGTGGTTCCTGGACCGGCCGCTGGCCGCCGGCTTCGATCTCTTCAACAACCGGCGCGTGTACCAGGACTACACGATCAACTCGCTCGGCGGCGACCTTCGCTTCGGCGCCCCGATCGGGGACTACGCCCGCTGGAACGCCCTGTACCGGCTCAGCCAGGACACGGTCAGCGACGTCGATCCCAATGCCAGCAGCGAGCTGCTGGAGGCCAAGGGAACCTCGATCACGTCCCTGATCGGAGGCGCGCTCACGCGGGATACCCGCGACAGCCTGACCGATCCGACGCGCGGCAACTTCTCCGTCATCGGGGCCGATTTCGCGGGCATCGGGACGGGGGACAACCGCTACGTGCGCATCTCCGCCTCGATCACGCAGCACCAGCCGCTGTGGTTCGACCACGTCATCAGCGGGCGCCTGGCGGCGGGATACCAGTTCGGCTGGTCCAAGGAGCCGGTGCCGCTCTTCGAGCGCTACTACCTCGGCGGCCCCAACAGCATCCGAAGCTTCAAGTCGCGCGAGATCTCCCCGGAGGACTCGTCGGGCACGGCCATCGGCGGGAATTTCCAGGTGCTGGGCAACCTCGAATACTCGGTCCCGCTGCCCTACGGCCTCAGGGTGGCGGTGTTCTTCGACGCCGGCAACGTCTACGGCCCGGACCAGAGCGTTCACGATCCGATCAACCTGACCAAGCTCAAGTACGCGGTCGGGCCCGGCATCCGATGGAATTCGCCCTTCGGACCCGTCCGGGTGGACTACGGCGTCAACCCGAACCCGAAGAGCGGTGAGAAGTTCGGCAATATCCAGTTCTCGATGGGCTCGGCGTTCTAGCCAGGAGGAGCGAGGCATGAGTGGGCGCTTCAAAGAAGCAGCTGTCGTGGGAGCGATGCTGGCGGGCCTCACGGGGCTTCTGTGGGCGCTGACACCGGCCCTCGCGCAGGCGCCGGCGGCGACGCGCATCGGGTACGTAGACCTGCAGCGCATCCTCGCGCGTTCGCAGGCCGGTGTACAGGCGCGCGAGCAGCTGGAGAAGGAGAAGGTCGGCATGCAGAAGCAGCTCGACGGCCACAAGGTCGAGCTCGACAAGCTGCGGGACGAGCTCGAGAAGAAGGGGCAGCTGCTTTCGGCCGAGGCCCGCCGGGACAAGCAGGACCAGCTCGAGCGCAAGCTGCGCGACGCCCAGCGTCTCGCGGGCGACCTCGAGAAGGAGCTCCAGCGGAAGGAACAGAACATGGGGGCGAAGATCCTGCGAGAGCTGGAGGGAATCTTCGCCAGGGTCGGCAAGGAGAAGGGCTACGCCCTCATCGTCGAGCGCCGGCAGGCGGGCGTCGTCTACGGCGCGCCCGACGCGGACGTGACCGAGGAAGTCATCAAGGCCTTCGACGACGAGATGCGCAAGGCCAAGAAGTAGGCCGCCGTGGGCGCCCAGTTCACGCTCGGCCGGATCGCCGAGGCGCTCGGCGCCACCCTCGAAGGGGATCCGGCGCTCGTCATCCTCGGAGTCGCGCCGCTCGACGTCGCCGGACCCGAGCACGTGTCCTTCCTGGCCAATTCCCGCTACGCGCGCGCCGCGGCCCGGAGCGCGGCGGGCGCGGTGGTCGTCGGCCGGGAGGTCGAGGGCCTGCCCCAGGCGCTCCTCCGCGTCGACTCGCCCCAGACAGCCATGATCGCGCTCCTGCGGCTCTTCCACCCCGAGCCCCCCGCCCTGGCCGGCATCCATCCCGCCGCCGTGGTCGCCGGCGGCGCGAGCGTGCACCCGACGGCTTTCGTCGGCGCCTGCGCCGTCATCGAGCGGGGCGCGCGGGTCGGAGCGAGGAGCCGGGTGGGGGCGCTGTGCTTCGTCGGGACAGGGGCGGTGCTCGGCGAGGACGTGCTGCTCCATCCGCGCGTCGTCGTCCAGGACGGCGTCGTCATCGGCGACCGGATCATCGTCCACGCGGGTGCGGTGCTCGGCGCGGACGGCTTCGGTTACGCCTTCGACGGCACGGCGCATCGCAAGATCCCCCAGGTGGGCGGACTGCGCATCGAGGATGACGTCGAGATCGGCGCCAATAGCACCATCGACCGCGCGACCCTCGGCGAGACCGTGATCCGCCGGGGCAGCAAGATCGACAACCTGGTCCAGGTCGGCCACAACTGCGATGTGGGAGAGGACGTCATCCTGGTGGCACAGGTCGGTGTCTCGGGCTCGTGCACGATCGGCAACCGGGCGGTGCTGGCGGGGCAGGTGGGCGTTGCCGACCACGTCACCATCGGGGCGGGCGCCGTCCTCACCGCCCAATCCGGGGTGCCGAACGAGGTGCCGGCCGGGGAGATCTGGAGCGGCACGCCGAGCCGACCCGCCGGCGAGACACGCCGGATCTGGGCGGCCGAAGCCCTGCTGCCGGACCTGCTACGCAGGTTCCGGGCTCTCGAGAAGCGGGTGCGGGAGCTCGAAGGCGGACAAGATGGTTGAAGCGGCACGCATCCATCCGACGGCCATCGTGGACGCGGGAGCGGACCTCGCCGCCGGAGTCGTGATCGGTCCCTACAGCCTCATAGGCCCGCGGGTGGTGATCGGGCCGGGCTCGGAGATCGGGGCCCACGTAGTCCTCGAGGGCCGCGTCCGGCTGGGCGCGCGCTGCCGCATCGGACACGGGGCCCTGATCGGCGGGGTGCCCCAGGATCTGAAGTACCGCGAGGGGCTGCCGGTGGGAGTGAGCGTGGGCGACGATACCGTCATCCGCGAGTACACCACCGTGCACCGGGCCACACACGAGGGGCGGGACACGCGGATCGGGAGCCGCTGCCTGGTCATGGTTTCGACCCATGTCGCCCACGACTGCGTCGTCGGCGACGAGGTCATCATGATCAACTACGCCGCGCTGACCGGGCACGTGATCGTCGAGGATCGCGCGACGATCGGCGGGCTCACGGGGATCCATCCCTTCACGCGCGTGGGCACGTACGCCTACGTCGGCGGCGTGTCGAAAGTCACGCAGGACGTGCCGCCCTTCGTGATGGCCGACGGCGTGCCCGCGACGGCGCGCGCCGTGAACGTGATCGGCATGCGCCGCGGCGGGGTGGACGCCGAGGGGCGCCGTCTGGTGCGCGCCGCATTCCGGATCCTCTACCGGTCGGGCCTCGCGCCCGCCGCCGCCACCGCCCGGGTGAAGGCGGAGCTCGGCGGTCACCCACTGGTGGCGAGGCTCGTCGAGTTCATCGAGGGCTCGCGGCGCGGCATCGTTCGTGGAGTCGGGTCGGGCCCCGGGGAACCGGACGCGGCAGGCGAAGACGCGGAGACCGAGGAGCGCGTGTGGTGAGCGTGTCGGAGAGCGGGCGCATGCGCGCCGGGGTGGTGGGCGCGGGGCACATGGGCCAATACCACATCCTGGCCCTGGCGGAGCTGTGGGACGTGGAGCTCGTGGCGATCTGCGACACGGACGCCGAGCGCGCCCGCGAGATCGCGACGCAGTACGGCACGCGGGCGGTCGCGACTCACCAGGAGCTCGCCGGGCTCGTCGACATCGCAACGGTCGCCGTTCCGACCGAGCGCCACTTCGAGGTCACCCGCGACCTGCTGGAGGCGGGAGTCCACGTGCTCGTCGAGAAGCCGATGACGACCACGCTCGAAGAGGCCAAGGAGCTCTTCCGCGTGGCGCGCCAGCGCGCGCGGGTGCTCCACGTGGGCCACGTGGAGCGCTTCAACGGGGCGGTGCAGGAGCTGCGCAAGATCGTCGAGCAGCCCGTGCTCATCGAGTCCCGGCGGCTCGGCCCCTTCGTGCCGCGCGTGCAGAACGACTCGGTCGTGATGGACCTGATGATCCACGACATCGACATCGTGCTGGGTCTCGTCGACAGCGAGCCGCGCCGGATGAGCGCGTTCGGTCGCTCCATCCACTCGAGCCAGTCCGACGTCGCGAACGTGCAGATCCTCTTCGACTCCGGAGCCATGGCGACCATCACCGCGAGCCGCGCCACGGAAGAGAAGATTCGCACGCTCTCGATCACCCAGCCCGGCGCGTACATCGTCCTGAACTACGCGGATCAGGACATCCAGATCCACCGGCGCGCCGCGCAGGAATACACCCTCAACCGCGAGTCGATCCGCTACCGGCAGGCGTCCTTCGTCGAGCGCCTTTTCGTCCACAAGGACAACCCTCTCAAGCTGGAGATCCGCCACCTGATATCGGCCGCGCGCGCCGCGAAGGCGGCAGGCGAGGTGGAGCTGCCCGAGACCGAGGATCTTCGGTCCCTGGCCGTGGCGCTCGAGATCGAGCGGATGATCCGCGAGGGCCGGGGCGAGGTCGCCTGGCCGAAGGATCTCCCGTGGAGCGCCGCCTCGCGGTGATGGCCGGAGCCGGGGTTCTCCCCGGCCGGGCCGCAGCCGAAGCCGCACGCCAGGGATGGCGCGTGGTCGCGTTCGCGTTCGACGAGGCGGCGGGTCTCGGCGCACACGCTGAGCGCGTGGTGCCGTCCGTCCTCACCGACGTCCAGGCGGTCCTCCGGACGCTCGCCGACGAGCGTGTCCAGGCCGCCGTATTCGTCGGCAAGTTCTGGAAGCAGCGCGTGTTCGACGACTACGGGGGAACGGACGAAGCCGGGCGGCGCATGGCCCGCTCGGGGCTGTCGGACGGCGCGCTGGCTGGCGCCGTTCTGGCAACGCTGGCCGGAATGGGGATCGAGGTGCTCGACCAGCGCCCCTTCCTCTCGCCGTGGATGATGGGCGCCGGCACGCTGACGTCGCGGGAGCCCTCGCCGGGCGAGTGGGAGGAGATACGCGCGGGGTTCGCGCTGGCGCGCCGCCTGGCGGAGCACGGGATAGGGCAGACCGTGGTGCGCTCGCGCGGCGTCACCCTGGCTGTCGAGGCGGCCGAGGGTACCGACGAGACGATACGCCGGGGCGTCAAGCTCGCCGGTCCCGGCGCGGTAGTCGTCAAGGCGGTGGCGGCGGAGCACGACTTCCGCTTCGACATTCCCACCGTCGGGCCCACGACAGTCGCGGCCATGGCCGACGGCGGAGCGACGGCGCTGGCCGTGGACGGCGACAAGGTGCTCCTCGTGGATCGTGAGGCGGCGGTGCGCGCGGCGGACCGCGCAGGGATCGCCATGGTGAGCGTCCCATGATGAGAGTCCATGACGGTCGCTGACGGCCGTCTCATCATGCTGTCTGCCGGGGAGGCGTCCGGCGACCTCCACGGCGCGACCATGTGCCGGGCGATCCGCGCCCTCGACCCGGCCGTGCGGCTGATCGGCATGGGAGGACCCCGCATGGCGGCGGCGGGCGTCGAGATCCTCGTCGACCCGACAGCGGGGGCCGCGATGGGGACGAGTGAGGCCCTGGGCCGAGTCCCCGGGCTCTACCGCGCGTACAAGATCCTCGTGAGGCGGCTTCGAGAGGGCCGGCCGCGGGCCATCGTGCTCATCGACTTCCCCGAGTTCAACCTGCGGCTCGCGAGGCAGGCGCGGCGCGCGGGAGTACCCGTCGTGTACTTCATCCCGCCGCAGCTCTGGGCCTGGCGGCGGGGACGCATACGGCAAATGGTCCGGCGCGTGACGCGGGTCCTGGCCGCCTTTCCCTTCGAGAAGAGCCTGTACGAGCGCGCCGGCGTTCCGGTGGAGTTCGTGGGCCACCCGCTGCTGGACGTGGTGCCGGGCGACCTCGACCGGGCCAAGGCCCGCGAGCGGCTTGGGGTGGAAGAGGGCCGGACCCTCGTGGGTCTCCTGCCCGGCAGCCGGAAGCAGGAAGTCAGCCGCCTGCTGCCGCACATGCTGGATGCGGCTGCCCGCTTGGCTGGCGCCGGCGGCAGGCGGTGTTTCGTGCTGGGGCTGGCCGCGAGCCTGGACCGCGAGCTGGTGACGGCAGTGCTCGGGCGCGCGTCCGGGGCGGGCGGCCCGCCGGTCGAGGTGGTGGAAGGTCTGACGCACGAAGTGATGGCGGGCGCGGACGTGCTCCTGATCGCCTCGGGGACGGCAACCCTCGAGGCGGCGCTGCTCGGGGCGCCGATGGTGGTCTGCTACCGGGTATCGTGGCTGACCGAGATGGTCGCCCGTCTGCTGAAACGCTCGCCATGGATCAGCCTGCCAAACATCGTCGCCGGCCGTGGCGCCGTGCCCGAGATCCTGCAGGATGACGTGACGGGAGCGCGGCTCGCGCGCGAGGCGGAGCATCTCCTCGTCGACCCCGTGGCGTCGACCGCCCAGCGCGCGGCGTTCAAGGAGCTGCGCTCGAGGCTGGGTCAACCGGGTGTCGGTGAACGTGCGGCCCGGGCCGTGTTGCGAGTCGCAGGTGCCCCATGATGGTAGATGCCCCATGATGCCAGGTGCGGCATGATGGTAGACGCGGCATGATGGTAGACGCGGCATGAGGGCCGCCCGGCTCTGGCGAAAGCTCGGCTCGGCAGCCGGCTCCTGGGCGGTCCGGCTGCTGGCCGCCACGCTTCGTCTCCGGCGGGACGAGCGGACCGTCGAGCCCCTCCTGGCCGCGGGCGCGCCCGTCATCTACGTCGTGTGGCACTCCCGGCTCCTGCTCCTGCCGTACCTCTACCGCCGGCGCGGGCTGTGGGCGCTGGTCAGCCGCTCCGAGGATGGCGCGATGGTGGCCGATCTCGTGCGCCGCTTCGGCTTCGTCACCGTTCGCGGATCCTCGAGCCTCGGAGGCGCGGAGGGGCTCCGGTCTCTGACCCGGGCCATTCGAAAAGGCCACAGCGTCGTCGTCGTGCCCGATGGTCCGCGGGGACCGCGGGAGGTGCTCAAGCCGGGAGTGGTCCTGCTGGCACGACTCACCGGCGCCCACGTGGTGCCGGCGGCGCTCGGAGCGTCGTCCGAGTGGCGGGCGCGCTCGTGGGACCAATTCAGGATCCCCAAGCCGTTCTCGCGCTGCGTGGTCCGACTCGGCGAGCCTATCCTCGTGCCCCGCGACATCGATGGGGCGCGAGAGGAGACTGCGCGCGCGGAGATCGAGGCCGCGTTGAGCGCCGTCACATGGCAGGCCGACGAGGAGGCTCGGCGCTGATCCACGCCCTCTACTCCGTCGCGCTCCGGATCGGGCTGCTCGTCTACCTGCCCGTGTTCGCCGTCCGGAGACTCAGGCGCTCGGGCTACGAGAAGGCGATTGCGCAGCGCCTGGGACGGTACGGCGCCGATCTGCCGGCCGAGCCGCGCTGCTGGATCCACGCCGTCTCGGTGGGGGAGGCCGTGACGTCGGTTCCCCTGGTCGAAGCGCTGGCCCGCCGCTGGCCCGAGCTCGGTATCGTCATGACCACGGTCACGCCGACGGGGGCGCGCATCGTCGCCGACAGGCTCGACGGAAGGGTCAGTCACCGGTATTTCCCCGTGGACCTGCCCGGGCCCGTCCGCCGCGCGCTGGATGCCGTCCGGCCCCGCTTCTTCATCGGCATGGAGACCGAGCTCTGGCCCAATTTTCTTCGGGCGCTGGCGGCGCGCGGCATCCCGGCCATGATCGCCAACGGGCGCATCTCGGACCGCTCCTTCCGGCGTTATCGCCGGGTGCGCTTCCTCATGCCCCGAATGCTGCGCGACGTCGCGGTCTTCGCCATGCAATCAGAGGAGGACGCGCGTCGCATCATCGCGCTCGGCGCCCAGCCCGAGCGGGTCGTCGTCACGGGCAATCTCAAGAGTGATCTCGCCTCCCCTGGAGCCGGTCCCGAAACCCTGTGGCAGCGGCTGCTCGGGCTGGGCGAGGATGACCTTGTCTGGATCGCGGGCAGCACGCACCGGGGCGAGGATGCCGTCGTCCTGGACGCCTTCGCGCGGCTCCGCGCGCGCTTCCCGCAGCTCGTCCTGCTTCTCGCCCCACGGCACCCCGAGCGCGTGCCGGAGGTGGAGCGCCTCGTGATCGAGCGTGGGCTCAAAGCGGTCCGCCGGAGCGACCTGCCGGGCGCGCGGGACCGGAGCGCGGTGATCATTGTCGACACTGTCGGAGAGCTCGCGCAGCTCTACAGGGTCGCGACCGTGGTCTTCGTCGGAGGCAGCCTCGTGCCGACGGGCGGACACAACATGCTAGAGCCCGCGCTGCTCCGGAAGGCGGTACTGTTCGGCCCCCACACGGAGAACTTCCGCGAGAGCGCCGACGCTCTGCTGGCCGCCGGCGGCGCGACGCTCGTCAGGGAGGGGGCCCTACTCGAAGGCCAGGTCGGCCTGCTCTTGGGCGACGTCGATCTCCGGCGGCGCATGGGCGAGGCCGCTTTCCAGGCCATCGTGGGACGGCAGGGAGCCGTCAAGCATACCCTCGAGCTCGTGGAGCGGTACCTGATGGAGCCTGCGCGTGGCTGAGCCCGTGCGCACGCCGGAGCATTGGCTGCACGAGGTCTGGCGTGGCCGGGCGAGCCCTCCGGTGCGTGCCGGGCTCAGCGCGGCATCAGCGGCCTACCGCGTGGCCCTGGCGGCACGCTCCGCTGCCTACCGGATCGGCCTCTTGTCGACGCGCGCCCTGCCCGTGCCCGTCATCTCGGTCGGCAACGTCACGGTGGGAGGGAGCGGCAAGACACCCCTGGCCGAGGTCGTCGCGCTGGCGCTCCGCGAGATGGGGGCGCGGCCCGCTGTCATCAGCCGGGGATATGGGCGGCGCTCGCGCGGCGTTCGTATCGTGGCGGACGCCGCCGGTGTCATGCTCGGCCCCAGGGAGGGCGGCGACGAGCCGGTGCTCCTGGCCGAGCGCCTGCCAGGCGTGCCGGTCGTGGTGGGGGAGAGCAGGTACGAGGCGGGGGCGGTCGCCCTCGGGAGCTGCGGAGCGGGCGCGCTGGTCCTCGACGACGGCTTTCAGCACAGGACACTCGCCAAGGACCTCGAGATCGTCGTGATCTCAGGGCGCCTACCGTGGGGCAATGGCCGGCTCTTTCCAAGGGGCTCACTGCGCGAGCCGCTGTCGGCTCTCAAGCGGGCGGGCGTGGTCGTGGTCACGAATCCGCCGACGGCTGCCGTCACGAGCGATGTCGCCCACGTCCTCCGGCTGAAGGGATCGCGCGCGACTGTTCTCAGCGGCGCCTATCACCCGACGTCGCTCCGGCACGGCGATCGCGGTCAAGCCGACGCCGCTTCGACGCTGACCGGGCGACGGGTGCTCGCTCTGGCCGGGCTCGCGGCACCAGGCGGTTTCGTCGGGACGGCCGAGGACCTGGGGGCGGAGGTGGCGGGGGTCGTGGAGTTCCCTGACCACTACTGGTACACGGCGGGAGATCTCGCCCGCGTGGCCGCGCGCGCCCGAGAGGCGGGGGCCGAGGCCGTCCTCACCACGGAGAAGGACTGGATACGGATACGAGACATTCCAGGGGGAGACGGGCCACGGGGAGACGTGCCGTACTGGGTGCTCTCAGTGCGGCTCGACATGGGCGCCGACCGTGGCGCCCTCGTCCAGGCGCTCGGCGAGACGCTGAAACGCGTGGCCGTCGGGCGGCGCGTGCCATGATCAGCGAAGCCGGCGTCATCCTGGTGCGGCTTCCGAACTGGCTCGGCGACACGGTCATGGCGCTGCCGGCCTTGCACGGCCTTCGAGCGGCGCGTCCGGCGATCAGCGTCGTGGCCGTCGGCCGGTGGGCGTCTCTCCTCGCTGGACAGGAAGTCGCCGACGCGCTCGTGCCCTATCCGTTGGACCGTGGGGGCCGCCGTCGGCTCAACGCCTCTCTGCGGGGAATGCGGGCGGATGCCGCGATACTGTTTCCGAATTCCTTCGAGTCCGCCCTCGCGGCGTGTCTGTGGCGGGCCCGGTTGAGACTCGGCTATGACACGGACATGAGGGGGGCGCTCCTGAGCCATGCGGTGCCGCTGCCGTCGCCGCGATTGCATCAGGTCGACGAGTACCGAGGACTCCTCGAGGCCGCGGGCGTGGCGGTGCCCGCGACCGATCCGGCCTGGCGCCTCGGGAAGGACAGCGCGGCTGACGCTTCCGTCTCGGCACTACTCGACGGGCAGGAAGTCCCAAGCGGCGCGCGGGTGGTGGGACTTCACCTGGGCGCCTCGTTCGGCTCGTCGAAGCTGTGGCCGGCAGCGGCTTTCGCCGAGCTGGCATCGAGACTGCGTGAGCGCGGGCTCCACCCCGTTGTCCTGGGCAGCCCCGCCGACTCCGGGATGGCCGCCGCCGTCGCGACCGGCGCCGGCTGGGCCGTTCCATCGCTTGTCGGTCAGGACCGGCTCGATCTGCTTCCCCGGCTGCTCGCCCGACTCGCATGCCTGGTCAGCAGCGACACGGGCGTCGCGCACCTGGCAGCGGCCGTGGGCACGCCGACCATCACGCTCTTCGGGCCGACGGATCCCCGGCTCACGGCTCCAAGGAGCCGCGCGGCACTGAGTATCCAGGGACGCGCGCCTTGCGCGCCGTGCTTTCTCGAGCGCTGTCCGATCGACCACGTGTGCATGCGGGACATCACGGCGGCCGCCGTCGCCCTCGCGGTGGAAGGGGCTCGAGCGGCATGAGGACCGTGCTTCACACGGAGTCCTCCGCGGGCCTCGGAGGCCAGGAGGTGAGGACTCTCAGTGAGGCTCGCTGGACTGCCGAGCGCGGGTGGCGCGTCCTCCTGGCGGGTCAGCCCGACGGGCGCTTCGTGGAACGAGCGCGCGCCGCCGGCCTGGAGGTCGTGGGCGTCCGCATGCGCGGCGCCTGGGATCTCGGCGCCGTGCGCACGCTCCAGCGCCTGATCCTCCGCGAGGGGGTAAGCATCGTCCACACCCACAGCTCGGTGGACGCCTGGGTGGGCGGTCTGGCTGCGCGGGCGGCGGCCGTACCCGTGGTGCGGACGCGCCATGTCTCGATCCGCATACGGCGGCGGTGGAACCCCGTGTACCGCTGGCTCGCGGACAGGGTGATCACGAGCGGCGAGGCCATCCGCGACATGGTGGTCGAGGCCGGCGTCGACCCCGAACGCGTGGTCGCCATCCCGGCCGGCGTAGACCTCGGCGAGTTCGCGGGCGGCGCCGACCTTGGGCACGGCGGGGGGCACGGCGGGGGGCA
>WNFU01000625.1_pt1 | contig 48620 bp, 46 predicted proteins | sample 5400121 | NCBI WGS metagenome assembly WNFU01 (sample SAMN13153360, study PRJNA577476) | soil metagenome | isolation source: 100 cm soil or saprolite under grassland replicate 1 | place: USA:California | collected 2016-06-15 | reverse complement strand
CCCGACCGACCCCGCTGACACCCACCTGAGGGGCTCCAACCCCTAGAGACACGCCCCGTCCGCGTGCACTCCCGCATACCCGCAGCTCAGACCCCTGATTCGTGCTCTAGCCCGCCAGAATTACGCGGAACGCAGGCGGGTGCGTTCGACCAGGGGGCTGTGCTCCACATGGTCAGCGGCTGCCTCGGCAGCGAGCTGGTCGAGATCGGGGGCGGGATCAGGCGCCGGCGGTGTGGGCATGGGCTGCTCCGCGAGACAGCGGTGGTGGCGGGCCACGGTCTTCTCCACGTGCTGGGCGAGGTTGTGCCACAAATGCCAGCGATCAGCCACCTGGATTGCCTCCGGTGCCCCGGTGCGCGCCCCGTCGGCGTAGGCGCCGGCCCGGTCCCGGCAGATCACCTCGACGCCGGGATGGGCGGTCAGCCAGCCCGCAAGGGTGTCGGCCTCCCGGTCGGGCAGCAGATCGATCGGCCGGTGGGTGGCCATGTCGACCAGCACGCTGCCGTAGTGGTGTCCGCGGCGTAGCGCGAAGTCGTCAACTCCCAGCACCGACACCGTCTCGGGCACCGGCGGATCGGGAAGCTTACGCACCAGCCGCAGCATCGTGTGGCGGCTCACCCGCAACCCGAGACCGCCGGCCAGTCGCGCGGCGGCGCGGCCGGCCAGAGCCAGCGCGATCGCTTCCAACGCCCGGCGTGCCGGCGGGCTGTGCCGGGCGTAGCGCGAGGTCAGGCCGGCAACCTGCTCGGCGAACGTCTGAGCCGGACAGCCGTCGTGATCGCAGAAGAACCGGCGTACCCGCAGCCGGATGACCATTCTTCGTCCGCCCACCACCGCGTCGGCCAGCCGACGCTCATACCGGCTATGCACGCGCGCCGACACCGTTGCACACCTCGGGCATGGCGCCCGATCCGCCCTGGCGTACGCCCAGATTTGCACGCCAGAGCCGGTCAGCCGCAGTCGGTCGATCGCGACCCCGGCCAAATGTGGCAGGAGGGCGTCAATGCTCTCGTGATTGCACTCGCGGGACAGTACACAGTGGACGAACCGGCACAGGGGTTAGACACGATCACGAAATGTGGGCCAGATCCAGTTTTCACGCGGCGTCGACAATCATTTCGGCGGTTCGTCAGCGTTACCCATCCGGTGCCGTCGCTGACGATGGTCACTACAGTAAGGATCGCGAGACCACGGCGGGACCGGCCGAACCGAATCGACGTGCCAGGCGAGACGGGGGGTCGACCGCACGTCGGTGCCCTCACGCTCACGAGGGCACCGACATGCTCGGCTCCACGGATCACTCAACCCCGTGGCGGCAGCGGCCACACCCCGTCTATTACCACAAACGTCATTCCGCCGCTGGTAGCGGCGGGTTCCCATGTTGTACGGGACCCGCCGGGGACACTGACAGCATGGGAAGCGCGCCCGTTGGCCCGATGTGCCGGCTGCAGGTACTCCTGGGCCATGTGCGGGCACCAGAGTCAGCTCGCCACTGGGCAGCACCCGCAGGTCGAACTCCACAGCGGTGCCGCTGGGCTGATCGGTGGGCGGCTCGCTGACGCCGATGCTGAGCAGCCCTGCCAGCAGCGCCGATGCGGCCGCGCGGCATCGGTGCTGCCGCAAGCCGGGCCGGCGGACAGAACAGGCTGGCCGGGCCATATCTAACGGCTGTACGAGCGCTGGTTGTAGATGTGCCGCCAAGCGTCGATGGCGGCCTGCGCGGCGGGCAGCGACTCGAACGGCGCCACGTCGTTGAGCAACTCCTCCTCAATGGTCTTGTGGGAGCGCTCCATCTTCCCCGTGGTGGTCGACGACTTGATCTTCGTGAAGCGTTACAGGATCCTGTCCTCCCGGCAGATGCGTTCGAAGAGCACCTCGACCGGCTGAGCGCGAAGCAACCGGCCGGTGAACTGGATGCCGTTGTCCGTGAGAACCTCGGGCGGCGCCCCATAGCGGCGCATCGCCGCGGTGGACGCCGCGCAGACCGCCCGCCGGGGACGGAATCGCCACCACGGTGGCGATCCCCGCGAACCCGAGTGGTCGTCGATCCCGGTCAGCAGCTTGCATTCCCGGCCGTCGGCTAACCCCGCCCCCACCCACCAAGTCCGGCTGCCACAGCTGCATCGGCGCTTCCCCGCTGCCACCGCCGGTACATGCGGGCATGCTGCCGCTCCTGCACCACGACCATCCTGTTACGGGCAGGAACCGATGCACCGTGGCCCGGCTGGGCGGCAAGCCACCGTCACGGCTCAACTCGAACGTAGTCCATCGCGCGCCCGACCGTGGGTACTGCCGACGCATGTCGCAGATCGCGGCCTCCACCTGGGCCGCCAACCGGGTCGGGCTCGCCGCCGGACGCCGGGACCGGTCCGCCAGTCCGGCAAGGCCCTCCCACTCGAACCAGCGCCGCCAGACGTGCCACGACTGCCGCGACGTGCCGTAGCGAACCGCGACCTTACCCACCGGACAGCCGCCCAACACCTCACGCACCGCCCAGTACCGGTGCTCCGCCATTGCCTGCTGACCCACAACCCACCCGTCGAAGACACTCCACAAAGGACTGTGAAGGAGACTATCAACAGGCGGCAGGTGTCGAGCATTCCCGAGAACGATCGATCAACGATCTCCTGAGAGCTCACATTGACAAAAGGGAGGCGAGCCGCGCATGTCCACTACCACCGGGAAGCAGCAACCGTCCACGAAGGAGGAGCATGGCAATCCGCCATGATCAGCCTCCAAACGACGAGGAGCGAGCTTGCTCACACCGATCGAACAAGCCGGGCACCGACCGCGGCCGCCGCCAGTCGTACCCGGATCTTACCGACTACATCCGCAAACTTGTTGATGAAGCTCCCCCGCTGGACGAGGAACAGCGCGCCCGGCTGGGCCGCATATTGCGCGCCCACCTCTCGAAGCAACGAGCCCGACTCCAACCACCTCGGGATGCGGCGGCGTGACGATCAACTGTCACGCCGCCCCGTCAGCAGGCGTTGTCCGCCGGCGCGGGCAGGTCGGCAAGGGCCTTGCGCTTCCAGCGATGCACAACCCGCTTCGGGTCGAACGTCCGGGTAGGCCGGTCGGTCTTGCAAACCTTGATCTCCAGAAGGATCGATACGACCTCCCGGCGAGCGGCGATCGGGAACTCCTCCCACACCTCAGCCAGGTCCGGACGAATCATCGAACGCAGCACGGGCTCCACCGCTACCGCCTGGGCACGTGCACGGGCCGCCGCGATGTCCTCTAACAAACCTGCCTCGATCTTTGCCAGACCTTGCGGGCTGATCTTCTTCTTGCGGGCCGCCTCGTACCACTCGTCCAAAGCGGCTTGCAGCTCATCAGCCTCGCGCGCTGCCGCTACGACGTCCTGATCGGCTACGTCGGCGGCGAGCAGCTCCAGCACGTCCGGACGGCTCAACCGCTCAATCACAAGATCCGTAATGAACGTGTCCAACTTCCACACGGCGATCGCGATGCAGAAGTTCTTGTCACAGATATAACTCGGATAGCCCCGGTTGTTGAGCACCCGAAGCCGCGCACCGCACTCATAGCACGTCGCCGCCCCGGTTAACAGGTGCTTGACCGTGGTGTCCCGGACGGTCTTGCGCCGCGGGTCGTTCATCCGAGCCACACACACGCCGAACGTCTTCTCGTCCAGGATGGCGGGCCAATCCGCCGTGCCGACCACCTTTCCCCGATAGACCCGCTGACCGACGTACCCGGGATTGGTCACGATCCGGCGGATCTGGGTCAGGTCCCACTGGCCCCCCTTGGGCGCCGGGATCCCGCGCCGGTTGAAGTCCTGGGCGACCGAGTAGCAGGACTCCCCCTCGGCCACCCGCCGCGCCGCCTCCTGCACCACAGCGGCCCGCTCCACATGCGGCACCTGCCGCAAATACTCGCCGTTGTCGGCGTACTCGCGCCGGTAGCCGTACAACAGCTTGCCATGCGGACGACCTTTGGCCATCGCCGCACGCATCCCACGCAACACCCGGTCGCGAGTCACGTCAGCCTCACGCTCGGCCAACAGCGCATCCAGCCCGGTGGAGAACCGGTCATCCGTGCGGTTCATGTCGTACAGCCGACCCGAGTAGGAGTAGCCGATCCCGCGTTCGGCACACAGATCACGCAACGCCAGAAAATCCCGAAGATCACGCTGTGCGCGGCTGCCCTCCCACATCACCAGCACGTCCGCGCCGCCAGCGGTCAAGAAGTTCTTCAGCTGCACGTACCCCGGACGAGGCTTACGCGCATACCGGCTGGCCGACCGATCGTTGTCATCGAACACCCGCACCAACGTCCAGCCTTGCCGCTCCACATACGCCCGACACTCCTCCTCCTGCGACTCCACCGACCGCCCGGTGTCGTGCGGGTCGGAGGACACCCGCGTGTAGATCACGGCCCGCTGGATCGTTCCCATACACGTCAGAATATCATCGCTAGCCGACATTCGATCCGGTGACGGCTGCGGTGGTGCTGGCGTCCGCGTTACCGGCGTTCCTGGTCCAGCTGTCGCTCAGCCGCGCCCAGGCCGCGATGCTGTGGCGAACCGGGCACGGACAGCGCCGCGAGGTCTTCTACGCCCGGCTGCTCAGCACGCCGTACGCGGCAAAGGAGGTGCGCCTGTTCGGGCTCGGTACCTTCTTCCGCGACCGCATGCTCAGCGAGCTGACCGCGGTGAACGCCGAACACCGCAGGCTGGGCCGCCGTCAGGTGCGCGCCCACGGCGCACTGGCGCTGCTGGCCGCGACGGTGGCGGGCGCCGGCCTGGTCTGGGTGATCTCCCAGGCGAAAGCGGGCGCGCTGACCGTCGGTGGTGTCGCGGTGTTTGTGGCGGCGGTGGCCGGTGTGCAGGGCGCCCTGGCCAACGGCGTACAGCACGCTGCGACGGCGCACCATGGGCTACTGCTGTTCGAGCACTACCAGACGGTGCTCACCATCGACCCCGACGTCCCGGTGCCCGCCCGGCCGCACGCCGTACCGGTGCTGCGACACGGCATCGCCTTGCACGACGTGTGGTTCCGCTACAGCGCGGACCATCCGTGGGTGCTGCGTGGGGTCGACCTGTTCATCCCGCACGGCCGGACGGTCGCCCTGGTGGGGCTCAACGGTGCCGGCAAGAGCACGCTGGTGAAGCTGCTGTGCCGGTTCTACGACCCGACTCGCGGCGCCATCGAATGGGACGGCATCGACGTGCGCGAGGTGGACCCGGCGCGGCTGCGCGAGCGGATCGGCGCCGTGTTCCAGGACTTCAGCGCGTACGACCTGACCGCCGCGGAGAACATCGGGGTGGGCGATCTGGCGGCGCTGGACGACCGATCACGCATCGAGGCCGCCGCGCGGCGGGCCGGCGCACATGACATGGTCACCGGCCTCCCGCGCGGCTACGACACGCTGCTGACCCGCGTGTTCTTCCAGGGCTCCGACGCGGACGACCCGCAGACCGGCGTGCTGCTCTCCGGCGGCCAGTGGCAGCGGGTCGCGCTGGCCCGGGCGCTGCTGCGCGACGGGCGAGATCTCATGATCCTCGACGAGCCGAGCGCCGGCCTGGACGCGCAGGCGGAGTACGAGGTACACGCCGCGCTGCGGGCGCACCGCGCCGGGCGTACCGCATTGCTCATCTCGCACCGGCTCAGCGCGGTCCGCGACGCCGACCTCATCGTGGTGCTCGCCGACGGCCGCGTCGTCGAGCAGGGCAGCCACGCCGAGCTGATGGCGATGCAAGGCCGGTACGCCGAACTGTTCGAGGTGCAGGCGCGCGGGTACGCCGACCTGGCCAGCACCGACCTGGCCAACGCCGACCTGGCCAGCACAGCCGGAGGTCGCTGATGTGGACCCTCGCCGTCGCGTGTGGTGGCGCGGCGGCGCTGCTTTCCGGCCTGTTGTGGCTGCTTTCCGGCCTGTGGCGGCTGCGGCGGGGGTGGGTCGCGGTGACCGTGACCGGTCGCAGCATGGAACCGACCCATTATCACGGCGACCGGGTCCTGGTGCGACGGGTACGGCTGCCCGCCGTGCGCGCCGGACAGGTGGTTGTGGTGGCCGCGGCGCACAGCGGCTGGATGATCAAGCGGGCCATCGCCGTGCCGGGTGACCCGGTGCCGCCCGGCCTGACACGGTGCACCGGCCGGAGCGTGCCGGCCGGTGCCCTGGTCGTCCTCGGCGACAACGCATCGGTCAGCGACGACTCGCGGCGGCTGGGCTACGTCAACGGCGAACTGCTGCTGGGCGTGGTCGTTGGAGCCTTGTCCACCGCTTCTCGTCCCCAAGACTCCGGCCGGGCAAGGGGGCCCGCCGGATCAGGCTGCGGTGCCGCCGCGGCCGCGATCTTCAACCGGTACGGGGCCGGTTGACGAAAGGAAGGAACGACCATGCTCAAAACGATCGAGCGGGCGCTGCTCGCCCGCATCCTGCCGCAGACCACGGCGGGAGCGTTCTGCATCCCGCAGACGTACTGCGTGTTCTGTGGCGGCGGCTGGTGGAAGCGGATCTGGGTCTACGCGGACTGCTCTTCGGACACCACCGCCTGCGGCGACTGCTGACCACGTGCCGTCGGGGCGGGCTCGGTCCCGCCCCGACGGCGCACGGCGCGGGTGCGCGGCGGGCGGGTCATCGCCGGCCTCCCGTCACGGTGGTGGCCCGCGGGTAGTGGCCGTGCGGCGGTCGCGTCGGCGGCGGTGCGGGTTCGTCGCCCGCTCCCGCCTGACCCCATGGGACAGTACGTGTTTCTGAACCCGGCTGTCCTGCCCGGCCATGGTGGCCAAATCCGCGAACGTGGCCCGCGTGTGGTCACAGATCCCGGACGTGAAGCAGCGAGCGGACACGCAGGTCGCGTCGAAGCCGTGAGTCGTGGAGCGCATCGACGATGCACCCCAGGCCGACCCAGGTGGCGCCCACGCCATCGACCATGGCGCGGATGGTGCGGGCCTGGCTTCCGGTGTCGATCCAGTCGTCAATGACAAGAACATGGTCAGGGGACTGGATCAGGCCGCGGCGAAAGCCCAGTTCGAGGTGTCGGTCACGGTAGTCCGGCGGGGTGCTGCGGCGGATCCACTGATCACTGTCGCTGGCGGGCGTGCGGTTCTTGCGGACCTCGACGAAACCGATCCGCAGGTGCGTGGCGACCAGTGGTCCGATGAGCGAACCGCGCGAGTCCGGGCCGAGCACGACGGTTGGCGCTGCCTCGGGGAATAGGTCCGCCAGGGCTGGCCCGAGGAGGCGAAGCAGCTCAGCGTCGCGCCACCACCCGGTGACATCGGCATACCGGTCCTCGTCGGTGGGGTCTCCTCGCCAGACAAACGCATCGCGCAGCCGGGACCGTAGTTGACTCGCATCGACCACGCTCATGATCGCAAGGTTAGGAGGTACAGGCTGCGACGGCAGCCGTTATCTCGCTGACGGGCCGCAGGAACGGCTCCTCGTACTCGTCATCCCGCGCTCTCGCGACGCGCATCCGGAATGGCCAAGCGGCGCGCGTCGGGTGCTCAGCGAGCGGATGGGGCGGCCGCGGCGGTCAGGTACTGCTCAACCTCGATCTCAAGCAGGGCGGCACGGGCGGTGACCCCCGTGGCCAGGCCGTCGTCAACGACGATCACCACCCGGCCGGCCACGTCGGGCTCTGGGCGGCCGTGGCGGTAGCGCAGCAGTGCGGCGGCGGGCCTCGGCGCGTTCGCGGCGTTCCACGGGTTCCAGGGCTCGGGGTGACAGGCCGAGCCAGTCGAGTGCGGCATGGTCGTAGATGGCCGGTCCGTCCGGGGTGACCGCGCCCACGCCGTACTCCTGCTGCCCCGGCAGGCCGATCTTGCGGGCCACCGTGATGTCAAGGTCGCCGTCGAGCGCCTTGGCCACCTGGAAGCCGACCGGGACGCCACCGCGGGGCAGGGCGAGGACCAGCGGGCGGCCGGGGTGGTCAAGCGTACGTAGGTGCGCGGCCAGGTCCTTGGCGAGCGCGGCACCGCCCTGGGAGCGGTCGGCGAAGCGGTTCATGGCGCGCCTCCGGTGAGATAGTCGTCGAGATCCTTTCTCCTGTCCGGCTCCGGCGGGGCTCCCGGGTGGGCACATAGTCGACCAGCGCCGCCGCCAGGCGCGGACAGCTCACCCCGATTGCGTACCCACTGATCGGCGCCCGTAAGCGACGCCGGTGGCAGGCGCCATCACCGGCCGACGTGACCTTGCACGACTGGATCTGATGGCCGGCATCCGAGGGGCCGGCACGTTCGGGACCGGCGCCATTGTCTGTTCGTGCCGCTGCGGGCCACTTCACCACGGACCGGCTCGCTCAGCGGTCTTCCGGTTCCGTCCATGGGTCCGCCGCTTCCCGCAACCCGTCGCGCTCGACGCGCACCTCGCCCTGCTCCTCGCCCGGCCGCAGCAGCACATCGTCGGTCTCGGCCGTCTTCGGCCGGCTCTCCTCAGGCTGCGCCATGATCCCTCCTCGCGATGTGCCTCCTCGCGATCCATCACCCCATACCCGCACCGAATCATCGATATGCGCGGCATCCTGGTCGACAACGCTTCCGCTGACAGCCCGGTTCGGCGATCACTGCGCCTCTACGGCCGCGCGGGGTCAATCCTGTAGCGCCCCCGCCAGCAGTCCGCGCATGAAGAACCGGCCCATCAGGACGTACACCAGCAGGGTCGGCGCACAAGCCAGGAGCGCGCCGGCCATCGCCTGGTTGAAGGGCACCGACTGGCCGCCGGCGATGTTGTTGAGCGCGATCGTGACCGGCCACCCGTCGCGGCTGGTCATCACCGCGCCGAACAGGAAGTCGTTCCACACGGAGGTGAACTGCCAGATGATCGAGACCGCGAATGCCGGGCGGGCCACCGGTACCGCGATGTCGACGAACGTGGTGATGATGCCGGCGCCGTCGAGCTTTGCCGACTCGAGCAGCGAGTTGGGCAGGCTCGCGAAGTGGCTACGGAAGATCAGCGTCGTGATCGGTAGACCGTAGATGACGTGGACCAGCAGCAGCCCGCGCAGCCCTCCGGTCGGGTCTGCACCGCCGCGCAGGCCCGCGCTGTTCATCGTCTGTACCAGCGGGATGAGCACCGACTGGTAGGGCACGAAGATCCCGAACAGGATCAGCGGGAACACCACACCGGCCCCGCGGAAGCGCCACTTCGACAGCACGAAGCCATTGGCGCAGCCCAGCAGCGAGGAGATCAGGCTGGCGGGTACGGCGAGGACGATGCTGTTGCGCAGCCCCGACTCCAGCTTCGGCCACACGATCCGGAAGCTGTCCAGCGATACCGAGTCGGGCAGGTGCCACATCCCCGTCACGGTGACCTCGGCCGGGTTCTTCAGCGCGGTGACGACGAGGACGTACACCGGCAGCAGGAACAAGCACGCCAAGGCGTACAGCGTGCCGTACTGCACGATTTTCGGCCAGCGCCTGGCTCGCGACCGCCGCGGCCGCGGCTGCGTCGCAGTCAGTGCTGCCGGCGCCCGCGCCCGGGACACCCCTACCGCGCTCACCGCCGCTCCCTCCGTATGGCGTACCAGATGTAGGGCCCGATGACGAGGACGACGCCGATCAGCAGCAGTGTTGCGATCGTCGCGCCCCGGCTGTAGAAACCGCCGTCGAACGTGGTGAACCACATGTACACCGACGGCACGTCGATCTTCAGGTTGCGCTGGTCCAAGGCGTACAAAAGATCGAAGGTCTTCAGCGAGACGTGGACGAGGATGACCACGGCACTGAGCACGACCGGGCGGATCGCCGGCCGGACCACATGCCAGAACACCTGGACCTCGCTGGCCCCGTCGACCCGGGCCGCCTCGCGCATGCTGTCCGGCACCGAGCGCATACCGGCAAGGAACAGCGACATCACGTACCCCGAGGTTGCCCAGCCGGCGGGGAGGGCGACCGCCGCGACCGCCCAGCCGGACGTCGACTTGTGCCAGTCGCTGCGCAGGAACCCAAGCCCTACCTCGGACAGCAACCGGTTGATACCGGCCGATTCGGCGCCCTGGCCGTTGTCGAGCAGCCACCGCCAGACGATCCCGGTCGCGATGAACGAAAGCGCCATCGGGAACAGGTAGACGCTACGCAGGAAGTTCTCACCGCGTACGCCCTTCTCCAGCAGCAGCGCCATGACGAACCCCAGCGCGAGTGCGCCCACCACAAAGACCACGGTGAAGACGACGATGTTATGTACGTCGATGCGCCACCGCTCGTCGTTCCACAACGCGACGTAGTTGTGCAACCCGACGAAGTCATAGCGCGGCGTCAACCCCCGCCAACTGGTCAGCGAGACGCGCACGTTCCAGCCAAGGAAGCCGTACACGAAGATGCCGACCGCGACGAGCGACGGCAGGACCAGCAGCAGCCCACCGGCCCAGGCGTCGAACCGGCGTGCCCGTCGGCGCCGGCGGGCTGCGGCGCCTTCATGGCCGACGAGGGGCTGGCGGTGCCGCTGCACGGTGGAGATGCCACTCACCGGGTCTCCAGGTACTTCTCGGCCACGGTACGGGCGAACTTACCGACGTCGCCCTCCTGCAGGAACAGACCGAGGGCCGTGTCGATCTCGGCGCTCCAGGCGTTGTCCGCCGTCACGCCATGCGCCAGGGAGCCGACGATGCGGGTTCGCGGGTCGCGCCACTCACGCAAGGCGGCGGCGAGGTAGCCGTCGTAGAGGCTGGCATTGGCGTCGGTGCGCGCGGGGACCGAGCCCTTGCGCGGGTTGAACAGATCCTGCCCGGCGATCGACCCGCACTCGACCAGCCAGCGGCGGGCGAGGTCGGCATGGCGGGAGCCGGTCGGCAGGGTGAACGAGTCGGACAGGAAGTCGTACACGCCACGGGTGCCGGGCGACGGCGCGATGTCGAAGTCACGTTGCCACACCAGCTTCTTGGTCAGGGTGAGGTAGGAGTAGCTCCAGTCGCCCATGACGGCGTACACCGTGGAACCGGCGGCGACCCGGTCCAGCTGCGGCTGCCAGTCGGCCGCGCTCGATGCGATGTCCGACTGCGCGAGCACCCGCTTGAACATGTCCAGCGCGTCCAGTACGGGAGGCGAGGTCCAGCCGGTGGTGCCGTCCCACAGTCTCTCGTAGCTGTCCGGGCCCAGCTCGCCGAGCAGCACCGTCTCCAGCAGGTGCTTCTGGGTCCACGCCGGCCCGACGGTCAGCGGGACCCGGCCGGCCGCCCGGATCGACGTGGCCTGCCGGAGAAACTCGGTCCAAGTGCCCGGCGGCCCGGCGATCCCCAGTGCCCGAAGCGTCCTGGGGTTGTACCAGATGAGGTTGGCCCGGTGGATGTTGACCGGGACCGCGTACAGCCTCCCATCAATGGTGATCTTGTCGAGCAGCCCCTGCGGGAAGACCTTCTTCCAGCCTTGCTCCTCGTACAGCGCGGTAATGTCCCGCACCTTGCCGGAGCGCACGTCGTCGGCCAGCTCCAGGCCGGCGTGGCGCTGGTAGGAGTCGGGCGGGTCGTTGGCGAGCAGCCGGCTGGCGAGAATCGCCTTGGCGTTCGAGCCGGCGCCGCCGGACACCGCCGCGTTGATCAGGCGTACGCCCGGGTTCTTCGCCTCGAAGTCGGCCACCATGGCCCGCAGGCCATCCTCCTCCCCGGGCCCGGTCCACCACGAGTACACCTCAACCTGGTTGGCCCGGTTCGCACCGGACGTCGGCGCGTACAGCGGAAGGGCGAAGATGGCGGCTGCGAGGATCAGGCCGATCGTGCCGAGCCGTCCTTGCCACATGTTGCCTCCGCGGGTCGGTTGTCCGCGTACTGTCGTCGGCCCGTGCTCGCTTGTTGTAGGTGCCAAGTGCCGTACTGGTTTGTCGGGGCCGGTTGACTCCTTGTCCCGCAGCAACGTATGCCCCATGGGGGACGGCATGCCAGTCATGGACGGGTAGGCAGTTCGACCAGTTCCGTTCACTCGATCGTCGTGGTTCGGTCAGCCGATCGCCGCCAAGGCGGTCATCCGTTCGAAGGAGGGGTCGCCTCGTCGTGCCCCCTCCGCTGACGCTCAGCCGTGCGGAGCGATCGCGTACGCATGGATGATGGTCTGTTCGACGGTGTTGCCGTCGTCGTCGGTTGCCTTGGCCCGTAGCGAGACGAACCCGACGGTTTTTGGATGCGTCAGCGTCGCGACCCACCCACCCGACACCGACCGCAGGTTCACCCGGCGCCAGGTTCGACCGTCGTCATAGGACACGTCGACGGTCGGCTGGTAGATCCGGCCGGCGGGCGCGGTGTTCGTGGTGTCGACCGGCGGCGCGAACCGGATCGCGGCCAGCGGCAACACCTTCGGCGTGGATCCGTCGACGTGCTTCGAGCGGAACGTCCACGCCATCGTCGCCTGTGTCGCCAGCGTGTACGGGAACGGGTCGCCCCGGTCGGCGAACAGCTCCAGACGGTACCTGCCGTCGGTGGCTGGCACCGGGATCTGCGCCGGGTTCAGGTCCGCCGACCGGAAGACCTCGATTCCGTTGCGGGACAAGGCCGTGTGCGCCGTGTGGTAGACGCTGTAGCCAGGATGGCCGGCCGCGTCGCCGAAGCTCGGCACGTCGACGGAGATCGTGTCACCGGTGCGGCTGACCCACTGACCCGATCGGTGGGCGTCCGGGAAGACCGGCGTGAACACCACGTTGTTCCACACCTGCCGGTATGTCTTCCCCGGCTCGAAGGTGGTTCGGGGTTCGAACAGGTCCACGGCGAAGCCGAACTCCGAGCGCCCCCGGCACCAGGCTCCACAGGTCCTTCTGCCCGAGGCCACCGGCTAGGTGACTGTGATGTACCGGCCGGATCGTCGCCAGGTCATGCTGGGCGACCTGGCGCTGGAAGCCGGTGAACATGCGCCTGTCGTTGTACCAGGCCAGCAGGATCGCGACCGGCGCCTCGTCGAAGCCGCTGCCCGGCGCCAGCTCGGCTCACTGGCTGTGTACCTTCGCCGTGAAGCCCGCCAGGCGATGGTCCGGACCTGCCGGCCCGCTGAACATGTGATCGAGCACGTCGGAGAGCATGCTGTGGCCGACCGGCAGGTCGGGCCCTTTCCTCGCCGGACGGAAGCCACCTCAGCCGAAGTCGGGCGCCATCGCACGCTGCTGCGCCTCGCGCCACAGCGAGACGACGACCGTCGCCGTCATGACGACCACAATCACCAGAACCGACAGCCACACCGGAATCTCCACGGCGTCCTCGATGACCATCTTGATGCCGACGAAGACGAGGACCAGAGCTAAACCGACGTTCAAGTACGTGAGCCGTTGCACCGCACCGGCCAGCAGGAAGTACAGCGACCGCAGCCCGATGAGTGCGAACGCGTTGGAGGAGAAGACCAGGAACGGCTCCCGGGTGACTCCGAAAACCGCGGGGATCGAGTCGACAGCGAACAACACGTCCGTACTCGCAATGGCTATCATCGCGATGGCCAGTGGGGTGAGTGCGCGACGTCCGCTGAGCCAGGTCAGCACCTTGCCACCGTCGTATTCGGTACTGGTCGGCACGATGCGACGCACCAGCCGTACCAGCGGGTTGCTCGCCACGTCGGGCACGGTCTCCCGCTGGGTGGCGAGGCGGATCCCGGTGGCGACAAGGAAGACGCCGAACGCGATGAGGATCCGGTGCGCCGCCTCGATCACCGCAACGCCGACCGCGATGAACAGCCCACGGAGGACCAGCGACCCGATGACCCCGAACAACAACACCTTGTGCTGGTGAGCCGGTGGCACGGCGAACGCCGTCATGATGAGCGCGAACACGAACAGGTTGTCGACCGACAGGCTCTCCTCCAGCAGGTAGCCGGCGGCGAACTGGCTGGCGAGCTCGGCCCCGGCGAACGCCCACACGCCTAACCCGAACACGACCGCCAAGCCCACGTAGAGCGCCGCCCAGCGAGCCGCCTCGCGGAGGCGCAGCGCGTGCGGGTCGCGGCTGACGACGAACAGGTCAACCATGAGGAGCGCAAGCAGGCTGGCGACGAGGGCGAACCAGACCCACGGCGGCACATTCACGAGGCCGCGCGCCGGCACTCCAGCCAGCGATCCTTTGCCTTGCGGACGCGGAACGAGTACGAGATCTCCAGGGTGCCGAACAGCACCAGGTAGGCCCCGAAGAGGACGGCGACCACCTCGATGGTCAGGTCCGGCCACACCAGGATCGTGATGCCGAGCGCGAGCGTCGCCACGCCACGCAGGAGCAGCAGCGACCAGCTGCGACTGAACGAGTCGACCGCGGCGTCCAGTAGCGAGAGGGTCAGCTGGCTCGGTGGGTGCTGGTTGGGCGACATCGGCGTACTCCTGTCGTGCGGGCGGACCGTTGTCATAGCGTAGGTTCGGCGGTACCGCGGCGCGTTCTGCACCGTCACCGACACCCTGGGGGTGGGCAATACCCGGCCATCATCCGGCTGTGGCGCGCGGCGTGCGCCGAGCTCATCCTGACGTAGTGTCGAACCGTGCGCGCCTTGGTCGGCCTGGTGGAAGTCGCCCTCGTGCTCGCGGTGGTGTACCTGGTCTACAGCGCCGTGGTCACCTCGACGCGCGGCCGGCCACGCCAGCTCCCGACGGGAGGGCGATGGCAGCCACGCCACTACGCCGATGACGGGCACACCGTGGTGACGGTAGCTCGATTGACGCGCCGGGGAGAGCTGATCGAGGAGCACGTGGTGGCTCGCATCCCCGACCTGGACGAGGACTGGAGCCGCAAGTTCCTTGAGGCCAAACAGGAGGCCGAGGAGCGGGCGTTTCACCTCAACGCCGATAGCTCGCCTTAACGCGCGGTTCGCCGGCGGATCCCCACCGGGTTACGGTACGTCGCCAACCGGCAGCGCGAACGACCGCCGCTCGCGGATCGGCAGCCGGCTCAGGGCGGCGTTGCCTTGGACCTGGCCGTCCTCGTGCTCGCAAGCCGCCGCGTACGCGATCTCGTAGCCGAGCCCGTCCGCGACCTCCGAAGCCTGGCAGGCGCCTTCGCGTCGCATGACCTCCTGCAGGCCGATGATGTCTGGCCGCAGGACGGCCAGCTCGTGCCGAACCAACCGGAGCCGGTGCGGCCAGGGCCCGTTCCTCCCCCACAGGTTGAGGGTGGCCACCCGCAGCGTCGTCACCGGCGGCTCAGGCGCAGCGTCATGATCTGGAAGGGGCGCAGCCTGATCGGGATGCTCCCGTCGGGGTCCATCGCGATCGGTTCGTTCATCGGGCGTTCCAGGAGGTCGGTCGCCTCGGCCCGGCGTACCGGGAAGCACGGGCGCAGCCGGGTGGCTGCCCGCCCGCCGAGCGACTCGTACAGCCTGACCACCACGTCGCCGGATCGGTCGTCGGCCAGCTTGATGGCCTCGATCCGGACGGCGGCACCATCCACGCTCACCAGAGGCGCTGGCGCAGTGCCATCCCCGCCGGCCGTGGTCCGCAGCGGCAGGTTCAGCGCGTACCCGGCCGCCACGGCGTCTTCGATCGAGGCGCCGGGCACCAGGGCGTACGTCATCCGATGAGGTCCCTGGTCGGCCTCGGGGTCGGGCGACCGCGGTGCCCTGACCAGGCTCAGCCGGGCGGTCACGGTGGTGCCCCCGCCTGGGCGGGTGGTGCGGCTGACGTCATAGCCGTACGTGGCGTCGTTGGCGATGGCCACGCCGTAGCCATGCTCGGCGAGGTGGACCCAGCGGTGGCAGGAGACCTCGAACCGGGCAAAGTCCCAGCTGGTGTTGGTGTGCGTAGGGCGGAAGAGATGGCCGTACTGGATCTCCGCTGCGCAGCGGTCGGCGTGCACGTCGAGCGGGAAGGCGGCCTTGAGGATCTTGTGCCGTTCGTGCCAGTCGATCTCGGTGTCGATCTCGATCCGGGAGCTGCCCGCGGATACCCGTACCGTCTGGACGACCCGGGAGGACCCGAAGCCGCGCTCGATCCGGACCACGCCGACCAGCGGTCCGCGCTCGATGACCGTGACCGCGTCGGCCTCGGTCAGGTCGGTGTGCTGGCGGCGATAGTGGCGGTCGATGTCCCAGGCCTCCCAGTAGTTCGGGAAGTCGGTATGCAGCTGCAGCAGGTTGCCGCGCGAGCCCGGAGCGAGCACCTCCCGGTCCGCGCGGAGGTCCTTGATCGAGGTGAACAGGCCCGACCGGTCAAGCTCCACCCGGATCAGGCCGTTGTCGAGCGTCGTGCCCTCGACACTGACCGGCACGTATGGCGGGGTACGGGGGCCGAGCCGTGCCGCGCCGGAGCCCGGCACCTCGACGAGGACGGCAGCCCGGCCGTCGCTCAAGACTTGCCCGGCGCCGGCGGCGAGCTCGGCGGGGACGGTCACCACCTCGGTACGCGCCACCGGGCTCGTGTTGAACACCCAGGCGGATGCGCCTGCCCCGGCCAGCGCCGCGACCGCCGAGGCGGTTATCGCTTCCAGCTCGGCGCGGACGTGGGCGTACGTGGCCTCGGCGTCACGATGCACCCAGGCGATCGAGCTGCCGGGCAGGATGTCGTGGAACTGGTGCAGCAGCACCGTTTTCCAGAGCCGGTCCAGCTCCTCGTACGGGTACGCGAGCCCGGCCTGTACGGCCGCGGTGGCCGACCACAGCTCCGCCTCGCGCAGCAGGTGCTCGCTGCGCCGGTTACCCGCCTTGGTCCTGGCCTGGCTGGTGTAGGTACCGCGGTGCAGCTCCAGGTACAGCTCGCCGGACCAGACGGCCGCATCCGGCAGCTCGGCGCGCGCCGCGGCGAAGAACGCGTCAGGACTTTCGATCACGACGCGTGGCGAACCCTCCAGATCGCGCAGCCGTCGCGCCTTCTCCAGCATCTCCCGGGTCGGGCCGCCACCGCCGTCACCGTGCCCGAAAGGCAGCAGCGAGCGGGTCCCCGCCCCCTTCTCGGCGTAGTTGCGCACGGCCTTGGCCAGCTCCGAGCCTTGGAACGTGCCGTTGTACGTGTCCGCGGGCGGGAAGTGTGTGAAGATCCGCGTACCGTCGATGCCCTCCCACCAGAAGGTGTGGTGCGGGAACCTGTTGGTCTGGTTCCAGGAGAGCTTCTGGGTGAGGAACCACTCCATCCCGGCCAGCCGCGCGATCTGCGGGAAGGCGGCGCTGCAGCCGAACGAGTCGGGCAGCCACACGCCGCGGCACTCCACGCCGAGCTCCTCCATGAAGAAGCGCTTGCCGTGGACGAACTGCCGAGCTAGGGCCTCCCCGCCGGGCAGGTTGCCGTCCGCCTCCACCCACATGCCGCCTACCGGCACCCACTGCCCAGCTTTGACCGCCTCACGCATCCGGTCGAAGATCTCCGGGTAGCGCTCCTTGAGCCATGCGTACTGCTGCGCCTGCGGCCCGGAGAACACCAGCTCCGGGTACTCCTTGGCCAGCGCGGTGACGTTGGCGAAGGTACGGGAGACCTTGCGTTTGGTCTCCCGAATGGGCCAGAGCCAGGCGCTGTCGATGTGCGCGTGGCCGGTGGCGGAAATGGTGTGGGCGCGAGCACGGGCGGGAGACGACAGCACGTCCACCAGACAGGCGCGGGCCGCCGCGGCGGTAGCGGCGACATCGCCGATGTCGAGGGCGTCCAGGCTCCGCTCCAATGCGCGCAGGATCTCGTACCGTCGTGGGTTGTCCGCCGACAGCTCGAGCATCAGCTCACGTAGCACCTCGATGTCCAGCGTCAGCTGCCATACCTCCTCGTCGAGGATGGCCAGCTCGGCGCGGGCTAGGCGGTACAGGGGCACGTCGCCGGCCGTGGTCTTGTCGCCCAGTGGTGTCGGGAGGAACCCGTCCGCGAGGACATCGGGGTTGGCCGCCATCTCCAGCAGCAGTCCCACCGGCTCACCGCCGCGGCTGGGGTTAGCCACTGGAACGTACTGGTTGAACGGCTCGATGCCCTTGATGGGCCGTCCCGCAAGGTCGTACACGAGCGCTTCGGCCTGGAAGCCTGGCCAGTCGCCGGAGAAACCGAGGTCAAGCACGGCCTCCACGCGCCGTCCTGCCCATTCGGCGGGGACGGCTCCGGTCGCGCGCAGCCAGGTCGTCGACCAGGGCCTGCCCCACCGCGTGCCGATGTCGAACGGCTCGTAGCGCGCGGCCAGCGCCGCGTCAACGGGCACCGGCTCGTCGGGGACGTGCCAGGCGGCCAGCTCCAGCGGCGCGCGGGCGGCGTAGACCGCGGGCGTAACGCATTCCCGCAGTACCCGATCGATCCGCTCCTCGACCAGCTGCCGGTCGTCGTGCATCGCCGTTCAGCTCCTTCCGCCGAGGTACGCGAGCTGAGGAAGCGCGCGCTGGTACCGGTCCAGGAGCCGGCCGGCGACCGTGACCGAGTCGACCAGCGGATGAGTAGCGAAGGCGCGCAGCGCCGCGGCGCGGGAACCCGTCGTGGCGGCCTCGATCACCGCCTGCTCCACGGCCTTGACCGCGGTCACCAGGCCGAGGGCATGGCCGGGGAGCGGGTCGACGCAGACCGGACGCGCCCCGTTGGCGTCCACGTAACAGGGCACCTCAACGACCGCGTCGGAATCGAGGGCGCCGATGGCGCCCCTCCCCCGTACGTTGAGGATGAGCGTGGTGTGCTCGTCCAGCGCGATGGCGCGCATCAGGGCGAGGGCGACCTGCTCGTACCCGCCGGACTCGACATCGCCGGAGGCGCGTTCGCCCAGGCCCGAGGCGTCGCGGTTCTCCGCCATGTAGGTGGCCTCTCGCTCCCGCCTGACGCGCTCCCACGCGGCGAGCGCGGAGCCGTCGGCCTGCGCATAGAACCGTCGCTGCTGCTCCATGAGCAGGGCAGCACGGGTACGCTCGGCGGCGCGCGCGGCGCCCATGGCCTCCCGGCTGAAGTAGTAGTAGTGCAGGTACTCGTTGGGGATGCAGCCGATGGTGCGCAACCATTCGGCCCCGAAGAGCTTGCCCTCCTCGAAGGAGGACAGCGCCCGATCGTCGCGCAGCAGCCCGGGGAGCAGGTCGCGCCCGTCGACGCAGGCGGCTCGCAGCCATCCGAGATGGTTGAGCCCGGCGTAGTCCAGCCACATGGTCGCCGGGTCCACGCCCAGCGCCGCCGCAACGCGCCTCCCTAGCCCGACCGGCGAGTCGCAGATCCCGATGACCCGGTTACCGAGGAAGTCCGCCATCGCCTCGGTCACCATCCCCGCCGGGTTGGTGAAGTTGATGACCCAGGCCTCGGGATTGAGCTCGGCGATCCGCCGCGCGATGTCGCGGGTGATCGGCACGGTGCGCAGCCCGTACGCGATGCCTCCGGCTCCTACGGTCTCCTGGCCCAGCACACCCTCGTCGAGAGCGACGCGCTCATCGACGGCGCGCCCCTCAAGACCGCCGATGCGGATCGCGGAGAAGATGAAATCAGCTCCCGTGATGGCCTCGTCGAGGTCGGTGGTCATGCTCACCTCTGGGGCGTCGGCTGCGCCGTACGCCTGCTCGGCGAGGACGCGGCAGATCACCGTCATCCGGGAGGCATCGATGTCGTGGAGGGTGACGTTGGTGACGCGCCCCTTGCCGCGATCGTCGAGGAGTGCCCGGTACACCAACGGCACCCGGAACCCTCCGCCGCCGAGGATCGTCAGCCTCATACCTCGATCACCTCTACGCCCGCTTCCCGCATGGCCGCGAGAGTGCCCTGTTCGCCTGGCGCGTTCGTAACCAGGACGTCGAGCTTCTCCGGCCCGCACACCCGCGCAATTCCAGTACCGGGGAACTTGCCGATGTCGGCGACCAGGATCACCTGCTTGCTTGCCGCGATCATGGCGCGTTTGACGGGTACCTCCACCACCGTGGTGTCCATGACATGGCCGCCCGGACGGATGCCGCTGGTGCCGAGGAAGAGCCGGTCCGCATGGAGCTGCCGCAGGTTGTCCTCGGTCAGGAAGCCCACCAGGGACCGGTAGTCTCGGCGCAGCATCCCACCCAGCACCACAAGCTGGATGTCCTCCTCGTCCTGAAGCTCCTCGACCACGGCCAAGCTGCTGGTGATGACCGTGAGGGGGCGGCCGCGAAGGTGCCGCGCCACCTGGTGCGCGGTGGTACCGATGTCGACCAGGATCGTCTCGCCGTCGGTGACCAGATCCGCGCATCGCTGCGCGATCTTGCTCTTCTCCTCCGCACGTACGGCCGCGACGTCGAGGAACGGGTCGTCCCGGCCATCGATCGGCATAGCTCCGCCGTATACCCGCCGGAGCAGCCCCTCTCCGTCCAGTTGGACCAGGTCTCGGCGGATCGTGGCCAGGCTGGCGTCCAGCCGCTCGGCGAGCGCCTCAACCGTGACGGGGCCTTCCGAGCGAAGAATGCGCACGATCAACTCGTGACGTCGCTCCCGGAGCATACAAGGACGGTATCGCTCAAACTCACTCACTACCAGATCTGAGCTGAAGGCTATGCGAGCGAAGTCTTGCGTAATCGCTCACCGAGAGGCGACGATCGTTCCTAACTGTTAGGTGGTTGGCGTCAGAAGCGCGAGCAGAGCAATGTCAAACATTCCGGACCAGGAACAGCTCGACGTCTTCGTGTCCGGCCTGCTCTTCTTCGATGTGGTCTTCTCCGGCCTTGAGCATGCGCCGAAACTCGGCACAGAGATCTGGACCACCGCGATGGCCTGCGGTCCGGGAGGCATCGCCGACTTCGCGTTCACGCTCCGCAGGTTGGGCTTGCGAACAGGCCTCGCGGCGGCCTTTGGCGACGACCCGCTTGGCCGGTACTGCTGGACGACGCTCGCCGAGGAGGAAGGCGTGGACCTGAGCCGGTCGCGCCGCTTTCCCGGATGGGCAACACCGACCACCGTTTCCCTCGCTTACGACGGTGATCGCGCATTGGTCACTCATGGCGCGCAACCGCCGCAGAGCGCCGACGAGATGATTGGCGAGCCTCCCCCCGCCCGGGCGGCGATCGTGCACCTGCGCTCCGAGCCCGTCGAGTGGCCGGCGAAGACGGGAGGTCTGGTCTTCGGGGATGTTGGCTGGGACCCGACCCAGGAGTGGCCTTCGGCCATGCTCGACCAGCTCGCCTGGTGCCATGCCTTCATGCCCAACGCCCAGGAGGCGATGAGCTACACCGGGACGGACACCCCGGCGGCGGCGCTGACCAGGCTGGCAGACCTGGTACCACTCGCGGTCGTCACCTGCGGAGCTGACGGCGCGATCGCCGTCGACGCGACCACGGGCGAAACCGCGCAGGTCCCGGGGCTCCCGGTGGACGTCCGCGACCCCACCGGAGCCGGCGACGTGTTTGGCGCCGGCCTCGTCGTCGCGACGCTCGCGGGATGGCCACTGGCGCAGCGACTGCGCTTCGCCAACCTCGCCGCGGCACTGTCGGTGCGGCGGGTCGGCGCAGCGGCCTCGGCGCCCGGCTGGGCCGATGTGGCTGCTTGGTACCGGGCTGTCACCGACCCCCAGCTCCGCCGCGGCTACGGCTTCATCCACGATGTCATCCCCGCATCGGTCGCCGGCGACCAGGAGGCACATGAACCGAAGGGCTGAGAGACACCACATGCGTCCATGGGAGACGCCGGAGCTCACCGGCTGGCGGCGGCTGCCCGCGCACGCCGTACCCAGGAAGGGAATCTCGCTCGACGGGCTGTGGCGCTTCCAGCTCCTGCCCACCCCCGACGCGGACCTGGCCGCCCGATGGGCGCAGATCGTCGTGCCCTCCTGCTGGACGATGCAGGACTTCGAAGACATCCATGGGGTCGCGGACCTGCCGCAGTACACCAACTACGACATGCCCTGGCCGGCGCTTCCCCCGATGCCCCCGTCGGCCAACCCGACCGGCGTCTACGAGCGGGAGGTGGAGGTGCCCGCGGAGTGGGCCGGGCGCCGGATGCTGCTCCACGTCGGCGCGGCGGAGAGCGTGCTCATTGCTTCCGTGAACGGCGTCGAGGTCGGGATTGGCAAGGACTCGCACCTCGCCTCCGAGTTCGATGTCACGTCCGCGGTACGACCCGGCGCAGCCAACACCGTCAGGCTCACGGTGGTGAAGTGGTCGGACGCGACCTTCGTCGAGGATCAGGACCAGTGGTGGCACGCCGGGATCACCCGCTCGGTGTTCCTCTACTCGACCGGCACCCTGTACATCGCGGACCTGCGGGTCACGGCGAGCCGCGATGGCCAGCTATCGGTTGACGTAGAGGCGCGATCGGCGGACGGGCTGCTGCCCGAGGGCTGGCGGGTGTCCGCCGCACTGGACGGCCGCCCGCTGCACCCGGACGAGGCGTACGCCACGCTGGCCGCCGAGCGCGAGCAGGTCTCGAGATGGCACGGCAATGCCCGGCTGCACGCGAGTGTCCACAATGTACAGCCCTGGTCGGCGGAGACGCCGGCCCTCCACGAGCTGGCCGTGCGCCTGCACCATCCGGACGGTTCGGTCGCCGACGAGGCGTCCCTGCGGGTCGGTTTCCGCGACGTCGACATCGCGGGCACAGACCTGCTCATCAACGGCGAGCGCGTCTACATCAGGGGGGTCAACCGGCACGACTTCCACCCGGTGACCGGGCGGGTGGTCTCCGTCGAGGACATGCGGGCCGACCTGGTCACGATGAAGCGCTTCGGGTTCAACGCGGTACGCACCTCGCACTACCCCAACCACCCCGCGCTGCTCGACCTGGCCGACGAGCTCGGTCTCTACGTCGTGGACGAGGCCGATATCGAGTGCCACGCGTACGGCGAGATCGCCCATGACCCGGTGTACCTGTCCGCCTTCCTTGACCGGGTGTCGCGGATGGTCCGCAGGGACTTCAACCACCCGAGCGTCATCATCTGGTCGCTCGGCAACGAGAGCGACTACGGCGCCAACCACGACGCTGCCGCCGGATGGTTGCGCCGCTACGACCCGGCACGGCCCGTCCAGTACGAGGCGGCGATCAAGTACGACTTCGAGCCCGGCCGAGCGGTCAGCGACATCGTCTGCCCGATGTACGCCTCCATCTCCGAGATCGTGGGCTACGCCCGGTCCGGCAGGCAGACCAGGCCACTCATCCTGTGCGAGTACTCGCACGCCATGGGCAACAGCAACGGCTCGCTCGCCGACTACTGGACCGCGTTCGAGTCCACACCGGGGCTGCAGGGCGGCTTCGTCTGGGAGTTCTGGGATCACGGCCTGCTGCAGCGACTCGCCGATGGTCGCCCCGGCGGTCCGGCGGGCGCTATCGATGGGGCCGCCAGCGGTGTAGCCCCGCCGGGCCACCGTTGGGCCTACGGCGGGGACTTCGGCGACGTGCCCAACGACGGCAACTTCTGCGCAGACGGTGTGGTCTTTCCGGACCGTACGGCCAAGCCGGTGATGTGCGAGCACCGGGAGCTCGCCGCACCGATCCGGCTGGAGCGCGGCGACGACAGCACCGTACGGGTCCGCAACCGGCAGCACTTCCGCGACCTGTCCTGGCTCGCGGCCGAATGGCAGGTCGTCACGGACGCGGCAGGCCAGCCGCGGACCGCGCCTGCCGACCTACCGCCGGTCCCGCCCGGGACCGCAGCGATGGTCGAGGTGCCCGCCGAGCTGCTGGCCACCGTGTCTGGCCAAGGCGAGGTGTGGCTCACCCTGCGGGTAACGACGCGCCATGACGAGGCGTGGGCCCCGGCGGGAACCACGGTCTGCCTGCCCCAGGTCCGGCTGCGCCCCGAGCGTCGGGATCTTGTCACCCGCGCTGTCACCCGCGCCGGAACCGTTTCCGACGGAGCCTGGCCGGTTGAGATCGACGGCGACGGGCTGATCGCCCATCCCCTACTTACCAGGTCGCCGACGCTGAGCATGTGGCGCGCTCCGACCGACAACGACCGGATCGCCGGGCTGGCCACCCGCTGGCTGGCGCTGGGGCTGCACTCGCTGTCCCGCAAGCTCATCGAGGTCGCGCGGCAACGCGGGCGGATCACCATCCGGGCGGAGTACCTTGCCGCCGGCCAACTCACCATCGCGCACCAGCAGGTGCTCACGCCCCTCGGGAACGGCCTGCTGATCGAGGAGACCGCCGTGCTCCCGGCCGAGCTGGCCGATGTCCCCCGCATCGGTTCGGTGTGGGAGACGACCGCGGGGCTCGACGAAATCGAGTGGTTCGGGCAGGGACCGTGGGAGACCTATCCGGACCGGTGTACGGGTGCTCCGGTCGGCACGTACCGGGCCAAGGTAGCGCAGCTGTTCACGCCGTACCTCCGCCCGCAGGAAAGCGGCGGCAGGCATGGCGTACGCAGGTTCGCGCTGACCGGAAACGGGATGGGCATGGTCGTCCACCTCGACGAGCCGCGCCAAGTGAGCGTGAGCCGGTACCGGGCCGCCGACCTTGCGGTCGCCACCCATCACGACGAGCTGGTGCCCCGTGCGTCGTGCGTGGTCCACATCGACGCCGCCCATCGGGGCCTGGGCACGGCCAGCTGCGGACCCGACACGTTGCCGCGCTACCGCATCGGCCCCGGCGCGTACCGGTGGTCCTGGGTCCTGTCCTTCACCTGAAGCGGAGAGCCTTTGGGCTACGACGGGGTCGGCTCCGCGCCGGTCATTCGCGGACGGCTCCCTTGGCGAGATCCGCGACGAAGTTGCGAGCGAACAGCGCGAACATGACCACCAGAGGCGCCACGGCGAGCAGGGCGCCGGTCATGATCCTGCTGTAGTCCAGCCCGTGCGCGCTGTTGAGCTGTGACAGCGCCACCTGCAGGGTGACCCGGTCGGGGTTGACGAGCACGACGAGCGGCCACAGGTAGTCGTTCCATGACCCGATGAACGTGTAGATGCCCAGGAACGCCAGTCCCGGCCGAATAATTGGAAGCACCACACTGCGGTACTGCCGGAAGAAGTTCGCCCCGTCGATGCGCGCGGCATCGAGGATCGAGTCCGGTACCGCACCCTGGATGTACTGCCGCATCCAGAAGATGCCGAACGCGTTGGCCGCGGCCGGGATGATCAGTGCCCGAAGGGTTCCTACCCAGCCCAGCTCCACCATGATGACGAAACCCGGGATCACCGCGAGCTGTACCGGCAGGAGGAACGTCGCGATCAGGATCGCGAACAGGACCCGCCGGCCGGGGAAGGCGAACTTCGCGAACGTGAAGGCCGCCAGCGAGTCGAAGAAGAGGACCAGCACGGTAGTGGAGACCGCGACAATGATCGTGTTGAGCATCGAACCGAAGAAGTTGATGCTGCTCAACACGTTGCGGATGTTCGCCATGAGCTGCGAGCCGAACGTCACCTTCGGCGGGAACCGGTAGATGTCGCTCGTGCTGTTGGTCGCCAGGACGATCATCCAGTAGAACGGGAACATCGACAGGATGGCACCCAGGAGCAGAGCCACGTGCAGCAGCAAGCCGTTCAACCGCTTGCGTTTCATGCCGGTACCCCTAATCCGCCTGCCGGCGCTGGACGAGCCGCCAGTTGATGATCGTGAACGTCGTGACGATGACGAACACCGCCACCGCGATCGCGGCGCCATAGCCGTAGTCGTTGTTGACGAACGCCTGTTGGTAGAAGTAGAGGACCATCGTGAGAGCCCCCTGCCCCCGGCCACCTGAGTTGCCGACGAGCACCTGCGGCTCGGTGAATGTCTGCAAGCCACCGACGGTCGAGATGACGATCGTGAACAGGATGACCGGGCGCAGCAGCGGGACGGTGATGTAGAAGAAGGTCTGCACCGGGCCGGCACCGTCCACCTTCGCTTGGTCGTACAGGTCCGACGAGATCGTCTGGAGGCCAGCGAGGTAGATGATCGCGTTATAGCCGGTCCACTGCCAGACGGTGAGCACCGCGATCACGATCTTCATGCCCCATGGGTTGCTGAGCCACGCGACGGTGGGGGCGCCGATCCAGTGCAGGAGGGCGTTGACGAGACCGAAGTTCGTCGCGAAGAGAGCGCCGAAGAAGATGGCCATGGCGACGACCGAGGTCACGTTCGGGAGGAAGAAAGCGAGCCGGTAAAAGCCCTTCCCCCGGATGACCGAGTTGATGAACACCGCGACCACGAGCGCCAGCGACAGCGTCGGCACGGTGGATATCACCCAGATGGCGAGCGTGTTCCACAGCGACAGCCAGAACGTGTCGTCCGTGAGCAGGTACCGGAAGTTGTCCAGCCCTGCGAACTGCATGTCGCCGAGGCCGTTCCAGCGCTGGAACGCCAGGAAGAACGTGAACAGCACGGGGAACAGGCCGAACGCCGCGAAGAGCACATAGAACGGGGAGATCGCCAGGTACTGCGGCCAGTAGGAGAGGATGCGGCGGCGGCGGCCCGGTGCACGCTGTGCGGGAGCGCGCACCTCCGGTATCGCCGCCGCCACGTCGGCGGGGCGTGACGTGGTCACGTCAGCCGACTCCGAGCCGTTCGCCGATCTTCTTGGCCTCGGCGACGGCGTCCTTCCACGCCGCTTCGGGGTTCTTGCCCTTCGATTCGATGTTGCCCAGCTCGGTCTCGTACGGCGCTTTCACCGTCGAGTCGTGCGGGCTCTCGTAGGCGACCGGGATCTTCTCCGCGGCCGGGCCGAACACGTCGATGGTGACCTGGCCACCGAAGAACTCGTCCGGCCCGGTCAGGGCCGGCATCTTGTATGTCGCGGGCGACGAGGGGAACAGGGTCGAGTCGGTGTAGCCGCGCGCCTGGTTTTCCGGGCTGAGGAGCCACTTGACGATCTCGAAGGCCTTCTTTGGGTTCCCGGAACCCTTGGTAATCGCGAGGAACGAGCCACCGACGTTCGCCGGACCGTCCGGCATCGGCGCGACCCGCCACTTGCCGGTGGTGTCCTTGGCGGCAGACTTGATGTCGATGGCCACCCAGGCCGCCCCGAGCTTGCTGGGCAGCGTGCCCGCGTTGAGGGCGGCGTTGAAGTCCTGACCGCCGCTGGTGATCTTACCGTCGATACCGAGCTCGATGGTCTTGATAGCGAGGTCCCAGGCGCGGCGGATGTGCTGCTGGTCTCCGATGAACTTGTTGCTGGCGTCGACGAACCGCTTGTCGCTCTGCCCGACGGCCATGCCGAACACCTCGGCGGCGTCCGACACCATGAACGCCTTGGGTACCGCCTGCTTCAGCTTGACGCCGGCGTCAAAATAGCCCTCCCAGGTCGACATCGCCGCGGCGACATCCTTCGGCTCGGTCGGCAGTCCGGCCTTTTCGTACACGTCGCGGCGGTAGAAGAGTGCGGTCGGGCCGATGTCGATCGGGAAGCCGATCTGCTTGCCGTCCGGGGTGCTGCCCTGCTTCCACTTCCATTCAAGGTACTGGCTCTTGAGGTCCCCGGCGCCCAGGTCGCGCAGGTCGAGGAACTGGCCTGCCTGGGTCATGAAGTAGGCGATGTCCTCGCCCTTGATACCGGTGATGTCGGGCAGGAACTGGCGGCTGGTGATCGTCGTCACCAGCTTCTGCTTGAAGTCGCCGCCGATCTTCGTCGCGTTGAAGGTGATATCGGAGAACTGCTTCGGGACGTCCGCGACGACCTTATCGCTCAGGCCGTCCGGCCAGTACCAGAGCGCCAGGTTCTTGCTCTGGCCACCAGGGGCCTTCTTCTCCTTCCCGCACGCCGCCGTGGCGCCGACCGCGGCGCCCGCCATGCCGAGCAGGCCGGCCTGAAGTAGCCGTCTACGGGAAAGCTCCATGACTGTCCTCCCATTCCAGGTAGTCGTGAGCTATGAGTTCGGTTGGGATGGAATGGTCGAGGAAGCGGTCGCCCGCGCTGTCGCCCGTCGCCGTACGGCGATGTCTCTTCCAGCTCGCGCGCCAGCCTGCGCGCCAACCCGCGCGCCGGCCCGCGAGGCATGCGGAGCGGTGCAGCGCCACAGGGAGGTTGACGATCGCACGTCCAGGCCGGACAGGAAGACGTCCAGCGGCGGCCCGCCGTCCCCAGCTTCAGCAGGCTCGACATGCTGGGACATCGCCACCGGTCGTCCTCTCCGCGCATGATCCGTGGCGGTCCGTGCGCAAGAGTGTGCAGTGGTTGGACCGTATTGACAATACTCGCTCAAAATGGCTCATCGCAATGAGCGACCTTGGCTGACATGAGTCCGGAGCTGGGCTACCCGCGCCCGGCACCCGCGAGCTACCCGACCAAGGTCTCCCTACGTGGCATGAGCGCGGCACGTGGCAGGAGCGCCACATTGTCGTAGGTGACGTTCTCCGCCTCGTGGCGCATCACCGGGCGGGCGCGAACGGGTACAGGTAGCTCGCCGGCACGATCTGCTGGCCGAGGTTGCGGCTGAACCACAACAGCTTCAGGTACGCCTCACCGGTCTGCTCCGTGTAGTCCACCCGGATCGGGTACTGCCGGCCCGCCTCCAGGCTGATCGTGGCCCGGTCCACAGTGGCCGAATGTGGCGTCGTGTTGTCGATGATCAGCCTGCCGTCCACCCAGAGCCGTACCGTGTCGTCGGAGACCGTCAGGAACGTGTAGGTGTCGGTGTAGGGCGGCTGCACCGAACCGGTCCAGCGCGCCGAGAAGCCATCGGCCGGGATGCTGGTCGCCGGCGAGCCCTGGAACCGCCAGGCGAAGTTCAGCGTCGGGTCGGTCCGGGTCACCGCCGGCGTGCCGCTGAATGAGGTGTTGGTCCAGTACTGCGCCGCAAGCCCGGTCCCGGTGCCGGCGACCCGCGGCGCTGTCGCGATGGACAGCTCGATCACGGTCGCGATCCCGTTGGTGGCCGAGCCGGACGGGATCACGTCGAACCCGTCCCCAGCGGTCCGCCAGGTCACCGCCTGGGTGCTGCTCAGCACCCTGGCCGCGGTGATCTGGAACGGGTCGAGCACCTGCAGGTGCAGCGGGCTGCCGGGGCCGGGCCACGTGTAGACCGACAGGTACAGCTTGTTGCCCTGCCGGCTTACCGCACCCCAGCTCGGGTCGGCCACCACACCGGGACGGCCGGCGCCATACACCGCCGCGCCCTGGCCGTTCGCGGCCAGCCACGACCCCATCCCGCGAAGCTGCTCGGCCGAACCAGCCGGCACCCGGCCCAGGCTGTCCGGTCCGATGTTGAGCAGGTAGTTGCCGCTGCGCCCGGCGATGTCCAGCAGGTTGCGGGTCAGCGTGGTGGCCGACTTCCAGCTGGTGTCATAGCGGGCGAAGCCCCAGTGGCCGTTGATCGTCATGCACGACTCCCACGGCTGCCCCTCCACCTGATCCGCCGGGATCTCCTGCTCCGGCGTTTCGAAGTCACCATCGACCACCCGCCGCTTACCCACCCGATTGTTGATGATGAGGTCCGGCTTGAGCCCGCGCACGTAGGTCTCCAGCTCCTCGCCGTCGGCGAGCGTCCACTGCGACGGCCATTGCCCGTCGAACCACAGCAGCGCCGGGTGGTAGTTGTCGACGAGCTCCTTCAGCTGGGCGTACATCCGGGTCTTGTACGCCGGGAAGTTGGCCTCGAAGTCGGGGTCGTGCCAGTCCCAGATCGAGTAGTAGAAGCCGAGCTTGACCCCCTGCCGCTCCGCCTCGGCCTTCAGCTCGGCCAGGATGTCGCGGGTCTTGTCGAACGACGAGTGGTCGCGCAGGTTCCACGTGTTCACCTTCGTCGGCCACATCGCATACCCGTCATGGTGCTTCGAGGTGATCACGATGTACTTCTGACCGGCGTCCATGGCCAGCTGCATGATCGCCCGCGCGCTGAACTGCGACGGGTTGAACTGCTGGGCGAAGCTCTCGTACTCGGCCATCGGAATGCTGCACTCGTCGAGAATCCATTCCGCGTCCCGGCAGATCGTGCCGTCCGACCTGGTGTACTCGCCCTCCAGGAACGAGTACGCGCCGAAGTGGATGAACATGCCGAACCGGTCGTTGCGCCACCAGGACGTACGGGCAGAGGTAAACGGATCATCCACGGCGGAGTTGGTACCCGGACCGGCCGTCAGCGCCGAGTCGGCTCTCATGATGTCAATCGTGGCAGACGCGGCGACCGGGGGCGATCAGCGCCAGTGGCCCGAGCAGCGCGACGAGCATCCTGTTGCGGCGGAAGCAGACGGTCGCCTTGGTTCGCCTCCTGGTCATGGAACCTCAACTGCCTTTCCTAGCGGCGGGCTGGGCGGACGTTACGCAAGGGTGTCGAGGCACTTTCCACTGTGGACGGTCCAATCTTGTTGATTGCCCATCTTCCGCTGGGTGCAGCGGTTCACACCGCTGCTCACCGAGTCGGCGCGGCGCCACGTGATCATCGCCCGCCACGCGTTCGTCCAGATCTACGCCGCGGCCGTTACCACCTCACCGCCCGCGTGGCAGCTAACCTCCGCATCGCCGTGGCCTTCGACGAACTCAGCCACGGGCCATCGGACAGACGTACGGGGGAGGGATTGCCAGTGAGCCCAGACGTCGATATGAAGGGGTACGACGAGGCGGTCAGCCGGTCGCCATGGCGTTGTGAGGCCGGACACGAGGGGGACATCATGGCTGAGCATGACGTGATCGTGGTGGGTGGCGGCCACAACGGGCTCACTGCCGCCGCCTATCTGGCCAAGGCGGGCCTCGACGTGCTGGTGCTGGAGGCGAAGGACTACGTCGGCGGCGGCGTCATCACCAAGGAGGCGACGCTACCCGGGTTCCACCACGACCTGCACGCCATCGCGCACATATTCATCCAGGGCAACCCGCTGATCCGCAACGACGAACTGGGCCTGCTGTCGAAGTACGGCCTGAAGTACGTCTTCCCGGACCCGAGCATGGCGGTCGTATTTCCCGACGGCGACTACATCGCGTTCTACCGCGACGTACACAAGACGGCCGAGACCATCGCGAGGATCTCGCCTCCCGACGCCGAGAACTACGTCCGCTTCTACGAGTTCCTCAACCCGCTGTTGGATCTCCTGATGACCGGCTTCTTCTCGCCGCCGTCCACGCTGGGACACCTCTTCAGCCAGCTGGACGAGAGCGAGGTCGGACGAGAGATGATCCGGATGCTCATGATGAGCTATCTGGATGTCTGCAACGAATGGTTCGAAAGCGACAAGGTGCGGGCGGCGCTTGCCCGCTGGGTCTCGGAGGTGCTCGCGGCGCCCGAGGAGGGCGGCACCGGCGCCTTCCTGCTCATGATGGTCCCGGTGATCCACCGGTACGGGCTGGGCTACGCCGTCGGCGGATCGGGATCGCTGACGAACGCCTTGGCCCAGGCGCTGGGCGACCTGGGCGGCACGATCCGGACCAACGCGCCGGTGCAGAAGTTCCTCTTCACCGACGGCCGGGTCACGGGCGTGCAGCTGGAGTCCGGCGACCGCATCGAGGCACGGCGGGCGGTCGTCGCCGACCTCAACATCAAGCAAATCCCGGACATGGTCGACCACCGCTTCGGGGCTGACTGGGAACGAAAGGTGAACCGCATCAAGCCCATCAGCTTCATGCTGCTGATGGGCCATCTGGCACTGAGCGAGGCGCCGATCTTCAAGGCGGGGCCGGAGGTGAACAGCGCTGGCTTCCAGGAGATCGCCGCGCCCCTGCCGGAGCTTCGTCGAACGTTCGACGACCTGAAGTACGGCATCCCAAGCTGGAACATGCCGGGCGTCGCCGTGGCGACCAACTGGGATCCGACGCGGGCACCGGCGGGCAAGCACACGTTGTACCTCTTGAGCTATGTTCCCCTGGAGTTGGCGGAGGGCTCGTGGGACGAGCGCAAGGAAGAGCTGTTCGACAAGGTGTTCGATACCTTCTGCGGACTGACCACGAACATGAGTACCGAGAAGGTCTTGCACCGCGTCGTCGAAAGTCCCCTCGACAGCGAGCGCTTCAACATGTCCTGGCCCAAGGGCGATCCCGGGCACTTCGCGTGCCAACTCTTTCAGTTCATGGGCTATCGACCCATGCCCAACATGGGCTACCGGCTGCCGGCTGAGGGTTTCTACCTGGTAGGGCCGTCGACGCATCCGGGTCCGGGTGTGACCGGCGGCGCACGTGCCGGTGCCCAGGCGATACTCACCGATCTCGGGATGGATTTCGATGACGTGGTCGCAGGCGTGACCAAGAGCAAGGCGAAGAGGGGGTTTAGCTTGGGGCGCCGTCGTTGAACGCCGCCGTTCTGTCGTGGGTCGTCGGCGGAGGGGGCAGGCGGTGCGGGGACTGATCTGGATCGTCCTGGGTGTCATCCTGGCGCTCTTGACTGCGGCCGTGGCGTTGGCCCGCGTCAGGACGGGTTCCGCACCGGCGCGGATCCGATCCCGCGATGGCCAGACCATGATGGAGATCACAAGCGTCGGCATGACGGGCCGTCAGGTCGTCATCAAGGGGTCCTTCATGGGCGCCATGCCGGCCACCACCCTCATCCGGCCCGAGGAGGTCTGGAAGGGGTTGGGCCTCGTCGGCATCAGGGTCATCCTGGCGATGCCGGTTCTTCTTCTGGTCGGATGGTGGCGCTGCGTGCGGTCCGGTTCCCGTGCCGGGGCGGGCGGGAGTGCCGCTGGAGTTGAGCAGCCATGAGTGGAGCAGACATCTGATGCGACCATTTCGTTTTGGCGTGGTGTCTGGAAACGCTGTCTCCCACGCCGAGTGGGTTTCGAAGGCTCGCAGGGCGGAGGAGCTGGGCTACGCGATCCTGTTGGTGCCCGACCATATCGTCATCGGCATTGCCCCGCTCACGGCCCTGGCCGTGGCCGCGGAGGCGACCTCAACCCTACGCGTAGGCAGCCTGGTGCTCGGCAACGACTTCCGGCATCCGGCGTGGCTGGCGAAGGAGGCTGCGACCCTGGACCTTCTCTCGGATGGGCGTTTCGAGCTTGGCATGGGCGCTGGCTACCTGCCCGCGGACTATGCGCAGACCGGCCTGCCCTTCGATTCCCCCGGCACACGGATCGATCGCCTGGAGGAGGCCCTAGACATCGTGGCCCAGCTGTTTACCGGCGAGGCGGTGAGCTTCTCGGGTAAGCACTACCGCGTCACCGGGTTGCAGGGGAGGCCAACCCCCGTGCAGAGACCGGGCCCGCCCATATTCGTCGGCGGTACGGGCAGGCGCCTGCTGTCCGTCGCGGCTCGGCGTGCCGACAGCCTCGGGGTCGGCTTCACCGTCTGGAGAACCGAGGTGGCTGACGTGAAGCCGGAGGACATCGCGCGAAAGGTAGCCTGGATCCGAGATGCCGCACCGGAGCGCTTCGAGCGTCTCGAGCTCGGCTACACGGTGTTTCAGGTGGCGGTCACCAACGGTCAGTCCGACGTCTCCCTCCCCAGGTCCCCCCACGTGCTGGCCGGCAGCGTCGAGCAGATCGTCGCGGAGATCGTGGAGCGGCGTGAGCGGTATGGCTTCTCGTATGTGCAGGTCATGGAGCAACAGATGGAGGCCTTCGCTCCGGTCGTGGCGCGACTGGCCGGCACGTAGGTGCCGAAGGGTGCCGGATGGCTTCGACCAGTTCACCGCGCGGGCGGTCGGTGTCACCTGCGCGTCCTCTCGGTGGACAGCCGCGTCCTGACCGTGCGCGGGTTGGACGCCGCTGACGGCACCCCGTTAGGGGTGGCAGGCGCTCGATTGGTTGCCTGGTTCGGTGGCCGACCCGGAGCGGGAGGCGGGATCCGGCGTGCGCGAGGTCAGCCGGGAGGAGGTGTGAGTCCGCTGCGCACACCTCGACGCGCTGGCCCCACGCGTAACCGCGTTCGCCCAGATGCTCACCTGCCGCCACGGCGAGCGCCTCGACGCCTGGATCACCGCCATCGACGCCGACGACCAGCCCGACCTGAGCTCCTTCGCCACGCGCCTCAAGCGCGGCCATGCCGCCGTCCTCAACGGGCTGACCCTGCCCCCCAGCTCCGGTGCGGTCGAAGGCCAGGTCAACCGGATCAAGATGATCAAACGACAGATGTTCGGCCGCGCAGCTTCGACCTGCTCCGCAAACGGGTCCTCCTCGCCACCCGACACCCTAGCCCCTCACCGAGCTTCCGCCGAGGATGCGTTAACCACCTACCGTGCCTTGCTACCGTCGGCGCATGCCCGACGGCCCACGCCGACACCACTACCTGTTCGCCCACCGCGAGCTGCCCTCAGCCGCTTTCCGGTTCGGCGCCAACCTTGCAGCCGCCAGTCGCGACGGCCGGCTCACCCTCGACAACGCCTGGAACCACCTCGGACAAACATTGCCCGAGGCCGAGCGCCTGGCAGCGGATAGCCTTGGCGTCAGCAACCACCGCCTTGACGCGCACGACATCGTCGTGGTGACCCTCCCCCCGCCGCAACATCCGGCAGAGGCATACCTTGCCGCCATCGCCGTGTCCGACGGCGACGCTGAAGTCCGTTACTTCACCCTCGAAGACGCACGCTCGCCGGTCGACGGCCTTCGATACACGGTGCTGGCCGAGTGGACCAACGACGGCAAACACATCAACTATGGCCCCGGACCCGACGCCGACCCACCCTCCTTGGTGGCAGCGATCGCCCCACACCTCACCGACAGCGTCCCCTAACACCAGCAACAACGGGTCAGCTTCGATCACGCTGGTGACCAGCAGGTTGCCACCTCGGACAGCCGGGCCCTGGTGTTGGCGTACAACGGGATCAGCGCCTCGTCCCGCAGGCTGGCAAAGCCCTTGCCCTTACACGCGTCCAGCACCTTGGCGGTGTCGTCCGGGCGCATCACCGGGACCAGCTTGGTCCGGCGTCCTAGGCGGGCGCACTGGCAGCGCCGGCTCCGGCCTATCCCCTCGGCGACAGGCCCCGCGCGCCACCATCGTCGCGCCTTGGTTGAGCGCGCTGACATCGACGAGCACCGCGCCGTCGCGCTCGACGACCGGACAGGCAGCCAGGCGCGCCGTCGCGGCATCCGCTCTCTACGTTAAAGCGCCAGCCATGATTGCCACAGACCAAGGCGCCGCCATCGAGGTCGCCCTCGCCCAGCAGCGCGCCTTGATGCGGGCAGCGTCCCTCGAAAGCGCGCAGGCCGGTGCTCGTGCGTACGACGACCACGTCGGTGCCGCCCGCCGACACCGCATGCGGTCCTTCTCCGCGCAGCCGCTCCACACTGGCGACACGCACCAGCTCCGGCGCCACCCGCGCACCCGTTCCCCCGGTCTCGTTAGCCGCGTTCCTCGTGACCTCTCCCATCTCACACCGCACCACGCGTGCTGATACTTGGCCGGCTCCTCGAAGCGAGCAGCGGCCACATCGGCTCCGAGACGCACGAGGGCCCGGCCGTCATTGGGGTCGATGACCTTCTCGAAGTAATGCGGCCCTGCTCCAAGCGAAACACAGAGGCCGAGATCAGGCGCGCTCTACTTCATCCTTCAGCGCGAGCACCTGGCTCGCGAGGTCGGCGAAGACCTACCAGCGGTGCGGGTACGTCGCGACCATCCGCCGCGCGGCGGCCCGTTTGGCCGCCAGGATGGCATCCCGCTCTTCGGCTGAGATCCGTGACAGCAGCTCAAGACCTACCAGGTTGTTCGCGCGGTCGTCGGCGAGGTCGCGCTGGTGTCATCTCCGGGTCAGGCGGGTGACTAGGGCCGATGCCGTGCTCGGACCAACGGCTCATCCACTATGGACAGCTGCCGACATGATCGCACAGGCATCCTCGGCGCGGCCACGCGCCAAGATCGTTTAGCTTGATCAAAAACGAATGCCTCCGGCTATGGCGTACACCAGCGCCGCTGGTCGCTGCGTTTCAGCCATCTTGGTGAGCGGGACCTGGCGGGTAGATGTCGGGGTTAGGGCCAGTGGCCCCGACGTCTCAGTCAGGAAGGTATCGCAGCATGCTCGGCAGCGAGGAGGCAGAGGTCATGGCCAGGGTGGTCGCAGCTTTTGCGATGTCGCTCGATGGTTTCATCGCCGGTTCGAACGACGGTGGCCGGCGGCCGCTGGGCGACGGCGGTAGGCGGCTGTTCGATTGGTACTTCGACGGCGACACCGCGATTCGCCACTACCGGCAGGCCGCGAGTCGGGGTGTGCCGGTGCCGCCCTTCAAGCTCTCCAGCAGCAGTGCCGAGGTATTCGAAGAGTTGATCGAGAATGGTGGAGCGGTCGTGACCGGTCGGCGAACCTACGACATCTCGAACGCCTGGGGCGGAAACGGGCCGCTGCCCGGGCTGCCAGTGTTCGTGCTGACGCACCACGTCCCGGAACATGTGCCACCGGGCGAGAGCCGTTTCATCTTCGTCACCGACGGTGTAGACAGCGCCATCGAGCAAGCGAAGGCGGCCGCCGGCGAAAAGTACGTGAGCCTCATGGGCGCGAGCGTTGCGCAGCAATGTCTTCGCGCCGGGCTGCTCGACGAGATACAGGTCCACCTCGTGCCGGTGCTGCTCGGTGCCGGTGTCCGGCTGTTCGATCATTTAGGACCCGAGAGCATTGAGCTGGAGACCGTCCGGGTCGTCGACTCTCCCGGTGTCACGCACCTGAGGTTCCGCGTCGTCAAGTAGCGGTCCTCGCTTCGGCGCCCGGCCGGTTGCGTGGTCGTCCCAGTCTGTTGCCTCTTCAGGTGAATACCGTGCAGGCCGAGACCTTTGGCCCTTCGGACGGCCCGAACCGGTTATCAGCGATGAGCAGCTCGTCAAGGGCTCCGCACTCCACCGCGGGGTCGGGGCGTGGAACCGGGCGATCATTCGACTGCCGGGCGCCCGTACCCACGCGTGCAGCCCGATGCTGCGATCGGGTGTCATCCGCCGATCTTGCCCCAGGCAGGATGCCAGGTCGTGGCCTGAGTCGCCTTGCGGCCTGTGATGCCGCTGAGCGGTGGCGTTCCCGGCGGGTTACGCAGGGCCGAGCCTGCCGGCTGCCGCGGCGAGCTGGTCGGTGAACTGGAGTCGTCCGGTCGAGTGGGACGATATGCCGCTTGCAATGTCGCGGACATCGAGTTGGCCACGGCGATGGCGGCGTTCGTGTCAGTCTCCTTGCCAATGCAGACGGTGTTGATGACAACGTATTCAAATGGGCGAGCGTCGAGTGCCGCGGCCTCAGCGAATCCAGAACGTACCCGGCTGCCGCGTCGGCGGCCGTGGTCGATCGCTTCGGTCACGGCGATGCCGGCCAGTGACCTTCGCGCTCAGGACCGAAGGATGCCGTACTTTTCCTGGACGATCGCTATCTCGGCCGGATCGGCGTTCGCATTGAGCGCCGCGTGCAGCTCGGCGAAGTACTCGTCCAGCCCGCCTGGCGTCACCATCAACAGCGCTGTCGCGGGCCGGCCGATGGACCGGGAGACGTGCGGCAGGTTGCGCGGCAGGAATACAAACGACCCCGGCCCGGCCTCGAACCGGTCCTCGCCGCACTCCACGTACAGCGCGCCGGTGAAGACGTAGAAACTCTCATCCTCCCGGCTGTGCAGGAGCCGTTGAGTTGTTTGATCGGCTGGCGTGGTGAACCGCATTCCCGGACCAGGGGTCAGATCGCCTGGGCGAGTTCGGTGAACGTGGCGGCAACCGGCGGAGGCGCGGTACCTCGTGTACGAGGTCATCGTGCCCGCGGCGGAGGTTCGGGATGAAGGCATGCCCCGGCGATGATCACTTGCGCGGTTCGGGGCGGTCGTGGTGCTTGCCGTCCTGGCCGCCCGGGACGTCGGTATACATCGGACGGTCGTGGTCTGATGCCCGTAGGGCCAGCGCTACCGCCTCCTCGGAACTGTCCACATAGGAATGCTAGGGGCGGGAGGCCGATCGGTAAGGTTCTGGCCTGGCCCGGAGAGGCCCAGCTACGACCGGACGAAGGATGCGTGGCCGGCGCCTTCGTCCGGCCCGCGCACCCTGTACCTGCAGCACTCCTCCGATCCGATCGTGTGGTGACGCGGGTCGTAGCTGTGCGCCGTAGCCGCTGCCGGGGAAAACCTGTTGTTACGTTCTGGCAGGTCGCTGGGGACGCCGTCTGCTCCACCGAAGTGCCGGTGGGGCAAGGCCCTCCCGTACGGCGGTGAGCTGGCCGGCGACAGGCCCCGGCTCACCCTTGGCGTTCGCGGTCCTGCTTGGCCTGCTCCTGGTTGTCAAACTCGTGCGCGGCCTGTTGGAGCGCCTGGACCAGCGGCTCCGAGACACCATCGTCACGGTTCTGCGGCGACCGCGCGGCCGCCCGAGCTCAACCCCGGTGCTCAGGATGTTCGCCGCTGTGCTGCTACGCGACCTGATGCTGGAATGGATCACCGGCACCGAGGCCGACAGCTGGCCCCGGTAGTGCGGGTGTTGGGGGCGGCGGTGGACGCCGGGCTAACCACCGGTCCGCCGACGGCCAGTGCCGAGGACCATTGCCGGCGGGCATACGGCAGCCGCCTGCGGGTAGCCCTGCGGTCGCGCAGGCCTTAGGAAGGACGTATGGGAGACCTGGACTTCGACCCGTCCGTGACTGATGTACGCGAGTTGGCCCGGTTGCTTGGCACGGACCCGGTGTTTGGGTTGACCGGGCAGGAGGCGACCCGGCGGCTGGCCGCCGACGGGCCGAACGAGATCCAGGTGGTCCCGGCAGTGCCGACCTGGCGGAAGGTGCTCGCACAGTTCCAGGACCCGCTGATCTACCTGCTGCTGGCCGCCGTCGCAGTGTCGGTCGCGGCATGGGCTGCCCAAGGCGGCGACAGCTGGCCGGTCGACGCGATCGTGATCCTTGCGATCGTGGTGCTCAACGCCGTCCTCGGCTATGTCCAGCAGGCGCGGGCGGAGAATGCGGTAGCGGCACTGCGGCGGATGACGACCCGCACCGCGGTGGTGGTCCGCGATCGGGAGCAGGTGCGTGTGCCGGCCCGCGAGGTCGTGGTCGGGGACCTGCTGGTACTCGCCGAGGGCGACTCGGTCGCCGCGGACGGGCGGCTGGTCTCGGCGGCCACGCTCAAGGTGGCCGAGGCGGCGCTGACCGGGGAGAGCGAGCCGGTGCTCAAGGACACCGCCACCCTGGCCGACCCCGTCCCACTCGGCGACCGGCTGGACATGGTGTTCAGCGGCACAGCCGTCACCCAGGGCACCGGGCGCGCCCTGGTGACCGCCACCGGCATGGATAGCGAGATGGGCCACATCGCCGGGCTGCTGCACGCCACCAAGGAGGACCCGACACCGCTGCAGCGGGAGATGGCCCGAGTCGGGCGGATGCTGGGCATCGCGGTGCTCGTCATCGCCGCCGTCGTGGTGGCCACTGTGCTGCTGATCAGCGGTGTCGACAGCGCCGCGGACGTGGTCACCGTGCTGCTGCTCGGGGTCTCGCTGGCCGTCGCGGCGGTCCCCGAGGGCCTGCCGGCGATCCTCTCGGTGGTGCTGGCAATCGGCGTACGGCGGATGGCGGCGCAGCGGGCGATCGTGAAGAAGCTGTCCTCGGTGGAGACGCTGGGCTCGGCGTCGGTGATCTGCTCGGACAAGACCGGCACGCTGACCAAGAACGAGATGACCATCGAGCGGGTGGTCACGGCGTCCGGAGAGACCCGGGTGACCGGTGCCGGGTACCGCCCGGACGGACGCGTCGAGCACGACGGCGCCGAACTGGTCGACGGCCCGCTGTGGCAGGAGGTCTTCCGCGTCCTAACCGGTGGCAGCCTGGCGAACAACGCCGTGCTGCGCGAGCAGGACGGCGAATGGACGATCCAGGGCGACCCGACCGAGGCTGCCTTCCTGGTCGCGGAGCACAAACTGGGCAGCGCGAAGGCTCGGGTGGAGCGGTTCACCCGCGTCGCGGAGGTGCCCTTCACCTCCGAACGCAAGCTCATGACCAGCCTTGAGGCGGACGCCGATCGGGCCGGGAAGATCGCCGTGGTTACCAAGGGCGCCCCGGACGTGCTGCTGACCCGCTGCACCCGCGTGCAGATCGGCGAGGAGGTGGTGCCACTGGATGACGCGCGGCGCGCCCGGGTGCTCGCCGACGTCAACCGCTTGTCCGCCCAGGCGCTGCGCACCCTGGGCGTGGCGTACCGGCGGCTGGAACAGACCACCGCCCCCGACCTGGACGAGTCGATCGAGCACGGGCTGGTCTACGTCGGCATGGTCGGCATCATCGACCCACCCCGGCCCGAAGCCGCCGAGGCGATCCGTCTGGCCCGGCGTGCGGGCATCCGGACCATCATGATCACGGGCGACCATCCGCTGACCGCCGCGCGGATTGCCGACGACCTCGGCATCGTCGAACCCAGGCCGCCCGTGCTCACCGGCTCGGACCTGAGCCTGATGGACGGGTCCGAACTGGCCGAGGCCGTCCGCCGTACCTCGGTCTATGCCCGGGTCTCCCCAGCGCACAAGCTGGCCATCGTCGACGCCTTGCAGGCCGACGGCAACATCGTGGCGATGACCGGCGACGGGGTCAACGACGCACCTGCCCTGAAGGCCGCGGACATCGGCATCGCCATGGGGACCTCCGGTACCGAGGTGACCAAGGAAGCGGCCAACATGATCCTGGCCGACGACAACTTCGCCACGATCGTGCGGGCCGTACGGCAGGGCCGGAACATTTTCGACAACATCAAGAAGTTCCTGCGGTACCTGCTGTCGTCCAACATGGGCGAGGTCCTCACCGTCTTCCTCGGCGTCGTCGGCGCCGGCGTGATCGGTCTCACCGTCACCGGCGACGAGCTCGTGCTTCCCCTGCTGGCTACCCAGATCTTGTGGATCAACCTGCTCACCGACAGCGCCCCCGCCCTGGCCATGGGCTTCGACCCGGAAATCGACGACGTGATGAGCCGCCCGCCCCGCCTGGTGCACGAACGCGTCATCGACGCCCGCATGTGGGTCGGCGTGCTGGTCATCGGCGTGGTGATGGCCGCGGTCACCTTGCTGACCATTGACCTGTACCTACCCGGTGGGCTGATCGAAGGAGACCGCAGCCTGGACAACGCCCGCACCGCCGGGTTCACCGTGCTGGTCCTGGCCCAGCTGTTCAACAGCCTCAACGCCCGTTCCGAAACCGTGAGCGCCTTCCATCGGCTGTTCGTCAACCCGTGGCTCTGGGCGGCGATCGCGCTGTCGGTCCTGCTGCAGGTGGCCGTGGTGCATCTGCCGTTGCTGAACACCGCCTTCGGCACCACAGCGCTGACACCCCAGCAGTGGCTGGTCTGCACCACCATGGCCAGTGCCGTGTTATGGGCCAGCGAGCTGCGCAAGCTGGCCATCCGGGCAGGGCATGGCCGGGCCGGCTGTAGGCGCACCTGATCGGCGAGATCCTCCTCCGGACACGACCGCTGGGCCGACGCCAGGTGGATCAGCCCGAAAGGCGCCGGCGACGGGGCGCGGACGTGCATGGGCATCGGCGTCCTGGTCGCGCTGATCGGCTACGCCTACGTTGCAGCTGGGCACCCGAGCGCGGGATGGCATGCCGGACGGCAGGGCTGTGGTTCATGAGCCACATTAGCGTCCGTGCCACAGCGCGCGGGCGTACAGCAACAGGTGCTGCTCGATCCACGGTGTGGCGAGGATTGCCAGTGGCCGTGGCTGGCCGTTTGGCCCCCTCGCCGACCAGGACCTCCACGTCGTAGTCACCGATCTTGGCCCGTCGCAACCCATCACGGCCGGCGCCATCCTGATTCTGCTCGTATGCCGCCAGGCGGATCTCCTCAGCAATCACCCTCCGGCCTCCAGACGAATGCCGGCGAGCCCACCGGCGCCCGGTACCAGCGCGGTCGTCACGACGCTCCGGCGGTGAAGCGCACCGTCGCAAGCTGGGTGGCCTGGGCCACGAGCCGGTCGCGGCTGTCCCAGATGTCGCACACCTCGTCGACCAGCCCACCGAACACGGGTGGCGCGCTGTCGGGTCGTCGCTGGCTGTCGGGTCGTCGCTGGCTGTCGGGTGGTCGCTCGCTGTCGGGTCGCGGGCCGCCGGCGACCAGGCGGGTGCGTTGGCGTACCCGCAGTCGCCCGGGCGCGGGGACGGCACGCACGTAGACCGTCAGCTCCAGGGTCGGCACCCAGCCGGACGGGTGGATGGTGAACGTGGCGGGCAGCAGCGCGTCGGCGACGTAGAGCAGGCTCACCGGGTCGGGCGGCATGTCGTCGGCGAAGCGCACCCAGGCCCTCACCTCGCCGCTGCGGTCCGGGCGGCCGTGTACGAACCCGAGGACGGCGGGATCCAGACGCATCTCGACCGCGTCGAGCATGTCGATGCGAAAGCCGAGGCCGCGCGGCTGCGCAGAGACGTGCACGCAGTCGGCCGGCGCGGGCAACGGCACGGGTGGCTCGGCGGACCAGTACGGTTCGGCAGCCGGGGCGAGCCGCCCCATGGTAAGCAGCGCCTCCAGACAGGTCCCACCGTCCTGCGCCAGGCGGGCGCGGACCTGGCTGACGGTGCGCCCGACGCGTAGCCGGTCGATGGTCACGGTGGCCGGACCCACCACCGCGGGGGCGAGGAAGTGGCCGCTGGCGGCCAATGGGTGCGGGTGGTCGGCCTCGTCGAGGGCGGTGCTGGCGGCGCGGGCGAGCAGCGCGAGCAGGTACCCGCCGTTGGGGCGGCCACCGACTGTCCACTGGGCGTCGACCTGTGCGTCGAACGTCGACGCGTCCGCGCCGGGGGCCACCATCGTGGCATCGGCGAACCCCACCATCGGCGTTCCCTTCGACGAGCCGGCCCGCTGGCAACGTCACGCCGCGGGACCGCGATCAGGATAGGCGCGCATTGGCTCCCGCGCCTGCGCCACGTGCGGCTCTGGCTGCATGGCTGGGTCGTCCTTGACCGGAACAGTGCAGGTGATCGCACGTCGGCACAGGTAGGCCGAGTTGCCCTTTGATCTGTACGCCTTTTCGGCCAGGACCCGCTGCGGTCGCGTGCGGGGTCGACCTGGACCCGGTCGGGGGCACCCAGATGCGTTCGAGTACGGCCACAAACAGGGGACTGTCGCCACGCTGGCTGGCGGTGATCAGGATCGACAGCGGCTTGCGCCCTGCTCGCAGCTTAGGTGCAACTTCGTGGTCAGGCCGCCGCGGAACGATCCAAGGCGTGGTCGGCCGGCTCAGCACGATCCACACCGGCGTACGGATCGTGCGTACCACGCCGGAGGGCGGCCAGTCGCTGGGCAAGGACAACCGGCAACTGGGCGCCGACGCCGACGCCAACAACGACCTCGACTTCACCAACGAGCCCGAGCTGGGGGCTCGACGTGGCCATGGCGGTGCTCGTGTTGACCGCGATGGGCACCCGACGATCGGGCGACCGAAGCGTCCGCATTGCAGGTGTTGCATCTGCTCACGGTCTGGCCGATGTTCGTCGCGGGGGGGTGATGTCGCTGGCCACCGTTCGCACTCGGGAGTGGGGTGCAGGAGGCGGCGCTTACGGGTCGCGCGATGGCGCTGGCCACCGGGGCGTCGACTCCTGGAACCCCGGCGATCTGGTCTTCCCGCCGATCGTCTCGCCGACCGCGTTAACGGTCGCGTTCGTGCTGTCGGTGTTCCAGCCGTGGGGGGCGGGTCCGCTCCCGCAGCGGTCACAGGTCGACCAGCCCGGACTGATAGGCGAAGACGACGAGCTGCGCCCGGTCCCGCGCACCCAGCTTGACCATTGCACGGCTGACGTGGGTCCGGGCAGTGGCCGGGCTGACCACGAGTCGTTCGGCGATGTCGTCGTTGCTGAGCCCTTCACCGACCAGCCCGACGATCTCCTTCTCCCGGTCGGTGAGCGTATCGAGCTGTGGATGGGGTTTGCGCGCCCGCGACGGGCGGGAGGCAAACTCGCGCACGACTCGGCGGGTCACCGACGGCGACAGCAGCGCTTCACCGGCGGCCACCAGCCGGATCGCGCGCAGCAGCTCCCCCGGCTTGGTGTCTTTGGTGAGGAACCCGCTGGCGCCGTGGCGCAGCGCGTCGAACACGTATTCGTCGAGCTCGAACGTGGTCAGCACGATCACCCGGGTGGCGCTCATCGTCGCGTCGGCGGCGAGCCGGCGCGTCGCCTCGATCCCGTCGATGCCGGGCATCCGCACGTCCATCAGGATGATCTCGGGCCGGGTCTGGCGGGCGAGCGCGACTGCGGCTAGCCCGTCGGCGGCCTCGCCAGCCACTCGCATGTCGTCCTCGGCGTCGATCAGTGCCCGCAGCCCGATGCGTACCAGGTCCTGGTCATCGGCGATGAGCACGCCGATCACGGCGCCGCCCCCTCGCTGGCGCTCGGCGGCGCCACCGTGACATGACGCTGGACCTCGCGCAAGCGCTCGGTCATGGCGCGGCCTGGCAGGGCAGGGGCAGCACCGCGTGCACCCGGAAGCCTCCGCCGTGCCGCGGTCCGGCCTGCAGCTCGCCGCCGAGTGCAGTCGCGCGCTCCCGCATGCCCGCGATGCCGGTGCCACCCGGCGACGGCGGGCCGCCCAGGCCGCTGTCGGTCACCTCCACCTCCACCGCGTCCGCTCGGTGCTCGATACGCACCTGGGCGGTCGTCGCACCGGCGTGGCGCAGCACGTTGGTCAAGGCCTCCTGCACGATCCGGTAGCCAGCCAGATCGACCGCGACCGGCAACTCCCCGCCGGCCGGCACGCCGACCACGGACAGGGTCACCGGCAGGCCGGCGTGGCCCAGCCGGTCACGCAGCGCCGGCAGCTGGGCCAGCCCGGGCGTGGGGGCGCGGTCGCCGCCGCGACGCACGGCCGCCAGGGTCGCCCGCAACTCGTCGAGTCCTTCCTTGCTGGTCCGGCTGATCGCGGTAAGCGCGGCCTCCGCCTGCTCCGGCTTGCGGTGCAGCAGGTGCAGCGCGATCTCCGCCTGCATGTTGATCGCGGCCAGGCCGTGCCCCACCACGTCGTGCACCTCCTGGGCGATGCGCAGCCGCTCATCGTCGGCGATCCGCCGGGCGGCGTCGGTGCGGGCGCGCGCCGCCGCCTCCCGGCTCAGCCGCACTGTAACGCCGACCGCGAACGGTACGACCACCCACGCGGCGGCGGTGGCGAGCCCGCCCAGGCCGGGCTCGCCGTCGGGTGGCACGAAAACGTGCAGCGTCAACCCCACCAGCGCGGCGCTGGCGGCCAAGGCGGCGGGGCGCAATGGCAGCGCGACGGCCACCGTGTAGACGGCGACCATGAAGACTATCAAGATCGGTCCGTAGGCGTAGCCGCGCACCAGGTACGCCGTGGTGGCGGTGGTGATGACGGCGAGCGCGCCGACGGGCCAACGCCGCCGCACCGCGAGCGCCGGCGACGCGATCGCAATCAGCCCATAGCCCACCACGTCCAGGGCCTCCGCGTGGGGCTGGTTTGCGGCGGCGAACTTCGTGGCGACCAGCCCAAACATCAGCAGCACCCCGGCGAGCAGACCGTCGCCCAACCACCGGCGGACCGATTGGACGTCCACGAAACTAGAGAATGTCACGGCGGCGCAGGACCACCGCACCCAAGGCGAGGAAACCGGCCAGGTATGCCGCGACGACCAGCGCCGACTGGCCACCGCCGACGACGGCGTCGACGCCCGGCGTGTCCGGCGCGCTGCCCAGCGCCGCGGCCAGCGCACCCGCGTTCGGACCCGGCAGCCCCTTCTGCCCCTGCGCGACCCAGTCCAGCAGCGGAGCGGCGAGCAGGGCGAGCAGGTTCTGCACGGCCAGCAGCCAGACCAGGCCGAGCCCGAGGGCCAGCGCCACGCCACGCAGCAGCACCGCGAGCAGGACCCCGAACGCGGTCCACATGGCCGCGATGAGCCAGCCGGCCCCCAGACCAACGACCAGGTCACCGACCGGCGGCAGCGCCATGGGCTGATCCTCGACCGCCGCGATGAACATGCTGGCCGCGGTACCGACCGCGAAAAGCGCCACCACGACCGCGAGCGCCGCCACGGCCAGCGCGGCGAGCTTGCCCGCGTAGACCGCCAGCCGTGACGGGCCCTGGGTCAGCACCGTCTTCCACGTTTCCCAGCCGTACTCGCCGCCGACCGCCAGTACACCCAGAATCACCATGATCGCGCCGAGGAACACCGGCAGGCCGGCAATGGAGTTGCCGACCAGTTGCGCCGGTACCAGCGCCGCGAGACCACGGTCGGCGGTCGGGCCACCGGTGCCGGCCGCATACCCGGCATACGGGATGACATAGGTGAACAGCAGGCCGAGCACGATCGCCACGGCGAACAGCAACCAGTTCGCCGGCCGCTTCACCAACTTGATCATCTCGGCAGAGAAGTTACCCCACATGCGCCTCACCTCCGGTCAGTTCGAAGAACGCCTCTTCAAGATCGCGCTCGACTATCCGCAGCTCGGTGACCGTCACGCCAGCCGACACAAGCGACGCGTTGATCTCACCGGCCCGGTCCGCAGCGACGGCGAGGTGCAGGCCGCCGTCGACGAGGCTCACCGCGCCCGGCCCCAGCAGTGCCCGCGCGTGCCCGGCCGCCCGGTCCAGCGGGGCGGCGACGACCCGCAGTTCGGCGGCGCCGCGCATGTCGGCTACCGTGCCCTCGCTTACCAGCCGGCCGCGGGAGATGACGCCCACCCGGTCGCAGATCTGCTCGACCTCGCCGAGCAGGTGGCTGGACACCATTACCGTGCAGCCGGCCGCGCCGAGACGGCGGATCATTGCCCGCATGTCGGCCATGCCGGCCGGGTCCAAGCCGTTGGTCGGCTCGTCGAGAATCAGCAGCCGCGGATCCTTCAACAGCGCCGCCGCCACACCGAGGCGCTGCTTCATGCCCAGCGAGTAGGTGGCATACCGGTCGCCGGCCCGAGCGGACAGGTCGACCAGGTCCAGGACCACGTCCACACGCTTGCCGGGCACCGCCGCGTGCCGGGCGAGCACCCGGAGGTTGTCGCGGCCGGACAGGTACGGATAGAACGCTGGACCTTCGATCAGCGCGCCGACTCCGTCCAGCGAACCCGGCGGACGGCCGTGGAGCAATACCCTGCCGGCCGTCGGGCGGACAAGGCCCAGCAGCATCCGCAGCGTGGTGGTCTTGCCAGCACCGTTCGGGCCGAGGAAGCCATACACCTCCCCGGCCCGCACGGTCAGATCAAGCTCCCGCACGGCGAACAGCTCGCCGTACCGCTTGGTCAGTCCCTGCGTGACGATGGGTTCCATGCAACCCACTGTCCCGACGGCCACGGCCAGCGGCGTCCGTCCAGACGCGGCAATGGACATACGTCAGCCGACGTACGCCGGCCTTCGTCGCTACGGCTTGCCCCGCAGGACGTTTCGGCGCTGCCGCAGCTCGTCCGCGTCGATCTCGCCGCGGGCGAACCGCTCGGCCAGGGTGCGCTCCGCCAGAGAGCGCGCCGACCGCCGCGGCGATGTGCGGTAGATGAGGTATCCGGCGGCGGAGAGCACCAGCACCCAGAACAGCACGGGAAACACCAACCACCACCCCGGTCCACCGCTCCACGGGCCGTGCCCGTCGTGCCAGCCTAGGTGGTCATAGGCAACCGCTGTGTGGGTCGCCAGCTGCGTTAACATCTCATCACTCCCAACGTGTCGAGCACGCCTATGCGTGCCGCGTACCGCAATCGTGGCCACGATCCCGACCGGAGCCGTCGGTCAGCCGACGGCATCGGAGATACGGTGGGCAACGCAGCGTCCGGCACAGCTGTACCGCCCACGACGTAGCTACTCCACAGTGGACACGCATGGCTAGACCGGAGGGGTCAGCCGATGAGCTCGGGCCGTAAGGGCCCTCCAGCGGTTACCTGTCCGACACGGCGTGGATACCGGTGCTCGGCCCCGGCCACGTGATCCAACCAGCGCTGCGACTTCCAGCCACCACACGACATCGATTGTCCTGTCGCAGCAAACGCCCGCATCCGGCGGATCCGGATAGCCCGAAGGGTGCTCGGTCAAGCCAGGATGTGCACCCGGCGGGTGGCCAGCTGCATCACGAACAGCACGTACAACCGAGACAGCGTCGCGGTCTCCAGGTGGAAGAAAAGTCCGCCGCCAGTCGAACAACAACTCGGGCGAAGCTCGGTGGGCTTTGCCCGGTGGTGGCGCGTTATGGTCAGCTGTGGCCGCGTCCGACCTCCCGCACCCGTCGCCGACCAGTCGGGAGTTCACCGACGAGGCTGCCCGCGATGCTCTTGCCGCTCTACCCGGGCCGTACCTGCCGTGGGGCACCGGCGCAATGCGGCCGGCCGGGCTCGCGACCGTCTGCAACGATATCGTCCTCAACGGGCGGCGCCGGGTGGTCGAGCTCGGTAGCGGAATCAGCACGGTGCTCCTGGCCCGCCTGCTATGCCAGCGCTGGCCGCCGGGTGGCTTCCGCATCGCGGCCGTCGAGCACGACGCCCGCTGGGCGCAGTGGGTCACCGAGCAGCTCGACCGCGAGGGCACGCGGGCCGACGTTGTGGTGGTCCATGCGCCGCTGGCCCCGCACCCATGCGCCGAGCATGGCCTGAGCTGGTACGACGACGCCGCCCTCACTGGAGGGTTGCGCACTGCGCTGCTGGGCGACCCCATCGACCTGCTCCTGGTAGACGGCCCACCCGCCGACGTCACCGGCCACGGGCTGGCGCGCTACCCCGCACTGCCTGTCCTGTATGACTGGCTCGCCCCTGGCGCGACCGTCATCCTCGACGACGCCGAGCGGCCCGGGGAGCAGGAGGTCCTGCGACGGTGGGAGCGCGAGACCGGGCTCGCCTTCGACCGTCGAGCCGACCAGACCGGCGTGGCCGTGGCCAGGATTGGCGGCGCGGGCCCGGTCCCCGGTCCCCACCACGGCTGAGGAGCGGGCAACCGTGGGAAAGGAAGTGCGGCGGCTGGAGGACGTGCAAGTCATCGGCGTGCTCGAGACAATCGTTGCGGCGCCTGGCATCACGTCGGACAGGCCGCGGACAACCCGATCGCGCTTGGCTCAAGCAGCGGTTGCCACCGATGCGCGGCGTTACCGGTCAGGGCGGGCGGCGACCTCACCGGGCCTGGTGTGCGTGGATCACCCGGCGGTAGACGGCGGTGTACTGCTCGGCCACCGGTGCGGCCTGGAAGCGCGCGGCGTACGCGCGGCCGCCGCGCAGGTCCGTGCGCTGCTCGCCGCG
>WNFU01000934.1_pt1 | contig 48682 bp, 44 predicted proteins | sample 5400121 | NCBI WGS metagenome assembly WNFU01 (sample SAMN13153360, study PRJNA577476) | soil metagenome | isolation source: 100 cm soil or saprolite under grassland replicate 1 | place: USA:California | collected 2016-06-15 | reverse complement strand
TCCACGCCGTGGACCCGAAGACGAGCTCGCTCGACCTCATCACCGGGGTCGGCATGGCCCTACGGCTCGTGCACATGCGCGCTCTCCCGACGACGCCTGTGACCGCTGGCGGCGCGCCGATTCCGCTCGCTGCCCTCAAACCCGGCGACGTCGTGCGCATCGAGTGCCACGCCACGCCTGCCGGGATGGTCGCCGACAAGATCGAAAAGCTCGCCGGAGACGGGGGCGCGCGTTGAGTCGCGCGCCGGCCGCGCTCGCGCTGGCGCTCCTGGCGGCCGGCTGCGCGAAGCCCATCCCACCCGGCGATCCCGTGCGCGGGCTCACCCAGGCGGAGCGCGATCGCTTCGCGCAGGGAAAGATCGCCTTCGACAGCGTCTTCACGCCGCAGACCGGCCTAGGCCCGCTGTTCAACTCGGACGCGTGCGGCGAGTGTCACGAGGACCCGTCAGGCGGGCGCGGCGACGAGGTGGAGGTGCACGCCACCGCGTTCCGCGGCGGCGCGTGCGACCCGCTGGTCCAGGAGGGTGGGCCGGTCATCCAGCAGCACACCACCCCGGCGCTCAAGCAGGCCCTGGGCATCGATCAGGAGCCGTTCCCGCCGTCGGCCACGGCGCGGGCGCTGCGGACCACGCCGGTGATCTTCGGGCGGGGGCTGCTCGACCTGGTCCCCGACTCGGACCGGAACCACGACGGCATCTCGGGCCGCCCCAACCGCTTCCTGGACGGGCGCATCGGCCGGTTCGGCCGCAAGGCCTTCGTCCCGACGCTGCGGGAGTTCAACGCGGGCGCGTTCCCCGCCGAGCAGGGCGTCACCGACCCCGAGCAGCCGACGGAGGAGAACATCGGCGGCAAACCGATCCCGGCGGGCGTCGATCCGGTGCCGGATCCCGAGATCTCCCAGGAGCTGCTCGACCTGACCGACGATTTCGTGCGCTTCCTCGCCGCGCCCACCCCGGCGAAGCTCGACCGGGACGGGCGGCGGGGCCGCGCGCTGTTCTCCAAGATCGGCTGCGCCGCCTGCCACGTGCCGGAGCTCCGCACAGGCTCCAGCCCCGTGGCGGCCTTGAACCGCAAAACGTTCCCCGCCTACACCGACCTGCTGCTCCACGACATGGGCGAGGGACTGGCCGACATCTGCCTGGGCCTGGCGACGCCGGCGGAGTTCCGCACGGAGCCGCTGCTCGACCTCCGGAGCGCGCCGCACTTCCTCCACGACGGCCGCGCTGCTACGCTCGAGCAGGCGATCGAGCTGCACGGCGGCGAAGGCGCGGTGGCGCGCGACCGGTTCAAGGGGCTCCCCGCCGCCGACCGCGCCGCCCTGACGGCTTTCCTCAAGTCGCTGTAAGGAACGAGGCGCTCCCCCGGGGGTTGAAGAACCCCAGGGTGGCTGATTAGCATCTTTGCGCCTATGCCCTTCCTCTCTGTAGACGGCGTCTCCAAGCGATTCGACGGCGTGACGGCCGTCGACCACGTCTCCTTCGCGATCGACCGCGGCCAGGTGGTGGGTTTCCTCGGGCCCAACGGCGCCGGCAAATCCACCACCATGCGCATGATCACCCAGTACTACGAACCGGACACGGGTACGATCGCCCTCGACGGCATCCCGCTCGCGGACGCCGGGCGCGAGGCGAAGCGCCGCATCGGTTACCTCGCCGAGAACAACCCGCTGTACGACGACATGCTGGCATGCGATTACCTCGCGTTCGTCGCCGACCTGCGTGGGCTCGCCGGGCCGACACGCGGCGACGCGATCGACGCGGCGGTCACCTCCACCGGCATCGAGAGCGTGTACTACCGGCCGATCGGCGAGCTGTCGAGAGGCTTCCGCCAGCGCGTCGGGCTGGCCCAGGCCATCCTGCACCGCCCCGACCTCCTCGTGCTGGACGAGCCGACCGAAGGGCTCGACCCCAACCAGCGCGTCGAGATCCGACGCCTGATCGGCGCGCTCGGGCAGGACCGCACCGTGATCCTCTCGACCCACGTGCTCTCCGAGGTGCAGCACACCTGCTCGCGGCTGCTCATCATCTCGCGAGGCAAGATCGTCGCCGACGGCCCGGTGGACCGGCTCATCCGCGAGGCGGAGGGTGCGGTGGAGATCGCGGTCGAAGCGGCGGGGAGCGGCGTCGCCGAGGCGCTCGGCCGGCTCCAGGGCGTCCGGCAGGTCACGCCCGCCCCGACCGTCGTCCCCCCCGCCGCCCCCGCCGCCCCGGCCGACGGCCGCGTCGCGCTGACGCTCACCGCCGACCGCGCGACCGATCTGCGGCCCGAGATCTTCGCGCTCGCCAAGGCGCGCGGCTGGACGCTGTACGAGCTGCACCAGCAGGCGGGCAGCCTCGAGGATCTGTTCCATCAGCTCACGCGGGAGCCGGGCAACGCATGAGCCCGATCCGCACGCTCGCGCGGCGCGAGCTGAAGGCGCTTTTCGACCAGCCGACCGCCTACATCCTGCTCGTGGTGTTCACCGCCGTGAACGGCTTCCTGTTCTTCCGGCAGGCGGAGCTGTACGGCGCGGCCTCGCTCCGGCCGATGCTCGACTTCCTGCCGTGGCTGCTGCTCTTCCTCGTGCCGGCGGTGACGATGCGCGCGCTCGCCGAGGACAGCCGCGCGGGCACGCTCGAGGTCGTGCTGGCCCAGCCGATCACGGAGCTCGAGCTGCTGGTCGGCAAGTACCTCGGGCAGGTGCTGTTCCTGTTGATCGCGCTGGCGCTCACGCTCACCATCCCGCTCGGCCTCCGCTTCGGCGCCAGGCTCGACGCCGGGATCCTGGTCGCCCAGTACGTGGGCGCGGCGCTCCTCATCGCCGGGCTCGCGGCCGTGGGCGTCTGGGCCTCGAGCGTCACGCGCAACCAGATCACCGCGTTCATCCTGGCGGTCGCAGTGATGTTCGTGCTCATCCTCGTGGGGCTCGACCCGCTGCTGGTCGGGCTTCCCGCCCGGCTGGGCGCGATCGCTGCGTCGCTCGGCGTGCTGTCGCACTTCACGGGGATCGATCGCGGGGTGATCGACCTGCGCGACGCCGTGTACTTCGTGACCCTCGCCGGGCTGTTCCTGCTGCTCGCCTACTTCGCGTTGATGCGCCGCAAGCTCACGGCGCGCGGCGAGCCGCTCAAGCGGCTGCGGCTCGGCACCGCACTGCTCGTCGCCGCGCTCGTCGTCGTGAACCTGTTCGGGCGCCACATCGCCGGCCGGCTCGACCTGACCCCCGGGCGTGCATTCACCCTGTCCCAGGCGACGCGGCAGATGCTCCGCACGCTGCCGGACCTCGTGACGATCAAGTTGTTCGCTTCGAGCGCCCTGCCGCCCGAGGTGGCGTTCCTGAAGCGCGACGTGGACGACATGCTGCGCGACTACCGCGCGGCGGGCCGCGGCAAGGTGAAGGTCGTCGCCCAGGACCCCGCCGCCGACAGCGCGGCGCTCAAGGAGGCGCGGACCCTCGGCATCCCGCCGGTCCAGTTCAACGTCCTCGGCCAGGCCGAGCTACAGGTGAAGGAAGGCTACCTGGGCATCGCCGTGCGCTACGCCGATGGCGTGAAGACCATCCCCTTCGTGCAGCAGACGAACGACCTCGAGTACCGCCTCACGTCGGACATCCGGGCGCTCACGCACGCCGCCAAGCCGGCGGTCGCGTTCGGCGAGATCACCGACCAGGCGGCGCTGCGGGGCCAGCGCAGCTTCCAGGCGCTGCGAGAGCAGCTCGGCCGCACCTACGCGGTGCGGGAGTTCGCGTTCACCGACACGGTGATCGCGCCCGAGGTGAAGGTGATCGCGGTCGCCGGCACGCCCGACTCGCTCACCAACGCCGCGGTGGCGCGCCTGCGCGCCTACCTCGGGCGGGGCGGCAGCCTGCTCCTCATGGCGGGCGGGATGCAGCTCTCGCCCCAGGGGCCGTTCGCCTTCTCGCGGCTCGTCGGCTGGAACGAGCTGCTCAAGCCGTACGGGGTGTCGATCGCCTCCGACATGGCGTACGACCTGGCGTCGAACGAGCGCGTCGGGATCCCCGCACAGTTCGGCCGGGTGCTCGTCTCCTACCCCTTCTGGATCCGCGCGCTCAGCACCCGGGCGTCACCCGTGAACGCCGACCTGAGCGCGGTGCTGCTGCCGTGGTCGAGCCACATCGACACGGCCCGCGCGACGCCGGGAACCGTGACGCCGCTCTTCATCACGAGCCGCGCCGGGGGCGTGCAGCAGACCACCGCGTTCCTGGACCCCGCGCGCGAGTTCGCGCGCGACAGCCTGCGGAGCCGGGTCGTGGCGGTGCTCGTGCAGCCCGCGGCCAGGGACACCGCGCCGGGCGCGCCGCGCGGCCGGCTCGTGATCGTCGGGAGCTCCGATTTCGCGAGCGACCGGTACGCCCAGAACAGCCCCGAGAACCTCGTGTTCGTACAGAATGCGATCGATTGGCTCGCGCAAGACGAGGCGCTGATCGCGATCCGCTCCAAGAACCGCGCGCCGCCACAGCTCGTGTTCACCAGCGCCACGAAGCGCGACGCCGTGAAGTACGGCAACGTGGTCGGCGTCCCGCTGCTCCTGATCGTGGCCGGCGGCCTGCGGCTGTGGCGGCGGCGCGAGATCACCCGCCGGACGTATCGGCCGCGCGCGGCGACCGTATGAGAGCCCGACCGACACCCGACGTGCCGTTCGAGTACCGTGGGCTGAAGCCCCGGCTCGGCGCGAAGTGCGTCCTTAAGGACGCGCCCCGGGCCGAGCCCGCCCTTCAGGGCGGGGATTCATGAGCGCGAAGCATCTCAAGCTCATCGCCGTCTCGCTCGCAGTTCTCCTCCTCCTCTGGGGCGCGAGCGAGCTCTTCTCCCGCGGCTCGGACACGGTCACGGGGTCGCTCGCCCTGCCATCGCTCGCGCCCGGCGAGGTGGACACGATTTCCATCGTGAAGGGGGCGGACGCGATCGTGCTCGCCCGGCAGTCGGCCACCGCCTGGACGGTGAACGGCCGCCGCGCGGCGCCCGACGCGGTGCCCGATCTGCTCCGGGCGCTCGCCGACAGCGTTCCCCCCGAGCTCGTCGCCCAGGACTCAACGTCGTTCGGCCGGCTCAACGTGGACAGCGCCGCCGGCCGCTGGCTCCGCATCCGCGGCGGCGGGAAGCCCCTGCTCCAGCTGATCGTCGGCGCGCGCAGCTCCGAGTACCAGAGCGCGTACGTGCGCCGCCCCGGCGACAGCCACGTGTACCTGTGGCGCGGCCGGCTCGCCGCGCTGCTGGACCGCGCCGGCGACGACTGGCGCGACAAGCGGATCGCCGCCCTCCAGCCGGATAGCATCACCGCGCTCGACGTGGCGCGCGGCGGGGACCGCTACACGTTGCAGCGCGCGGGCGCGGCCTGGCTCGTGAACGGCCGCGCCGCGGACTCGGCCGCCGTCGCGCGCTACCTCGAGCGGCTGCGCGCCGTCACCGCGGCAGGCTTCGCCGCGTCGCCACAGGTGGATTCGACCCGCGCGCGCCGCCCCACCCGGCGCCTGACGGTGCGGGGGCCCGGGGGCGCAGTGCTCCTCGCTCTCGCCTTCGACTCGACGGCCGGAGGCGTCCTGGTGCGTCACCTCGCCGGCGTCGGGGGCGAGGGGGCGACCGTCTACCGGATGAACCCCTGGGACGTGGACGGCGTGACCCCCGCGAGCCGAGCGCTGAAGAAGTAACCCCTTGGCTTCGCGCAGTTTGGCGTCTATCTTGCAACGCGCACATGGCGGACCTTTCGGTTTCGCGGAGCCAGCTGCTGCTCCTCGCCGGGACGGCCAACCGGCCGCTCGCCGAGGAGATGGCTCAACACCTGGGACAGCCGTTGTGTGCGGTGACGATCCGGCGGTTCGCCGACGGGGAGATCTTCGTCAAGATCGACGAGAACGTGCGCGGCCGGGATGTCTTCATCATCCAGCCGACCAACCCGCCGGCGGAGAACTACCTCGAGCTGCTGCTCCTGATCGACGCGGCGCGGCGGGCGAGCGCGGCGCGCACGACGGCGGTGCTGCCGTACTTCGGATACGCGCGGCAAGACCGTAAGGATCAGCCGCGCGTCGCGATCAGCGCCAAGCTCATGGCGAACCTGATCACGCACGCCGGGGCGGACCGCGTGCTGGGAATGGACTTCCATTCCCACCAGCTGCAGGGGTTCTTCGACATCCCGGTGGACCATCTGTATGCGGCGCCGGTGTTCGTGAGTCACTTCCGCCAGAAGCAGCTGTACGATCCGGTGGTGGTGGCGCCCGACGTGGGATCGGCCAAGATGGCGCGCGGGTTCGCGAAGCGGCTGAACGCGTCGCTCGCGATCATCGACAAGCGGCGCCCCTCGGCCAACGTGGCCGAGGTGGTGAACGTGGTGGGCGACGTCGAGAACAAGGACTGCCTCATCCCCGACGACATGATCGACACGGCGGGGACGATCACCGAGGCGGCCGCGGCGCTGAAGCGCCTCGGGGCGCGCAAGGTGTACGCGTTCGCGTCGCACGCGCTCCTGTCCGGTCCGGCGGTGGAGCGGTTGCGCGCCGCGCCGATCGACGAGGTCGCGGTCACCAACACGATCCGCATCCCCGAGGAGCGGCAGTTCGAGCGGCTCCGGGTGCTGTCGATCGCGGGGTTGATGTCCAAGGCGATCGGGTACGAGCATTCGAACCAGTCGGTGAGCTCGCTCTTCGACTGAGCGGACAACGGATTACGGACGGCGGATAACCTATGGCTCAAATCGTTTCCCTCGCGGCGAAACCGCGCACCAGCACCGGCAAGGGCGGCGCGCGGCAGGCGCGCTTCCAGGGCAAAGTTCCCGCGGTGATCTACGGACACGGGCGCGACACGCAGCCGCTCGAACTCGAGGCGAAGGCGCTCGAGAAGGCGCTCCAGGGCGTGGAGCCCGCGAGCACGATCATCGAGCTGGCGGTGGACGGCAAGGCCGTGAAGACGCTGATCCGGGAGATCCAGCGCCATCCGCTGCGCCCCGACATCATCCACGTGGACTTTTACGAGATCCACGCAGAGGAGAAGGTCACGCTCAAAGTGCCGGTGCACCTGGTGGGCAATCCCGACGGCGTCCGCAACGCGGGCGGCGTGCTCGACCAGGTGACGCGCGAGGTGGAGATCGAAGTGCTGCCGGAGAACATCCCGGATCGCGTCGAGCTCGACGTGAACGCGCTCAAGATCGGCGACTCGCTGCACGTCCGGGACCTGACGATCCCGAACGCGAGGATCCTCACCGAGGCCGAGCTGACGATCGCGACGGTCGTGCCGCCGCGCGCCGAGGAGGTCGCGGCGCCGACGCCGGAGGCCACGACCGAGGTGGCGGAGCCCGAGCTGATCCGCAAGGTGCGCGAGGGTGAGGAGGAGGGCGAGGAGGGGGCGGCGGCCGAGGGCGCGCCGGCGAAGCCGGAAGCGAAGGGGGGGGCCGCCGCGGCCCCCGCGAAGGGCGAGAAATCCGAGAAGGCGGAGAAGCCCAAGGGCGGCAAAGAGAGCTGACGCTTGCGCGCCGTCGTCGGTCTCGGCAATCCGGGGCCAGAGTACGCGGCGACGCGGCACAATGCAGGATTCTGGCTCGCTGACGCGCTCGTCGCACGCTGGGGGTTTCCCCCGTTTCGCCGCGGCGAGCGCGCGCGCGTCACCCAGGGCGAGGTGGACGACATCCCCGTCCGGGTCCTCAAGCCGACGACCTACATGAACGCGAGCGGCGCGGCGCTCGCCTCGCTCCGCGCCGACCCCACCTTCAACCCGGCCAGCGACATGCTCGTCCTCGTCGACGAATTCCGCATCCCCGCCGGCACCTTCCGGCTCCGCGCCGAGGGCTCCGCCGGCGGCCACAACGGCCTGAAGAGCATCGAGAGCGCGCTGCAATCGCAGCAGTACGCGCGCCTCCGCATCGGCGTGGGCCCGCTCCCGGAGGGCGTGGAGGACTGGTCCGAGTACGTCCTCGCCCCGTTCACCCCCGAGCAGCGGGAGCAGGTCGAGGCGGCCATCCCGCAGATGGTGGACGCCGTGACGAAGTGGGTGCGCGAGGGCGTCCCATGAACGACGCGCCCCGGTTCGCGATCGCGGACCCCGCCATTGCCGCGGGACTCATCGGGCTCGCCGTCGCCTGGGCGCTGCATGCCGCGATCCGCCGCGCCCCCGAAGGGGCCCGCGCGCTGCGCGACGTCGGCGGCCTGATTCGCACGGGCGCGATGGCGTTCCTCCGGCGGGAATACAGCGTCCTGGTGCCGTTCATCGTCGTGGTCGTGGGGCTGCTCTCGTGGGCGATCGGGTGGCGCACGGGCGCGGCGTACGCCGCCGGCGCCTGCTGCTCCATCCTCGCGGGCTTCTTCGGCATGAACGCCGCCACGCGCGCGAACGTGCGCACCGCGGAGGCCGCCCGGGCGAGCGGACAGGCGCGGGCCCTGCGCGTCGCGTTCCACGGGGGGGCCGTCATGGGGCTGGCGGTGGCGAGCCTCGGACTCCTGGGCATCGGCCTGGTGATGCGGGCCTGGCTCGGCCTCGCGCTCGACGACGCCGGCTGGCGCACGTTCAGCCAGATCATCTCCGGGTTCGCGATGGGCGCATCCTCGATCGCCCTGTTCGCCCGGGTCGGCGGCGGGATCTACACGAAGGCCGCGGACGTCGGCGCGGATCTGGTCGGCAAGGTGGAAGCCGGCATCCCCGAGGACGACCCCCGGAACCCGGCGACGATCGCGGACAACGTGGGCGACAACGTCGGCGACGTCGCCGGCATGGGCGCGGACATCTTCGAGTCCTATGTCGGCGCGATCGTCGCCACGATCGCGATCGGCGCGACGAGCGAGCTCGTGGCCCACCGCTGGACCGCCGTCACGCTGCCGCTGCTCTACACCATCGCCGGGCTCGGCGCGAGCCTCGTCGGCATCGGCTCCGTGCGCGTGTTCGAGCGCAGCTCACCGCAGGGCGCCCTGCGCTGGTCCACGATCCTCGCCGCCGCGCTGTTCCTCGCGGGAGCGTACGCGATCACGCCGCACTGGCTCGTGGGGCTCGCCGGAGCGGACGGGACGCCGTACCCCACCCTCGGTCCCTTCTACGCCGTCCTCGCCGGCACGGTCGCGGGCGTCCTCATCGGCCTCCTGACGGAGTACTACACGTCCGCCGGCCCGGTCCGCGAGATCGCCGCTGCCGCCCGCACCGGACCGGCCACCAACTTGATCGCCGGCCTCGCGGTCGGCATGAAGAGCGCGGTGCCGTCGGTCCTGATGATCTGCGGCGCGATCTGGGTCGCGTATCAGGCGGCCGGGCTGTACGGCATCGCGATTTCGGCGGTCGGGATGCTCGCCACGGTGGGGATCACGATGTCGGTGGACGCCTACGGCCCGATCGCCGACAACGCGGGCGGGATCGCGCAGATGAGCGGGCTCGGCCCCGACGTCCGGAAGATCACGGACGGGCTCGATGCGCTCGGGAACACGACCGCCGCGATGGGCAAGGGATTCGCCATCGGCTCGGCGGCGCTCACCGCCCTCGGCCTGTTCAGCGCGTACGCCACGGCGGTGCGCCTCCCCGCGGGCGCGCTCGATCTCATCAATCCGATGGTCGTGATCGGCCTCTTCATCGGGGGCTGCATCCCGTTCTTCATCGCCGCCGTCACGATGACCGCCGTCGGCCGCGCGGCCGAGGGGATGGTCCGGGAGGTCCGCCGCCAGTTCCGTGAGATCCCGGGGCTCCTGGAAGGGAAGGCGGCGCCCGACTCCGCGCGCTGCGTGGACATCTCCACTCGCGCCGCGCTGCGGGAGATGATCGTCCCCGGCCTCACCGCCGTCGTCGCCCCGGTCGTCGTCGGGAAGTGGCTCGGCACCTTCGCGCTCGGCGGCATGCTCGCGGGCGCCACGCTCACCGGCGTGCTGCTCGCGCTCTTCATGGCGAACGCCGGCGGCGCCTGGGACAACGCGAAGAAGTACATCGAGGGCGGCGCGCACGGCGGCAAGGGCTCCGAGCCCCACAAGGCGGCGGTCGTCGGCGACACGGTCGGCGATCCGTTCAAGGACACCGCCGGCCCGTCGATGAACATCCTCATCAAGCTCATGTCGGTGGTCAGCCTCGTGCTGGCCCCGTGGCTCACGCGTTAGTGCTCCGACTCGGCATCGTCGGCCTCCCCAACGTCGGCAAGTCCACCCTCTTCAACGCCCTCACGTCGTCCAAAGCGGCGGCGGCCGAGAACTACCCCTTCTGCACCGTCGAGCCCAACGTCGGCGTGGTCGAGGTGCCGGATCCGCGCCTCGACCGGCTGGTCGAGATCGTGAAGCCGAAGCGGAAGGTCCCGGCGGTCGTCGAGTTCGTGGACATCGCCGGGCTCGTGCGGGGCGCGTCCCAGGGAGAGGGGCTCGGCAACCAGTTCCTGTCGCACATCCGGGAGGTGGACGCGATCGTCCACGTGATCCGCTGCTTCGACGACCCGGACGTCGTGCACGTGATGGGACCGGTCGATCCCGCGCGCGACCACGACGTGATCACCAGCGAGCTGGCGCTCTCGGACCTCGCGGTGGTCGAGCGGCGACTCGAGAAGGCCCGCAAGACCGCCCGCGCCGGCGACAAGGAGGCGCAGGCGGAGCTCGCGCTGCTCGAGCGCGTGGTGGACGAGTTGAACGCGGGCCGCGGGGCGCGCGAGGCGGGCGAGAGCGAGGCGGCGGTGAAATTCCTGCGCCAGCTCGGCCTGCTCACCGCCCGGCCGATCCTTTACGCCGCCAACGTGAACGAGCGCGACCTCGCGGCCGGGGGCGGCCCGTGGCTCGACCAGCTCCGCGCCGCGGTCCAGGCGCACCACGAGGAGGCGGAGATCGTCCTGTTCTCCGCGAAGTTCGAGGCGGAGCTGGCCGAGCTGTCCGGGGACGAGCGGCGGGAGTACCTCGCGAGCGCCGGCGTCACGGAGCCGGGGCTCGACCGGTTGATCCACGCGGGCTACCGGCTGCTCGGCCTGCAGACGTTCTTCACCGTCGGTGAGAACGAAGTGCGCGCCTGGACGATGCACCGCGGTGGCACCGCGTTCGACGCGGCGGGCGAGATCCACTCCGACTTTCAACGCGGCTTCATCCGCGCCGAAACCGTGGCGTACGACGAGTTCGTGCAGGCGGGATCCTACAAGGCGGCTCGGGAGAAGGGATCGGTGCGGAGCGAGGGGAGGGACTACGTCGTGCAGGACGGCGACATCCTGCTGTTCCGGTTCAACGTGTGAGCGCGTCTCCTCCCAACGACCTTCCCGGCGCCGCCGACCCGGCGTGGACCCGGTTCCCGCGAAGCGACGCCACGGCCGTCGGCTCCGGCTGCTCGACCAGCACCACCTGCTGCTGCACCATGTCGCGACTGATCCACACGACCCGGTCGCCGCACATGATCGCGTCCACCGCGTAGGGCTGGCGGGCGAACGAATGCGCATCCGAGCTCGCCACTTCGGTGCCCGGGAAGAAGTACCAGCAGCGCTCGCCGGTCGGGTGGCTGTGAATCATCCCGACGGTCCCCGCCCACCCGGCGTCCTCGCAGGTCTGCTTCGGGATCACGTGCGTCGCGGTCGACTGCGACGAATCCACGTCGGCCGGCGCGATGCGCCGCACGATCACCGCGTTGCCGCGGATCTCCCCGATCATGCAGCCCATGAACTCCGTGGGATACGCGCGGTACTGCAGGGCGAGATAGCGGCGCGCCTGGTCCGACAGCACGAGCGCGCGCGCGTGGGCGCCGGCCCGCGCCGTCGGCGCCCCGACGAAGCGCGCCGGCTCCGGTTGCAGGGCGAGCAACGCCGTCAGCCCCGCCGCCGCAACCGCGGCGCGCGTGGCGCGCGTAACCAGCCAGAAACCGGCAACCGGCATAGGACCTTCCCTTTCCTGCTGCCCAGCCAGAGGGGCAAGACCGATGCCAGCCCCACCCGGTCGGACGACTCCGCCCACAACTCCGTACCCAAAGGATGATTAGACCCCCTGCCAGGTAGCGTGACGGTCATCACGCCGTGTCAAGCCGGCGTCAAAATCAGCGCGTTTTGCGGCAGCGCGTGTGAGGCAGGTCACGCGGCGCGCGCCGCCCTTTACCTTTCCCACCGCCGCTCTATCTTTCCCGCTCACAGAATCCCCTACTCGGCGCCGCACCTGCGCCGGGTCGCCCATGACCAAAGGGAGGTGGCATGGCCCGTCGGTACGAGACGGTCTACATCTTTGATCCTGCGCTGGAAGAGCCCGCGATCAACGAAAAGCTCGAGAAGTTCCACGCCTTGCTGACCAAGGACGGCAAAGGCTCGATCACGAACGTCGCCCAGTGGGGCAAGCGCACGCTCGCCTTCCCCATCAAGAAGAAGGACACCGGTTATTACGTGGTCGCCCAGTACGAGACGGCGGGCGCGCTGCTGCCGGAGTACGAGCGCGCCGTCAAGCTCGACGAGGGCGTGCTGCGGTTCCTGGTCGTCGTGTCGGAAGGCCTGCCGGCGAAGCCCGAGGCGGCGCCCGCCGTCATCACGGCGGACGTGGTGGACGAGATCGAGGAGGACGAAGCGTGAGACGGCCTGCGAAGACGTGCCCCGTGTGCGAGTCCGGCGTGCGGGTGCTCGACTACAAGGACGACCGGACGCTCGGCCGGTTCCTCACCGAGCGCGGCAAGATCCTGCCCAGCCGGCTGTCCGGCATGTGCGCGCGGCATCAGCGTCAGCTCGCCACCGCCATCAAGCGGGCGCGGCAACTGGCGTTGCTGCCCTACATCAAGGGCTACGCCGGCTGACGATGGTCCCCCCCCCGGCGGGGCAAGGCGGGCGCTGGGGCCTCGCGCTCGGCGCGCTCGCCTTCGCGATCGTGGCGCCCCCGAGCCTCATGGGGCTGCCGTTCGCGGCGCTCGTCGTCGCGGCGCGGCCGGGGACGCCGAGGGAGTGGCTCGCGGCGGCGCTGGCGGGCGGCATGAGCGCCGCGCTCCTCCTCACGCCGAAGGCGGGCGTGCTCGATGGGCTCACGCGCGCGTGGATCGTGCTCGTGTCGGTCGCGTTCGCCGGGCGCGCCGTGCTGCGACCGGTCGGGTTCTGGCCGCTCGCGCTGGGGGCCTGCCTGTACGCCGCAGCGGGCGTCGCCGTGCTGAGCGCCGTCGTCGGGGAGGGGCCGATCCTCTGGAGCGAGCTGCAGTGGGAAGCGACGCGCGCGGCGAGCGGCGCCGCGCGGCGGGTGGTGGAGCTCGCGCCCCCGCTCTACCCCGCGTTCGAGCCCGCCGTCCGGCTGCTCGCGGTCGGCTGGCCGGTGTGGCTGCTGCTCGAGACCCTGGCGGGGCTCGCGCTCGCGTGGCGCGGCCACGCGCTCGTCGCCCGCCACCCCTTCGGATCGGGGCTCGCCGCGTCCCGCGCGCGTCCGGCGGAGCCGGCGGGCCGCGGGGCGCCCGGCACGACCCCGGCGGGCGCAGTCCTGAACCATTAGAGGAAAGCGGACCATGGAGATCATCCTGCGAGAGGACGTGCAGCACGTCGGCAAGGCCGGCGAGGTCGTCAAGGTGAAGGACGGCTACGCCCGCAACTACCTCCTGCCGAAGGGGCTCGCCTACCCGGCCACCGACGCGAACAAGAAGCGGATCGCCTTCGAGGCCCAGCGGATCGCCCAGCAGCGCGCGGCCGAGAAGACTGCCGCGGAGACCGAAGCGACCCGGATCGCGGCGGTCGAGCTCGCGTTCACGGTCAAGGTCGGGGAGGAGGACAAGCTGTACGGCTCCGTCACCGCGAGCGACATCCAGCGCCGGCTCGAGGAGCTCGGGATCCGCGTGGACAAGCGCAAGGTGGACCTGCCCGAGCCGATCCGCGAGCTGGGCGAGTTCCGGGTCGGGATCAAGCTGCATCCCGACGTGCGCCCCGAGATCCGGGTGACCGTCGCCAAGGAATGACGGCGGGGGGGGGCGCGTGACCTCGGGAATCGGCATCGCGTACGCCGGGATCGGCGCGTGGGGGGTGTTCTATCAGATCGAGGACGGAACAAACGGCACGGCGGGGCGCTATGAGTAGCAGGCGGAGCGGGCGCCCGGCAGGGCGCCCCGGCGCGGACGCGCTGGCGGCGCTGCGGCTGGTGACGGAAGCGCTGGCGGACCGCAAAGCGGTGGACGCCGTCGTGCTGGACCTCAGGGGCCTGACCGCCGCGGCCGACTACTTCGTGATCGTGTCGGGCACCTCGGACGCGCACGTGCGCGGGATGGCGGACCACTTGATGACGGCGTTGGCGCCCCGCGGCATCACTCCCCATCATGTCGAGGGGTTGCCGCAGGGGCGGTGGGTGCTGCTGGACTACGTGGACTTCGTGGTGCACGTCTTTCATCCCGAATTGCGCGAATTCTACCAGCTGGAGCGCCTCTGGGGCGACGCGCCGGTGCTGGCGTCCGTCACCCGGGGAGGCGCGGGCGGGCCGAAAGGATGATTTCCATGCGCCCTATGCGATGGACCGGCGGTATCGCCGCAGTGCTCGCGCTGTGCGGCGCGGCGCCGCTCGCGGCACAGTATTTCGGCCAGAACAAGGTGCAGTACCGGACCTTCGACTTCCGCATCATCCAGACGGAGCACTTCGACGTCTACTACTATCCCGCCGAGCGCGTGGCCGCGCTCGACGCGGCGCGGATGGCGGAGCGGTGGTACGCCCGGCTGTCGCGCATCCTGCACCACCAGTTCCAGGGTCGGAAGCCGATCATCCTGTACGCGTCGCAGTCCGACTTCCAGCAGACGAACATCATCGACGCCACGGGCGAGGGGCTGGGCGGGGTGACCGAGTTCTTCAAGCACCGCATGGTCCTGCCCTTCACGGGGTCGTACGCCGAGCTCGAGCACGTGATTGGCCACGAGATGGTGCACCAGTTCCAGTACGACGTCTTCAGCCGCGGGCGCATCGGCGCCGGCGTGCAGACGCTCATCAACGTGAACCCGTCCCTCTGGTTCATGGAGGGGATGGCGGAGTACCTCTCAGTCGGACCGATCGATCCGCACACTTCGATGTGGCTCCGGGACGCGGCGCTCGACGGGCACCTGCCGACCACGCGGCAGCTGACCTACGACGAGGTGTTCCCCTATTACTTCGGGCACGCGATCTGGGCCTACATCGGAGAGAAGTGGGGCGACGAGGTGATCGGGGAAATCCTGCAGGCGTCGACCACGAGCGGCGTCGAGGGCGCCGTCAAGCGCGCGCTCGGCATCTCGCTCGACGACCTCTTCAACGAGTGGCGGGATGCCGTCCAGACGACGTACCTGCCCCAGCTCGCCGAGCACTACAAGGCCCGGCGCATCGCGCAGCCGGTGCTCACGAAGAAGCGCTCGGACGGTACGCTGCATCTCGCGCCCGCGCTGAGCCCCGATGGACGCGACATCGCCTACTTCAGCGAGCGCAACTCCTTCTTCGTGGACCTCTACCTCGCCGACGCGGAGACCGGGCGGGTCAAGCGGCGGCTCGTCAAGTCCACGCTCAACAGTAACTTCGAGAGCCTGCGGTTCATCAATTCCGCCGGAACGTTCTCCCCCGACGGCCGCAACTTCGCCATCGCCGCGAAGCACAAGGACCGCGACGACCTCGTGATCCTCGATGTGAAAAGGGACCGGGAGGTGCGCCGCATCCCCATCCCGTTGAACGGGCTCACCACGCCCTCCTGGTCACCCGACGGGAAACAGCTCGTGTTCACCGGCTACGACGGCGGCCTGTCCGATCTGTTCATCGTGAACGCCGACGGCTCGGACCTGCGACGCCTCACCAACGACAAGTACGCCGATCTCCAGCCTGCCTGGTCCCCCGACGGCAAGACGATCGCGTTCACCACCGACCGCGGCGGCGAGACGGACTTCAGCACGCTCAAGTTCGGCAACATGCGGATCGGGCTCTACCACCTGGACGACGGCCGGATCGAGCTGCTCAAGCACATGGACCAGGGGAAGAACATCGACCCGGCGTGGGCGCCGGACGGCCGATCGCTCGCCTTCGTCTCCGACCGCGCGGCCGGGATCAGCAACATTTTCCTGTACGACTTGACCGACGGCAACGTCTACCAGCTCACGGATGTGTATACCGGGGTCACGGGCATCACACCGCTCTCCCCCGCCCTCTCTTGGGCGCACGAGGCCGACCGGCTCGCCTTCGCGTACTACGAGGAGAGGGAGTACAACGTGTACGGCGTGGACAACCCGCGCTCGCTCAAGCGGCAGCCGTACCAGCCGCCGGCGACCCCGCCGGTGACTTCACTGCTCGCGGCGCAACGCCGGGCCGTGAATCCCAACGCCACCCCCGGGGTGGCGGTGGCTCCGCCGGGCGCTCCCAGTGAGCCGGCGCCGCGCGCCGGCGAGTCGGTGTACCGCTCGCCGACGGGCTTCCGCGCCTCCGGCGCGCCGCCGCAGGGGACCGCCGACTCGACGTCCGCGCCGCCCCCCGTCTCGGTGAAGGCGCTGATCGATTCGTCGCCCGCGCTCCCCGACACGAGCGAGTTCAGCTTCAAAGCGTACCGCACCCGGTTCACACCTGATTACGTCGCGCGGCCGACCATCGGCTACGAGCGCGACAACTTCGGGCGCGGCTTCTTCGGCGGAACGGCGATCACGCTCTCCGACATGCTCGGGAATCACACGCTGGCGTTCGCGGCTTCGCTGAACGGGCGCCTGTCCGAAGCGCAGGTGTTCGCCGGCTACTTGAACCAGGCGCACCGGCTCAACTGGCTGGCCGGCGCGTCGCAGACGCCGTACTACTTCTATCTGCCGACAGTGGACAACGGGGGCGGCGTCTACACGGTGCAGATCGAGCGGTTCGTCGTCCGCGACGTGTTCGGCGCGAGCTATTACCCGTTCAGCCGGTTCACGCGCCTGGAGTTTGGAGCCCACTTCGCGAACATCGACCAGTCCATTTTGCAGCAGGCCTACGGGTGCGATGCCTTCACCTGCGCGCCGATCTCCGACCCCTTCACCCAAGACCTGGCTTCCGTCAGCTACTACGGCCCGCAGCTCGCCCTTGTCCACGACAACACCCTGTTCGGCTGGGTGGGACCGTTCGCCGGCTCCCGCTACCGGCTGGAGGTCTCGCCGACCTTCGGGGCGTGGCGGTTCACCACGGCCCTGGTGGACTGGCGACGCTATTTCTTCGCGCGGCCGTTCACCTTCGCCTTCCGCGGCCTCTACTTCGGCCGGCACGGACGCGACGCCGACCAGTTCTACCAGTTCCTTGGCAGCACCGAGCTGATCCGGGGCTACACCGCCGGCTCGCTCTTCAACAACGAGTGCATCACCGCCCCGACGAGCCCCACCGGTCCCACCGGCTGCCCCGACCTGGACCAGCTGATCGGCTCGAGCATCGGCGTCTTCAACGCGGAGCTGCGCTTCCCCCTCACCCGCAGCCTGGTGCTCGGGTTCCTGCCGGTCGGCCTGCCGCCGATCGAAGGAGCCCTCTTCTACGACATGGGGCTCGCGTGGAACAGCGGGTCCACCCTGGTGTGGCAGCGCAAAGCCGGCGAGGACCCCGAGATCGTTCGCCAGCCGCTGCGCAGCTGGGGCGGCTCGATCCGGCTGAACTTCCTCGGCTTCGTGATCCTGCGGTTCGACTACACCAAGCCGCTCAACCGGGCGCACGACAACCCGTACTGGACGGTGAGCCTCGGTCCAACGTTCTAACTCCGCACCGCTAAAACACTTGCCCTGGCCTCGCCGGTTGCCTATCTTGTCCGGCGAGGCCATTTGCGTACCCGCAGCTCGTTCTTCCTCCTTGCCAGCCTGGCGCTCTGGGGCTGCCGGTCCCGAGCACCAGCGGTCGCGTCGGCACAAGGGACGCAACCACAATCCTCGCAAGCCATTAGCCGCCAAGCGGTCGGTCTGCGCAGCCCCGCCGCCGCGCTGCGGATCCCCGCCAAGGGGGGTACCCCGCGGGCGTACCGCCTGCCGGGGCTAGTCGAGATCCCGGGCGCCATCCGGGGGAAACTCCCTCCCGTTGCGCAGGTCGTCGGGCTCGACCCCGAGGCCGAGTTCCTGTACGTGATGAGCGACAAGCGCGAGGTGCTGGCGCTCGACCTCGGGAGCGCCCGAGTCGATACGGTGGCGAGCGGCATCGAGCAGGCGACTCTCGGGCCCGACGGCACGCTGTACACGGTGGACGCGAAGCGGCGGGTCGTGTCGCTGGCGCGCCGGGTGCGGGTCGCCTGGCCGCAGGCGCTCCCGGGCATCCCGCGGGAGCTGTTCGGCGCGGCGGACCAGCGGCTCGTCGCCGTCGATCCTCCCAAGCTGGTGACCGCCGCCGCGGACCAGCCGGCCACGAGCCGGCCGATCCCGAGCGGCGGCGACGTCGCGGCGACGCGATGGGGTGACTTGCTCGCGGTGGCGAGCGACTCCGGCGTGCTGCTGATGGACCCGTTGGGGCGCCGTGAGCCGGCGTTCGTACCGCTGTCGGACCATCCGCGTGCGCTCGTGTTCTCGCCCTCGGGCCATCGCATCTACGTGGCGCGCCGCACCGAGCCGGGGCTCGCGGCGATCGACCGCTACGAGCGCGCCGAGATCGACGGCGTCGCGCTCCCGATGCCCGCGACGACGATCCGGCTCGATCCGCTGGGGCGCTGGTTGCTCGCCCGCCCGACCATCGGCGACTCGGCGTGGGTCGTGGACTTGCCGGTGAAGCAGCTCGTCGGTGCGGTGGCGAGCGGCTGGCGGGTGGACCTCCCCGCGATCAGCCCTGACGGCTCGCTGCTGGTGCGTCAGGGGGACGACGTCGTCGCCTACCGCCCCGATTCCCTCGCCCAAACGGGCCGGGTGAAGGGCGCCGCGGCGGACCTCTGGACCCTCAGCACGTGGCGGCCCCGGACCGGCTACCGGGGCGCCCTCGCCGACGCGCAGGCCACGCTGCCTGCCACCGACACCTCAGGGGCGGGGGCGGGGGCGGAAGGACCGATGTACGTGCAGGTGTCCACGTCGCAGAACGAGGCGTGGTCGTCCGAAATGGCGCAGCAGCTCACGCGCGCGGGCCTCGCGGCGCGGGTGCTCCAGCCCAAGAACCCCGACGACGGCTACCGGGTGGTGCTTGGACCCTACGCCACCCGGGCCCAGGCGGAAGCCATCGGGCGCAAGCTCGGCCGCCCCTTCTGGATCTACCAGCCGGCCACGCCATGACGGTCCGGCCCCTGCCGCGCTCGCGGCTCGACGCCCTCATGCCGTCGCTCGTCGCCGGGCAGGCGCTCGTGGCGCTCGTCCCGGCGACGGCCGACCTCAAGTGGGCGGGAGGCGCGGCCTGGGACGTCGCGCGGGCAGCCGCGCAGGGCGGCCGGCGCGTGGCGCTCGTGGACCTGTGGCTCGAGGATCCCCGGTTGCACGAGGTCGTGGGGCTCTCTCCGACCGAAGGGATCGTGGACGCCTTCGAGTACGACGTGTCGCTGACCAAGGCGGCGCACGAGGTGGGGCCCGTCTTCTTCATCGCCGCGGGGACGGTCACGACGCACGCCGGGGACCTGTTCGCCAATCCGCGCTGGCGCAAGCTGCACGGCGGCTTCCGCATCGAAGGGGCGTTGCTGCTGCTCTACCTCTCGGCGGGCGCGCTGGCGCGCCTCTCGGCGGTTCCGGACGGCCTGATCCTGCTGTCCCCGGAGGGGTTCGAGCCCGAGTCGTCGATCGGCCAGGGGATCGTCGCGGCGATGGAGCGCGGCATCACGCTGCTCGGCGTGGTGCGCGAGCGCTGGATCCCCACCCCCACCCCCGTCGCGGCGCCCGCGCCCGGGCGGGTGTCCGCCGCCACGCGCGTCGCCCCCCGGCGGCGGACGCGGCCGGTCGTCGTCGCGGCGACGCTCGCCGCCGGAGCCGCGGGCAGTTGGGCGCTCCTGGTCCGCGGCGCCGAGCACGGGCCCGCCGCGCCGGTGACGCCCCCGCCGCGCCCGGCGCCGGTGGCGGTCGCTCCGCGCCGTGATTCCCTGCCGTGGACGGTCCAGCTCGCGGCGTACGCGCGACTCGACAAGGCGCTCGCGCTCGGCGACCGCCTGGCGTCGAACGGGATCACGCCTTTCGTGACGCCGGTCGCCCTGGTCGAGCGCCGCCGAGCCACCGTGTGGTACCGCGTGCTCGCCGGCGCCTACCCGACGCGCGACTCGGCCGTCGCCGCGCGCGCGACGGTGTGGGAGCACGGCCTCGCCGCCCGCGGGCAGGGTGACGTGCTGCGCGCCCCCTACTCCTTTGCGGTGGGCGGTCCGGCCGCGCCCGACAGCCTGCGGGCCCTTGGCATCCCGGCGGTCGCCTGGGACGGGGCGGGCGGGGGGGGCGGCGGGGGCGGGGGGGGCGCAGGCAGCCGGGTGCTGGTGGGCGCATTCGAGAGTCCCGAGCAGGCGAGTCTCACCGAGGCCCGGTTGAAGCGCGCCGGCGTGCAGGCCACCCTCGTCACCCGGATGGGAACGACACCATGAGACTGACCCGGCTGGAGCTTTCGGGCTTCAAGTCGTTCGCAGGCACGGTGGAGCTGCCGTTCGAGACGGGGGTCACCGCGATCGTGGGCCCGAACGGTTGCGGGAAGTCCAACATCTCGGACGCCGTGCGCTGGGTGCTCGGGGAGCAGTCCCCGCGGCTGTTGCGCGGGGGCAAGATGGAGGACGTGATCTTCCAGGGCTCGACCGGCCGGCGCCCTGTGAACGTCGCCGAGGTCTCGCTCGTCTTCGACAATGCGGACGGCACGCTGCCGATCGCCTACCAGGAGGTGGTGGTCACGCGGCGGCTGTCGCGCTCCGGCCAGAGCGAATATCTGCTCAACCGGTCGCCGGTCCGACTGCGGGACATTCAGGACCTGCTGCGGGGGACCGGGCTCGGCACCGACGCGGGCGTGGTGATGGAAGCGAAGATGATCGAGGCGCTGCTCTCCGAGAAGGCCGAGGAGCGGCGCGCGCTGTTCGAGGAGGCGGCGGGCATCGGGCTGTATCGCGACCGCAAGAAGAGCACGGAGCGGCGGCTCGAGGAGACGGCGGCGGACCTGGCGCGGCTGGAGGACCTGATCAGCGAGGTGCAGACGCAGGTGCGGAGCCTCGCGCGCCAGCGCGGCAAGGCCGAGCGCCACGGCAAGATGATCGAGGAGCGGTTCGGCATCGCGCTCACGCTGGTGCGGCGCGAGCTCGAGGACTTCGACCTCGCGCTGGGCGCGCTCGGGAAGCGCGCCGACGAGCTGGCGCAGACCCTGCCCGCGGAGCGCGGGCGGCTGGCGGCGGCGGAGCGGGTGCGCGAGACCCGGGTGCAGGCGCGCCACACCGCCGAGGCGCGGCGCACTGAAGTGGAGCGGCGCTTGGCAGACGCCAGGCTCGAGGTGGGGCGGCTCGAAGGCGACCTGGCGTTGGCGGCGGAGCGGCTGCACAACGCCGGGCAGCGGCGCGTCACGGCAGGCCAGCGGCGCGGGCAGGAAGAGTCGCGCGCGGTGCAGGCGGAGCGGGAGCGGGAGGCCGCGGCGGCGGAGTGCGCGGCGGCGGAGCGGGATCTGGCCGCGGTCGCGCAGGAGCTCGCCGGCCGCACGGCGCGCGAGCAGGAGGTGCGCGACCGCCTGCTGGCACAGCGCACCGCCGTGCGGGAGCTGGAAGAGGAGCTGCAGCGCCGGGCCGAGGCGTTCCGGGCGCTCGAGGGAGAGCGGGCCGCGCTGGAGCGGGAGCGGGCGGAGCTGCGCCAGCAGCTCGCCCAGGCGTCGCAGGAGCGCTCGACGCGGCAGGCCGCGGAGCGGGCGGCCGCCACCGAGGCGAGCTCGCGCGCGCAGCGTGCCGTGGCGCAGGCGCGGGCGGCGAGCCAGGCGGCCGACGCCGTGGAGCACGCGCGGCGCGGCGTGGCCGAGCTCAAGGAGCGGGAGACGCGCGGCCGGGCGGCGCGCCGCCAGGCCGAGGAAGCGCTGGCCCAGGCCACGGCGCGGCGCGACGCCCTCGCCGAGCTCGAGCGCGAGCGCGTCGGGCTCGCGCCCGCCGCGCAGGCGCTCCTCAAGGCGAAGGCGCAGTTCGGCGACGCGGTGATCGGCCCGCTTTCGGACTTCGTCCGCACTAGCCGGCGCGACGCGGAGCTCGCGGAGCGCCTGCTCGGCGAGTGGCTGCACGCCGTGCTGGTGCGGGACGAGTCGGCGGTCGAGCCGATCCGCCGCTGGCACGAGACGGCGCAGCCCGGTCCCCTGGTGCTCCTCCCCACCGTGCCGGGGCCGCGACGCGGGGCGGACGGCCACCCGCTGCAGGACGCGCTGCGCGTGGACGGCCCGGCGGCGGCCTGGGTGCGGGCGCTCCTGGCGGGTCACGAGGTGCTCGACGGCGACGGTGGCCGCGCGTTGCGCCGCGCGAACGGCGCGGTGCTGCTCTCGGGGGCGACCGCAGGCGGCCCGCTGCAGCGGCGCGCCGAGCTCGAAGGACTGGAGCAGGACGTGCGGGAGGCGGCGGCGGCGCGAGCCGGCGTCGCCGAGGCGCTCGAGCAGACGCTCGCGGCCCTCGCCGCAGCCGAGGCGGAGTTCGCCCGGGCGGTCGAGGCGGCGGAGCGGGCGCGCCAGCAGGAGCTCGAGGCGGGCGCAGCGAAGGGCGACGCCGAGCGCGCCGTGGCGCACGCGCAGCGTGAGTCGGCGGACGCGGCGGCGCAGGTGGAGCGGTTGTCCCGCCGCCTGACCGAGGTGGAGGCGCGGCTGGGCGCGCTGCACGCCGAGCTCGAGCGGCACGAAGTCGAGCGCGTGCGGCTCGACGAGCGGCTCGGCACCGAGCGCGCGCGCCTGGTGGACCTGGAGGCGCAGCAGGAGGCGGCCCGCGAGCAGCGGGTCCAGTGGCAGGTGGACGCGGCGCAGGTCGAGGCGCGCCTCACGGCCGCACGGGAGCGCGCGACGCGCGCCGCCGCCGAGGCCGACGCGGCCCGCCGCCAGGGCACCGCCCTCGCCGAAGAGATCGCCGCGCTCGAGGACGATACGACGACCCTCACCGCACAGCAGGCGCAGTGGCAGGATGCCTTGCAGGAGCGGAAGCTCGCCCTGGGGGCGCTGGAATCCGCGGCCCGGGAGGCCGACGCGCAGGTCCAGGCAGTGGAGGCGCGCCTCGCGGAATCCGAGGCGGCGCTCGAAGAGGCGCGCCGCGCCCTCGACGCGCTCGGCGCGGAGGAGCACAAGCTCGAGCTCGAGCGCACCGAGATCCTGGGTCGCAAGCGCGGGCTGGTCGAGCGGGTCGAGACCGAGTGGCGCAAGCCCCTCGACCGCCTGCTCGCCGACGCGCCCGACGTGCCGGGCGACCTCGAGTGGCTCCGCCAGGAGAACGAGCGCCTCAAGGGCGCGATCGACGGCGTCGGCCCCGTCAACGCCCTCGCGGTCGAGGAGCACGCCGAGGAGGTCAAGCGCCTCGAGTTTCTGATGACGCAGCGGGACGACCTCGTCACCGCCCGCCAGTCGCTGCAGCAGGCGGCCCGCGAGATCGATCAAACCGCCAAGACCATGTTCCTCGAGTCGTTCGGCAAGGTGCGCGAGCATTTCCGCACGGTGTTCCAGACGCTGTTCGGCGGCGGCGAGTGCGACGTGCGGCTCGCGAACGAGGACGAGCCGCTCGAGAGCGAGATCGAGATCCACGCCGCGCCGCGCGGCAAGCGCACGCAGCGGATTCACCTGCTCTCCTCCGGCGAGCGCGCGCTCGTCGCGGTGTCGCTCCTGTTCGCGATCTTCCTCACGAAGCCCAGCCCGTTCTGCCTCCTGGATGAAGTGGACGCGCCGCTCGACGACGCCAACGTGGGGCGCTACGTGCGGCTGCTCGCCGAGTTCAAGGACCAGACCCAGTTCATCGTCATCACGCACAACCCGCGCACCATGCAGGCGGCCGACGCCGTGTACGGCGTGACGATGCAGGAGCCCGGAGTCTCGACGATCGTCGGCGTGCGGCTCGGCCAGATGGAACCGGCCTAACCGGCGTGGGCCGGTCCCTCCGGGCCGCGGCGCTCCTCGGGCTCGCCCTGGCGGCGGGCCCCGCGGCGCAGCGGCCCGCGGCGCCTGCGGAGGGGATCGCCGCGCTCGCGCCGGTGGACCCGGTGCTCCCGTCCATCACCCCCGACTTCGCCTGGTCGCCGGACAGCCCGCCCCCGTCTGGTACCGCGTATCGCCTCCGCATCGCCCGGGACTCCGGGCTCACCTACGTCGTCGTCGACACCCTGACCGACACGACCCACTACGCGCTCCGCCGGCCCCTCAAGCCCGGGCGACCACTGTTTTGGCGCGTGGATGCCGCCGGCGCGACGACGGGCGTGGTCGGGCCGATCGCCGTCCCGTCCTGGGCGACGCTCACGACGCTCTCGGCGCCGGGCGGCGTCAACACCGCCGATGACCGGCCGACCTTCACGTGGCGCTCGCCGGCGGTCGCCGTCCCGCCGGGGCCGTTCCGCTATGACCTCTTCGTGCGCCGCGCGGCCGCCCAGTTCGCCGACATCCCCGAGCTGTCGGCCGGTGGCCTCTTGGACACGGCTTACCGAGCGCCCAAGCCGCTCGAGCGAGACGTCGCGTACCTCTGGTCCGTCGCCGCGCACGCAGGCGGCGACACGAGCCTGGCGCGCAGCGCCGGCGTGTTCGTGGTGGTGGACTCGTCGATCCCGCCCGCGACGCTGCTGTATCAGAACTTCCCCAACCCCTTCCCCGGCGCCGGGCGAGACTCGACGTGCCTCTGGTTCGACCTCGCGGTCACGAGCCGCACGGAGCTCACCATCCTCGACCTGCGGGGCAACCCCGTGCGCCACCTGGTGCCGGGCCCCGACTTCGGCCCGATGCTCGCGGCCGGACGCTACGGCCGCGGACCCGCCAGCGGGCCGACGTGCGACGGTCGGCTCGCCTGGGACGGCCGCGCCGACGACGGGCGGGAGGTGCCGCCCGGCGTGTATCTGTACAAGTTGCAGGCGGGGGGAGTAATTCAGTTCAGACGCATCGTCTTCCGCGGAAGGACTCGGTAACGGAATGGAACTGGTGACCGTCGGAACGGGAACCGTCGCCCCATCGGCGAACCGCACCTCGGCGTGCCACTGGGTGAGCCGGGGCGGCCTGAAGATCCTGCTCGACTGCGGGGCGGGTGCGCTGCACCGCCTCGCGCAGTTCGGCCTCCCCTGGCACGACGTCAGCCACGTGATTCTCTCCCACTTCCACCCGGATCACTGGGGCGAGCTGCCGATGCTGGTGTACGCCCTCAAGTACACCACGGTGCCGCCGCGCAAGGACCCGCTCGTGATCCTCGGGCCGCCGGGGGTGGTGCGGCTCGTCAAGGCGCTCGCGGAGGGGTACGGCCCCTGGCTGCTCGATCCCGGATTCCCGATCGGCATCCTCGACGTGCGCGACGGGGAGCCGTTCCCGCTCGACGCGGACGTGAGCCTCGAGACGTTCCCCGTGCCGCACACGCCCGAGAGCGTGGCGCTCTCCCTCACCGCGCCCGAGGGACGTCTCGTGTACACGGGGGACACCGGCCCATCGAGCGAGCTGGCGCGCTGGGCGTCGGGGGCCGACGTGCTGCTCGCGGAGTGCTCCCTGCCGGCGGAGCTGGCGATGGACATCCACCTGACGCCCGAGCAGGCAGGGGAGCTGGCGCGCGATGCGGGCGCGCGCCGGCTCGTCTTGACGCACTTCTATCCCCCGGTAGAAACTTCGGACCCGGCGCGGACCGCCGGGACCCGCTTTACCGGACCGATCGCGGCGGCGCGCGACGGCGACCGGTTCACCATCGGGGGGGGAGGAAAGTAGCAGTGCTGATCGTGATGCGGCACGGGGCGACGGAAGAGGAAGTGCGGCGCGTCGTCGCGGTGATCGAGGAGATGGGCTACAAGGCCCGGCCCATGCCGGGCGCGCAGCGCACCGCGGTCGGCCTGGTCGGCAACGACGGGCGCGTGGACGCGTCGCGACTCGAGGGGCTGCCCGGCGTGCAGGACGTCATCCACGTCTCGAAGCCCTACAAGCAGGTGAGCCGCGAGTGGAAGGCGGAGAACACCGTCGTGCGCCTCGCGGGCGGCGTCCAGGTCGGCGGGACCGACGTGGTGGCGATCGCCGGCCCGTGCTCGGTGGAAAGCGAGCGGCAGATCATCGACGCGGCCCGCCTCGTCAAGGACGCCGGCGCCGTGATCCTCCGCGGCGGCGCCTGGAAGCCGCGCACCTCGCCCTACTCGTTCCAGGGGCTCGGGAAGCCGGGCTTGAAGCTCCTGGCCAGGGCGCGCGAGGAGACCGGGTTGTTGATCTGCACCGAGGCGATGGACCCCGAGGGCGTGGGCTACGTGGCGGAGGTAGCCGACATCATCCAGCTGGGCGCCCGGAACATGCAGAACTTCTCCCTGCTCAAGGCGGCCGGCCGGGCGAAAAAGCCGGTGCTCCTGAAACGGGGCATGTCGGCGACCATCGAGGAGCTGCTGCTCTCCGCCGAGTACCTGCTCGCGGAAGGCAACCACGACGTGATCCTGTGCGAGCGCGGCATCCGCGGCTTCGACACCGCAACGCGCAACGTGTTCGACCTCACGGCGATCCCCGTGGTGCACAAGCTGTCGCACCTCCCGATCATCGCCGACCCGTCGCACGGCACCGGGCTGCGCGACAAGGTGATTCCGATGGCGCGCGCCGCAGTGGCCGCGGGCGCGGACGGCATCATGATCGAAGTGCACCCGAACCCCGACCAGGCGCTCTCGGACGGGGCACAGACGCTGTTCCCGGAGCAGTTCGCGCAGCTGATGCGGGAGGTCCGGGTGATCGCGGACGTGATCGGGCGGCGGGTGGCGGAACCGGCGTCGGTGGGAGCGTGAAGGTCGGACGGTTGGACTGTTGGAAGGTTGGAATGAACCGCGTCGGCGTGCCCGCGCTCTTGGTGCTCCTTCCATCCTTCCAACCTTCCAACCTTCGCGCCCAAGACCCCTGGCCCGTGCTCGACCACGCGAGCCAGACCTACCAAACGATCACGACCCTCTCCGCGGACTTCGTCCAGATCGTGGCGAACCCGATGATCGGTGGCCCGGACACGACCCGCGGCCGGCTCTACCAGATGCGGCCCAGCCGTTTCGCGATGCGGTTCCGCGTCCCCAAGGGCGACCGCATCGTCGCCGATGGACGCTACCTCTGGCTGTATACGCCGAGCACGACGCCGGGCCAGGTGATCCGCTCCCGCATCCCCGCCTACGGCACCACCGGGCCGAACCTGATCGGGCAGTTCGTCGAGCGTCCGCGCGAGCGCTATACGGCGCGCTACCTGCGCTCGGACTCCGTTCCCGGCGATTCGGCCGACGTGGTCGTCTTGAAGCCGAAGACGGAGGACCAGCCCTATTCCGAAGCAGTGCTCTGGGTGGGACGCTCGGACGGGCTGGTGCGCCGCCTGGAGATCACGGAGACGTCGGGGGGAGGGCAGCGGCGCACGGTGATCCTGCGGAACCTCGCGGTGAACGGCGGCGTGCCCGGCCGCGAGTTCACCTTTTCGCCTCCGGCCGGAGTACGGGTGGTAGATCAGTAGCCAGCGCCGCAGCCACGCGCGCCGCCGTGGCCTCGTCCATCCCCCGCTTCTCCGCCAGCTCCAGCGCCGCCCGGCCCAACGCGCGGTACAGCAGTGCGTCGTCGCGCGTCAGGGACTCGAGGTGCCGCTGGATCGTCGCTTCGTCTCCCCGCGCCACAGGGCCGGTGAGCGCCGCGAGCGGCTCCTGGTGGGTCAGGTTCTGGAACGTTCCCTCGACCAGCGGGCGCAGCGCCTGCCACGCCTCCGCATCCGACAGCCCCGCGTGTCGCAGCAGGCGCTGGGCGACCGCCTCGACGACGACGAAGTAGTTCGACGCGAACACCGCCCCCGCGTGGTACACCGGCTTCGCCTTGGACGGGATCCGGAAGGGGTGCATCCCGAGATCCTGCGCCAGCCCTTCCGCCGCCTGGACCGCGCGGGGCATCCCCTCGACGGCGGCCCACGCCCCCCGCAGCCGGTCCGGCGCCCGCTCGGGATCGGAGATCGTCTGCAGGGGGTGCAGCGAGCCGAGCGCCGCGCGCGACGAAACCAGCGGCCCCAGGGCTTCCTGGCCCTGGACGCCGGAGAGGTGCAGCACGACCTGGTCGGCGCCGATCGCCCCGGCGCGCGCGAGCGCCTCCGCGAGCGGCCGGATGGCGTCGTCCTTCACGGCGAGAACGACGACGCCCGCCTGGGCGATCCAGGCGGGCGGTTCGTCGGCGGGGCCGACGGTGAGGGTGAGGGGCTTGGGTACCGGCTTCTTGCTACGGCCGTGCAACCGGACCTGGTAGCCAGCCTGCGCGAGCGCCAAGGCCAGGCCGACGCCGGCCCGCCCGGGCCCGATGATCCCGACGAGCGGATCGGTGACCAGGCGCGCCCCCCCCCGCCCTCCCCCGCCGCCCACTTAGTTCCGCGGCGTGGCGGGCGCCTGCGCAGCGGCGATCGCCAGCAGGTCCTGAGGCGACTTGGCGCGGCGCGCGAGCGCGAGCGCGGCCTGCACCTGGTGGTCCTCGTCCATCCGGCGCCTCACTTCGGCCGGCCGGCCGAACACGTACCGCGCCGTCTCGTAGCCAAGCTCCTGGGCGATCAGGCTGCGGGCGCCCGCTGCCACGCTGTCCGCCACGCCGGCGCCGCGCGCGCGCAGCCGGCGCAGCACTTCGTTCACCATGTCGTCGGTGACGGGGAAGCCCGGGCCCGTGACCTTGTTCGACCCCTTGAGCTCGAGCGCGTAGCTCGACAGCACGTCGCGGAACAGCGGGATCTTGTTGCCGAGTGCCTTCATGAAGCCGCGCTCGGCGAGCGTGAACGTGTCAGGGCTGACGAACAGGTCGGGCCGGATCCCGCCGCCGCCCAGCACGACCCGGCCGCGATCGGTGTGGAACACCAGCGAGGAGTCGGTCTTCGTCGTGTCGCGACCGAGCTCGGCGGCCTCGGCCTGGGCCACCTGGTCGTCCTCGCTCTTGCTCTTGCGCTGGATGGTGCGCCCGCTCGGCGTGTACCAGCGCGCCGTCGTGAGCTTGAGCGCCGTCTCGGGCGTGAGCTGCCACAGCGACTGCACCAGGCCCTTGCCGAACGTCGGCGTGCCGACGACCACCGCCCGGTCGTGGTCCTGCAGCGCGCCCGTGATGATCTCGGCGGCGCTCGCCGTCCCGCCGTTCACGAGCACGACCACCGGCAGCCGGGGCCACGGCTGGGGCCGCGCGTCGCGGAAGGTCTTCGTGGAGTTCGGGGCCCGCCCGCGCGTCGCCACCACCTCCTGCCCCGGATCGAGGAACAGCTCGCTCACCGCCACGCCCTGGTCGAGCAGCCCGCCCGGATTGGCGCGCAGGTCGAGGATCAGCGACTTCATGCCCTGCTTCACCAGATCGCCCACCGCCCGGGTCAGCTCGTCGGCCGAGGTCTCGCTCACCGGGCTGAGACCGACGTAGCCGACCTTGTCGTCGAGCATCATCGAGACCTGCACCGAGCGGATGTGGATGGTGGCACGGGTCACCTTGAAGGTGAGCGGCTGCTCCACGCCGGCCCGCCGCACCTTCAGCTCCACCGCGGTGCCGGGGCGGCCGCGCAGCTCTTTCACCGCCTGGTCGTTCTTCCAGCCCTCGGTCGACCGGCCGTCCAGCGTCACGATCTGGTCGCCCGACTGGATACCGGCGCGCTCCGCCGGGGTGTCGGGGAGCGGCGCCACCACGGTGATCCATCCGTCCCGCACGTCGATCTGGATGCCGAGACCGCCGTAGTTGCCCGTGGTGGCCTCGGTGAGGCTCCGGAAGTCGTCGCGCTTCAGGAACACCGAATACGGGTCGTGCAGCTGGTCGAGCATCCCGTCGATCGCCATCTGGTAGAGTTGCCGCTCGTCCACCGAGTCGACGTAGAAATCGGCCACGTGGGCGAGCACGTCCTCGAACAGGCGCGCCTGCTGGTAGACCGAGCCGACGGGCGCGGCCTCCCGCTGCAACAGCCAGCCGCCCGTGGCGAGCGCCACGAGGGCGATGCTCGAGACGACGAGGATTTTCCGGAGCTTCATGAGACGCCTCGCGTTGAGAGTGCGGTCACCGCCAGGACCTCGCGCCACGCGGCGTCCAGGACGGCTTTCTTCGACTGTGTCGCATCCACGTGCACGACGCCGGGGCCCCGGGCGGTGCGGTACGCCTCGAGCACGCGCCGGTGGAACGCGTCGTCCTGCCGCTCGAACCGGTCCTGGACCTTCCGCGCGGCGCGCTGCCGCTCCCGCCCCACGTCGACCGGGACGTCCAATACTAAGGTAATGTCGGGCACCAGCCCGGCGGTCGCGAGGCGGTTGGCCTGGGCGACCGCCTCGGCGGGGAGCCCCCCGCCCGCCACCTGGTAGGCCAGGGTCGACAGCTCAAAGCGGTCCGCGAGCACCACCTGTCCGGCGTCGAGCGCCGGCCGGATGACGTGGTGCACCAGGTCCGCGCGGGCCGCGAGGAACAGGAACAGCTCCGCGGCGGGAGCCATGGCGTGCGGGAACTTGAGCGCCACCTTCCGGGCCGCCTCGGCCACGGGCGTACCCCCCGGCTCGCGCACCGTCACCACCTGCCGGCCGTCCGCGAGCAGCCGCGCCGCGAGCGAGCGGACCAGCGTGGACTTCCCGGCCCCCTCCGGCCCCTCCACGACGATGAACAGGCCCCCCCCTCCCGCCGCCACCGTCAGCCCAGGGTGATGATCGGGCTCGCCGACCCCTGCTTCATCCCTTCGTAGATCCGCGCATTCACCTTCGCCATCAGCTTCTCGAAGTTGGCCTGCGCGGCCACGACCTGCTGATACACCGGATTCCCCTGCACGCTCTGGAGCGCCCGTTCGTACTGCTCGACCTGCTCCTTGCCCGGCTCGCGTCCCTCCTGGGCGACCCGCTCCATCTCCTGGCCGAGCCGCTCGACCTCGGCCAGCAGCTGCCGGCACGTCGCATCCTCCCGCATCCGTTCGCTGGCCCGCAGCAGCGCCTTGTACTCCTCGCTCTGGCCCAGCAGCCGGCCGAGCTCTTGCGCCTTCTGGTCGATCACGTCGTCCTCCTCACGGATGGGCCAGCAGGAATCGCGGCCGCCCGAACAAATCCTCGTGCACCACCACCCGCTGCCAGCCGTGCGCCCGGGCCAGCGCGCGCGACGCGTCGGCGCGCCGCTCGTCGATCTCGAGGGCGATCAACCCGTCAGGCTGGAGCAGCCCGCGGCCGCCGGCCAAGAGCGCGCGCGTGGCGTCCAGCCCGTCCGTGCCGCTCACCAGCGCCTCGCGCGGCTCGAACAGTCGCACCGCGGGATCGAGGGCTTCGTACTCGGCCTCGGTGAGGTACGGGGGGTTCGCGACGATCGCGCACAGACGCTCACCGGCGAGCGGCCCCAGCAGGTCGCCCTCGCGCACCTCCACGGGCACCGGCGGCCGCACCAGCGCCACGTTCTCTCGAGCCAGCGCCGCCGCCGCCGAGCGCTCCACGCAGATCACGCGGTCGAAATCTCCTTCGACGGCGAGCGACAGCGCGATGCACCCGCACCCCGTCCCAATGTCCGCCACCATGCCCCGGGGCTCGGGGCTCGGGGCTCGGGGTTGGGCAGTGTCGTTCCGAGTCCCGAGCCCCCAGCCCCAAGTCCCCAGCACCAGCTCGACGAGCCCTTCCGTTTCGGGGCGTGGGATCAGGGCGCGCGGATCGAGGTGCAGTTCGAGCGTGCGGAAGCTGGCGCGACCCACGGCGTAGGCGAACGGAATGCCGTTCGAGCGGCGATCCACGGCGTCCCGGAACCGCCCCACGACGCGGGGCGCGGGCTCGTCGTCGCGCCGCAACCACACGTCGCCCGGCTTCATCCCATCTCCCGCGACGGCGGCCCACAGGGTGCTCGCCTCGCGCCGGGCGTTGGCGAGCCCCGAGCGCTCCAGCCGCGCGACCGCCTCGTCCAGCGCCGCGGCGATCGAGGACGGCTCAGGCACTGAGCCGTTCCTTTTCTCCCGCGAGCCGCAGCGCGTTGATCAGGTCGTCGAGGCTCCCGTCCAGCACCTCGGACAGATTGTGGATGGTGTGGTGGATGCGGTGATCGGTCACCCGGTTCTGCGGGAAGTTGTAGGTCCGGATCTTGGCGGAGCGGTCGCCGGTGCCCACCTGGGCGCGGCGGTCGCGCGCGCGGGCGGCTTCCTGCTCGGCGAGCATCTTGTCGAGCAACCGCGAGCGCAGCACTTCGAGCGCCTTGATCTTGTTCTGCAGTTGGCTCTTCTGGTCCTGGCACTGCACGACCAGTCCGGTGGGGAGGTGGGTGATGCGCACCGCGCTGTCGGTGGTGTTCACGCTCTGGCCGCCCGGGCCCTGCGAGCGGAACACGTCGATCCGGAGGTCCTTGTCCTCGATCTTCACGTCGACGTCCTCCGCCTCGGGGAGGACGGCGACGGTCGCCGCTGAGGTGTGGATCCGGCCCTGCGCCTCGGTCACCGGGACGCGTTGCACCCGATGCACCCCCGATTCGTAGCGCAGCGTGCCGTAGGCGCCCGTGCCGCGCGCCGCGAAGATCGCTTCCTTGAGCCCCCCGAGGTTGCCTTCGGAGAGCGAGACGACCTCGACCTTCCAGCCGCGCCGCTCGGCGAAGCGCGTGTACATGCGGAACAGCTCGGCGGCGAACAGGGCGGCCTCGTCCCCGCCCGTGCCGGCGCGGACCTCGACGATCGCATCGCGGTCGGCCATCGGATCGCGCGGGGTGAGCAGCTCGGTGAGCTGCGCCTCGAGGCGCGCGATCTCGGGCCGCAGCCGCTCCACGTCGGCGCGCGCCAACTGGGACAGCTCGGGGTCCTTGTCCTGGAGCACCTCGCGCGCCTGGGCGAGCTCCGCTTCCAGTCGGGCGAGCCGGTCGTGGGTTTGGCGGATCTGATCGAGCCGCGCGTGCTCGCGGCCCAGCTGCTTCAGCTTGGCCGGATTCCGCGCGGTCTCGGGGTCGGCCAGCTCTCGGGCGACCTCCTCCGCCCGCGCGAGCGCCTGGCGGAGTCGGGCCTCCATCGCTCAGCCGGCGGCCTTGTCGGCCCCCGCCGCCCCCGCCGCCCCCGCCGCCCCCGCGCCCCCGGCCCCGCCGCGGTACTTCTGGCGGAAGCGCTCTACCCGGCCGGCGGTGTCCATCAGCTTCTGGCGGCCGGTGAAGTAGGGGTGGCACTTGCCGCAGACTTCAACGTGGATCACGGGCACGGTGGAGCGCGTGACGAAGTTGTTGCCGCACGCGCACTGCACGGTGGCCCGCTGATACCTAGGGTGAATCCCGGGTTTCACTGCTCGTATCCTTGCCTGAAAGTCGAACGGCACGAAGGTCGGAAATATAACTGGCGCCGTGAGTTGGCGGCAAGGCGCCGGTCTTGCGTCAGACTGGCAGCGGACGTAAGCTTGCCCGTCCACCAGCCCAACCCAAGGGAAAGCCCATCGTGTCGGTGACCGCCGTCCTCCAGCGGGTCCCCCTGTTCAGCCAGCTGTCGCCCCCGGAGCTCGACCGGGTGGCCGAGATCACGCGGGAGCGCAGCTACCCCCGGAACTCGGTGATCCTGTTCGAGGATGACCCCGGGGACGCGCTCTACGTGGTCGCGAAGGGACAGGTGAAGGTCGTATTGATCGGCGAGGACGGCCGCGAGGTCATCCTGTCGGTGCTGGGCGAGGGGGACTTCTTCGGCGAGATGTCGCTCATCGACGAGGAGCCGCGCTCCGCACATGTGATCGCGATGGAGGATTCCAACCTGCTCGTGATCCGGCGGGAGGACTTCCAGGCGATTCTGCAGCAATCTCCGGGCATCGCGATGGGGCTGTTGCGCGAGCTCTCCCGCCGGCTGCGTCGCGTGGACGAGAAGGTCGGGAGCCTCGTGCTGCTCGACGTGAACGGGCGCGTGGCGCAGCTGCTGCTCGACCTCGCCGACGAAGCCGGCTCGAACCGCATCACGCGCCGCCTCACGCACCACACGATCGCCCAGATGATCGGTTCCTCACGCGAGACGGTGAGCCGCACGATGCGCGAGCTCGTGGAGAAGGGCCACATCGAGATCAGCCGCCGGGAGATCCTGATCCGCGACCGCGCCGCCCTCGAGGCGTCCGCCGGCCGGTCGTGAGATGGGTCACGGCAGCCGGGTGAGGCGGCGGCTTGTCCTACGTCCAGAATTTTCCGTAACTTAGCTCGAAGGGGACGGCGTTTGCCGCAACGCATGGCCTACACGGTGACCTTCTGGGGGACGCGGGGCTCGATCCCCACCCCCGGAGCCCACACCGCGCGCTACGGCGGCAATACGCCGTGCGTCGCGGTCGAGGGCGCCGGGGGCCAGCTGCTCATCCTCGACGCCGGCACGGGCATTCGCGCTCTGGGGCTCGAGCTGGTGGAGCGGCAGAACGGCGCGGTGCAGGCGGAGATCCTGCTGTCGCACGCGCACTGGGATCACATTCAGGGCCTGCCGCACTTCAAGCCGTTCTTCGCGCCCGGCAATGCCGTGCGCATCTGGGGTTCGCGCCAGGGGACGACGTCGCTGGAGGCGATCCTGCGCCAGCAGATGGACCCGGCGGTGTTCCCGGTGCCGCTCGACGCGCTGTCGGCGAAACTCACGGTGCAGCAGGTGGAGGCCGGGGGGGGAGAGTTCACGGTGGGCGTCTTCCGCGTCCGGGCGATGCGGCTCCGGCACCCCGGCACCACGCTCGGCTACCGGCTGACTCCCGTCGCCGGGGGACCGAGCATGGCGTACGTGACCGACAACGAGCTGGGTCCCGGAGGGCGGTACGACACACCGACGTCGTGGCGCAAGGACTTCGTGGGGTTCCTCGCCGATACGGATCTCCTGATCCACGACGCGATGTACACGCCCGCGGAGCTGGCGGAGCACCGCGGGTGGGGCCACTCGACGTTCGAGGAAGCGGTGAGCCTCGCCGCCGAAGCGGGCGTGAAGCGGCTCGTGCTGTTCCACCACGAGCCGGAGCACGGCGATCAGACGATCGACGCGCTGCTCGCCGCGGCGCGGCGCCAGGCGAAGGCCGCGGGCAGACCCGCGGACGTGCTGGCGGCCCAGGAAGGGATGCAGCTGACTCTCTGATCGAGGAGCACACCATATGCGCTCGCGTTCTGTCATCGCCCTGCTGTCGCTCGTCCTGGTCGCGCCCCCCGGCGGGGGGCTCTCGGCGCAGGGGCGGGGCCAGGACACCCGGCCCGGCATCGCGGTGCTGCCGTTCGACAACGGCGGCTCCTACGGGCAGGACAAGGAGAACTTCGACGCGCTGCAGAAGGGCATCGCGGCGATGCTCATCTCCGAGCTGTCCGCGAACCCGGCCGCCCGCGTCGTGGAGCGCGAGGAGATCCAGAAGCTGCTCGAGGAGCAGAACCTCGGTGCCTCGGGGCGCGTGGACCCCCAGACCGCGGCCAAGGTGGGCCGGCTGGTGGGCGCGCGCTACGTGGTGCTCGGCACGTTCATCGACTTCTACGGCGACTTCCGCGTGGACGCCCGTCTCGTGAACGTCGAGACGAGCGAGATCGTGAAGGTCGAGAAGGACCAGGCGCAGCGCGACCACCTGTTCCAGATCATCCAGAACGTGGCGGCGCGCCTCATGAAGGACGCCAACCTCCCACCGCTGCCGAAGCAGGCGTCGGACCAGCGTCTGAGCCGGCAGATCCCCACGGAAGCGCTGACCTACTACTCGCGGGCCCTCCTGTACCAGGACCGCGGGCAGCGGGACAAGGCGACGGAGATGTATCAGAAGGCGCTGGCGGTCTTCCCCGAGTACACGGAGGCGCAGCAGGGCCTGCAGCGGGTGAAGAGCTCGTGATCGTGCGGTGAGCCACCCCGTAGCGCCGCCGGTGACGGACACCGGGCACCCGGTCGCCGGCCCGTGAGCGTCAAGCCGTGAGATACTTCCTGCTGCACACGCCCGCGTGGGACCCGGCGGCCATGCGGCCCGCCCTGGAGAGCGCCCAGATCGCGGCGCGCGAGGTGCGCCTGCCGCACGACCTCGCGGCGAACGAGCGGCCCACGGTGTTCGTGCTGGACGCGGACAGCCGCTCGGTGTTTCCGCTCGACGTGCTGCGCGCGTTCGTGGACGCCGGAGGCGCGATCGTGGCGCTGGGGCGCGACGGCGAGTCGGACGTGCCGACGGAGATGCCGTCCGAGCTGCTGTCGGGATTCGTGCGCCATCCGGCGGGCCAGCGGCAGCTGCTCCTCGCGGTGCGCGCCGGCTACCGCGAGGCGGCCGCGCGCGCGGAGACGGCGCGCGCCCGCGCCGAGGCGGCGAGCCGCAGCCGCGAGATCGGCGAGCTGACGCGCATCGGCGTCGCCCTCGGCACCGAGCGCGACCTGAAGATCCTGCTCGACCTGATTCTCACCCAGGCCCGCCGCATCACCTCCTCCGACGCCGGCAGCCTCTATCTCGTAGAGATGAGCGAGCAGGGCCAGAAGCGCCTGCGGTTCCGTCTCGCCCACACCTACTCCAAGCCCGAGGCGCCGTTCGTCGAGTTCACGATTCCGGTGGACCGGACGAGCCTCGCGGGCTACACCGCGGTGACGGGCGAGCCCCTGGTGATCGACGACGCGTACTTCCTGCCGCCCGACGTGGAGTACAGCATCAACCGCTCGTTCGACGAGCGGTACGGCTACCGCACCAAGTCGATGCTCGTGATCCCGATGAAGGACCACCGGGACGAGGTCATCGGGGTGCTGCAGCTGATCAACCGCAAGCGCCAGTTCGAAACGGTGCTCGCCGCGCCGGACGACGTGGACCTGCAGGTGGTGCCCTACTCCAAGCGGACCGTGGAGCTGGTGACGGCGCTGGCGGGCCAGGCCGCCGTGGCCATCGAGAACAGCCAGTTGTACGAGCGCATCGAGCAGATGTTCGAGGGTTTCGTGAGGGCCGCGGTGCACGCGATCGAGCAGCGCGACCCCACCACGTTCGGACACTCGGGCCGCGTCGCGAACATGACCATGGGGCTCGCCCAGGTGGTGGACGCGACGGGGGACGGCGCTTACCGCACCGTGCGGTTCACGCGCGAGCAGCTGCGCGAGATCCGCTACGCGGGGCTGCTGCACGACTTCGGGAAGGTCGGCGTGCGCGAGCAGGTGCTGGTGAAGGCCAAGAAGCTCTATCCGCTGCAACTCGACCTGATCCGGCAGCGCCACGACTTCGTCCGGCGCACGGCGGAGCGCGAGTTCTGGCGGAAACGCGCCGAGTTCCTCGAGACGCGCGGCCGCACGGGGTACGAGGAGTACCTGCGGGACCTCGAGGCGGAGCACGGGCGCGAGATCGAAGCGCTGGAGCGGTTCCTCGAGGTCGTGCTCCAGGCGAACGAGCCGACGGTCCTGCCCGCGGGCCAGTTCGAGGAGCTGGCGGCGCTCGCACAGTGCACCTACGAGGACGCGGCGGGGCGGGCGCAGCGCTACCTCTCCGAGGAGGAAGTCCGCTACCTCACGATCCCGCAGGGGAGCCTGGACGAAACGGAGCGGCTCGAGATCGAGAGCCACGTGACCCACACCTACCGCTTCCTGCAGCAGATCCCCTGGACGCGCGAGCTCCAGCAGATCCCGATCATCGCCTACGGGCACCACGAGAAGCTCGACGGCCAGGGGTACCCACGCGGCGTCACGGGCGAGGCGATCCCGATCCAGACGCGCATGATGACGATCAGCGACATCTACGACGCGCTCACCGCGGCGGACCGGCCCTACAAGGCGGCCGTGGCACGGGAGCGCGCCCTCGACATCATGACCGATGAGGTGCAGCTCGGGCAGCTCGACCGCGAGCTGTTCCGGCTGTTCGTCGACGGGAAGGTGTTCGAGGCGAACGCCTAGCCGACGAGCAGCTTCGCCGAGACGAGCAGCAGGAACGCGCCGAACGCCCGCCGCAGCACGGTGTCCGACACCGAGCCCGCGAGCTTCGCTCCCACGTACGCGCCGACGAGGAGCCCGGCCGCGATGACGCCCGCGTACGCGAGGTTCACCTGGCCGCGGCGATAATACTCGAGAGCCCCGAGCAGGCCCACCGGGAGCAGCAGCGCCGCGAGGGACGTACCGTTCGCGGTGTGCTGCGGCAGCTTGGCGAGGAGCACCAGCCCGGGAACGATCACAATCGCACCCCCGACGCCGAACAGCCCCGACACCACGCCGGCCACGAGGCCGACCGCCGTCACGTAAACCCACGTCATCGCTCGTCTCCAGGTTGGGATGCCCCCCAGCCGCCGCCGCCGGGCGTCTCGACGCGCAACACGTCGCCGGGCTCGAGGAGCGTGCTCACTTTAGACGCGAGCGGCGCGCCGTTCAAGAGCGTGCGCCCGAGCGCGCCGCGCCCGCCGCCGGCCACCCCCCGCGGCGGGTGCCGCCGCCGCTCGGCCAGGATGCTCGCCTCCATCGGCGCCAGCGCCTCGAACTCGCGAGCCACGCCCTCTCCACCCGCCCACCGCCCCGCTCCCCCACTGCCCCGTCGTAAGCTGTAAGTCTTAAGCCGCAAGGGATACTCCATTTCCAGGACTTCGATCGGCGTGTTCCGCGTATTGGACATGCCGACATGCACGCCCGACGGCCCCGGCGCTCCCGCGCTTGCCCCCTGACCTCCCCCGATAGTCTCGTAATAAGTCCAGCCGCCCCCGAGCCCCGAGTCCCGAGCCCCGAGTCCCCCGAAGGTGACGTTATTCATCGTCCCCTGTCCCTGCGCCGGCACCCGGACGCCGCCGCCCGCGAGCGCCAGGAACAGGGTGTCCACGATCCGCTGGGACGTCTCGACGTTGCCCGCCGCCACGGCGCTCGGGTAGCGCGCGTTCACCAGGCAGCCCGCGGGAGCGGTGACCCGGACGGCGCGCTGCACGCCGCCGTTGGTCGGAACGTCCTCCGGAACGAGCGTCCGCACGACGAACAGCACGGCCGACCGCGCGACGGCGAGCGGGCAGTTCACGTTGCCGCGGGCGGCGGGCGCCGTGCCGGTGAAGTCGGCATGGAAGCAGCCGTCCTCGATGTCCACCCGCACGGCGATCGGCAGGTCCAGGTCGTCCACGCCGTCCCCCTCGAGCCAGTCGGTGGCCGTAAGCCCTCCCTGCGGCGCGTCAATCCGCCGCAGGGCCTCGCGCGTGCGCCGCTCGGCGTACGCCAGCAGGTCCCCCGCGGCCGCGCGCAGCGCCGCTGTGCCGTAGCGGGCGGCGAGCGCGCGCAGCCCTTCCGCCCCGCGCTGCACCGCCGCGCGCTGCGCCTCCAAGTCGGCCCCGCGGATCTCCGGAGTGCGGACGTTCGCGAGCAGGAAGCGCTCGACGTCCGCCGTCAGCCGCAGCGGCGGCAGGATCACGCCCTCCGCGAAGATCTCCCGGGCGCCCGCGGGCATGCTCCCCGGCTGGACCCCGCCCACGTCCGAGTGGTGCGCCCGCACGACGCCGTAGCCCCCGAGGGCGCCCTCGACCTCGATCGCCCCGATGAGCGTGATGTCGGGGAGGTGCGAGCCACCGGTGTAGGGATCGTTCAGGATGAAGAGCTCACCGGGACCGGGATCGAGCGTCCGGACGGCGGCGACCGATTCGGCCAGGGCGCCGAGGTGCACCGGGATGTGGGCCGCCTGCGCGAGCATTTCCCCGTCGGGATCGAACAGCGCCGCGGAGCAGTCCCGTCGCTCGCGGATGTTGGGCGAGACGGCCGAGTGGATGAGGACGAGCCCCATCTCCTCCGCGACCGAGGCGAAGGCGTGCGCCATCACCTCGAGGCCGACGGCGTCGAGGCTCATGGCCGCTCCAGCACCAGGGCGCCGCACGGATGCACGGTGCCCCGCCACCCAGGCTCGACCAGCGCGGTGGCATCGCGCCCCGCGAGGACCGCCGGGCCGTCGAGCCTGACGCCTGCTGCGAGCTCGTCCAGCGCCCAGACCGACGCCGTGACGCGCTTCCCTTCGAGCGTGATCGGGCGCTTGCCCAACGCGCGCCGCGCGGTGCGCCCGGCCGTTGCGAAGCTCGGGGGCGAGCCTTCCCGCAGGGCGACCACGCGCAGGTTCACGATCTCGACCGGCCGCCCGCTCACGGCGTGCCCGTAGCGCTCCCGGTGGGCCAGCAGGAACGCGTCGCCGATCCGGTGCGGCTCGTCGCCCGCGGCGGGGACGGTGACCTCGTAGCCCTGCCCCGCGAACCGGCAGTCGGCGTAGCGCGCCAGCGCGCCGCCCGGCACCTCCCGCGCCGCCGCCGCCAGCAGGGGGCGGAACGCCTCCACGAGGTCCGGCGGTTGCAGCGCCGCAAGCGGCCGATGAAACGAGGCGAGCACGTCCACCCGCTCGGCGGCGGCGGCGAGCCCCAGGGCGGAGAGCACCCCGGGGTGGGGCGGGATCACCACCTGGGGCATGCCGAGGGCGTCCGCCAGCCGGCAGCCGAACAGCGGCCCGGCGCCGCCGAACGGGAGCAGCGCCATGCGGCGCGGATCGAGCCCGCGCGCCACACTCACGCGTTTCAGCGCCCGCGCCATGACCGCCGCGGCAACTGCGACGATCCCGGCGGCCGCGTGAGGCGCATCGGGCCCCGCCGCGGACCCGAGCCCCCCGACCGCCCGCTCGGCGGCGGCGGGGTCGAGCCGCACCTCGTCGGCGAGCGGGCTCGCCGGGTCGAGCCAGCCGAGGACGAGGCAGGCGTCCGTCACCGTGGCACGCTCGCCCCCGCGGCCGTAGCACGCGGGCCCGGGCACCGCGCCCGCGCTGTCGGGCCCGACCTTCAGCGCCCCGCCCTCGTCGATCTGCGCAACGCTGCCGCCGCCGGCGCTGACCGTCTCGATCAGAATCGCCGGCAGCGCGAGCGGGATGCCGGCCACCGCGCCCCCCCCGCCGTCGCTCACGGCCAGTCCGCCCGTGACGAGGCTCGCGTCGGCGCTGGTTCCGCCCATGTCGAGCGTGAGGAGGTCGGGAAGCCCCACCGCCGCGCCCACCAGGCACGCGCCCACCACGCCGCCGGCGGGCCCGGAGAGCGCGAGCGACGCGGCGCGCGCCGCAGCGGCCGGCGGCGGCAGCGTGCCGCCGCTCGACGCCATGATCCGGAGCTTGCCGATTCCCCGGCCGTGGAGGTCCCCCTCGAGTCGCGCGAGGTACGTCGAGACGCGGGGTCGCAGGTAGGCCTCGACCGTGGCCGTGCTGGTGCGCTCGAATTCGCGGAACACCGGAAGCACTTCATGGCTCGCGGCGATCGGCACGCCGGGCAGGCCGTCCCGCAGGGCCGCGGCGACGCACCGCTCGTGCTCGGGATGGCGGAAAGCGAAGAGGAACGACACCGCGACCGCTTCGGGCGCGAGCGCCCGCACGGCCGCCACCACCCGGGCCACCTCGCCGTCGGCGAGCGGCTCGACGACTCCCTCGGGTCCCATGCGTTCCGCGACCCCGACCACGTCGCGCCGCGCGACGAGCGGGGGCGGGTGGTCGCGGCCGAGGTCGTACAGCGCGGCGCGGTCTTGCCGCCGCAGCCACAGCACGTCCTCGAAGCCGCGGGTCGTCACGAGCGCCACGCGGGCCCCCGTGCGCTCGAGCAGCGTGTTCGTCGCGATCGTCCTCGTCCAGAGCCCGGAACATCCCGACCGCCGGATCTTCCGGCGTCGTCACCACCTTTCTTACGTCGATCCGCCCGTCCGCCGCGAGGGCGACGAGGTCGGTGAAGGTGCCACCCACATCCACCCCTGCCCTCACCGCCACCACCCCTCCACCCGATTGCGGATTGTGGATTGTGGATTGCGGATTCGAAGCAAGTGGGTCGCTCGCCGGTCAATCCGCAATCCGAAATCCGCAATCCGCAATCTCACAACGGGCGTTGCGATCGCCATTTGTCCACCACCAATACGCCGGCGAACCCGAGTGTCGTGAGCACCACCAACGTTCCCACCCAATCGCCCAGCCGCACGTACAAGGGGATCACGTCGCTCGTGCGCAACCGGTCGGCCACGCTCGCCTCGGCTTCGAGCTGGGTTTCCGCGTAGGCACGACCCAACGGATCGACGAACTCCGAGATGCCGTCGTTCGCCGCGCGGGCGATCCCCATGCGGGTCTCGATCGCGCGCAGCACGAGGTGGCTGGCGTGCTGGTACGGCCCGGCCGTGCGGCCATACCACGCGTCGTTCGTGATGTTGACGAGGAAGTCGCCGCCCTCGCGCCGGTAGCCGCGTCCCAGGTCTTCGAACGCCGACTCGTAGCAGATGAGCACGCCGAACCGGCCCAGCGGGCTGTGATAGAGCGGCAGGCCGCGCCCGCGCCCGAATCCGCCGGACCAGCGTCCCACCCCGGGGACGCTCTGCAGCAGCCGCGCCGGAACAAACGGGACGCGCTCCACGATGGGGACCAGATAGTGCTTCTCGTAGACCGGATATGGGCGCCACCGCCCCGATGAATCGAAATAGAATGCGGCGTTGAAGTAGTCGAACGAACGATCGGGGTGGTACTCGCCGTGAATCCCGCCGGTGAAGATCGGGGTCCGACTCTCACGGGCGAGGCCGGCGATCGCGGAGTCCCACGAGGGCTGGAGGTACCCCGGAATGGCCGCCTCCGGCCAGATGACGAGGTCCACGCGCTCTCGGGCCTCGAGCGCCCGAGACATCTCGACGAGCTTCGCCACGACGCTGTCCGCATGCCGTGGATCCCATTTCTCCCGGAAGCCCTCGTTCGGCTGGATCAGGCCCACCGTGCCACCTTCGCGGACCGGCAGCGTCCGCATCCGCCACGTGCCGTACCCCCAGGCGAGCACGATCGTCGCGAGCACCGCAGCCAGGGGCCGCCACCGAATCGAACCGCTCCCCGCTCCCCGCTCCCCGAGCAGCCCCCCGACGATCATCACATTGCACCATGCCAACCACAGCGTCACCCCGCGCGCGCCCGCGAGATCGGCCCACTGCACGAGCACCCGGGCGTCGGCGAGCGAGGTCCCGAGGCCGAGCCAGGGGAAGCGGATGTCCCCCTGGTGCCCGACGGCCCACTCGACGGTGGTCCACGCGACGGGAAACACGACCCACAGGGGGACGGCGGGCAGCCGCAGCCGCACGCGCAGGACGAACCAGAACAGCAGCGCGTGCCACAAGCCGAAGATCGCGATGGTGGCGAGGTAGCCGAGGCCCGATAGCGGGGTGAAATGCCACAGGGCGACCACCAGCCAGTACAGGACCAGCCCCTGGGTGACGAAGCCGTACCAGAAGCCCCAGCGCAGGGCGCGCCGGGAGTCTGCGTCGCGTTCGAGCTGCTGGAGCAACACGACCGCCGGCGCGACGGCGACGAAGCTGACGATGGGAAGGACGAACGGCGGGTAGCTCGCGGCGAGCAGCAGCGCGCCCGCCGCGACGAGTGCGGCGGCCCGCCGGGACGGGGTCATGACAGGAGCACGTCGCGCCCTTCGTCGGCGGAGCGATACGCGGCGTCCAGCACGCGGTGCAGGGCGAGCTGGTCGCGCGGCGGCGGCGCGTTCACGTCCCCCTTGATGACGGCCAGGAAGTAGGTCCACTCGGCCCGGTAGGACTGGGCGAACGGCGTCTCGCGCCCGGTCGCGCCGGTCGGCGTGACGTCCGTCACCGTGCCGTGCACCTCCTTGAACACCCGCAGCGGCTGCACGCTCGCCGAGCCCTTGGTGCCGACGAGGTCGAACCAGAACCGCTCCGCCTCGCCCATGTGCCTCCAGCTGACGTCGAAGGAGAGCGCGACGCCGTTCTCACAGACGACGAGTGCGGTGGCCATATCTTCCACCGCGTCTTTCCCCTGCCTTATGAGATGGGCCGACACGCGCTTCGGCGCGGGCCAGCCGGCGAGCCACAGCCCGAGGTCGAGCAGCTGCAGCCCGAGGTCGAGGAACGCCCCGCCGCCCGCCTCCTGGCGCCGCAACCGCCACCCGACCATCTGGCGGCTCGGCTGGAAGGTGTGCCAGCCGCTCCGGATCGCCTGCAGCGCGCCGATGTCCCCCCCGGCGAGAAACCCCCGCACCGCCTGTACGTCCGAGCGGAAGCGGTGGTTCATACCCACCATCACCCGCTTGCCGTACTTCTCGCCGGCCTGGAGCACCCGCTCCACCCCGGCGATCGTGAGCGCGAGAGGCCGCTCGCACAGCACGTGCGCGCCCGCCGCGAGGGCGGAGACGACGTGGATCTCGTGCAGGTGGTTGGGAGTGCAGATGGCGACGACGTGCGGCCGGGCGTACTTCAGCACCTCTTCGATGTCGTCGAAGGTCTCCCGGACGTCGAACCGCCCCGCGAGAGCCTGTGCCTTGCTGAGATCGGAATCGCAGATCGCGGCCACCTCGACGCCGGGCAGCCGCCGCAGCACCGGGAGGTGGGCCACCTGGGCGATCGCCCCCGCCCCGATCACCGCGACGCGTACCGGATCGCTCACTTCCTCAGCCCCGCCCAGCGGTACATGACCCCCGTGCGGAGCGACACCGTCGAGAGCCCGCTCGACAGTACGCCGCGGCCCTCCAGCGTGAAGCGCCAGTGCCGCGCGCCGATCTCCGCCCCCAGCGTACCGTTCAACCCGGCGGTGATCTCGTCGAGCGCATCGTCGACGAACGTCCCGTTGATCGCCGATCCGTTGCCGTTGCGGAGGTGCACGCCGAGCCCCACGCCCATGTACGCGGTCCAGGCGTGGCCCTGCGGCAGCACGTACTGGAGGTCCACGTCCCCCGTGAGGTCGCTCCAGGTAATCCGGCCGAGGTCGATCGCGTCGTTCGTGCCGGGGTTGACGATGCTGTCGAGCTGCCGCGCGAACCGCGCCAGCGCGGCCGAGCTGAAGTCCGCCTTGAAATAGGAGAGGCCGAGCAGCACGCGGACGTGGGGAGCGATGAAGCCGTAATCGAGCCGGAGGCCGCCGGTGAGCGCCCCGCGGATGTTGTTGCCGGCGAGGGGGCCGACGTCGAACTGGACGGCGCTCGGCTTCACGCTCAACGCTGGTCCCCGGGAAGTACGTGGTTGCAATCATCCGATAGTCCTGACCTGCGCGCGCCCGGCCCACGGCGCCCCACTGGCAGAACCCCACCCCGTGCCCCCATCCCGAGCCGACGGCGACGACCCGCGTCACCTGCCCGCCGTCCTGCGTCACGGAGAGTCGGAAAGCCGAGCTGCCGAGCAGCTGGTCCGCCTCCGGCCGCAAGACCGCCCGCACACTCGGCCCGGGGACGCGCACGTCGCCGCGCTCGAACGCGATGCGCAGCTCGCCCACCCGCCCGGACGCCGTGGTGCGGGTCACCTCGAGCGCCGTGATCCGCTGCAGCCCGCCGCCGCCCACGTTCATCACCGCCGGCAGCGTCCGGGACAATATAGCGCGCAGCTTGGCACCATCCCATTCTTCGCGCCAGCGGAAGCGCGGCGAGATCTCGCCGTAGTAGTGCCCGCCGCCCGACGCGTCCGAGACCGGTCGCAGGTACGGCCGGGTTCGCGCCGTGTTGAACGCCTCCTCGACGCCCGCGGTGCGGAAGCCGCACGTCGAGTGGAAGTACGCGTCGACGATCTCCCCGTGGTAGCGGAGCACCTCGCCCCGCGTCTGGTGCAGCGCGTCCCACACCTCGGCCGTCTCCCCGGCGACCCCGGCGTAGACCTGGTCGCGCACGTCGGCCCAGGCGTCGAACCCCTGGGCCTCCCAGCGGCCGCGGTTCTTGAGGGCGAAGCTGCGCGACACGACCGCCTGCGCCAGCATCGCCTGGCGCTCGTCGGGCCGCCGCGCCCCCAGCTCGCCGCCGATCACGCCGGCGAGATAGCTCTCGACCGGCACCCGGTTCAGCAGGGTCAGCCCGGATCCGTCCCGCACCACGTTCACCCGGCCGCGGTAGCGGCGGCCGTTCGCCGTCGCGAAGCGGTTCTCGGTGACGTTGACCGCCGAGATCCCGAAGTGGCGCTCGGTGCGGCTGCCGTCGGGCTTGACGAGCCGCAGCCCGGTCGTGTCCGCCACGACGGTCCACGTCGTCCCCGCCGGGATCGAGCCGATCGGCTCGCCGTTCCCGTCGTCGGTGACGAACAGCTCGCCGTCGCCGCCGAGGGTGACGCTCGGCGCGCCCACGACGAGCCCGACCCGCAGCTCGGGCTCGGCGCCGGGGGTGACCGGCTGCGGCCGGGCGCAGCCGGCCGCGGCGAGGGCGAGGAAGCTAGCGAGCGCGCGCTTCGTCCAGCGCGGCGTCGAGTTGGGCGATGGTGAAGTCGATGTCGGCATCCGTATGGGCGCTGGAGACGAAGCCCGCCTCGAACGCCGAGGGGGCGAGGAACACGCCGCGCGCGAGCGCGGCCCGGTGCCAGCGCGCGAACAGCGCCGTGTCGGACGCCTTCGCCTCGGCGAAGGTCCGCACCCGGCCGGGCGCGAAGTACAGCCCCCACATCGAGCCGGCGTGCCCCGTCGTCACGGGGACCCCGCGCCGGCGCGCGGCGTCCCCTATACCCGCGATGAGGCGCGCGGTTCGCCGCTCCAGCGCCTCGTAGAACCCCGGCTGCTCCGTCGCGCGCACCGTGGCGAGCCCCGCCGCCATCGCCACCGGATTCCCCGCCAGCGTCCCCGCCTGGTAGACCGGCCCCTCGGGGGCGATGAGCCGCATCAGGTCCGCGCGCCCCCCATACGCCCCGACCGGCATTCCGCCGCCGATGATCTTGCCGAGCGTCGTCAGGTCGGGGCGTACGCGCAGCCGCTCCTGCGCCCCGCCCGGCGCGACCCGGAACCCCGTCATCACCTCGTCGAAGATCAGGAGCGCGCTGTGCCGGTCGCACAGCGTGCGCAGCGTGGCGTGGAAGCCCTCGTCCGGGGGGATGAACCCGGCGTTGCCCACGTACGGCTCGACGATGACCGCGGCGATCTCGCCGCCGCGGCGCGCGAAGACGTCCTCCACGGCCGCGGAGTCGTTGAAGGGGACCGTCAGGGTCAGCTGGGCGACGGCGGGGGGCACGCCCGGGCTGTCCGGCAGACCGAGCGTCGCGACGCCGCTCCCCGCCTTCACGAGGAAGCCGTCGGCGTGGCCGTGGTAGCAGCCCTCGAACTTGAGGACCACGCTCCGCTGGGTCGCCGCGCGCGCCAGCCGCACCGCGGCCATCGTCGCCTCGGTCCCGGAGTTCACGAACCGCACCATCTCGACCGACGGCATCCGCTGGCGCACCAGCTCGGCGAGCTCCACCTCGGCCTCACACGGCATCCCGTAGCTCCATCCCCGGGCCGCCGCCCCGCGGATCGCCTCGAGCACTGCGGGAGGCGCGTGGCCGAGGATCAGCGGTCCCCACGAGCAGACGTAATCGACGTAGACCTTCCCGTCCACGTCGGTGAGCCGCGCCCCCTCGGCGCGCGCGACGAAAAAGGGCGTCCCACCCACCGCGCGGAACGCCCGAACCGGCGAATTGACCCCTCCGGGGAGCACCGCCCTCGCCCGGTCGAACAGCGCGGTCGAGCGGCTCACGCCAGGGCGACCGCCCGGAAGTCGTAGTCCTCGCTGGCGACGAGCCGCGCCCGCACGAAGCTCCCCGCCGCCGCCCATCCGCCCCGCTCCACGTAGGTGACGCCATCCACGTCGTCCGCCTGCCACGGCACCCGCCCCACATGGGTCGCGCCTCCGTCGTCGGGGTCGGCCACTCGATCCACGAGCACCTCCACCTCGCGGCCCACGAAGCGCTCCAGCCGCTCGGCAGAGATCGCGCGCTGCACCTCGAGCAGCTCCTCGAGCCGTTCCCGCTTCACTTCCTCGGGGACGTCGTCCGGGTACGCGGCGCCCCGCGTCCCCTCCTGCGAGGAATAGGCGAACCCGCCGAGTCGGTCGAACTGGGCTTCCTCGAGGAAGGCGACGAGCTCGCGGAAGTCGGCCTCGGTTTCGCCGGGGAAGCCCACGAGGCAGGTGGTCCGGAGGGCGAGATCGGGGATCGCGCCCCGCAGCCAGGCGAGCTTCTCGCGCAGCGTGCGCTGCCGCTCGGGCCGGCGCATCCGCTCGAGCATCCGGTCGGCGGCGTGCTGGATCGGCATGTCGAGGTAGGGGACGATGCGCGGGCTCCTCGCCACCAGCTCGACGAGCCTGTCGCTCAGGCCGGCCGAGTAGACGTAGAGCAGTCGATACCAGGGCACAGCGGTCTCGCGCAGCAGTGCCTCGAGCAGGTCGGGGAGCTTCGGCCCCCCGGACCCGAGATCGCGCCCGTAGTGCCCGAGGTCCTGTGCCACGAGGTTGATCTCCTGCGCCCCCTGCGCCTCGAGCGCCTGCGCCTCGCGCACCAGCCGCTCGAGCGGCTCGGAGCGGTGCTTCCCCCGCATCAGCGGGATGGCGCAGAAGGCGCACGTGTGATCACAGCCTTCGGAGATCTTCAGGTACCGGACGTGCGGGGCGTCACCGAGGAACTGCCGGACGCCGGGGTGCCGGGCGACGGGGTCGTCGATGAGCCCGCGCTCGGCGAGCGCCGGCACCAGGTGGTGCAGGTCGGAGAATCCGAGAAACAGATCGACCTCCGGGATCTCCTGCTGCAGCTCGTGCTTGTAGCGCTGGACGAGGCATCCGACCGCCACGACCGCCTTCACGTCGCCGTGCGCCTTGAGGCTTGCGGCCGACAGAATGGCGTCGATCGACTCCTGCTTCGCCGCGTCGATGAAGCCGCAGGTGTTCACGAGGATCACGTCGGCGTGCGGCAGGTCGCCCGTCACCACCGCGCCGTGGCCCACCAGCTCGCCGACCAGCCGCTCGGAGTCGACGGTCGCCTTGTCGCAGCCGAGCGAGACGACGCCCAGCTTCATCCGCGGTAGTTCCCGAACCGGAGCTCGATGCCCCAATCCTGAGAGCGGAGGAACGCCATCACTTCCTGCAGCTCGTCCTTGGAGGGCGACTGCACGCGGATCTCGTCGCCCTGAATCGAGGCCTGCGCCTTCTTGAATTTCTTGTCCTTGATCGCCTTGACGATGGCCTTCGCCTTCTCCTGGGGGATCCCCTGGGTCAGCTTGATCTCGCGGCGTACGGTGTCGCCCGCCGCGGGGGTGACGGGCCCGA